>OGQD01000322.1_pt1 | contig 38043 bp, 35 predicted proteins | sample 1553091 | NCBI WGS metagenome assembly OGQD01 (sample SAMEA2580290, study PRJEB22360) | human gut metagenome | biome: human gut; feature: human-associated habitat; material: faeces | place: Denmark | collected 2008/2010
CCTGCTGGCGTGCGCCGGGGGCGGCGCGCCGCCCACCAGCAGCAACTATTCCGCGCGCCTGGCCGCCGACCGTGCGTTGCTCACCGTTTCGGGCAAGCACAAGGGCCAACTCGGTGAGAACGATGTGCTGGAAACCGACCTCGCCGGCAACAGCCTGGAACCGGGCAAGAAGCCCTCGGCGGAAACCCTGCTGCACACCCAGCTCTACGCTTGGCGCCCGGAGATCGGCGCGGTGCTGCACACTCATTCGGTCAATGCCACCGTACTGTCGCGCCTGACCGTGGGTGACCGCCTGGAGCTGGAAGACTACGAACTGCAGAAGGCCTTTGCCGGCGTCAGTACCCACGAAGGCCGTGTGACTGTGCCGATCTTCGATAACGACCAGGACATCGCCCGGCTGGCGGCCAAGGTGCAGCCCTGGCTCGATGAGCATCCGGACTGCCCCGGTTACCTGATCCGTGGCCACGGACTGTACACTTGGGGGCCACGCATGGCCGATGCCCTGCGCCAGATCGAAGCCTTCGAATTCCTCTTCGAATGCGAACTGAAAGTACTGAGCCTTCGCGGCGGCACGCGCTGAGCGAACCCGGCCCGCTTTTGAGAAAAAGCCCAGAAGGACAACGACCATGAGCAGCCTGACCGTCTACCACGAATCCAACCCCGAGCAGCCGCTGAAACTGCTGACCCACGCCGAGGACATCGCTTCCACCCTGGGCGAGCTGGGCGTGCGCTTCCAGCGCTGGGCGGCGAATGCCCCCATCGTTCCCGGCGCCAGCCAGGAAGAGGTGATCGCCGCCTACCAGCACGAGATCCGTCGCCTGCAGGAGGAGGAGGGCTACGTCACCGTCGACGTGGTCAGCCTGACCGCCGATCATCCGCAAAAGGATGAACTGCGCGCCAAGTTCCTCGATGAACATCGCCATGGCGAGGACGAGGTACGCTTCTTCGTCGCCGGCCGCGGGCTGTTCACCCTGCACATCGAGGATCACGTCTACGCCGTGCAGTGCGAGAAGAATGACCTGATCTCGGTGCCCGCCGGCACCCGCCACTGGTTCGACATGGGCGAGCGCCCGCACTTCGTGGCCATCCGCCTGTTCAACAATGCCGAAGGCTGGGTCGCGAAATTCACCGGCGACGAGATCGCCAAGCGGTTTCCGTTGCTGGAAGACTGATCTCTCCTTAGCCGGGGAGGGTAGGCTGTTTCCTGCTCTTCGTAGGAGCGAGCTTGCTCGCGAACAGTGTTGCCGGCCCACTCGGTTCCATGCGGTTCGCGAGCAAGGACTGGGCGTCCCCCTCGGTCCTACATGTCATCCCGCCTGGGTTAAAGGCGGGCTTTTGGAGTCCCCATGCCCATCAAAGCCATCCTCACCGACATCGAAGGCACCACCAGCGCGGTCAGCTTCGTCTTCGACGTGCTCTTTCCCTATGCCGCCGCGCACCTGCCGGACTTCGTGCGTGGGCATGCCGACGAGCCGGCCGTGGCCGAGCAACTCGCCGCCGTGCGCGCCGACAGTGGTGAGACGAACGCCGACACCGAACGCTGCATCGAAATCCTTCTCGGCTGGATCGCCGAAGACCGCAAGGCCACGCCGCTCAAGGCACTGCAAGGCATGGTCTGGGAGCAGGGCTACAGCGCCGGCCAGCTCAAGGGCCATGTCTACCCGGACGCCGTCGACGCGCTGCGCCACTGGCACGCCGAGGGCTACCGGCTGTACGTCTATTCCTCCGGCTCTATCCAGGCGCAGAAGCTGATCTTCGGCTGCTCGGAGGCGGGCGACCTGTCGCCGCTGTTTTCCGGCTACTTCGACACCACCAGCGGACCCAAGCGCGAGGTGGAGTCCTACCGCCGCATCGCCGCCGCCATCGGTCTGCCGGGCGAAGACATCCTCTTCCTCTCCGACATCGTCCAGGAGCTGGATGCCGCGCAGCAGGCCGGCCTGCAGACCATCGGCCTGGCCCGCGAGGGTGGGGGACTGGAAGGCCACGACACGGTGGCAAGCTTCGCGCTGATCGACCCGGCGCGGGTTTGACCCCTGCCTTGAATGCACGCCCGCGCCGCTGCGGCGCGGGCAGCTATGCTGATCAGGCCGACATTCTCATAGAAGGATCTTCCAAATGGGCTCGACCCTCAGTGGCCTGATCAGCCTGATCATCTTTGCCCTGGATATCTGGGCGATCATCAACGTGGTGAAAAGCAACGCCGAGATGCCGATGAAGATCATCTGGATCCTGGTGATCGTCATCCTGCCGGTTCTCGGCCTGATCATCTGGGCGGTGGCAGGGCCGCGCGGCAACGTGCGGGTCTGAGCGCCATCCCGACTCCCGCAGGAGCGGGCCATGTTCGCGATAGCGCCCATGGAACGCTCCTGCAGGTCGACAGCTTCAGTCGAACCGGTAATGCATCCGCACGCAGCCCGGCTCGATCACCTTGGCCGACAGCAGCGTCGGCGACACCCGCAGCCCGGTGGCGGGGAATAGCGCAAAACCGCCGCCGATGATCTCCGGCATCACATAGATCTCCAGCTCATCCAGTGCCCCGCGCTCCAGGAAGGCCATCTGCAGCTGGCCGCCGCCGAGCATCCATACGTCGCCATCTTCCAATGCGCGCAGTTCCCCGATCAGCGCGTCGACATCGCTGCGGGTTTCCAGCGGGTCCTTCGGGTCGTCGATGGGGCGCGAGGTCACCACCAGCACGCGCTTTGCGCCATAGGGCCAGGGGCCGGGGTCGGCCGCGAGGAAGTCGTAGGTCGCGCGGCCCATGACCACGGTGCGGATGCGCTGGAGGAACAGGGTGTAGTCATGTTCGCCCAACTGCAGCTGGTCATGCCTGAACAGCCAGTCCAGCCCGTGTTCGGGCGTTGCGATGAAGCCGTCGAGGCTGGTGGCGATGTAGCCGAGAATTCTGGCCATGTTGCGTTTCCCTGGATAAGCTTTGTGCCAATATATAAATGAATGTTCATTTATAAAAGAGATTGGCATGGCTCGAACCAAGACAGTAAGCGACGCAGCGATACTCGACGCCGCCATGCAGCTGATGGTGCGCGCAGGACCGGAGGCGGTGACCTTCGCCGCCGTGGGCCGCGAGGTCGGGCTTTGCGCCGCGACACTGGTGCAGCGCTACGCGACCAAGGCGGATTTCCTCCGCGCCGTGTTGCTGCGCGCCTGGGACCAACTGGATGAGCAGACCGCCCGACTCGACGAGAGCACCGAGTTGAGCCCGGAAGGCGCGATTCAGATGCTGGTGGCGATGTTTCCGGTGGGCGAGGGTGAGACCGATTACGCGGAAGGGTTGCTGATCCTGCGCGAGGACATGCGCGATCCAGTGCTTCGTGAACGAGGTGCACGATGGGGCGCGTCGTTGGCCGCGGCATTGGGGCGGCGATTGAGCGATGATCCGCAACGGCAGCCGATTCTCGGCCGGCTGATGGCCTGCCAGTGGCAGGGTGCGCAGCTGTGGTGGGCTTTCGAACGTCGAGGCGATCCGGCGAGTGCCATCGGCGACGAGCTGCGCCGTTGGTGCGATGTCGTGCTGAAGGCGGAAAGGGTTGCGGGATAAGGCGCCGCGATGGAGACTCGTTCGATGCATTACTGCCTGATCGAAACAGACCTCGGCTGGTTCGGGCTCGCCTGGAGCCCGCAGGGAATCACGCGCGCCTATCTGCCGGGGGACTCCGTGCACAGTGTGCGCGAGCGCTTCGACAAGCTCGGCACCGAGACTGCCCAATGGCCTGCATTCATCGATGAAGCGCGCCGGTTGATCCTCGGTTATGCGCAGGGCGAAGCGGTGTCGTTCGAGAGCTTGCCGCTGGACCTGTCCGGCCAGAGCGATTTCCACCGCCGCGTCTACGACGACATTCTCCAGCTGGGCCGTGGGGAGACCACGACCTATGGCGAGATCGCCCGGCGCCTGGGCGATGTCGGCTTGTCCCGCGCGGTGGGGCAAGCGATGGGGTCCAATCCGATCCCGTTGATCATTCCCTGTCACCGTGTGCTTGCCAGCGGCGGCAAGACCGGTGGCTTCTCCGCACCCGGTGGTAGCGGCTCGAAGATGCGCATGCTGGCGTTGGAAGGCTACGTCGATCCGCAGGCCGCACAGACCTCCTTCGATTTCTAGGCCTTTTCCAGCGCGCCCTCCAGGCGCAGCAACAATTCCTTGCGCGGCAGGCCGCCGGCGTAGCCGGTGAGGCTGCCGTTGCTGCCGATCACCCGGTGGCAGGGAACGATGATGCTGATCGGGTTGGCACCGTTGGCCGCGCCCACCGCGCGGATGGCCTTGGGCCGGCCGATCCGCCGCGCCAGTTCCGCATAGACAGTGGTATAGCCGTAGGGAATCTCCAGCAGCGCCTGCCAGACCTGGCGCTGGAACTCGGTGCCACCGGTGTTCAGCTTCACGTCGAAGCGCTGGCGCTTGCCGGCGAAATATTCGTCCAGCTGACGCGCCACGTCGTCCAGCAGCGGGCTGCCTTCGCGCCAGTCCGGCTGAGGGTAATGGCGCACCTCCAGGTCCATGTAGAGCATGCTCAGGCCGCCTTCGTCGCCGGCCAGCAGCAGGCGGCCGGTGGGGCTGTCGTGGTAACGGTAGTGCATGGTCATCCTCCGGTGCGGCCGACCTGGGAATAGGCGTGCCACAGATAGACGGCGGCATAGGCGCGCCACGGCCGCCAGGCTTCGGCGCGACGTTGCAGCTCGCGGGCGGTGATGCCTTCCGCGCCCCACACCGGCGACTTGAGCAGGCCCAGGTCGGCGGCGGGGAAGGCGTCCGGATCGCCGAAGGCGCGCAGGGCGACGTACTCCGCCGTCCACGGACCAATGCCGGGGAGGGCGCAGAGGCGCTGTACCAGGTCGTCGGCGCCGTCGTTCACGTGCAATTCCAGCGCGCCGCTGGCGCAGGCGGCGGAGAAGCGCTGCAATGTCTCCACGCGCTTGCCGGGCATGCCGATGCCGGCAAGGTCAGCTTCGGCCAGGGCCTCGGGGGAGGGGAACAGCCGCGTTGGCTGGCCTTCACAATCGCCGGGCATCGCTTCGCCCAGGCGCTGCACCAGGCGTCCGACGATGGTGACGGCGGCCTTCACCGTGACCTGCTGGCCGACGATGGCGCGCACGGCCTGCTCGAACGGGTCGAAGGCGGTGGGCAGGCGCAGGCCGGGCGCCTGCAGTAGCAGCGGGGCGAGCAGCGGGTCGGCCTGGAAGTGCTCGGCGATCTGCAGTGGGTCGCTGTCCAGGTCGAACATCTTGCTCACCCGCGCCGCCAGCGGTTGCGCATGCTGCGGCGCCAGGTGAATGTCCAGTTCCAGTTCGGCGCTGTCTTCCAGCGGGCGAACGCTGAACCAGCCGATATCGCCGCCCACGCGCACACTGCGGGCATAGCGGCGCGGCGACAGGCATTCGACGCCGGTCAGGCTGCGCAGGGCGAAATGCTCGTGGAACTGCTGCCAGTCCCAGGGCGCACGGTAGGGCAGGCGAATGAGTTGGGGAGTGGGGGGCGTGTTGGTCATGGGGCGACATTACCCGTTGCCGGCGATGCTGTCCTCCCGCGCCTGACTTTCAAATTCCCCAGGAAGGCTGGCGCCGACGGCAGGGTTCGACCTGTCATCGATGGGCACGTAGAATGCGCGCCTCTTTCGGGGCGGCCCGGCCGTCCCCTCCTATTGTCTTGCCCCGACGGGAGCGCACTCATGCACGATTACCAGGAAACCCTCTACGACGGCTATGGCCAGCGTTTCAGCGTCGACAGGATGCTCCACGAGGTGCGCACCGAGCACCAGCACCTGGTGATCTTCGAGAATGCCCGCATGGGCCGGGTGATGGCGCTGGACGGCGTGATCCAGACCACCGAGGCCGACGAGTTCATCTACCACGAGATGCTCACCCACGTGCCGATCCTCGCCCATGGCAACGCCAGGCGCGTGCTGATCATCGGTGGCGGCGACGGCGGCATGCTGCGCGAGGTGTCCAAGCACGCCAGCGTCGAGCACATCACCATGGTCGAGATCGACGGCACCGTGGTCGACATGTGCAAGGAGTTCCTGCCCAACCATTCCCAGGGCGCCTTCGACGACGCGCGGCTCAACCTGGTGATCGACGACGGCATGCGCTTCGTCGCCACCACCACGGAGAAGTTCGACGTGATCATCTCCGATTCCACCGACCCCATCGGCCCCGGCGAAGTGCTGTTCTCGGAGAACTTCTACCAGGCCTGCCATCGCTGCCTGAACGACGGCGGCGTGCTGGTGACCCAGAACGGCACACCCTTCATGCAACTGGACACCGTGCGCAATACCGCCGGCCGCATGAACGGCCTGTTCGCCGACTGGCACTTCTACCAGGCGGCGGTACCGACCTACATCGGCGGTTCGATGACCTTCGCCTGGGGTTCGACCAACCCGGCCCTGCGCCACGTCGACGTGACCACCCTGGCCCAGCGCTTCGCCGCCAGCGGCATCCAGACCCGCTACTACAACCCGGCTATCCACCAGGGCGCCTTCGCCCTGCCACAGTACGTGCTGCAGGCCATCGGCAAGCGGGCCAACGACTGATCGTCGTGCAAGCGCGGGGACAAGCCCCGCGCCACGACATTTTCTTCACGCGCTCTACGACACTCTGCCCGCCCTTGGGCGGTCCCACATGCGCCGATTCACCCTTGCATCATCCCGAAACGATTGGCATGCCAGGCTTAATGTCCGCTTAAGCGGCGCACTTTAGAATGCGCCGCCGCTGCTTTTGCGGTGTAATGCCGCAGCCTTTCGCGCTCGCGCGGGCAGCCGCTCTGTCCGGCAATGGCGATGCGCCTTCGACCCCGAACGTTCACAACGGAACCTAGAAATGGGCCAATCAGAAGTCCTGTCCAACCGCCAGACCGGTGCGAGCCTCACGCGGCCGACCGTGTCCAGCCATCTGGCGTTCACCGCGCTCAGCGTCGTCACGCTGATGGTGATGTACTCCCTGCTGCGCCTGGCGCTGTTGATCTATAACCGCGAGTTGATCGGCAGCACGCCGGCCTCTACCTTTGTCGAAGCATTCCTCACCGGCATGCGCTTCGACATCCGCGCCGTGGTCTACATCGTTGCTCCGCTGGTGTTCGCTATCGTCAGTGTGCGCGCCATGGGCTGGCGCTGGCTGTGGAAGGCCTGGCTGACCGTCGCCGCGAGCATCACCCTGTTCCTCGGGGTGCTGGAGATGGACTTCTACCGTGAGTTCCACCAGCGCCTGAACAGCCTGGTGTTCCAGTACATGTCCGAAGACCCGAAAACGGTCATGAGCATGATCTGGTACGGCTATCCGGTGGTCCGTTACCTGCTGGCCTGGGCTTTTGCCACCTGGCTGCTGTACCTGCTGTTCAAGGGTATTGACCGCGCCACCCGTCCGGCCGCCAGCGGCCCGTCGGCGGCCGCCTGGTACATCCGTACCGCCGTCTTCCTGGTCATGGTTCTGCTGTGCGTCGTCGCCGCCCGCGGCACCCTGCGCCAGGGCCCGCCGCTGCGCTGGGGTGATGCGTTCACCACGGACTCGCAGTTCGCCAACCAGCTCGGCCTGAACGGCACCCTGAGCCTGATCAAGGCCGCCGAGAGCCGCTTCTCCGAAGACCGCGACAATATCTGGAAGTCGACCCTGCCGCAGGATCAGGCCTTGGCCACGGTGCGTCAGATGCTGGTGATGCCGGACGACAAGCTGGTGGATGCCGATGACGCGCCGGTTCGCCGCGACTACACGCCGCCAGCCGATGGCACCCTGCCGGTGAAGAATGTCGTGGTGATCCTCATGGAAAGCTTTGCCGGCCACTATGTCGGTGCCCTGGGCGCTCCGGGTGAGATCACGCCGAACTTCGACAAGCTGGCGAAGGAAGGGCTGCTGTTCACCCAGTACTTCTCCAACGGCACCCACACCCACCAGGGCATGTTCGCCACCATGGCGTGCTTCCCCAACCTGCCGGGCTTCGAGTACCTGATGCAGACGCCCGAGGGCGGCCACAAGTTCTCCGGCCTGCCGCAGTTGCTGTCGGCGCGCAAGTTCGAGGACGTCTACGTCTACAACGGCGATTTCGCCTGGGACAACCAGTCCGGCTTCTTCGCCAACCAGGGCATGACCTCGTTCATCGGCCGCAATGACTTCGTCAACCCGGTGTTCTCCGACCCGACCTGGGGCGTCTCCGACCAGGACATGTTCGCTCGCGGCAACGAGGAACTGGACAAGCTGGAAGCCACCGGCAAGCCGTTCTATGCGCTGCTGCAGACCCTGTCCAACCACGTGCCCTACGCGCTGCCCAAGGACCTGCCGGTACAGCCGGTGACCGGTTACGGCAGCCTGGACGAGCACCTGACCGCGATGCGCTACTCCGACTGGTCGCTTGGCCAGTTCTTCGAGAAGGCCAAGAAGTCGCCGTACTACAAGGACACCATCTTCGTGATCGTCGGCGACCACGGCTTCGGTACCCCCGAGCAACTGACCGAGATGGATCTGTTCCGCTTCAACGTGCCGCTGCTGGTCGTCGCGCCCGGCATTCAGGAGAAGTTCGGCGCCACTCGCGACACCGTCGGCACCCAGATCGACATCGTGCCGACCATCATGGGTCGCCTGGGCGGCGAAGCGCGCCACCAGTGCTGGGGCCGCGACCTGCTGAACCTGCCCGAGGGTGACAAGGGCTTCGGCATGATCAAGCCCTCGGGCAGTGGCCAGGATGTGGCGCTGGTTTACGGTAATCGCATCCTGATCAAACCCAAGGAAGGCGACATCCGTGTCTACGATTACAAGCTGGGCAAGGACTTCGGTGTCACCCGCATCGAAAACACCCCCGAGCAGTCGCAGATGAAGACCCGACTGGAGTCCTTCATTCAGACCGCCACCCAGGCCCTGCTGGATAACAAGACCGGTGTGGTTGACGGCAAGCCTGACGTGAAGTGATCGATGAGCCGGTGAAAAGGGGCCTTCGGGCCCCTTTTTCTTGCCTGCCGCTACGCCAGGAGTGCCATTCCAGACGACATCGCGCAGGCGCGGCCCATCCAGATTTCAGCAAAAGACAGTTATAAAGTAAGACCACATCGGTCTAAAGGATTATAAGAAAAGTCAGTATCCTCCCGGCCACACCACGAGGTGATCGTTTCGCCAGTCAGGACGCGTAGATGGATTTCGGCAATATCGGGTTTGTAGTCGCGGGTCTTGTCGTAGGCTTTATCGTTGGGATGACCGGTGTCGGTGGCGGTTCGCTGATGACGCCCATTCTGCTCTGGTTCGGTATCAACCCTGCCGCCGCGGTAGGCACCGACCTGCTCTATGCCGCTATCACCAAGTCCGGCGGCGTACTGGTTCACCGCAAGAACGACAACATCGACTGGCGCATCACCGGCTGGCTGGCCCTGGGCAGCGTCCCGGCTGCCGCGTTGACGTTGCTGTTCCTGCACAGCCTGCATACCGACACCGCGGCCATGAACGCGGTGATCAAGAACGCCCTGGGCGTCGTGCTGCTGCTCACTGCGCTGGCCGTGCTGTTCAAGAAGCAGGTGCTGGCCTTCGCCCAGCGTCACGCCGGGGACAGCTTCCACTTCAGCGGCCCCCGGCTGAATACCCTGACCGTGATCACCGGCGCCATCCTCGGCGGCATGGTCGCGCTGACTTCCATCGGCGCCGGCGCACTGGGTACGGTGGCGCTGTTCATCCTCTATCCCTTCCTCGCCACCCGCCGTCTGGTGGGCACCGAGATCGCCCACGCTGTGCCCCTGACCCTGGTCGCCGGCCTCGGCCATGCCAGCATGGGCAACATGGACTGGGGCCTGCTGGGCTACCTGCTGATCGGCTCGCTGCCGGGCATCTACATCGGCAGCCACCTGGCCGGGCGTATTCCGGACGGCGTGCTGCGCCCGTGCCTGGCGATCATGCTGGCAATGATCGGCTACAAGCTGGTCTTCTAAAAAACCGTCTACGATCTGCTGCGCGTCGGCCGTAGGGCGTTGGAAAGCGCCCTCAGATGCTCATTTACAGAACGTAGACTCCGCTCTTCGGGCGTTCTCCGCCTACCACGGCTCTGCTCGCAAGATCGTCAGCAGATTTTCTAACGGCGGCGGAAACGCCCCGGCGTCACGCCTTTCCAGCGACGGAAGGCGTGGATGAAGTTCGACACCTCGCCGTAGCCGAGTCGCTCGGCGATTTCCTCCAGACGAATTGCCCCCGTGGCCAGCAATTCCTCGGCCAGCGCCTGGCGCACCTCGTCGAGCAGCGCGCGATAGCTGCTGCCTTCGCCTTCCAGCCGGCGCCGCAACGTGCGCGAGGTCATGTGCAACTCATCCGCCAGTTGCTCCATGTCCGGCAGCCGCCCCGGCGTGCCCAGCAGGCGGTCGCGGATCTGCCCGGAAAGCCCGGTGCGTACCTGGCGCCGGGCGAGCAGGGCGCGGCATTGCTCCTCGCAGCGCCGCGCCACTTCCGGGTTTGCGCCCGGCAGCGGCATTTCGAGAATGTGGCTGTCGAAGACGATGCGGTTTTCCGTCTGGCCGAACAGCGGTTTCACCCCCAGTTCATCGATATAAGGCTGCAGGTCGGCTGGCGCATCGCGGCGGAACAGCGCCTGGCGAATCGGCGGCGGCTGGTTGGTGAGGTCGCGCTGGATGCGCAGCACACCGCCGCCGTCGCGGTCGATGAGGAAGTCGCGCAGGTCTTCCGGCACGGACGTGTCGTCCAGCACCAGGTGCGCTTCGCCGTCGTGTTCCTCCAGGGTCATGCGGTGGAAGGCATAGGTCAGGTCGAGGTAGCGCAGGCCCAGGTGCGCGGCACTGAGGAAGGTCGAGCTGCTGAGCATCGCGAAGCCCCAGATGCCGTAGGCGTTGAGGTGGTAGCGCAGGCCGGCCTTGAGCCCGATGCCGGGGCGCTGGCCGATGTGCCGGTTGATGTTGCGCAGCAACTCCAGTTCCTGGGTGGCCTCCACCTCGGCGCCGGGATCGGCGAGCACGCTGATGTCCAGTCCGGTGCGGCCCAGGCACTGTTCCAGGGTCATGCCATGGTCGAGGCCGAACTGGGTCATGAGCTGCACGCTGATGGCACTGCGCCGGGGGGAGCAGGCTGGGGTAGCAGGCATCGAAACCTCGGGAGTCAGGGTGACCGAAAGTCACAATTTTCTGTCCGACTATGCCATAACCCGTGACGGGAAGTCGCACTAGGATGTTGTCATCCGCCGCTGCGCGGACATCAGAACCGGGAGCACAACAATGACAACATCATCCCGTCGATCGGCCGCCCCGCGCGTGCTGATCATCGGTGCCGGCTTCGCCGGCCTGGGGTTGGCGATCCGCCTGCAAAAGGCAGGGATCGACGACTTCCTGATCCTCGAAAAGGCCGCCGACGTCGGCGGCTGCTGGCGCGAGAACGTCTATCCGGGCGCTGCCTGCGACGTGCCTTCGCACCTGTATTCCTTCTCCTTCGAACCCAAGGCCGACTGGTCGCGCAAGTTCGCGCCCCAGGCGGAAATCCTCGACTACGCGCGGCACTGCGCCGATAAATACCGCCTGCGCGAACGCATCCGCTTCAACTGCGAGGTACGCGAGGCAAACTTCGATGAAGCCGCCGGTGAGTGGCGCGTAACCTGCGCAGATGGCGAAGAGCTGCGCGCGCAATCGCTGGTCTGCGCCCTGGGCCAACTGAGCCGCCCGTTGATCCCGAAGCTGCCGGGGATCGAGCGCTTCCAGGGCAAGGCCTTCCATTCCGCGCAGTGGGACCATGGCACGCCATTGGACGGCAAGCGCGTGGCCGTGGTCGGGACCGGCGCCAGCGCCATCCAGTTCGTCCCGCAGATCGCGCCGAAAGTCGTCGAGTTGCTGCTGTTCCAGCGCAGCGCCGCCTACGTGATTCCCAAGCCGGATCGCCCCTACGCCGGCTGGGAGCGCCGCATCAAGTCGCGCCTGCCCTGGCTGCAGCGTCTGGATCGTGGGCTGAAGTACGTGCAGCACGAGGCGCGGGCGCTGGCCTTCACGGTGTTCCCGCCGATGATGAAATTCATGCGGATCAGCTTTCACCTGCACATGCGCAAGAGCATCGCCGACCCTCAGCTGCGCGCGCGGCTGCAGCCGGATTACCCCATGGGCTGCAAGCGCATCCTGATCAGCAACGACTACTACCCGGCGCTGGCGCGCAGCAACGTGAAGCTGGTCGATACCGGCATCCGTGAGGTTACTGAAGACGCCATCGTCACTCGCGACGGCCAGCGTCATCCGGTGGATACGATCATCTACGGCACCGGCTTTGCCGCCACCGAGTTCCTCGCGCCGATGCGCATCACCGGCCTCGCCGGGCGCGAGCTGAACCAAGCCTGGAGCGACGGCGCCGAGGCGTACAAGGGCATCAGCGTCAGCGGCTTCCCCAACTTCTTCATCCTCTATGGACCGAACACCAACCTGGGGCACAACTCCATCATCTACATGCTGGAGAGCCAGTTTCCCTACGTACTCGGCTGCCTGCAGCGCATCCAGCGCGAGGGCCTGAAGTACCTGGACCTCAAACCGCAGGTACAGCAGGGCTTCAATCGCCAGTTGCAGCACGACCTGCAGCACACCATCTGGGAGCGCGGTTGCAGCAGCTGGTACAAGACCGCAAGCGGCCGCAATACCGTCAACTGGCCGGGCTTCACCTTCCGTTACCGCCAACAGACCCGCCAGCCGGAGTTCGCCGACTATGACTGCATCCGTTGAGCCCGTGGTACCGCTGTCGACCCGCCAGAAACTCCTGACCGCCACCCTGCGTGGCACGCTCAACCTGCTGTTCCGCGGGTTGATGGGCCCGCAGTTGCCGGTGAAAGCTCAACGTGCATTGCTGCGCGGGCTGACGGCCGCAACCCTGACGCCTCGCGGCGTGCATCGTCAGCAGACGACGCTGGGCGGTGTCCCGGCCGAGGTCTGGCGTCCCGATGGGGGCGGCGAGGGCAGGGTGATCCTCTACCTGCATGGCGGTGCCTATCTGGTTGGCTCGCCGGCGACCCACCGGGCGATCACCGCCAACCTGGCGCGGCGCTGCCAGGCCGAGGTGTGGGTGATCGATTACCGCCTGGCGCCGGAGCACCGTTTCCCGGCCCAGCGCGAGGACGCGGTGGCGGCCTACCGCGCCTTGCTGGACAAAGGCATCCCGGCATCCGCCATCGCCGTCGCCGGGGATTCCGCGGGGGGCCACCTGACCCTGCAACTGGCGCTGGAGGCGAAGAAGCAGGGGCTGCCGGTGCCGGGCGCGCTGGTGACCTTCTCGCCGGTGACCGATCTCTCCGCCGAGCATCTGCACGCGCCAACGGCCGGCGATCCGCTGATCACCCGCGCCTGGATGGACAGCGCCATGGAGATGTTCTGCCCGCCGGGCATGCCGCGCGCGGACGCACAACTGTCGCCGCTGCATGCTGATCTCACCGGCTTGCCGCCGCTGCTGATCCAGGTCGGCGAGGATGAAGTGCTGCGCAACGACAGCCTGCGCTTCGCCGACGCGGCTCGGCGGCATGGCGTGAGCGTCAGCCTGCAACGTTTCCCCGGCTGCTGGCATGTGTTCCAGGCTCACGCCGGCCTGCTGGACGTGGCCGACCGGGCGCTGCAGGACGTTGCCAACTATCTCGCCGGCCATCTGCAGGGAGCACGCCGATGAACTCCATCCTGATCAGCGGTGCCGCCTCCGGCATCGGCGCCGCTACCGCGAAGCTCTTCCACCGCAATGGCTGGCGCGTCGGTCTGATCGACCTCAATCCCGAGCCGCTGGAGAACCTCGCCGCCGAACTGGATGGCGCCTGGCAAAGGGCGCTGGACGTTACCGATGCCGAGGCCGTAACGGCGGCGGTGAACGCGTTCGCCGAAGCCAACGGCGGCCACCTGCGCCTGCTGTTCAACTGCGCGGGCATCCTGCGCTTCGGGCGTTTCGAGGACATCAGCCTCGCCGAGCACAACCGCATCATTGCCATCAATGTGCAGGGCGTACTCAACTGTTGCTATGCCGCGCTGCCGTACCTCAAGCGCACGCCGGGTGCACAGGTGCTGAACATGGGCTCGGCTTCCGGGCTGTATGGCGTGCCGCAGATGGCCAGTTATTCGGCCTCGAAGTTTGCCATCCGTGGGCTGACCGAGGCGCTGGAGCTGGAGTGGCGCGAGCTCGGCATCCGCGTCGCCGACCTGATGCCGCCGTTCGTGCGCACGCCGATGGTCGCCAGCCAGACCTTCGAGCCCCCGGTATTGCGCCGCCTGGGCGTCACCCTGGTCGCCGAAGACATCGCTCGGGCCGCCTGGCGCCAGGCCCGGAGTGGCGGCGTGCACCGACCCATCGGCGCGATGTTCCGCGCCATGTACTGGTCCGGTCAGCTGTCGCCCCCGGCGATCAACCGCTGGGTGATGGCCTGGCTCAGCCGTGCCTGAGTAGACTGCAGGGGCGGCGAAGGAGGCCGTCCCATGCAGCGAATCCCCGAACCCCAGCCCTCTGTCTGGCAGCGAGTGCTGCAGGACATCACCACACCGTTCGACCGGATCAGCGAGATGACCTACGGGGTGATCATGACCCTGACCATCATCTCGGTGATTTCTGCTGCCAGTGGCGGAACATCGCGCGGGGCGATCCGACAGGACCTGGTCGTCGCCGCGTTGGGCTGCAACATCGCCTGGGGCGTGGTGGATGCCCTGATGCTGCTGGTGCGCCTGCGGGTGGAGCGGGTGCACCAGCACGGGCGGCTGCGCGCTTTGCGGGGTGTTTCGAGCGACACCGACTTTCGTGAAGGGCTCGACGAGTTCCTGCCGCCCAGGCTGGTGGCAGTGCTCCACCCGGATGAGCTCTGGAACCTGCGCCAGCGGCTGATGGCCTCGGAACTGGGGACCGGTCAGCCGCGCGGTGGCGGTGCCGCTGTCTGGCTGGCGGCGTTGCTGATCGTGCTGCTGGTGAGCGGCATCACCCTGCCGTTGATCCTGCCGCTGTGGCTGGGCAAGGAACTGTTCGGGCTGCTGCGTGCCGCCGATCATGTGAACTACTACGCGCACATCGGCGGGCTGGTCTCCGGCTTCCTCGCCGTCTGGCTGCCGCGCAAACTCGGGCGGATGCCGGTCGACGAGGCCTACCTGGCGAAGGAAGACCCAGAAGCCCCTTTCAAGCGCGCCCTGGCATCGTTGGATGAGCAGATCGGCCGCTTCGCCCTCGACCAGGCCGCCGCGCGCGGTGCGGAGTTGCTGCGGCAGTTCCCGGGGCAACCTTTGCTGGTCGAGCGCCTGTATGGCTTAGCCAAAGGGAGGCAGGACCGGGGCTTGATGAGCGAAACCCTCAAGCAGTTGTTCGCCCTGCCGCCCTCCCCGGCGGCCGACTCACTGCTGCGCAGACTGGCTGAGGAAAGTGCCGCCAGCGATACCGGGCTGCTTGCACATCCGGCCATTCAATTACACCTGCTGCGCAAGCTGCTACATCGCAATGAGTCCGTGCAGGCACTAATCAGCTGGCACCGGCTGGCGCGCTCCGCTCTGCGTCCCGAAATGCTGCCGGGCCTGACCCTGCAACTGGCCAAGCAGGTTGGCCAGAAGGGTGACCTGCAGACCGTGCACGAACTGTCACGCTTCCTCCGTCAGCACTACCCGGAAGCAGACCCGACCCGCCAACTGACGATCTACCAGCAACACCTGGCCCCTTGATTCACCCATGAAAAAGCCCCGCCGGCGTACCGGCGGGGCCTTGATCATCCCTGGGTTCAGGCGCTACAGGTGGCGGCTGAAGTCGCGGACTTCCTCTTCCGCTTTCTCGCGGGTCCAGCCGTAGCGCTCCTGCAGTTTGCCCACCAGGTATTCGGCGTGTCCGTCCGCCGCCTGCAGGTCGTCGTCAGTGAGCTTGCCCCACTTCTCCTTGAGCGAGCCGGAGAGCTGCTTCCACTTGCCTTTGATGACGTCAGTGTTCATGGCGATCCTCCTGTTCGGAGTTGGATGGGGTGAGAACCCGTGGTGCTTACTCGACCGACTTCAGGCCGTCGGCGGACACAGCGGTCACGCCTTTGATGCCCTTGGCGGTCTTGATCGCGAGTTCCTTCTCGGCGTCGGTCTTGACGTTACCGGAGAGCGAAACCACACCTTTGTTGGTCTCGACCTTGATGTTGGTGCCACTGATGTCCTTGTCGGCGATCAGGCTGGATTTCACCTTGCTGGTGATCCAGGTGTCGGAAACCGCCTCTTCAGTTTTCTGGACGGTGTCATTGGCGGCCAGAGTCGTCGGCTGGGCGAACACCGAGTTGGCGAACGAGAAGCTCAGAGCGGTTGCGGTGGCAGCGGCAAGGGCCAGTTTGTTGAAACGTTTCATGGCGGTTTCTCCTGAATTGTTGGAAAACTGCGGCCCGTTCCTGGCTGCAGTTGCACTAGGACTATCGCAAGCCCTGTGCCAGCTTTTACGATCCAGTAAAAACCTTATTAATCAAAAACTTAAAAAGTCAGCCCAAACAGCGACCGCTTGCAGTTTGCAAAGTCTGCCGCTGCGCTCCATGCAGGTTGCACGATCAGGTACCTGAGCTCCTGCCCAACTTCGCCAGCACGGCCTCAAGCTGCACCACCTCGCCCATCTGCTCGAAAGCCGGATAACGCTGGCGAATGAAAGCCAGCAACTGCTGGGCGGGTTCCACCTGCCCCAGCTCCTCCGAAAACGCCCGTGCCGCCATCAGGTAGGCGCGGGGAATGCCGGGGTAATCTGGGTAGCGCTTGTGCAGGTTGCGCAGCAGGCTCAGCCCCTCGCGGGCCTTGTGGCGCTCGATCAGCACCTCGGCAATGCGTTCGCAGACGCTCGGGTCCTCGGGCAGGTAGTCCGCCTGCAGTTGCCGGGCATTGAGGAAGGCGCTGGCAGCCAGCTGCGGGTTGAGCCGGCTGGCCAGGCTCAGGTAGTGCGGCAGGTGATTCAGGCATTCCGCACGCTCGTTCAGGGCGAAGAGCAACTGGTGATAGCGCTCATTCAGCTTGAGATCCTGGCGGCCTTCGCGCAGCGCCGCGACGAGGATTTCCAGCGCCACGCCGGTCTGTCCCTCCTTGACTCGTACCTCCGCCTCGGCCAGTGCCTTGCGGCGGTGCCATTCCGGCGCGGCGTAGCCGGCCGGGGCGTCCTCCCCGGCGGATACGTAGCCCAGTTGGCCCTGATACTGGAACACGGCATAGCCCATCATGGCGCACATCACCACGGCGAAATAACCCGTCAGGCCTGCCACCACCGGGACCATCACCACCCGCGGCAGCCCGTTGGAGAGAAGCCAGGCGACATAAGTGGGCGACTGCCAGAGGATGAACAGGAACACGCAGAGGATCAGGTAACGCCAGCCCATGGCCGCGATCACCTGCCCCACTTCGCCGGGGCTCAGCGCGGCCCCCAGGCTCTTGTCCAGGGACAGCCGGATGATGCTCGCCGGCAGAACCAGCATGACCGCGATATTGGCTGCCCAGTAGATCGCCTCGCTGTGGAAATCGGCAGCCAGCCACAGCAGCACCAGGGCGATCAGGAATACCGCCAGTTGCTGGAAGAACATCCGCAGACTGTCGGGGCTGAAGGCTTCGAGCAGGCCTGGAGCTTCCTGGCCGCCAAAACTCGCCGTTTCGATCACGCTATGCAGGTATTTGGTCGCCACGCTGAACAGGGCGATCCAGAGCACGAACATCGGCGGCATGAATACACAGGCCAGTGCCAGCAAGACACAGAAGGCCAATGGCCCGGCCTGGAATCCGTAGGCGAAGAACTTCGGCAGGCGCTCCCAGAAAGGTTGCGCGGTATTCGCCGCGCCGAGGTAGCGCAGATGGCCCCGGCACAACGGGCACGACGGCGCGTACTCCGGCGCATCGGCATTGAGCGGAATGCAGCAGTCGCCGTAATGGCGCTCGCAAGGCTGACAGTGCCAGGTCGCGGGCTGGGCACTGTGGTAATGACAGTAGCGCTTGTCCATCTCGGGGCATCCTTGGAGCGAGATCGGCGGAAAGCGCATTCTCAAGGCAAAAAAAGAGGGCCCGCAAGGGGCCCTCTCTTCATTTCGCTACCGCTTAGACGCCAGAGGCTTCAGCAGCGGCTACGTCCTTGATGGACAGCTTGATGCGGCCACGGTTGTCCACGTCCAGAACCAGGACTTTGACTTCCTGGCCTTCCTGCAGAACGTCGGTGACCTTGTCGATGCGCTTGTCGCTGATCTGCGAGATGTGCACCAGACCGTCCTTGCCCGGCAGGATGTTGACGAAGGCACCGAAGTCCACGATGCGCTCGACCTTGCCGACGTAGATCTTGCCGATCTCGGCTTCCGCGGTGATACCCAGGACGCGCTGCTTGGCAGCCTCGGCAGCTTCCTTGGTTTCGCCGTAGATCTTCACGCTGCCATCGTCCTCGATGTCGATCGAGGCCTTGGTCTCTTCGCAGATGCTGCGAATGGTGGCGCCGCCCTTGCCGATGACGTCGCGGATCTTGTCGGTGTCGATCTTCATCTGGATCATGGTCGGAGCGTTCTCCGACAGCTCGGCGCGCGGGGCGGCGATGATCTGGTTCATCTGACCGAGGATGTTCAGGCGAGCTTCCAGGGCCTGGCCCAGGGCGATCTCCATGATCTCTTCGGTGATGCCGTTGATCTTGATGTCCATCTGCAGGGCGGTCACGCCCTTGTCGGTACCGGCGACCTTGAAGTCCATGTCGCCCAGGTGGTCTTCGTCACCCAGGATGTCGGTGAGGATGGCGAACTTGTCACCTTCCTTCACCAGGCCCATGGCGATACCGGCCACCGGCGCCTTGACCGGAACACCGGCGTCCATCAGCGCCAGGGAAGCACCGCAGACGGAAGCCATGGAGCTGGAACCGTTGGACTCGGTGATCTCGGAAACCACGCGGATGGTGTAGGGGAACTCGTCCTGGCTCGGCAGCATGGCAGCAACGCTGCGGCGTGCCAGACGGCCGTGGCCGATTTCACGACGGCCAGCGCTGCCCATGCGGCCACACTCGCCAACCGAGAACGGCGGGAAGTTGTAGTGCAGCATGAAGGGGTCTTTGCGCTCGCCTTCGAGGGTATCGAGCAGCTGGGCGTCACGGGCGGTGCCGAGGGTGGCAACGACCAGAGCCTGGGTTTCGCCACGGGTGAACAGCGCCGAGCCGTGGGTCTTGCCCAGTACGCCGACTTCGATCTTCAGCGGACGAACGGTGCGGGTGTCGCGGCCGTCGATACGCGGTTTGCCGTTGACGATGTTTTCGCGAACGGTACGGTATTCCAGCAGGCCGAAGACTTCTTTGACTTCACCTGCGGAGAACTGGCCTTCGCCTTCACCGGCGAACTTGGCGACGATCTGCTCGCGCAGGGCATCCAGGGCCGCGTAACGGTCCTGCTTGACGGTGACGGTATAGGCTTCGGAGATGGCGGCACCAAACTCGGCCTTGATGGTGTTGACCAGGGCAGTGTTCTCGACCGGCGCGGTCCAGTTCCAGCTCGGCTTGCCAGCTTCGGTTGCCAGCTCGGCAACGGCACGGATGACGGCCTGGAACTCTTCGTGGGCGAACAGAACGGCACCCAGCATCTGGTCTTCGGTCAGTTCGTCGGCTTCGGACTCAACCATCAGCACGGCGTCGGAGGTACCGGCCACGACCATGTCGAGGCTGGAGCTCTGCTGCTGCTCATAGGTCGGGTTGAGGATGTAGCCGATTTCCGGGTGGAAACCAACGCGGGCAGCGCCGATCGGGCCGGCGAACGGAATGCCGGAGATGGCCAGGGCGGCGGAAGTGCCGATCATGGCCGCGATGTCCGGATCGGACTTCTTGTTGGTGGAAACGACGGTGCAGACAACCTGCACTTCGTTCATGAAACCTTCGGGGAACAGCGGGCGGATCGGACGATCGATCAGGCGCGAGGTCAGGGTTTCCTTCTCCGAAGGACGGCCTTCACGCTTGAAGAAGCCACCGGGGATGCGGCCGGCTGCGTAGGTCTTCTCCTGATAGTGCACGGAGAGCGGGAAGAAGCTCTTGCTCGGGTCGGCCTGCTTGGCGCCGACGACGGTGCAAAGCACGGTGACGTCGTCCATGGTGACCAGGACGGCGCCGGTGGCCTGGCGGGCAATGCGGCCAGTCTCGAGGGTGACGGTCGACTGACCGAACTGGAATTTCTTGATTACCGGGTTCACGGTTTCTCTACCTTCTCTTTAGTTGCCTTGGGGGAAATTGTGGAAATGCCGGGAGTCGGACCCGTTTTCATTCCCTATAAAAGCGAGAAAGCCGGGAGCCAGAGCCGATGAGCGGTATACACCGCCCAACGACCCCGGACTCCCAGCTTCCCACTTCAGGCTTGCCGTCTTAGCGACGCAGGCCCAGGCGACCGATCAGGGCGCTGTAACGAGAGGTGTCCTTGCTCTTCAGGTAGTCCAGCAGCTTGCGGCGCTGGTTGACCATACGGATCAGGCCACGACGGGAGTGGTGGTCTTTGCCGTTGGCCTTGAAGTGGTCCTGCAGCTTGTTGATGTTGGCAGACAGCAGTGCAACCTGCACTTCCGGGGAACCGGTGTCGCCTTCAGCTTGCTTGTACTCGTTAACGATCTGGGCTTTTTCTTGGACGCTCAGTGCCATGATGGGGCTTCCTCTGAGGTAACAGGCCAGGGACTTCTCCCTGTGTTCATAGTAAGAGGAGTGACCGTGCCTGCTGACAGCCACCCTCGGTTCCGGCCTTACGACCGAATCAGTCGACGCGGCGCCAGGCGCCCGTCTTCGACCACTTCACCGATGCCGATGAAGCGACCTTCGTGATCCTGCACCCGCAGCATGCCGAACTTCGGCATTTCGGGAGCGCGTACTGGCTGGCCATGCAGCCAGTAATAGGCGCTGTGCTCGGAGAGCTGCAACAGCGGCCAGTGTTCCAGGCCGGCATCCACCGGCAGCAGGAAACGGTCGAGGGCTTCGTTGCCGCCCTCGGCATGGACTTTCTCGAGCGCCTCCAACGTCACCGACTGGTTCAGCTGGAAAGGTCCGGCCTGGGTCCGGCGCAGGGCGGCAACGTGTGCACCACACCCAAGTTCGCGGCCGAGGTCTTCGACCAGGGTGCGGATATAGGTGCCCTTGCTGCAGGAAACGGCCAGCGTCGCACAGGGCGACTCGAAGGCGAGCAAATCCAGGCGCGCAATAGTAACAGAACGCGCCTCGCGCTCCACTACCTCTCCTGCACGAGCCAGCTTGTACAACGGCTGACCGTCCTTCTTCAGGGCCGAGTACATCGGCGGCACCTGCTCTATGTCGCCACGGAAGCGTGGCAGCATGGCCTCGATGGCGTCCCGACCAATGGTCACCTCGCGCTGCTCTAGGACCTCACCCTCGGCATCACCGGTGGTGGTGGTCACGCCCAGTTGGGCGACGGTCTCGTAGCCCTTGTCGGCATCGAGCAGGTACTGGGAGAATTTGGTCGCCTCGCCGAAGCACAGCGGCAGGACACCGGTGGCCAGCGGGTCGAGGCTGCCGGTATGGCCGGCCTTCTCGGCATTGAGCAGCCAGCGCACCTTCTGCAGGGCCTGGTTGGAGCTCATGCCACGCGGCTTGTCGAGAATCAGCACGCCGTTGACCGCACGGCGAATGCGTTTCACCTGGGCCACGCGTTACTCCTCGGCATCGCCGCCATGACGGCGATCGGCTGCCACTGCGCGCTCGATCAGCGCCGACAGCTCGGCACCACGGCGGATACTGGCGTCATAGCTGAAGTGCAGTTGCGGCACGGTGCGCAGCTTCATCGCCTTGCCCAACTGCATGCGCAGGAAGCCCGCGGCATCGTTGAGAATGCTGGTGTTCTGCTTCACCACTTCGGCGTTGTCATCCTGGCCCATCACGGTGACGTACACCTTGGCATGGGACAGGTCACGGGCCACGTCGACGCCGGTGATAGTCACCAGGCCCAGACGGGGGTCCTTGATTTCACGCTGGATCAGCAGCGCCAGTTCGCGCTGCATCTGGTCGCCGATACGCTGGGTACGGCTGTACTCTTTGGCCATTTTCCTAACCTGCTTACCCGAGCCAGAAGGCTCCGGGCCTGAAAGCGGCAAACGCCCGGGGCAGCTTTCAAGCTGGCCCGGGCGCTGCGTTCACGCTCGAATACCCTTACAGAGTACGAGCGACTTCGACCTTCTCGAACACTTCGATCTTGTCGCCGACGCGAACGTCGTTGTAGCTCTTCACGCCGATACCGCATTCCATACCGGCACGCACTTCGGCGACGTCATCCTTGAAGCGACGCAGGGATTCCAACTCGCCTTCGAAGATCACCACGTCGTCGCGCAGCACACGGATCGGACGGTTGCGGTGCACCAGACCCTCGGTGACCATGCAGCCGGCGACCGCGCCGAACTTCGGCGAACGGAACACGTCACGCACTTCGGCGATACCCAGGATGTTCTCGCGAACATCGCTGCCGAGCATGCCGGTCAGGGCTTTCTTGACGTCTTCGATGATGTCGTAGATCACGTTGTAGTAACGCATGTCGAGGCCTTCGGTCTCGACGATCTTGCGCGCACCCGCATCAGCACGAACATTGAAGCCGAACAGCACCGCGTTGGAGGCCAGCGCCAGGTTGGCATCGGACTCGGTGATACCACCGACGCCGCCGCCGACCACGCGAACCTGCACCTCGTCGTTGCCCAAGCCACTGAGCGAGCCCTGCAGGGCTTCCAGCGAACCACGGACATCGGACTTGAGGACGATGTTGAGGGTCTTCTTCTCTTCCTGGCCCATGTTCTCGAAGATGTTTTCCAGCTTGCCGGCGTGGGCACGAGCCAGTTTCACTTCGCGGAACTTGCCCTGACGGAACAGAGCGACTTCGCGGGCCTTCTTCTCGTCGGCGACCACGGTCATCTCGTCACCGGCATCCGGGGTGCCGTCCAGGCCGAGGATCTCGACCGGAATCGACGGACCGGCTTCCTTGATCGGCTTGCCGTTCTCGTCGAGCATCGCACGGACGCGCCCGTAGTTGACGCCGACCAGCACCATGTCGCCCTGACGCAGTGTGCCATCCTGAACCAGTACAGTGGCTACAGGGCCACGGCCCTTGTCCAGACGGGACTCGACCACCACGCCACGGCCCGGAGCCGACGGAGTGGCTTTGAGTTCGAGTACTTCAGCCTGCAGCAGCACGGCTTCGAGCAACTCGTCGACGCCGGTACCCACCTTGGCGGATACATGGACGAAGGGAGCATCGCCACCCCACTCTTCCGGGATCACATCCAGAGCGGCCAGGCCATTCTTGATGTTGTCCGGGTTGGCGTCCGGCTTGTCGATCTTGTTCACCGCGACCACGATCGGCACGCCAGCGGCTTTCGCGTGCTGCACGGCTTCCTGGGTCTGCGGCATCACGCCGTCGTCCGCGGCCACCACGAGAATGACGATGTCGGTCGCCTGGGCACCACGGGCACGCATCGCGGTGAACGCAGCGTGGCCAGGGGTGTCGAGGAAGGTGACCATGCCGCGGTCGGTTTCCACGTGGTAGGCACCGATGTGCTGGGTGATGCCACCGGCTTCGCCAGCTGCCACCTTGGCACGACGGATGTAATCGAGCAGCGAGGTCTTGCCGTGGTCGACGTGGCCCATCACGGTCACGACCGGCGCACGGGAAACGGCTTCACCTTCGAACTTCAACGACTCGGCCAGTTGCTCTTCCAGGGCGTTCTCGCTGACCAGCTTGACCTTGTGGCCGAGCTCTTCGGCGATCAACTGGGCGGTCTCCTGGTCGAGTACCTGGTTGATGGTCACCGGGGTGCCCATCTTGAACATGAACTTGACGACTTCAGCGCCCTTCACCGACATCTGCGCAGCCAGTTCGGCCACGGTGATGGTCTCACCGATATTTACTTCACGCACAATCGGTCCTGTCGGGCTCTGGAACCCGTGCTGGTTACGCTTCTTCAGCTTGCCCTTGCCACGGCCACCGCCGCGACGGCCAAAGCTGTCGTCGTCGTCACCACCACTGCGCACGACGCGCGGCGCGGTGGTCTTTTCCTTTTCCTTGATCGACGGGCGATGCTGGGCATGTTTGCGATCGCGGCGCTCGTCTTCCTCGTCGCGCTTGGGCGCACGGCGGGGCTCTTCCTTCTTGCGGTCGTCCGCAGCAGGAGCAGCAGCGACCGGCGCAGCCGGAGCAGGAGCCGCGGCGCGCGGGGCGTCGGCAGCAACCGCAGCAGCGGCAGGCGCAGAGCTGGCAGCCTGGCGAGCGGCATCCGCCTGGCGGCGGGCCTCTTCCTCAGCGGCCCGCTGACGGGCCTCTTCCTCAGCCTTCAGACGCACAGCTTCTTCAGCGGCACGCTGCTCTTCCAGCTCACGCTGGCGCTCGGCCTCGAGCTCTTCAGGATCGCGCTTGACGTAGGTTTTCTTCTTGCGAACCTCGACGCTGACGGTCTTGCTGCCAGCGACTTTCAAGGTCGAAGTGGTCTTGCGTTGCAGGGTGATCTTGCGCGGCTCATCCGCGCGGTCACCGTGGCTGCCCTTCAGGTGGGCCAGCAGCGCTTGCTTCTCGCTGTCGGTCACTACCTGCTCGGCATTGTTATGGGGTAGGCCCGCTTCGCGCATCTGCTGCAGCAGGCGCTCCACCGGCGTATCGACCGTCTTGGCCAGTTCTTTCACCGTGACTTGCGTCATGCACTTCTCTCCTCAGGCCGCGAATGCTTACTCGAACCAATGGGCCCGGGCGGCCATGATCAACTTGCCAGCACGCTCTTCATCCATGCCGTCGATGTCGAGCAGATCGTCAATCGATTGCTCGGCCAGATCTTCACGGGTGGTTACACCGCGCAGCGCCAGGTCCACGGCCAGCTCTTTGGTCATACCATCGAGGCTGAGCAGGTCTTCGGCAGGTTGGGCGTCGGCAAGTTTTTCTTCAGTGGCGATGGCTTTGGTCAGCAGGCGATCCTTGGCGCGCGAGCGCAGCTCGTTGACGATGTCTTCGTCGAAGCCGTCGATGCTGAGCATCTCTTCCATCGGTACGTAGGCGATTTCTTCCAGGGTGGTGAAGCCTTCCTCCACCAGTACCTGGGCGAGCTCTTCGTCGACATCCAGCTCGTCGACGAAACGCTGCAGGATGTCGCCAGTTTCAGCCTGCTGTTTGGCCTGGATATCGGCCTCGGTCATCACGTTCAGGGTCCAGCCGGTGAGCTGGCTGGCCAGACGTACGTTCTGGCCACTACGGCCAATGGCCTGGGCCAGGTTGTCTTCGGCAACGGCGATATCCATGGTGTGGGTATCTTCGTCGACGATGATCGCCGCCACTTCGGCCGGAGCCATGGCATTGATCACGAACTGCGCGGGGTTGTCATCCCAAAGGACGATGTCCACACGCTCGCCACCCAGTTCGCCGGAGACGGCCTGGACGCGGGAACCACGCATACCGATGCAGGCACCCTGCGGGTCGATACGCTTGTCCTTGGAGCGAACGGCGATCTTGGCGCGCGAACCCGGGTCACGGGCGGCGGCCATCACGTCGATCAGCTGCTCGGCGATTTCCGGTACTTCGATGCGGAACAGCTCGATCAGCATTTCCGGCGCGGTACGCGACAGGATCAGCTGAGGGCCGCGGTTCTCGCTGCGGATTTCCTTCAGCAGGGCACGCACGCGGGTGCCGACGCGGAAGGTTTCACGCGGGATGATCTGGTCGCGGGCCAGCAGCGCTTCGGCGTTGTTGCCCAGGTCGACGATCACATTGTCGCGGGTGACCTTCTTGACGGTGCCGGAGATGATCTCGTTGACCTTCTCGCGGTAGGCGTCGACCACCTGAGCGCGCTCGGCTTCGCGAACCTTCTGCACGATGACCTGCTTGGCGGTCTGTGCGGCGATGCGGCCGAACTCGATGGACTCGATCTTCTCTTCGATGACTTCACCGGCCTTCATGCCGGGGTGCTCTTCCTGCACGTCTTCGACGGTCAGTTCAGACGCCGGATTGGAGTAATCCTCGTCTTCGACGATGGTCCAGCGACGGAAGGTTTCGTAGTTGCCGTTGGCGCGGTTGATTTCCACGCGCAGGTCAACGTCGTCCTCGAAACGTTTTTTGGTCGCGGTTGCCAGGGCCAGCTCCAGCGCTTCGAAAATCACGCCAGGCGGAACACCCTTCTCGTTGGATACCGACTCAACAACCAGCAGTACTTCTTTGCTCATCGTACGCCTCGCCTTTCAATCCATTGGAATCCGCGCTCTGGCGGCTCACTCAAATCGGGGAATGATGTTGGCCTTGTCGATCGAGTCGACCGGCAGCAGGTATTCATGGTCGTCCACCAGGACCACCACATCCTGCTCCTCCACACCACGGAGAATGCCCTGGAAATTGCGCCGCCGTTCGAAGGGCGTGCGCAGCTTGATCTTCACCTGCTCGCCGACATAGCGGGCGAACTGTTCGAGCGTGAAGAGCGGCCGATCCATACCGGGCGACGACACCTCCAGGGTGTATTCGCCACTGATCGGGTCTTCCACGTCGAGGATGCCACTGACCTGACGACTGACGATCTCGCAGTCGTCGATCAGGATGCCTTCCGCACGGTCGATATAAACCCGGAGCAGGGAATGGCGACCTTGGGAAATGAACTCCAGGCCCCAGCACTCATAGCCGAGCGCTTCTACTACAGGGGCCAACAAGGCCTGCAACTGTTCTAGCTTGCTCGACACCTGATCGCCTCGCGTATGCTGTAGAAACAAAAAATGGGCGAAACGCCCATCCCTTAAGGACCGCCCTGAACCGGCGGCGCGGACTGTCCAGCTAGCAAAAAGCCCCTGAAAAGGGGCTCTGCCAAACTGGTTGCGGGAGCTGGATTTGAACCAACGACCTTCGGGTTATGAGCCCGACGAGCTACCAGACTGCTCCATCCCGCGTCAAAGCTGGTGCGAAATTATACGGTTGAGCCCCTTGAAGGTCAACCGAAACTCCGAAACGACAAGGCCCGCACTGCGGGCCCTTTCGTATATGGTACCGAGGAGGGGACTCGAACCCCTACAGCCTATGGCCACTACCACCTCAAGGTAGCGTGTCTACCAATTCCACCACCTCGGCAAAAACTCTTGCCTGCTTACTTCTGCTCAGGAGCCGCCGGAACGTCGCCGTTACCGCCTGCAGGGGCTTGAGGTTGCCCTTGCGCGCCCGGCACATCGCTAGCTGCCGGAGCTTGTTCCTGCTTCTGCTCCATCACTGCCGGATCAGGAAGCCCAGCGTGACGAATCATATCAGCTTTTTCTTTAGCAAAATACGCTAAACCCAAGCTGGTAATGAAAAAAACCGCAGCGAGTATAGCAGTAAAGCGGCTCAGGAAGGTAGCAGAACCTTGGCTACCGAAAACGGTGGCCGAAGCACCTGCACCGAACGACGCACCGGCGTCGGCACCCTTGCCTTGCTGAAGCAGGACCAGCACAACCAGACCCAGCGCCATCAGCAGGTGAATCACGATTACAACTGTTTCCAACATCTTCAGTTTCCTGCGGCGCGACAGATCGCACCGAACTCATCCGCATTCAGGGAAGCCCCACCAATGAGCCCCCCATCGATATCCGGCATCGCGAACAGCTGGGCAGCACTGGCTGCCTTGACGCTGCCGCCGTACAGGAGACGAAGGCCGCTTGCCACCTCTGCGTTTTCCGCCGAGATCTGCGAGCGAATCGCCGCATGTACTTCCTGGGCCTGCTCGGGAGAAGCGGTCAGCCCCGTCCCAATCGCCCACACCGGCTCGTAAGCCACAACGGCGCGGGAAAAAGCCCCGACACCGAGATCTTCGATTACCGAGCCCAACTGGCGCCCGACAACCTCAAGAGTCTTGCCCGCCTCACGCTGCTCACGGGTTTCCCCCACGCACAGGATCGGAATCAGGCCACACGATTGAGCCGCCGCAAACTTGCGACTGACCACACCATCGCTCTCACCCAGAATCAGGCGACGCTCGGAATGACCGACCAGCACCAGGGAACAGCTCGCATCCGCCAACTGGCTGGCTGCAACTTCCCCTGTCAGGGCGCCCTGCATCGGCTCAACCGCGCAATTCTGCGCACCGACGGCAACCGCCTTTCCATTCAGACCTTGAACAGCCTGATTGATGTACAGACAAGGCGGAAACACCGCCACATCGACACCCGTGGGAAGAGCCAGTTGACGCAGGCCTTTGATCAGCTCCGTTACGCTGGAGCGGGTACCGTGCATTTTCCAATTACCGGCCACCAAGGGTCGACGCATGCTGTACCTCGCTGAGCAAAGTGGGCGCAGATATTACTCGACGCTTTTGGAACTGACAAGAGAAATCAAGCACATACCTCTGTAACCACTTTCGCCAGCTGCTCGGCATAGGCGCGCACGCGTGCTTCCTCGTCGCCTTCGACCATCACCCGCACCAGTGGCTCGGTGCCGGATTTACGCAGCAGCACCCGACCACGACCGGCCATCTCTTCGGTCACCTTGGCGCAGGCTTCCTTCACCGCCGGATGCTCCAACGGGTCCACCCCGCCACCAGCAAAGCGCACGTTGATCAGCACTTGCGGACACTTGCGAATGCCCATGCGCGCCTCAGCCAGGTTCTGACCTCGGGTTTTCAGCGCCATCAGCACCTGCAGCGCGGCGATGATCGCATCGCCGGTCGTGGTGTGCTGGCAACAGACAACATGGCCGGAATTCTCTCCACCCAACTGCCAGTTGCGCGACTGCAGCTCGGACATCACGTAGCGATCCCCTACCTTGGCGCGGGCGAAGGGAATGTGCAGTTCCTGCAGAGCGAGCTCGAGCCCGAGGTTGCTCATCAGTGTCCCTACCACGCCACCGTGCAGCTTGCCACGATCAAGCATGTCACGCGCAATGAGGTAGAGAATCTCGTCACCATCGACGATGGTGCCGGTGTGATCGACCAACATCACCCGGTCGCCGTCGCCGTCGAAGGCGATGCCGATATCCGCATGATGGGCCAGCACGGCCTCCTGCAACGCCCCCATATGGGTGGAGCCGCACTTGTCATTGATGTTCAGGCCGTTTGGCTCCGCACCGATGACGAACACTTCGGCACCCAGTTCCCTGAATACGTTGGGAGCGATCTTGTAAGTAGCACCATGGGCGCAATCGAGCGCGATACGCAGACCAGCGAAACTGGTGTTCGATGGCACGCTGCTCTTGCAGAACTCGATGTAGCGGCCGGCGGCATCGTTGATCCGCGAGACCTTGCCCAGGCGGGCGGACTCGACGACCGTCATCGGCGCATCGAGAAGCTCCTCGATGATCAGTTCCACCTCGTCCGGCAGCTTGGTGCCCTGGCCGGAGAAGAATTTGATGCCGTTGTCGTCGTGCGGATTGTGCGAGGCACTGATAACGATGCCCGCCTCCGCATGGAAGGTACGGGTCAGATAGGCGATACCCGGGGTCGGCATGGGGCCGAGCAGCATCACGTCGGCACCGGCGGCGGACAAGCCAGCCTCCAGCGCGGACTCGAACATGTAGCCGGAAATCCGCGTGTCCTTGCCCACCAGGACGCGACATTTGCCTTGCTGACGGAAAGCCATGCCCACGGCCCAGCCCAGCTTGAGCACGAAGTCTGGGGTGATCGGCGGGGTGCCTACGCGTCCGCGAATTCCATCGGTACCAAAATACTTCCTGCTCATGCGGACATCCCCTCTTCTGTTGCACTTTCCACTGCGTGAATCATTCGAACCACATCCACCGTCTCGGCGACATCATGGACGCGGATGATGCTGGCTCCCTTGGCGACCGCCAGAGCCGCAAGGGCCAGGCTGCCGTACAGGCGCTCGCCCACCTCACGACCGAGCGCGCGCCCGACCATGCTCTTGCGCGAGACACCGACCAGCAATGGACAGCCCAACGACATCAGGCACTCCATCTGCCGGAACAGATTCAGGTTATGACTCTGCGTCTTGGCAAAACCGAAGCCAGGATCGATGACGATCCGTTCCCGGGCAATGCCCACGGCTTCGCAGACGGCGATGCGCTCCTCGAGGAAATCGTGAACCTCCTGGAGGATATTCGGATAACGCGGATCGTCCTGCATGTTTCCCGGCTCGCCGCGCATATGCATCAGGCAAACCGGAAGCCCCGTGTCCACAGCGGCATCCAGGGCTCCATCACGCTGCAGTGAGCGCACATCGTTGATCAAGCCTGCCCCGAGACGAGCGGTTTCACGCATCACCGCCGGGGTGGAGGTATCCACCGAGATCACTACATCCAGCTCGCGGGCAATCGCCTCGACCACCGGCGCGACGCGCTCCAACTCCTCGGTGGGCGAAACCACGCGAGCGCCGGGACGGGTCGACTCGCCGCCGATATCGATCAGTGTGGCGCCGGCCGCGACCATCTCCGCCGCATGGCGCAATGCAGCATCATGCCGATTGAAGCGCCCGCCGTCGGAGAAGGAGTCGGGAGTGACATTGAGGATGCCCATGACGTGCGGGCGGCTTAAATCAAGAACCCGGTTGCCGCAAGGCAACCGGGTCGGGTGGTACAACGAACTCATTCAGTGCTCTCAGTGTTCGCCGGCAGGCCCGCCAATGGGGTTTTCCTGGCGACCTTCATCACGGGGCGCGGCTGCGTTGCCGGAAGAGCCGGAGTTGCCCCCCTGCCAGTCACGCGGCTCGCGCGGGGTACGACCGGCCATGATGTCGTCGATCTGATCGGCGTCGATGGTTTCGTACTTCATCAGCGCGTCGGCCATCATGTCGAGCTTGTCGCGATTCTCTTCCAGCAGACGCTTGGCGGTGCCGTAGCAGTCGTCGATGATGCGGCGCACTTCCTGGTCGATCAGCTTGGCGGTTTCGCCGGACACGTTGGCGTGCTGGCTACCGGCACTACGACCCAAGAACACCTCGCCCTCTTCTTCCGCGTACATCAGCGGACCGAGCTTTTCCGACAGGCCCCACTTGGTCACCATGTTCCGCGCCAGTTGGGTGGCCCGCATGATGTCGTTGGAGGCACCGGTGGTAACCCCTTCGAAGCCCAGGGTCATCTCTTCGGCGATACGGCCACCGAACAGCGAGCATATCTGGCTTTCCAGAGCGCGCTTGGACAGGCTGTAACGATCCTCTTCCGGCAGGAACATGGTCACGCCCAGGGCACGGCCGCGCGGAATGATGGAAACCTTGTAGACCGGATCGTGCTCCGGAACCAGGCGGCCAACGATAGCGTGGCCGGCTTCGTGGAACGCGGTGTTCTTCTTCTCTTTCTCGGACATGACCATGGTCTTGCGCTCGGCGCCCATCATGATCTTGTCCTTGGCCAGTTCGAATTCGCGCATGTCGACGATACGCTTGTTGGAACGGGCAGCGAACAGAGAGGCCTCGTTGACCAGATTGGCCAGGTCGGCACCGGAGAAGCCCGGTGTACCGCGCGCGATCACGGCCGGATCGACGTTGTCGCCCAGCGGAACCTTGCGCATGTGTACTTTGAGAATCTGCTCACGACCGCGGATGTCCGGCAGGCCAACCACCACCTGGCGGTCGAAGCGGCCCGGACGCAGCAGCGCGGGGTCGAGCACGTCCGGACGGTTGGTCGCGGCGATGACGATGATGCCGTCATTCATCTCGAAGCCGTCCATCTCCACCAGCAACTGGTTGAGGGTCTGCTCGCGCTCATCGTGACCGCCACCCAGGCCGGCGCCACGATGGCGACCGACGGCGTCGATTTCGTCGATGAAGATGATGCAGGGAGCGTGCTTCTTGGCCTGGTCGAACATGTCGCGAACGCGCGAGGCGCCCACGCCGACGAACATTTCCACGAAGTCCGAACCGGAAATGGTGAAGAACGGCACTTTGGCTTCGCCGGCGATGGCCTTGGCGAGCAGAGTCTTACCGGTACCGGGCGGGCCGACCATCAGCACGCCGCGCGGGATACGACCGCCCAGGCGCTGGAACTTGCCCGGATCGCGGAGGAATTCCACCAGTTCGCTGACCTCTTCCTTGGCCTCGTCGCAACCGGCGACGTCGGCGAAGGTGGTCTTCACCTGGTCTTCCGACAGCAGGCGCGCCTTGCTCTTGCCGAAGCTCATCGGGCCGCCGCGGCCACCGCCGCCACCCTGCATCTGGCGCATGAAGAACATGAAGACGGCGATGATCACCAGGATAGGGAAGCTGGCCACCAGGAGCTGAGTCCAGATGCTCTGCTGCTCGGGCTGCTTGCCTTCGACAACGACGTTGTTGTTGACCAGGTCGCCGATCAGGCCGTTGTCGGCGATGGCCGGGCGGATGGTCTTGAAGGTGTCACCGTCCTGGCGCTTGCCAGTGATGACCGCGCCGTCCACGGTCACGCGCTCGACCTTACCGTCCTTCACCTGCTGGATGAAGTCCGAATAGTTGAGCGTCTGCGGCTCGCTCGGGCTGGAGAAGTTGTTCATCACGGTGACGAGTACCGCCGCGATGATCAGCCACAGAATCAGGTTCTTTGCCATGTCGTTCAATTGACTACCCTCTGAAGCCGGCTCCGCCCTGGAAACCGCTTCTCACGACGGCCAGACTCCTTCCGGCCAAAATTACTACACAACGCCCGCCGCCAGGCAGGCGCCGTCTGTAACCCTTTATGAACCCCGGCTTTCACCGGTACAAGCAAAACCTGCAAGGCATAGACCAGAAGCCTGCCCAATCATTCCAGTCTAGGCGCCGCGAAAGCCTCGTGCGAGCAGATACTGCTCCCGTGAACGGTCGCGTGACGACAGCGGCTTGCGCATCTGCACCTTCTCGAAGTTCTCGCGAACCTGCTTGTGGTAAGCGTCGAAACCCTCACCCTGGAAAATCTTGATCAGGAAATCGCCCCCCGGACGCAGCACACGGGTGCACAGATCCAGGGCCAGCTCGCAGAGGAACATGGCACGAGGCATGTCCACGGCGGGCAATCCACTCATATTGGGGGCCATATCGGAAATCACAAGGTCTACCGGATTTTCTCCGATGGCCTCGAGCAACTGGGCGAAGACTTCGTCCTCGGTGAAGTCCCCTTGGATGAAGGTCACATCCGGGATGCTGTCCATCGGCAGGATGTCCGAGGCGATCAGGGTGCCCTTATCGCCGATCACCCGGCTGGTGACCTGCGACCAGCCGCCCGGCGCCGCGCCGAGGTCGACCACGGTCATGCCGGGACGCAGGATGCGATCCTTCTCCTGGATTTCCAACAGCTTGTAGCTGGCACGCGAGCGATAGCCGTCGCGCTGTGCCATCTTCACGTACGGATCGTCGAAATGTTCTTTCAGCCAGCGATGGCTAGTCTTGGAACGGGCCACGTATTACCTCGTCTGAGCGGCATCCCGGTAGTACCGAAACTCGGGTAGAATATCCGCCTTTTTTACCAGGGGTCAGATTATGGCGCTCTCTCAGGAGCAGAAAAAGCAGTTCAAATCTATCGGGCATCACCTGAAACCGGTATTGACCGTTGCTGAAAACGGTCTTTCGGAAGGTGTGATGGCCGAGCTTGAGCGCGCGCTCAACGATCATGAACTGATCAAGGTGCAGTTCCGCATCACTGAACGCGACGACCGTCGCGCACTGATCGACGAACTTTGCCAGAACGGCAGCTGCGAACTGGTTCAGACCATCGGCAAGATGGCACTGATCTACCGTCGCAATCCGAAGCCGAACAAGAACCTGTCGAACATCAGCCGTTTCAGCGGCCTCTGACAGTCAAGACCGGCAACGCGGAGCCGGCAAGGCTCCGCCGCGTCAGGCCCGCTCGTCCCGCCCCGGTACCGGTTGCAGCACCAGCAGCAGACCGAACAGCGCCACCACCAGATAGTTGAACCAGAACCAGCGCTGAGCATCCGGCACGAATTGGCGCACGACGAAGAAAGTCAGGATCATCCCCAGCACCGCCAGCAGCAGTTGTCCGCGCACTTCCCGCAGGAAGGCGACGGCGCCGCGGGCCTGCCAGAGCACCAACCCCTGCAGCACTGCACAGAAACCGGCAAAACCCAGCAGCAGCGGCTTCAGAGCGTCAGCGACGGACTCCACCAGCAGCGGCGCCAGGCCGATCTTGTCCAGCGCCGGCAGCACCACGAACTGAAGCAGCCAAAGGCCGCCGACCCAGAATGTCTGGGCCAGCAGCCAACTGATGGCGCCTGCGTTCAGTGGTTGCCGATCAGGCGTGGCGGACTTCAACGATCTCGTACTCGACATCGCCACCCGGAGTCTTCACCAGAACGGCATCGCCTTCGGTCTTGCCGATCAGCGCACGGGCGATCGGCGAGTTGACGGAGATCTTGCTGTTCTTGATGTCCGCCTCGTCGTCACCGACGATCTGGTAGGTCACCGTCTCGTCGGTCTCGACGTTGGCGATGTCCACGGTAGTACCGAAGATCACCTTGCCACTGTGCGGAATGGTGGTCACGTCGATGATCTGCGCGTTGGACAGCTTGGCCTCGATGTCGCGGATGCGAGCCTCGGACATGCCCTGCTGCTCACGGGCGGCGTGGTACTCGGCGTTTTCCTTGAGGTCGCCCAGTTCACGCGCTTCGGCGATGGCCTGGGTGATCTGCGGACGCAGAACGGTCTTCAGGTATTTCAGTTCTTCTTCCAGGGCGCGAGCGCCCTGGACGGTCATTGGAAATTTGCTCATGCGTTGATTCCTGCATGGAGATCCTGCAGACGGCGAACGGTCTTCTCGGGACCGAACTTGAGCGCCTCACAGATCGCCTGCCCCGCCGCGATGGTGGTGGTGCAGTAGATCTTGTGCTGCAGGGCGTTACGACGGATGGAATACGAGTCAGCGATGGACTGGCGGCCTTCGGTGGTGTTGATGATCAGAGTGACTTCGTCGTTCTTGATCATGTCGACCACGTGAGGACGGCCCTCGGTCACCTTGTTCACGCGACGCACCGGCAGGCCGGCAGCCTCGATCACCTTGGCGGTGCCGGCGGTGGCGACTACCTCGAAGCCCAGCGCGACCAGATCGCGGGCGACCTGAACGGCTTGCGGCTTGTCGTCCTCGCGGACGCTGATGAAGGCGCAACCGGCGTTCGGCAGGATTTCACTGGCGCCCAGCTGGGCTTTCGCGAAGGCCTCACCGAAGCTGTCGCCGACACCCATCACCTCGCCAGTGGACTTCATCTCTGGGCCGAGGATCGGGTCGACGCCGGGGAACTTGGCGAACGGGAACACCGCTTCCTTGACGCTATAGTAAGGCGGGATCACCTCTTCGGTGAAGCCGACTTCGGCCAGGGACTTGCCAGCCATGACGCGGGCCGCCACTTTCGCCAGCGACTCGCCGATGCACTTGGAGACGAACGGCACGGTACGGGACGCACGCGGGTTCACCTCGATCACATAGATGTCCTCGCCCTGAACGGCCATCTGCACGTTCATCAGGCCGACCACGCCGAGCTCCAGGGCCATCTTCTTGACCTGTTCGCGAATCTCATCCTGGATGTGCTGCGGCAGCGAGTACGGCGGCAGCGAGCAGGCGGAGTCACCGGAGTGCACGCCAGCCTGCTCGATGTGCTGCATGATGGCGCCGATCACCACGGTCTCGCCGTCGCACACCGCATCGATGTCGACTTCGATGGCGCAGTTCAGGAAGCGGTCCAGCAGCACCGGGCTGTCGTTGGAAACCTTCACGGCCTCGCGCATGTAGCGCTTGAGCTCTTCTTCCTGGTAGACGATTTCCATCGCGCGGCCGCCCAGTACGTACGACGGGCGCACCACCATCGGGTAGCCGATGTTCTTCGACAGCTCCAGGGCCTGGTCTTCGCTGCGCGCAGTGGCGTTGGCCGGCTGGCGCAGGTTCAGACGCTGGACCATCTGCTGGAAGCGCTCGCGGTCTTCGGCGCGGTCGATGGCGTCCGGGCTGGTACCGATGATCGGTACGCCGGCTTCTTCCAGGGCGCGGCAGAGTTTCAGCGGGGTCTGGCCGCCGTACTGCACGATGACGCCCTTGGGCTGCTCGACGCGGACGATTTCCAGCACGTCTTCCAGGGTCACCGGCTCGAAGTACAGGCGATCGGAGGTGTCGTAGTCGGTGGAAACGGTTTCCGGGTTGCAGTTGACCATGATGGTCTCGTAACCGTCTTCACGCATGGCCAGCGCGGCGTGTACGCAGCAGTAGTCGAACTCGATACCCTGGCCGATGCGGTTCGGACCGCCGCCCAGGATCATGATCTTGTCGCGAGTCGACGGATTGGCTTCGCACTCTTCCTCGTAGGTCGAGTACATGTAGGCGGTGTCGGTGGCGAACTCGGCGGCGCAGGTGTCCACGCGCTTGTACACCGGCAGCACCTTGAGCTTGTGGCGATGGTTGCGCAGGTTCTTCTCGGTCACACCCAGCAGGGTGGCCAGGCGCGCATCGGAGAAGCCCTTGCGCTTGAGCTTGAGCATCAGGTCGCGATCGATGGCGGACAGACCCAGGGTCTTTACACGCTCCTCGTCCTTGATCAGGTCTTCGATCTGCACCAGGAACCACTCGTCGATGCGGGTCAGGTCGAAGACTTCGGCAATGCTCTTGCCGGCGCGGAAGGCGTCGGCGACGTACCAGATGCGGTCGGCATTGGGCACGGTCAGCTCGCGCTTGAGGATGCTCTCGGCTTCCGGATTGCTCAGGTCGAGCTTCGGATCGAAACCGGTGGCGCCGACTTCCAGGCCGCGCAGGGCTTTCTGCACGGACTCCTGGAAGGTACGGCCGATGGCCATGACTTCACCCACGGATTTCATCTGGGTGGTCAGGCGGGCGTCGGCTTTGGGGAATTTCTCGAAGGCGAAACGCGGGATCTTGGTGACGACGTAGTCGATCGCCGGCTCGAAGGACGCCGGGGTGCGGCCGCCAGTGATGTCGTTCTGCAGTTCGTCGAGGGTGTAGCCGACAGCCAGCTTGGCGGCGATCTTGGCGATCGGGAAGCCGGTGGCCTTGGACGCCAGCGCCGAGGAACGCGATACGCGCGGGTTCATTTCGATCACCACCATGCGGCCGGTGTTCGGGCAGATGCCGAACTGCACGTTGGAACCGCCGGTTTCCACGCCGATCTCACGCAGCACCGCCAGCGAGGCGTTGCGCATGATCTGGTATTCCTTGTCGGTCAGGGTCTGCGCCGGCGCGACGGTGATCGAGTCACCGGTGTGCACGCCCATCGGGTCGAAGTTCTCGATGGCGCAGACGATGATGCAGTTGTCCTTCTTGTCGCGGACAACTTCCATCTCGTATTCCTTCCAGCCGATCAGCGATTCGTCGATCAGCAGTTCGTTGGTCGGCGACAGATCCAGACCGCGGGTGCAGATTTCTTCGAATTCCTCCCGGTTGTAGGCAATGCCGCCGCCGGTGCCGCCCATGGTGAAGGACGGGCGGATGATGCACGGGAAGTTGACCTTCTCCAGCACGCCGTAGGCTTCTTCCATGCTGTGGGCGATACCCGAGCGCGGGCAGGCCAGGCCGATATCACGCATGGCCTTGTCGAAGCGCGAACGGTCTTCGGCCTTGTCGATGGTGTCGGCGTTGGCGCCGATCATTTCCACGCCGAACTGCTCCAGAACGCCGTGACGCTCCAGGTCCAGGGCGCAGTTCAGCGCGGTCTGGCCGCCCATGGTCGGCAGCAGCGCGTCGGGGCGTTCCTTCTCGATGATCTTGGCGACGGTCTGCCACTTGATCGGCTCGATGTAGGTGGCGTCGGCCATGGCCGGGTCGGTCATGATGGTGGCCGGGTTGGAGTTCACCAGGATGACACGGAAGCCTTCTTCCTTCAGGGCCTTGCAGGCCTGCGCGCCGGAGTAGTCGAACTCGCAGGCCTGGCCGATGACGATCGGGCCGGCGCCGAGGATCAGGATGCTCTTGATGTCTGTACGCTTGGGCATGGGACTCTCGTTGCAATATTCAGGAAAGGGTTGCGCTGGCCAGCTTCACGCCAAAGCCGACGAACAGGGCGCCGACGCCGCTCGAGGCGCCGGCAGCCAGCCGTTGCCGTCGACGGAACCAGGCCGCCAGACGCACACCGGAGAAAATCAGGAAGCTGAGGTACAGGGCGCTGATGATCTCGAGGATCGTGCCCAGTACCAGGAACGACAGGCCGGGATAGGCGTAACCCGGGTCGACGAACTGGATGAAGAAGGAGATGAAGAAGAGGATCGCCTTGGGGTTGGACAGGCTCAGCAGCAGCGCCTTGCGGAACGGCTGGTTGACGTCCACTTCCTTGGCCGGCGCGGCGGCCGCATCCA
>OGQD01000325.1_pt1 | contig 37830 bp, 30 predicted proteins | sample 1553091 | NCBI WGS metagenome assembly OGQD01 (sample SAMEA2580290, study PRJEB22360) | human gut metagenome | biome: human gut; feature: human-associated habitat; material: faeces | place: Denmark | collected 2008/2010
CTCACCCAGGGGCCCCACCCCTGGCCGGCCCAGCCCCTCCACCTACGAGAAGCGCGCCGACACTGCCGACCTGCTGGCGCAATTGGAGATGCTCCAGGGCATGCGCCAGGCCGAGGCCAGCAGCTTCTTCGGCAAGGCGCGGGTTTTCGCCCGCTCCAGTCATGCGGCCACTGCCGGTGGCCCGCCCGGCGCCAAGGCGATCATGGAGAACAACTCGAGCCAGCGCGACGATCTACTGGCGGTCACCGGCTGGCAGCGCATAGAGGCCGGTACCCTGAACCTGCAGGCGCTGTTCGATCCGAAGGACCTGGTGCAGAAGATCGCCCCGCTGTTCTTCGAGTCCGGCAACGGTATCGTTTACCCCGCGCCGTACGAGCACGTGCCCTATATCCGCATGGGCTATTTCTACTACCAAGGCTTCCTGCAGTTCGAAGGCCGCCATGCGCCGGTGCTGATCCGCCGCGCCGCCGTGCCTTCCTCGCCGGATGTGCTGGAAGTCTGGGCCGAGCACAACCTGCGCGAACAGCTCAACCTGGTGGATGGCAACGACGTGCTCTGCTACCTGCGCAGCCCCGACGCCGCGCCGGAAGACAGCCAATGGCGCGACTGCAAGCTGGACGTGCACGAGAACTTCTTCTCGCAGTCCCAGGTATTCGGCGCCAACAAGGAGCTGTACCAGGGCCACGAAGGCTGGGACCTGCCCGGTGCCCGTCCGACGCTGTTCCGCATGGAGCGCTATGCGCTGGAAAAATGGCTCTCGCCCACCGACCGTGTGCTGGACATCGGCTGCAACATCGGCTGCTTCGGTATCGAGGTGGCACAGAAAGTCGGCAGCTACCTGGGCTTTGACAACAACGACTCGCTGATCCGTATCGCCGAACGTCTGGCGCAATACCATGGGGTGAAGAACTGCGAATTCCGCACCTGCACCTATGAAGACCTGCGCGCCAGCGAACCGGAGCTGTTCGACGTGATCTTCTCCTTCGCCGTGCACGTGTGGATCGGCAAGCCGATGCCCGACTATGTTGCCGACCTGAAAAACCTGCTCAAGCCCGGCGGCATAGTGGTCATCGAGAGCAACGACCTGAAGATGAACGACACCAAGTTCTTCGCCAACGTGCGGCACTTCTACGAGCAGGGCTTCTTCCTGCTGTACCAGGGCCAACTGTTGGACGACAAGGTCCACCACCGTGGCTTCTGCGTGTTCAAGCGACTGGACTGACTCATCGCTGCAATAAAAAAAGCCCGGCGTTTGCCGGGCTTTTTCTTTGGCCTTTGGGCTTGCTCCTACCGGAGGGAATGCGGCGAGCTCGGGTATCTGCCGAAGGATCAGCAATCCTCCGCGAAGGATTTCGCGGATAAGGGCCAGGCGTCCCATCTCTCCTGCCGGAGCCGCTCACACTGATATGAAAAAGCCTCCGCAAGGGAGGCTTTCTCTTGTCGATCAGGAGCCCATCAGTTGGCGATGACGAACGTCTCGCTGGCCTGCCAGCCGTTGCCGCTCCATTGCGGGAAACCGGTGGCCTGGCGCCAGGCGGTGGAGCAGATCAGGCAGGTGGTCACGTTGGGGAATTCAGGCGTGATGCAATCGACCATGCCCTTCCACCACAGCGGCTGGCGCACTGTGATATGGGCGTTCTCGCCATTGGGCAACAGCGCCGCCGCTGGGTAGCAGGCAACGTTGAGGATCACCAGGCGGTCGGCACAGGAGTAGATGTCGCGCAGGACCTTCGGCACGTCGGCGACGAAGATGTGCTCGAGCACGTCGAAGGACACCACGCAGTCGACTTTCCGGCGCTCGTCGATGCCGCGCGCCGGCTCATAGCGGTAGGCGGCCTCTAGGTTGAAGTACTGCACCGCGGACTGACCATTGTCGTCGAAGCCGGCCTGGTTCCAGTCGGAGCCGCCGCAGCCGTAGTCCAGCACGTTGCGAATGGCATGATTCTGCAGGATATCGCGAATCTGGGGGCGGAATGGGCGCAACTCGAAGTCGCTGAAAGCCACCTCGACGTGCTGCGCATCGCTGCGGTCGTAGCCTTCGCGGGCCATCTGCCCGTACATCTCGATCAACTGGCGGCCCTTGGAACTGAAGTCGATATCGCCCATGTGCGTGTCTTCCGAAGTGAGTGCCCGCCTTTACCGGCGGGCCAGATGAATCAGAGTTTGTTGAACAGGCTGAGCTGGCTGATCCGCGCAAACGCGGCCTGGGCCGCTTCGAGCATGGTCTGCTGCAACACCAGTTGCGACGTCGCCGCGGCCATGTCGGTGTCGCGGATCGAGGATTGGGTCGTGGTATTGGTCAGGGCCAGGCTCTGGTTTTCCTGGGTCAGCACGTCGATGGTGTTGAGCCGTGCGCCGATCGACGACTGGGTCGCGAGCACCTGGTCGCTCGCCTTGTCCAGATTGGTGAGTGCAGTGGCCACCATGTTGCGGATGTTCAGCTGCGCCTGCGGGTCGCCGGCCGTCGGGGTATCCAGCGCCTTGCGCAGGTCGCCGATGGTGTTGAGGATGTTCTGCCGCTCCGGCGAGCTGGCGGTGACGCTGAACTGGTCTCCGGCTGCGGGGGCCGCGCTGATGCTCATGTCCACGCCGGCGACGGTCACCGTCTGCGGGAAGGTCGCGCCCAGCGTGCCGGTGGACAGCGGCGCGGCGCCCTGGCTGGTGGGCAGCGCGTAGACCTCGTAGGCGGTGGCGCTGGTGAATTTGAGCTGCACACCGCTGTTGGGGAACTGCGTGGTATAGGCGGTGTTGTTGCTCACCGTGGCCGAGGTGATCTGCGCGGTCGAAGTGTTGGTGGCGTTGCGCTTGATCGACAGGCTGTCCGACGCGGTGCCGAAGCTGAAGCTGTAGCCGCCGACCAGGCTGTCCATGGCGGTGGCGTCGTCGGTCTTCTGCAACGAGACGTCCAGCTGGAACTGCGAGCCGCGGAAGTTAATGGCGTTGCTGTCGGTGGACGTGGCGTCGTAGATACCGTTGGTAGTGGCCTCGCTGGTGACGTCGTTGCCATTCTTGTCGAGGATCTGGTACTGCGTGCCGCTGAGCACTTTCAGGGTGTACGGCGCGCCGTCACGGAAGCTGGCGTTGTACTGGCTGTCACTGGTGACGGTGCCCTGGGAGAGGAACACGCGCTGGGTGCCGTCGGTGTTCGGGTTGCTGGTCACCGAGCTGATGGTGCGACTGGCATTGGCGGCCATCTCGAAGATGCTCCAGCCATTGTCGTTGGTCGACATCTGCAGGCTGTCGGAGATCTGCAGCTTGAGCGTGCTCTGGTCGCCCTGGTAGCTGAAGCTGCCGTCGGCATTCTGCACGAAGGGCTGCACGGTGCTCTTGCTGCCGGAGAACAGGTAATTGCCGCCGGCGTCCTTACTGTTCATCAGGGTCAGCAGCTGGTTCTGGATGGCGCCCAGTTCATCGCTGATGGCGCCGCGGTCTTCGTCGGTCATCGAGCCGTCGCCGGCGCGCAGCGTCAGTTCACGGGCGCGCTGCAAGGCAGTGGTGATGGAGTCGAGGACGCTCTGTTCCTGGTTCAGGCTGTTGGTCGCGCTGGTCATGTTGCCGCTGTACTGGGTCAGCAGCGCCTGCTGCTGTTCCAGTTGCAGCAGACGCGCGGCGCCGACGGGGTCGTCGGCGGGCGTCTGGATGCGCGTGCCGCTGGAGATCTGCTCCTGCAGCTTGGACAGGGTCGCGTAGCCGCGGTTGTAGTTGTCGATGTTGGAGTTGAAGATCTGCGGGGTGGAAATTCGCACTACCATTTCGGCCTCCTCAGATGTTGTTGATCAAAGTGTCGAAGAGCGTCTGCGCGGTCTTGATGACCTGCGCGGAGGCCGTGTAGTACTGCTGGAACTTGACCAGGTTGGCCGCTTCCTCATCGAGGTTCACCGCCGACAGCGAATCGCGCGTGCCTTGTGCCTGGGTCAGCACCGCCTCGGTGGCGGTGGCGTCGAGCTTGGCCTGGTTGGCGGTGGCGCCGACGGTCTCCGTCAGGCTGCTGTATGCGCCGGTCAGGCTCATGCCGCTACCACTGCCGGTGCCGCTGCCAACGGTCTTGGCACTCTGCAGGTCGATCAGCTTCTGCGCGTTGGTGTTGTCGGCGTCGCCGTCGCTGTTGAAGGCCACGGAGAAGCTGTCGCCCTGCCCCGGATAGCCGGCGATGGTGGTCTCGAAGGTGAACGACGGCGTGCCCGGCACGGTAATGCTGAGGTCGTTGCTCTGCCCCGGCACGATGTTGCCGGTGCCCAGCGGATTGCCGGCCGAGTCGTAGATGGTATAGCCCTGGGTGCCGCCGCTGGCGGCGTCGAACACCAGCTTGACCGGCAGGCCAGCCTTGATTGCCGCCGACATGGCCGCGCTGTTGGTCGAGTCCAGCTGCGAGGTCAGGCTGGTGCCGCTGATGGTGCCGCTACCGATGTTGCCGGTGGTGGTGCTGGCGGTCACCGCCGAGGCGAAGGCCAGGCGGTTGGAGTCGGTCATGGTGACCGAGATGTCCGCTGCGGCGGTGCGGGTCGGGATCACGGTGAAGCGGTCGCCAGCCTGCACCGTGCCGACGCTCTGCTGGCTGATGCTGAAGCCGTCGAATTCCTTCGGCGGGTTGTCGGTCAGGTCACCGCTGCCCAGCACCGTGCCATCGGAGGAACGCTTGATGGTGTAGCCGGTGGCAGAGGTGAAGGTCACCTCGTAGTCACTGGTGGTCAGCGCGCCGCTGTCGGTGATGTTGACGTTGAGGTTGCCGGTACCGGTGTTATGGGTGTTGGCCAGGCTACGGTTGCCGATCACGCTGGCGTCGTTGATGTCCTTGAACAGCTGCGCGCCGAAATTGCCGTTCAGGTCCAGGCCCTGGGCCAGCTGGCTGTTGAAGGTGTCGGCGAGGACGATGGCCATGCGCCCGAGTTCGTTCTGGGTCGTGTCGAGCACATCGCTGCGGTAGCGCAGCAGGCCACCCATCTGGCCGCCGGTGACCACCGAGGTGACGTCCATGGTCGAGCTGCCGGAGCTCAGGCTCAGGCTGAACTGCGACGGGTTGTTGGCGCTCGGCCCAGCAGTCAGGGTGGAGGAATTGGCGCCCACCACCAGCGGCTGCCCGGAGCCCAGGTAAAGGTTGAGGCTGCTGCCCTGCTTGACCACGCTGACGCCGATCATGCCCGAGAGCTGCAGCACCGCCTGGTCGCGCTTGTCCTGCAGGTCGTTGGCGCTGGCTCCGCCGGCCTCGGCGGCAATGATCGCCTGGTTGTACTGGGCGATGGTCTTGGCCAGGTCGGTGACCTGCCCGGCCAGGCTGTCCATCTGGGTGTTGACGTAGCTGTTCTGGGTGCCCAGCTGGGTGGAAATCGAATTGAAGCGCTGCGCCAGGTTGTTGGCCTGGGTCAACACCAGCTGGCGCGAGGCGGCGTCGGTCGGCGTGGCCGAGGCGGTCTGCAGCGAGGCGAAGAAATTCTGCATGACCTTGGACAGGCCGGTGGTGCTGTCGGACAGCAGCGAGTCGATCTGGTTGACCTGGGACAGGTAGGTCTGCGCATCGCTGTCCACCGAGGTGGCGCCGCGCAACTGGTTGGCCAGGAACTCGCTGTACATCCGGCGCACGTCCTGCACCGTGGTGCCGGTGCCGACGTAGTACTGCCCGGCGAACTGCTCGGCAGAGGTCACCTGCGACGTCGACTGGCGGGTGTAGCCGGCCGTGTTGACGTTGGTGATGTTGTTGCCGGTGGTGCTCAGTGCCGCTTGCGAGGCATTGAGTCCGGACAGTCCGATGGATAGTAGGCTCATGGGCTTTCCTTAGAGCGTTCCCTTGAGGTGGGCATCAAAGGGCGCGGGTCGGGGCGTCGGCCATCGCCACGGTCTGGTAGACCTGCATCTGCTTGGCGATCTGGTTCACCTTCCGTGCGTACTGCGGGTCGGTGGCGTAGCCGGCGCGTTGCAACTCCTTCATGAATTGGTCCGGGCGCGCGGCGGAATCCAGCGCGCCCTGGTAGCGGTCGTTGTTCTGCAGGAAGCTCACGTAATCCTGGAAGCTCTGCTCGAAGGAGTTGTAGGCGCGGAACGACGCCACCTCCCGGACCTGCTTGCCGTTCTCGAATTCGGTCGTGGTGGCGCGGGCGGAATCGCCCTTCCAGCTGGAGCCGCTCTTGATGCCGAACAGGTTGTGGCTGCTGCTGCCGTCGCGCTGGGCGATCATCTTCTTGCCCCAGCCGGTTTCCAGCGCGGCCTGGGCCACCAGATAGCGCGGGTCGACGCCAATGCGCTTGGCGGCGCGCTCGGCCATGGGCAGCATGGTGCTGATGAAGTCGTCGGCGGAGGCGAACATCGACTTGCCCGGCTTGGTGGAGATGGCCGAGGTGTCGACGTCTGCGACCGGCACGCGGGTGTCGATCAGCTGCGTGTAGGCGCGGTTGCCACGCCAGTCGTTGCTGGCCAGCCGGGCGCCCAGGCAGCAGCAGGCCCGGCTGCGCGGGCGGGCGGGCGCTGGAAGCCACGGCGTTGCCGCTGTCGGCGCCCGGCACGATACCGGCGGCGATGCGCTGGGCGAGCTTGCCCGGCAGGGCCAGGCGACGCGAATTCAGGGCCTGGCGATCATCGCGGCCGGCTTCGGGCTGGGGCAGGTCCTTGCCGTTGGACGACCACAGGCTGCGGGCTTTCTGGCGGTCGGAGGCGGCTGCGGTAGCCGTCGCGCTCGGCGTCGCGTCGGCAGCGGCCTGGGCACCTGCCTGGGCGAACGGGTTGTTGCCGGTGTGGCGCACGCCCCGCATCTTTTCCATCTGCTTGACCAGCACGTCGGCCAGGCCGATGCCATGGCCCTGGGTGGCCAGCGACACCGACAGCTGGTGATCGTACATGTCCTGGTACTGCTTGGAGGCCTCGCTGTTCATCGGGTTGTCCTTGGCGAACACCTCGTTGGCCGAGCGCATGGACTTGAGCATCTCGTTCATGAACAGCGATTCGAATTCCTGGGCGACCTTGCGGATGTTGCCGGCGCTGTCGCGGGCCGAACCGGTCTTCATCGCCGACAGGCGATTGAGGTCGGTGTAGGACCCGCTGTCGGTGCTGGAAGTGCTGGAGGAAAGCAGTCTGGCGTCCACGTCGGCGTCCTCAGATCACGATCAGGTCGGCTTGCAGTGCGCCGGCCTGTTTCAGGGCTTCGAGGATCGCCATCAGGTCGCTGGGCGCGGCGCCCACCTGGTTAACGGCGCGGACGATTTCATCCAGCGTGGTGCCCGGGCCGAACTTGAACATCGGCTTGGCTTCCTGGTCGGCGTTCACCCGCGAACGCGGGACCACGGCGGTCTGGCCGTTGGAGAACGGGCCGGGCTGGCTGACGATGGGGTCTTCGGTGATGGTCACGGTCAGGCTGCCGTGGGTCGCGGCGGCCGGCGACACGCGCACGTTCTGGCCGATCACGATGGTGCCGGTCCGCGAGTTGATGATGACCTTGGCCACCGCTTCGCCGGCCTGCACGTCGAGGTTTTCCAGCACCGACATGTAGTCCACACGCTGGTTCGGATCCAGCGGCGCGCTCACGCGCACCGAGCCGCCGTCCACTGCCTGGGCGACGCCCGGGCCGAGCAGTTCGTTGATGCGGTCGACGATGTGCTTGGCGGTGGTGAAGTCCGGGCGGTTGAGGTTCAGGGTCAGGCTGTTGCCCTGGTCGAAGCCGCTCGGCACGGCACGTTCCACCGTGGCGCCCGCCGGGATGCGGCCGGCCGACGGCACGTTGACGGTGATCTTGGAGCCATCGCGGCCCTCGGCATCGAAGCCGCCGACCACGAGGTTGCCCTGGGCGATCGCGTAGGTCTGGCCGTCGATACCCTTGAGCTGGGTCATCAGCAGGCTGCCGCCACGCAGGCTCTTGGCGTTGCCGATGGAGGAGACGGTGACGTCGATGGCCTGGCCCGGCTTGGCGAACGGCGGCAAGTCGGCATGGATAGACACCGCCGCGACGTTCTTCAACTGCACGTTGCCCGAACCAGCCGGGACCTTGATGCCGAACTGCGCCAGCATGTTGTTGAAGGTCTGCAGGGTGAAGGGCGTCTGGGTGGTCTGGTCGCCCGTGCCATTGAGGCCGACGACCAGGCCGTAGCCGATCAGCTGGTTGTTGCGCACGCCCTGGATGGTGGCGATGTCTTTCAGCCGCTCGGCCTGTGCCATCGGCACCGCCAGCAACGCACAGAACGCCACCAGAACGTAGGAGCGGACTCGGCCCGCAATCGCCACCAGCGTTTTTCCAGAGAAGGCCATGCTCATCATCCTCAGAACGGGAACAGCGGGCTGAGGAAGAAGCGATCGAACCAGCCCGGCTGGCTCGCATCGGCGAACGCACCGGTGCCCGAGTAGGTGATGCGCGCGTCGGCCACGCGGGTGGACGGTACGGTGTTGTCGGTGGCGATGTCGTCGGCGCGGACCAGGCCGGCGATGCGCACCAGCTCGTTGCCGGTGTTCAGGGTCATCCACTTTTCGCCGCGCACGGCGATGATGCCGTTGGGCATGACGTCGGCGACGGTGACGGTGATCGAACCGGTCAGGCTGTTGCTCTGACCGGCCTGGCTGTCGCCCTTGCTCTCGCGGTTGCCCGAATACTCGGCGGAGAGGCTCAGGTCACCGCTGCCCACCGGGTTGTTGGTGGTCAGGCTGCTGCCGAACATCGAAGTCAGGCCGAGCTTGTTCTTGCTGTCCTTGGAGATGTCCGAACTGGCCTTCTTGCTCGCCTGGGTCTTCTCGTTGAGGGTGATGGTGATGATGTCACCCACGCGGAAGGCCTTGCGGTCGCCGTAGAGGTTGTTCTCGAACCCGGCCTGGTAGATCGACCCGTTGTTCTGCGCAGCCGGCGCGGGCGTGCGCGGCAGCACCGGCGCGTAATAGGGGTCGTCCGGCTTGGGCGGCGGGCTCACGCACCCTGCCAACGCGGCGATGGCCAGCAGCGGAAGGAGGTGGGAACGGTTCATCTACAGCTACCTCTCGGGGAGAGCGACTACGGGATCAGGACTTACAGGTTTTGCGTCACGAACGAGAGCATCTGGTCTGCGGTGGAGATCACCTTGGAGTTCATCTCGTAGGCGCGCTGGGTGGTGATCATGTTCACCATCTCCTCCACCACGCTGACGTTGGAGTTCTCCAGGGTGTTCTGCAGCACGGTGCCCAGGCCGTTCAGGCCGGGAGTGCCAACCTGCGGCGCGCCGCTGGCGGCGGTCTCCAGGAACAGGTTGTTGCCGGTGGCCTGCAAGCCCGCCGGGTTGATGAAGTCGGCGGTCTGGATGTTGCCGATGATCTGCGGCGTGGCGTTGCCGGCGACGGTGACCGAGACGGTGCCGTCGTTGCCGACGGTGAAGGTCTGGGTTTCCGCCGGGACGACGATGGCCGGCTCCAGGGCGTTGCCGTTGGAGGTGACGATCTGCCCGTCGGAGTTCAGGTGGAAGCTGCCGTCACGGGTGTAGGCGACGGTGCCGTCCGGGGTCAGCACCTGCAGGAAGCCACGGCCGTTGATGGCCATGTCCAGCGGGTTGTCGGTGGTCTGCAGGCTGCCGGCGGTGAAGTTCTTCTGGGTGCCGACGATGCGCACACCGGTACCCAGTTGCAGGCCCGAGGGCAGCTGGTTGTCCTGGGTAGTGTTGGCGCCGGGCTGCCGCTTGATCTGGTAGAGCAGGTCCTGGAACTCCGCGCGGTCACGCTTGAAGCCCGTGGTGGACACGTTCGCCAGGTTGTTCGAGATGGTCGTCAGGTTCATGTCCTGGGCGGACAGACCGGTCTTGCTGACCCAAAGTGCCGGAAGCATGTTTTCTCTCCTCGGGCGCCGGATTCATGGCGCCTCGAACGGGTAATCAGGTGTTATCAGCTGAATTGCAAAACACGCGCCATGGCCTGGGAGTCATCCTCGGCGGTGCGCATCATCTTCACGTGCAGTTCGAACTGGCGGGACAGCGCCAGGATCGAGGTCATCTCTTCGACGGCGTTGACGTTGCTGGCTTCCAGCACGCCGGACTGCAGGCTGGCGTTGGCATCGGCCTGCGGCGCGGGCTGCCCGGCCTTCAGGCGGATAAGGCCATCGGCGCCCTTCTCCAACTGCTTGGGATCAGGAGTGACCAGCTTGATGCGGTCGACGGTGGCCAGCGCATTGGGCTGGTTGCCCAGACCGCGGACGGTGATGGTGCCGTCGTCGCCTATCTCGATCTTCTCTTCCGGCGGCACGGCAATCGGCCCGCCATTGCCGATCACCGGCATGCCATTGCCGGTGCGCAGCTGGCCGAGGGCGTCGATTTCCAGGCTGCCGGTGCGCACGTAGGCTTCGCCGCCGTCGGGCGCCTGCACGGCGATCCAGGCGTCGCCCTTGGCGGCGACATCGAGGTCACGGCCGGTTTCCTGCAGGGCGCCGGCGGTGAAGTCGGTGGCCGGGCGCTCGCTCATGGCGTAGACGCGCGCCGGAAAGCTGTCACCGAAGACCGGCATCGCGCGCGCCTGTTCGAAGTCGCGACGAAAACCGCTCGTGGAAATGTTCGCCAGGTTGTTGGCGTGAGCCTGCATGGCCAGGGTGTTCTGGCTCGCTCCGCTCATGGCGACATACAGCATTCTGTCCAAGGCATTCCTCCAGTGCCGGGTCGGATTCCCGGCGGTGCTGGAGGGACTTCAGCAAGGGTTGTGCCAGAACGCTGAAAACAAGCGCAAGACGCTGACAGAGAAGGATTTATCAAAAAACAAAGGCTCCCGAAGGAGCCTCGATGAGCGTCAGGCGGCGAAGGACTGCCGCCTGCGGCAAAGGACGATTTGCCGACGGAGAGCGTTGTTGCCGGCAGACCTCATCAACGCAGGTTGATGATGGTGTCGGAAATGGTGCTCTCGGTCTGTACGGTCTTGGCGTTCGCCTGGTAGTTGCGCTGGGCGACGATCAGGTTCACCAGCTGCGCCGTCAGGTCGACGTTGGATTCCTCCAGCGTGCCCGAGCCCACCGAGCCGAGGGTGCCGGAGGTCGGCGTGCCGATCACTGCCTCGCCCGAGGCCAGCGACTGCTTCCAGCCGGTATTGCCGACCGGGGTCAGACCCTGAGTGTTGGCAAAGTTGGCCAGAATCACCTGGCCGATCACCTTGGACTGGCCGTTGGTGTAGGTGGCGTACATCTGGCCGTCCTCGGCGAACGACAGGCCGGACATCTGGCCGGTGGCGTAGCCGTCCTGGGTCACCGCGGTCACGGCGAAGGAGCCGTTGGTCTGGGTGGTCTTGGTCAGGTCGATGCTGATGCCGCCGGTCGCCCCCGCCGCACCGTTGGCGCCCCAGGTCACCGGGCTGGTGGTGGAGTCGGTGACAGCTGCCGGCGTCCAGCCCGTCAGGGTCATGGTCCTGTCGGCGTTGACGGTCATGCCGGTGGAGGTGATGCCCGTCAGTTGGCCGGCGCTATTGAAGGTGATGTCGCTGCTCAGCGGCGTAGTGCTGGTCGGCGTCTGCGGGTTACGGCCGTCGACCAGGGTGTACATGCTCCAGTTGTTGGCGGCGTCCTTGACGAAGTAGTTCGTCATGGTGTGCGAGTTGCCCTGGGAGTCGTAGATGTCCACGGAGGTCGACCAGTTGTAGCTGTCCGAGTCGGTGGCATCGAACGGCGTGGTCTTGGGCGTGGTGGCGTTGGAGTTCAGGCTCAGGGTCGAGGTGATCTTCGAAGTCGGGCTCGGCGGCTGGTTGGCGGTATCGACCTTCAGGTCGGTGATCACGCCATTGACGATGTTGCCGTTGGCGTTGACGCCGTAGCCCTGCAGGCGGTTGCCCGAGCCATCGACGATATAACCGCTGGCGTCGGTGTTGAAGGTACCGTTGCGGGTATAGACGCGGCTGCCGTTGTCGCTGGTCATGAAGAAGCCGTTGCCGCTCACCGCCAGGTCCAGGCTGCGCCCGGTGGTGCTCAGGTTGCCCTGGGTGAACTGCTGCGAGACGGACTGGGTGACCACCCCGTTACCCACGGCGATGCGGCCGGTGCCGAGCATCGAGGAGGCATAGAGGTCGGCGAACTCGGTACGCGACGACTTGAAGCCGGTGGTGCCGACGTTGGCGATGTTGTTGCCGGTGACGTTCAGGTCCATCGACGCGGCGTTGAGTCCACTCAGGGCGGTGTTGAAAGACATGTGTTGCTCCTGTGCCGAAACGCGGCGTTATTTTCCGATGGTCTGAATGCTGGAGGCGGAAATGGCGCCGATGCCCGCCAGGTTCAGGGTCATTTCCCCACCGTTCTGGCCCAGCGTGACGCTGTTGACCGTGGCCGGCAGGTAAGTGGTCAGGGCGGTGCTGGTGCCGTCCAGGGTCGCGGTGGCCTTGACGGTGTAGGTACCGGCACCCACCAGCTCGCCACCGTCGTCCTTGCCATCCCAGGTGAAGTCGATGTTGCCGGCCTTCTGGCTGCCCATGTCGACGGTACGCACCAGATCACCGGAGTCGTCATAGATTTTCAGCGTCACGCCATCGCCTTTGGACGGCATCACCAGCGAACCCTTGACGCCAGCGGACGGGTCGTCGACCTGCACCTTGCTGGAATTGACGATCACCGAGCGGCCGACCAGCGACGAGGCCTGCAGGGCCTGCGAGGACTGGAACGAGGAGTAGAAGGTCCCCAGGGTGGTGTCGAGGTTCTGCATGCTCTCCAGGCTGCTGAACTGCGCCAGCTGGGAGACGAACTCGGTGTTGTCCTGCGGGTCCAGCGGGTTCTGGTTGTTCAGCTGGGTGACCAGCAGTTGCAGGAACGAGTCCTTGCCCAGCGCACTGGTGCCGGTCTCGGTGGTGGACGACGAGTTCTTGGAGCCTGCGTTCAGCGAAGACAGGATCGAGCTTGTGCTGTTGTCGGTATTGATGCTCATGGGGCGTCCTCTGCGCTTACTGACCCAGGGTCAGGACCTTCTGCATCATCTGCTTGGCGGTATTCATCATTTCCGCGTTGCTCTGGAAGGAACGGCTGGCGGAGATCATGTCGGCCATTTCCTGCACCACGTTCACATTCGGGTAGTAGACATAACCGTCCTTGTCGGCAGCCGGGTGGTTCGGCTCGTAGCGCGGCACCAGCGGGCTCTGGTCCTCGACCACGCCCAGCACCTGCACGCCCGAACCCGCCTGGTCGGTCTCGCCGAACAGCGAACCCTGGTCGCTGCCGCCCTGCGCCTGGTTGAGCATCGCCGAGAACACCGGATGGCGGGCACGGTAGGTCTGGTCGATGCTCGAGGACACGCTCTCGGCGTTGGCAAGGTTCGAAGCGGTGGTGTTCAGACGGGTAGTCTGGGCACTCATGCCGGTACCGGCGATGTTGAAGACACTGGCGAGGGACATGATTACTCTCCGCGCAGGGCGTTCATCAGCCCTTTGAACTTGCTGTTGAGGAAGGTGAAGGAGGCCTGGAACTGCACGGAGTTCTCCGCATAGTTGGCCTGCTCGATCTGCGCATCCACGGTGTTCTGGTCGATCGAGGGCTGGTTCGGAATGCGGTACTTCAGCGATTCGTCACCCATGGCCAGGCCATCTGCCTCGATGTGACGAGCGTTGGTCAGGGCGGTGCTGAAGGTGCCGTTCTTCAGCTTGTCGGACTGCGCCGCGAGCACCGAGGCGAAGTCCAGGTCACGCGCCTTGTAGTTGGGCGTGTCGGCGTTGGCCAGGTTGTTGGCCAGCACTTCAGCGCGCTGGGAGCGGAAGCTCAGTGCTTGCTGGTGGATGCCGAGGGCTTTGTCGAAGCTGATGCTCATGGTCGCGAACCTGTTTGCCGGTGTGGGCTTGCCAACACTTCAGCAAGGTGCGTGCCAAACATCTATTTCCTTGATATTCAATGGCTTGAGTAGCCAGCAAGGGCGGCAAGGAGCGGCAAAAGGCGGCAAAGCGGCAACCGATTTCCTTGCCGCCCGCCTCCCGCCGTTGCCGCTCGACGCATCCCGCGGCAACAAGCCGGCTCACTCCAGCGAAAGGTTCCTACGCTTGCGCCAACGCCAGGAACGCGCTCGGCAACCGTGCCTGCCGCCGATCCTTCAGGCAATACAGGTACTCGTCGATCAGGCTCGCGCCCTTGATCTCCAGTACACACAGCTGGGGGTTATCCGGTACTTCCTGGCGGGCAATGATGCTCACGCCCAGGTTGCGGATCACCGCCTCGCGAATCGATTCACGGCTGCCGATTTCCAGCACCGAGGCGGGTACCACTCCGGCCTGCTGCAACATTGCCTCGGTCAGTTGGCGAGTGGTCGAACCCGCCTCGCGCATCAGCAGGCAATGCTGGCGCAGTTCGCCGAGGTTCACCGACTGCATGGCCGCCAGCGGATGGCTGCGGTGCACAGCCAGCACCAGCGGATCGCTGCCCAGCACCACGCGGGTCAGGCGCGCATCATCCACCTGTTGCGAAGAGGCGGCCAGGTCGACCCGGCATTCGATGAGCGATTCGAGCACCTGCTGGGAGTTGCCGATCTCCACCGACACTTCTATCTGCGGGAAGCGCTCGCGGAAGTCCTTTATCAGCCCGAGCACATAATAAGGAGAGGTGGCGCCGATACGCAGGGCGCCCTGCATCTGCCCGCAGTTGCGCAGGTAGAACTCGATGTCGGCTTCCTGCTGCAGCAGCGCCTCGACCATCGGCAGCAGGCGCGCGCCCTCGTCGCTCAGGGTCAGGCGCCGGCCGCCGCGATAGAACAGCTCCACCGCGTACTGGCTTTCCAGGTGGCGGATCTGGGTAGTCACCGTTGGCTGGCTGAGGCCGAGCTTTTTCGCCGCCTGGGTAATGCTGCCCAGCTTGGCAACGCGGTGGAACGCCTTCAGTTCAGCGCTGAGCATCGGCGACCCACCTCTTCGAAAAATTCATCAACAGTTTTTCTCAACGCTGCCGGCAAACCGGCGCCAGCCCACTGGCGACGCGGCCTTCAGCCGAGCGACAAAAGCCCTTAAAAGGTCAATATACCTGACCTGTATCACTGGCATCACCAGTTGGCGCTGGACAGCCCGGAGTTGAGCGACTTTCATTGCCCTTGGAAAAATCCCACCTGGAACCCGAAGGCGGCCTCACAAGGGTGCGCCCAAGGAGCAATTGATGAAGTACAAAGTCACCATGGTTTTCGGCACCCGTCCGGAAGCCATCAAGATGGCCCCGCTCGCCCGCGTCCTTCGCCGTACCCCGGAAATCGAACTGCGCATCTGCTCCACCGGCCAGCATCGCGAAATGCTACAGCAAGTGCTGAACTCCTTCGAACTGGAGGTCGACGAAGACCTCGACGTCATGACCCAGGGCCAGACACTGAACAGCCTGTCCCTGCAGATGATGGGCAAACTGGATGACAGCTATGACCGTCATCGCCCCGACATCGTGCTGGTCCACGGGGATACCACCACCAGCTTCATCGCCGCCCTCACCGCCTTTCACCGGCAGATCCCGGTGGGCCACGTCGAGGCAGGGCTGCGCACCGGCAATATCCACCAGCCGTGGCCGGAAGAGGCCAACCGCCGCCTCACCGCGGTGATCGCCGACCTGCACTTCCCGCCGACCAAGGCCGCGCGTGACAACCTGCTGCGCGAAGGGGTGAACATCGACCAGATCGAGGTCACCGGCAACACGGTGATCGACGCCCTGCTGTGGATGCGCGAGCACCTGCACGAGACCGATTGGAAGCCCGCCGCCGATTCGCCCCTGGCCAAGTTCACCGGCGACCGTCGTCTGGTCTTGATCACCGGACATCGTCGGGAAAACTTCGGCAAGGGCTTCGAGCGCATCTGCCTGGCCCTGGCCGAGCTCGGCCAGCGCTTCCCCGACGTGGACTTCGTCTACCCGGTGCACCTCAACCCGCAGGTGCAGAACGCCGTCTACGGCCTGCTCTCGGACAAGCCGAACATCCACCTGATCGCCCCGCAGGACTACCAGCACTTCGTCTGGCTGATGGACCGCGCCTACATCATCCTCACCGACTCGGGCGGCATCCAGGAAGAAGCCCCGGCACTGGGCAAACCGCTGCTGGTGCTGCGCCGCGTCACCGAGCGCCCTGCCGTGCTGGAGGGTGGCACCGTGGTGCTGGTGGGGACCAACACCGGCCGCATCGTCAGCGAAGCCAGCCACCTGCTGCGCGACGACGACGTCTATGAACAGATGAGCCGGGTGTTCAGCCCTTACGGCGACGGCCACGCCAGCGAGAAGATCGTCGCCCGGCTGCTGTCCTGGTTCGGTGAATCACGCACGCGTAGCGAGTTCGAATGAGCCTCGAACTGGTCGATATCCTCACTTACGTTCTCTATGCCCTGAAGTACCTGGCGATCATCCTGGCCGCGCTGATGTTCCTGCTCGGTCTGGATGACCTGTTCATCGACCTGGTGTACTGGGGCCGGGTGCTGGTGCGGCGCTTCCGCATCTACAACCGCTTCGATCGGGCCGACGAGGAACGCCTGTTCGCCGCGCCGGAAAAGCCGCTGGCGATCATGGTCCCGGCCTGGAACGAAGTCGGCGTGGTCGGCGAAATGGCGCGCCTGGCGGCCTCGACGCTGGACTACGAGAACTACCAGATCTTCGTCGGCACCTACCCCAACGACCCACAGACCCAGGCGGACGTGGACGCGGTGTGCCTGCATTACCCCAACGTGCACAAGGTGGTCTGCGCGCGCCCCGGCCCCACCAGCAAGGCCGACTGCCTGAACAACATCATCGACGCCATCCTGCGCTTCGAGGCCGATGCCCGCATCGAGTTCGCCGGCTTCATCCTGCATGACGCCGAGGACGTGATCTCGCCGCTGGAGTTGCGCCTGTTCAACTACCTGCTGCCGGCCAAGGACCTGATCCAGATCCCGGTCTACCCCTACGCCCCGGAATGGAGCGGCTTCACCGCCGGCCACTATGTCGACGAATTCGCCGAGAACCACGGCAAGGATGTACCGGTGCGCGAAGCGCTGACCGGCCAGGTGCCGAGCGCCGGTGTCGGCACCTGCTTCAGCCGCCGCGCCATCGCCGCGCTGCTGGAAGACGGCGACGGCATCGCCTTCGATGTGCAGAGTCTCACCGAGGACTACGACATCGGCTTCCGCCTCAAGCAGAAGGGCATGAAGTGCATCTTCGCCCGCTACTCCATCACCGATCCGCAGCTGGCGCTGAAAAGCACCTGGGTGCCGGGCATGGACCGGCGCTTCTCACAGGTCATCTGCGTACGCGAACACTTCCCGCGCACCTGGCAGCACGCCATTCGGCAGAAGTCTCGGTGGATCACCGGCATCGTCTTCCAGGGCACGCGCAACCTGGGCTGGAGCAGCAAGGGCATGCTCAACTACTTCCTCTGGCGTGATCGCCGCGGGCTGATCGCCTACCTGCTGAGTTTCCTGGTCAACCTGCTGTTCCTGGTGCTGATCACCATGTGGCTGATCACCACCCTGTCGCCCAACGCCTGGCGCTTCCCGTCGATCCTCGAAGGTAGCCAATTGCTGGTGGTGCTGCTGTTCCTCAACGGCCTGATGCTCCTCAACCGGCTGTTCCAGCGCTTCTGGTTCGTCACCCGCTTCTACGGCATCTTCGAGGGACTGCTGTCGGCGCCGCGGATGATGTGGAGCAACTTCGTCAACTTCTTCGCCAACCTGCGCGCGCTCAAGCAGGTAATGGAGATGGGCGATTCGCGCCGCGTCGCCTGGGACAAGACCACCCACGAATTTCCCGCCCTCGCCGGCCCGCAGCGCACGCCGCTGGGCCAGCGCCTCAAGGAAAAAGGCCTGATCAGCGAAGAACAGCTGCAATCGGCACTGACCAGCCCGGTGCGCCGACGGCTGGGCCGCGAGCTACTGCTGCGCAAACTGATCACCAGCACGCAATTGGTGGAAACCCTGGCGGAGGAACTGGGCGAGGAATGGGCGCCGCTCAACCCCTTCACCCTCGATGAAAAACTGATCGAAACCCTGCCGCGCAAGCTGGCCCTGCGCTACGCCGTGCTGCCGGTGGCCGTCGAGGGCGAAACCCTGGTCCTGGCCAGCGAACAGCAGATCAGCCAGGTCTCCCTCGGTGCCATCAGCCGGCAGCTCAAGCGCCCGGTACGCGGCCGACTGGCCCCACAAGGCCGTGTCACCCTCGGCCTGCGCCACTGGTACGGCGGGCGCCACCAGACCGATGAAACCCGGGCCATCGTCGAGGTGCTCCGGCGACGCCAGGGCGACGAATCCCTCATGGAACGTCTCTGTGGTCACGTGGTGATGTTCGGTGCCTTGCTGCAGGTACGCGGCATGGTCCCGCCCAGCCTGTTCAACCAGGCCCTCATCGACTTCGACCCGGAACAGGACTCGCTCGGCGAACACCTGATCAAGCGCGGCATGATCACCCAGCAGGTGCTCGAGGAAGCGCTCAAGGAACAGGCCAGCGAACAGCACGAGGCCTATCGCATTGCCCGGGAGGCCGCGTGAAACCGCAACAAACCCTGCTTTACGGGCTCATCCTGGCGAGCATCGCCGCGCCGCTGGCGCAGGCCGCCGACGACCAGCTCAGCGAATTCCAGCGCTTCCGCAGCTATCCCTTTCTCGACAAGGGCTACAAGGAAGCGAAGAAGAACAACTGGGCGGAAGTCGAACGCCTTATGCGCCACCTGCTCGATCGCGTGCCGAGCAACACCGAGGCGCGTGCCCTGCTGATCCAGTCCCTGGCCAAGCAACAGCGCTACGCCGACGCCGAGAGCGAGGCCCAGGCCCTGGCCGGGACCGACGCCGGTGCGCAGGCGCTCACCGAGCTGCGCCTGGACCTGATCGAAAACGGCCCACCGCCCGAAGCCCAGGTCAACCAGTGGCTGGCTCACACCAGTAACGCCAACGAGCGCGTGCGCCTGTGGCAAGCCTACAGCCTCAAGCTCGGCCAGACTCAGGGAGCGGCCAAGGCACTGGACTGGCTCGGCACGCTGCCGCCCGGCAACGACGGCCGCGTGCTGCGCGAGGCCCGTGCCAACTGGGCCGAACAGCTGCGCGACTGGGACACCACCATCGCCCAACTGACACCGCTGGCTGCCGCGCACCAGCTTTCGGCCGACGACTGGCGACGCCTGGCCAACGCCTACGCCCAGCGCCTGGAAGAAAAGCCGCTGGAGCAACTGATCCAGCAGGCACCTGACGCCGACTCGGCGCGCAGGGCACGGCTGGCGATCATCGACCGCGCCATCGCCGTTGAGCAGACCGAAGTGGCCAAGCGCTGGCTGCTCACCCTGCCCGAGCAGGACCGCCGCGACCCGACGCGCCAGGCACAGCTGCTGGAAGTCGCACGCGACAGCAGCGACGCAGCGCTGGTTACACAACTCAGCGACGCGCAGAACCGCCCCTGCCTGGAAACCACCGAATGGTTGTCGCGTCACGACCAGGCAGCGGCACTGACGAAGCTGCAGCAGTGCAAGCCCACTGACGATCCAAAGACCTGGCTGGTCCTGGCCCAACGCCTGGAGGCCACCGACCTGCTGGAAAACACCCGGCTTCCCGAACCCTGGGACACCGCCCGCCGCGACCAACTGGTGGACTCCTGGCGACGCCAGGGGCGCACCGACCTGGCCCTGGCCTGGCTATCCCGCCAGCCTCAGACACCCGATACCGTGCGCCAGCGCGCCGAGCTGCTGCAGGCCCGTGGCCGCACCGGCGAAGCGGCCGCGCTGTGGGAGCAGCGCTACCGCCAGACCGGCGACCTCAAGGCGCTGGACCAGGCCAGCTACCTTGCGCTCAACGCCGGGCGCACCGAGCGCGCCAAGCAGCTGCTGGAAAGCGCCTACGACCGACGCGGCGGCAACCTGCCGCCCACGTTGCTGCAGCGCCTGGCCGGCATCCATGCGCGCAGTGATACACCGCTGGACGTCGCCCGCATCGAAGCCCTGCTGCCCAAGGCAGACCCGGTCTCGCGCGGCTACCTGCTCGGTCGCCTGGCCGAAGCCGGGCGCTGCGATGCCCTGCAACGCTACCTGAGCCCGGATTCCAACACCCCCGGCGAACTGCGCGCCCTGGGCCGCTGCGCCATGCCCGCGCGCCCCGGCGAAGCGGTGGTCTACTACCAGGCCGCCATCGCCCACGGCGACAAGGACAGCCAGCTGCCACTGGCCTATGCACTGGAGGCCGCCGGCGACCCGGTCGGCGCCCTGCGCATCTTCAATGCCCTGCCCGCCAGCGAACTCAACGACAATGCCCGCCTTACCGCCAGCCGCGCCGCCCTGCTCACCAACGACAATGCCGGCGCCGAGCGCTACTGGCAGCAGGCGAAGAAAGGCAGCGCGGACGATTGGGCACTGGGCGCCAACATCGCCGACGCCCGTGGCGACTATCCCCTGGCACTCACCCGGCACCGCGAGGCCCTGCAACACGAGCCCAACGGCCAGCACTACTACAATGCCGCCGGCAGCGCCCAGAAGGCCGGCGACAAGCAGCAGAGCAAACTCTGGCTGGCCGAGGCGGTACGCCGCGAGCCGAACAACCCGCGCTTCCGCGCCGACTACGGCATGCGCCTGGCCGGCACCGAGACGCCGGAAGAACGCCGTACCGCGATCCCCTACCTGGAGCGCGCCACCCGCGACTACCCCGAGGACTTCCGCCTGGGCGAAACCCTGGCCTGGCGCTACGACGAGGCCGAAGACAGTTTCGCCGCCCGCCGCGAGCTGCGCCGGGTCATCGACCTGGAGCAGGACCCGGTGGCCGCCGACGACGAATACGGCAGCCTCGAAGCTCGTCGCTTCCGTCAGCGCCGCGCGCATCAGACGTTGTCCCAGCGTGACAACCTGACCATCGCCAGTACCTGGTCGCCGGCGGGCGTCACCACAGTGCCGATCCTCAACGGCGACACCCAGACCGGTGACCGCCGGCGCGCCCAATCGCAGAACCTGCAGACCTTCATCTGGGACCACGCACTGGGCGAGGAACCGACACGCAACGGCAGTACCCTCTCGGTATATGGCCGGGCGATCGCCGGCAACGAAGGGCGCAAGAACTACACCCAGACCCTCGCGGCCGGCTTCGGCCTGCGCTACAAGCCTTTCGGCGACTACAACCTCAACCTCTACGGCGAGCTGTACAAGCAGAACACCGTGAACGACGACGTCGATCCTGAGGACGCCTTCGACGGTCTGCGCTGGCACGAGATCGGCACGCCGGAGAAGTTCGAGCGCTACATCCGCAAGCGCGACAAGTACGGTCAGACCAGCACCGACTTCCTGCTGCGCGCCACCGCTTCCTTCCTCGACCAGGGCGAGTACCGCAACGACTGGCGCGTGGACGAGAGCGACTGGGACGAACGCTTCCTCTACACCGACTTCGCCTGGTGGACCCACGCCGGCGACCACCAGTGGGTCTCGCGCTACCAGCAGGGCCACACCTGGAAACTGCCGGTGGATTCGCCGCAGACGATCATGCCCTACGGCTTTGCCGAATTTTCCGCACAGGACCCCAGCAACGACTGGCGCCAGGACCTGCGCAGCGGCGTCGGCCTGCGCTGGCAGTACTGGTACGGCGAGGATCGCTACAACGCCTACCGCGCCCACGTCACCGTGCGCACCGAGTACCAATTGGGCATGGCGGGCAATCTCTATGAAAAGGCCAACGGCTGGCTGGTGGGACTCGAGGTGAACTTCTGATGCGCCGCCTGATTTACGCCCTCGCCCTGCTCTTCTCCACCGTCGCTGCGCACGCCGACGACCAACTGTTCTATCAACCGCTGAATGTCGATGCCGCACTCAGCGACGCGCAGTGGCAACAGATCTGGCGCGCCAGTGCAGCCCAGGGTGCGAAGACGCTGATCGTGCAATGGACCGCCTATGGCGACTCCGACTTCGGCGGCGCCACCGGCTGGCTCGCACATGCCCTGCAAAGCGCCCACGACAACGGCCTGCAACTGGTCCTCGGCCTGTACATGGACCCGGCCTACTACCAGCGCCAGAGCGAACTGGACACACCCGGTCTGGAGGCCTACTGGCAACACCAGCTCGGCCGTTCCCTGGCGCAGCAACGGCAAGTGAGCGAGCAATGGAAACTCCCTGTCGCCGGCTGGTACCTGCCGATGGAGCTGGATGACTGGCACTTCCAGGCCGCCGAACGCCGACAAGCCCTGCAACGCCAGCTCAAGGACTTCGCCGGCCAGATGAAGGCCCCGCTGCAACTGAGCGCATTCTCCGGCGGCAAGCTCGCGCCACAGGTATACGGCGACTGGCTGGGCGAGATCGCCGGCCTCGGCGTACAGGTCTGGTGGCAGGACGGCGCCGGCACCGGCGCGCTGCCCGAGCGAGTACGCCAGGCTTACGCTGCCGCTCTACCCTGCTCGGTTGGCATCGTCCGCGAAGCCTTCCGCCAGACCAGCGCTGCTGGCCAGCCCTTCCGCGCCGAACCTGCCACCCCCTCCAGCGCATCCACCGGCTGCCACGCCAGCGCCGTGTTCGAAGTGCGCTACCGGCCCTGGGGCAAGATGCTGCTGGACAACCAGCGCGCCCACTCCGCCAGCTCCGCAACGCCCTGAAACAGCCGCCCAGACACATGCCCCGCGCCCGTGCGCGGGGCATAGTGAGTTCAGCTATGCTCGCGCAAGCGACCCCACACGCGCACAGGGCGGTTCATGTTCAAGACCATTGAATCCGAAGTACTCAAGCAAAGCGTTCCGGCCGGGATCAGGGCCGAATTCCTCCAGCACGACTTCGAACGACTCCATGGTTTCTGCCTGCTGGTATTTGGCGTCAGCATCGCCATGTGGCTGCTCTTCGACCTGATCGTCAGCTTCCAGGCCGGCCAGGGCTTCACCTGGGTTTCGGTGGCCTTTCTGGGGGCGTTATTCCTCATCACCGCCCTGACCATCTTCGTGCGCAAGGCCGTGCATTTCTACTGGCTCAACCTGGCCTTCGTCTTCGTCTTCTGCCTGGGCGCCCGCCTGGTGATCGACGGCGTTCCCGAGGCCGTCCGCCAGACCTGGCTGGTGATCGCCGCGGCAACTGTGCTCTACAGCGCAACGGCCATGCCGCTGAACAATCCCGCCTTCTATTCGGTCATGACGGTGACCTGGGTCTTCCTCAATCCACTGCTCGGCGACGTGCCGGACTTCGACGCGCGGCGCAGCCTGCTGGTGTGCTACCCGCTATTCATCAGCGCCTTGTCCATCTACATCTTCAACCACCTGAGCAAGGCCAAGCTCTACAACTATGCCATGGCCCGCCTGCTGCTGGACCAGGCCTATCTCGACGTGCTCACCGGCATCCCCAATCGCCGCTCCTTCATGACCCGCGTCGGACAGCGCCTGGCAGACGATGGCGACCAGCGTTACCTGGTGATGATCGACATCGACCACTTCAAGCGCGTCAACGACACCTACGGGCATGACATCGGCGATGAAGTGCTGACTCGCGTCGCGCGGGCCATCAAGAGCGAGATGCACGACTTCGAATTCGCCCGCCTGGGCGGCGAGGAGTTCGGTCTGTACCTGTGGGGCATCAACGCGGAGGACGCGCAGTCTCGGGTCGAACAATTGCGCCGCATCACCGCCGAGTTGCCCGGCACTCCCAGCGTCACCATCAGCCTCGGCCTGGCCCACGTTACCGCCGACGGCACCCTGAGCCAGGCGCTGATCAAGGCTGATCAGGCGCTATACAGCGCCAAGCACAATGGTCGTAACCGGGTGACCTATTCGCCCTGACGCATGACCGGTGCAGAAACGAAAAAGGCCCGCGAATGCGGGCCTTTTCATGCTGGTGTCCCGGAGAGGGGTCGAACCTCCAACCTTCCCCTTAGGAGGGGGACGCTCTATCCAATTGAGCTACCGGGACAATCGGGTCGGCATGTTAACCACCGACAAGCGTTTTGTCATGCCACCGCCACCGGAGCGGTCCATAATTTTGCCGTCAGCCGGAGAATCACCATGACCTCAGAAGACGGCGCCCTGCCCGACTCACCCTTCGCCACCTTCGATGTACGCGTCGCCACAGTCGAGGACGCTGCAGCCCTCGCTCCGCTACTGCAGCAACTGGGCGCCCGCGACCCGCTGCCCGACACCGCGCTGCTGGCCCTGGCCCTGGGCAACCAGTTGCCGTCGCGAGTGACGCTTGTCGCCGAGCGCGATGGAGCCTTGCTGGGCACCTGCACCCTGCACCTGATCGAACACATCGCCCACGGCTTCGCCCGCTCGGCGATCCTCGAAGACATGGTGGTGGACAGCCGTGCGCGCGGCCAGGGCATAGGCCAGGCGCTGATCGCCCGCGCCGTGGAGTGGGCCCGGGACTGGAAGTGCTACAAGCTGGCGCTCTCCAGCCACCAGGACCGGGAAATGGCGCACCGCTTCTACGCCGCAATGGGCTTCGCGCCCCACGGCGTCAGCCTGTCGCTGAGTCTGGACTGACCTCAGCTGGCCTGAGCATCCGGAGGAGCGAGCAGGTTCAGCAGATGGCCGACCGTCACATCCAGGGATACCGAGTTGTCCAACTCCACCAGCGGGCCCGACAGGCCATCGGCGAAGTGCGCATTGCGTGCCAGGCGCTCCTCGATTTCCACCGGCGTCTCCCGCCCACGCTTGAGCAGTCGCTGGCGCAGCACATCGGTCTCGACCTTCAGCAGCACCGCGATCAACGATGGATAGCGACGGCGGGCTTCAGGCAGGTATTTGCGTGAACCATTGACCAGGACGTCGTGACCAGCGGCGAGCCAGTCATCGATCTCGCGGGGGATTCCGTAGTGCAGGCCATTGGCACGCCAGCTCATGGCGAAAGCACCGGAACGCTCCAGGCGAGAGAACTCCTCGACGCTCACCGAAAGCGCCTCCTCGCCACGCGCTTCCGCGGAACGCGTGATGACGCGCCGGACGATACGGCAATCCATTGCGGCCAGGGGAACGCTGGCTGCCTGCAATACGCTGTCCTTGCCGGATCCCGAAGGGCCCATCAGGAAAATCAGTCTACCTGGGGTCATAAGACTCTCGGTGCACCGGCGGCTCGGCGCTACTTCAATTCTGATCCGCGGGCCGGATAATACGCCGAGCCTTGTGGGATACCAGTGAAACTCGTGATGAAAGCCCCCTGAAGCGGGCATCCGCTGACTCGCCGCCGGGCGCTGTGCCATCATGAAAGCCTGCGTCGAAGCGGGAGTATCGGGCCGCCCAACGGCAGGCAGCCACGGACGACATATCGACTACGCTGACGGATATGGGCACATCGCCAGCTTTCCCCTTAACTCCCATCTAAAGAAGGGTCTGCCTAGGCGGTCTCATTTCGGACGATTGGTGCTGGCATTTAGCCTTCACCCAAGACACAATATGCCGAAGGTTTGACGTCAAGTTATTGGATATTTTCACAAAAGCTTTGACGACGCGCTGAACGGCCATTGGAAATCGCTGTCAAAGGGCCTGAACGAACGCTGACCCATGGCATCGGCCTCCCTGACTTACAGGTTTAAAGTATGCGCCCATTGAAACAGGCAACCCCCACCTACTCCAGCCGTACCGCTGACAAATTCGTCGTACGCCTGCCCGAAGGCATGCGTGAGCGTATCGCCGACGTCGCCCGCAGCCACCACCGCAGCATGAACTCCGAGATCATCGCGCGTCTCGAACAGAGCCTGCTGCAGGAAGGTGCCCTGCAGGACAACCTGGGCATCCGCCTGGACAGCCCGGAACTCAGCCTGCACGAACGCGAACTGCTGCAGCGTTTCCGCCAGCTGACCCATCGTCAGCAGAACGCTTTGATCGCCCTCATCGCGCACGATGCCGAGATGGCGCAGAACGAAGCCTGATTCGTTCGCGATAACCGAAACAGCCGGCCTTGAGCCGGCTTTTTCATGCCCGTGCTTTCGTGCCCTCCAAATCCGCATGACGGACACAAAAAAGCCGCCTCGCGGGCGGCCTTTTCGGCGGGGCGGGCACTACATCAGGAACAGCGTGGCCAACCCGAGGAAGATGAAGAAGCCGCCGCTGTCGGTCATGGCGGTAATCATCACGCTGGAGCCCATCGCGGGATCGCGCCCCAGGCGCAGCAGCGTCATCGGAATCAGCACCCCCATCAACGCAGCAAGCAACAGGTTCAGCGTCATGGCGCCGGTCATGACGGCGCCCAGCTCCCAGTTGCCGTAGAGGTAGAAGGCGACCAGGCCGATCACCCCACCCCACACCAGGCCGTTCACCAACGCTACGCCCAGCTCCTTGCGCAGCAGGCGGTTGGCGCTGCTGGTCTGGATCTGGTCCAGAGCCATGGCGCGGACGATCATGGTGATGGTCTGGTTGCCGGAATTGCCGCCGATGCCGGCCACGATGGGCATCAGCGCCGCGAGTGCCACCAGCTTCTCGATGGAGCCTTCGAAGAGGCCGATCACCCGCGAGGCGATGAAGGCGGTGACCAGATTGGTGGCCAGCCAGGCCCAGCGGTTACCGACCGACTTCCAGACCGAGGCGAAGATATCTTCCTCTTCACGCAGACCGGCCATGTTCAGGACTTCGCTTTCGCTTTCCTCACGGATCAGGTCGACCATCTCGTCGATGGTCAGACGGCCGATGAGCTTGCCGTTCTTGTCCACCACGGGGGCGGAAATCAGGTCGTAACGCTCGAACGCCTGGGCGGCGTCATAGCCGTCCTCATCAGGGCTGAAAGTCACAGGGTCGGTGGCCATGACTTCCGCCACGTCCTTGTCCGGATCGTTCACCAGCAGGCGCTTGATCGGCAGCACGCCCTTGAGCACGCCGTCATAATCGACCACGAAGAGCTTGTCGGTATGGCCCGGCAGCTCCTTCAGGCGGCGCAGGTAGCGCAATACCACTTCCAGGCTGACATCGTCGCGGATGGTGACCATCTCGAAGTCCATCAGCGCGCCGACCTGGTCTTCCTCGTAGGACAGTGCCGAGCGCACGCGCTCGCGCTGCTGCGCATCGAGAGTTTCCATCAGCTCGTGGACCACATCGCGCGGCAATTCCGGCGCAAGGTCGGCGAGTTCGTCGGCGTCCATGTCCCGAGCCGCGGCGAGGATCTCGTGATCGTCCATGTCGGCGATCAGGGTTTCCCGCACGGAGTCGGATACTTCGAGGAGGATGTCGCCGTCGCGCTCGGCCTTGACCAGTTGCCAGACCGTCAGACGGTCATCCAGCGGCAGCGATTCGAGGATGTGGGCGATGTCGGCCGGGTGCAACTCGTCCATCTTGCGCTGCAATTCGGCAAGGTTCTGGCGGTGCACGAGGTTTTCGACGAGGTCTTGATGCTGGCCTTCCTGACGGTGCGTCAGGTCTTCCACCAGCTTGTGCTTGTGCAGCAGGTCGACCACCTGGTTGAGGCGGTCCTGCAGGCTTTCCTGCGGCTTCTTGGCTTCTACTTCGGTCATAGCACGCTCCACCCCCAGTGGCAGAACGGGCCAGAGGGGATCAATACATCAGGTCGTGTGTACGCAATCGGGGTTCTGAGTAACTACTGGGTAAGTCCATGGTGGTGTCCCATGCGCCCATCGAGGGCAGATGCGGGAAATGATAACACTCCGGGGTGTATTGCGCGTTACAAAATGGCGGCTAGAACAATCGCTTGCAGGTGAAAGTTCACTGCCGAATCACTGCCCGGTTCGACGCCCGAAAGCTCCCACAGGACACCCGGCTCCGACTGACAAATTCCACTCCTAGTCTGCAGGCAGGCCCGCCATCATGGAGGAACCATGCGCCTGTCTGCCCTGCTCTATTTGCTCCTGATTTCACAAGTACCGACCAGCCAAGCGGCCTCTGTGTTCCGCTGCACCGCAGCCGATGGCAGCGTGCTGTTCAGTCAGTATGGCTGCCCAACCGAACGGCAGCAGGAAATCCAGGAAGCCAGTAATCAAACACCCGGCTCGGGCGAGCCAGTTCCCATGGCCGCAGTAAAAGCGCCGGCACCACAGAAGGCTCCTGCACGCAGCAAGGGCAAAGGCGGGGAACTCGAAGATCGCTCACTGGTTATCGTGGGAGAGCAGCAGAACGGTTGCGGCAACCGCGTTACCGGCAGCGCGCGGCGCAAGGCGATCATCGAAGGCAGGATCAAGACAGGCATGACCCGCAGCGACGTCGAGAGCGCGTTCGGAAAGCCGGATAAGGTCAGCCAGCACAACGAGACGCTGCGCTATCACTATGACGCGAACAAGAGGCGCGGCGCGCGTACCGTGACATTCGACGAGGACGGCTGCGTGACGGGCAAGGCAAAGCGCTGAGCACGCTGCGAAGACTTTTTCGAGAGCAAAGAAAAAGGGCCTGCATTTCTGCAGGCCCTTCCGGTATATGGCGCACTCAGGAGGATTCGAACCTCCGACCGCTCGGTTCGTAGCCGAGTACTCTATCCAGCTGAGCTATGAGTGCGTCGTTGGTAAAGTTTAACCAGATTCACCAACTGGTTGCAGCTAATGGCCTTTCAGCCCTTTCGCCACTGAAGCCGCGCTTTCGCGTTGCCTCGTATATGGCGCACTCAGGAGGATTCGAACCTCCGACCGCTCGGTTCGTAGCCGAGTACTCTATCCAGCTGAGCTATGAGTGCGCTGATGAGGGCGCAAATTCTAGAGCGATTTTTCTGATTCGTCAACAAGATTTTTCAATCTTTTCAGTAACTTACGTTACCTGACAAACCATCGCACCAGAGGATGCAATGGCGGAGAGGGGGGGATTCGAACCCCCGACACCCTTTTGAGGTGTACTCCCTTAGCAGGGGAGCGCCTTCGGCCACTCGGCCACCTCTCCGCAACACGGGGCGCATGATATCCATGTTTTCCCCGTTTGCAAAGAAAAATTTTAGAAAAATTAATGGTTTGGTTCTTGGTCTTTCTCTTTCTGGATGCGCTGGTAGATTTCCTCACGGTGCACAGCAACTTCCTTCGGCGCATTCACACCGATACGCACCTGATTTCCTTTGACGCCCAGTACAGTCACGGTGACGTCATCACCGACCATCAGGGTCTCTCCGACCCGGCGAGTCAGAATCAGCATTCCTTTCTCCTTACGTGTTACGGGATAAGCAGTCTGCAAAAAAAGAAATGGTGGCAGATTCGTATAGATCAAGTGCACGAATCCTTCACCCAAGTATTGACCAGTCCTGCCGGAAAGAAAGTTCCTGTCAGACAGTCAAAAACGACAAAAGGCGCGGGGTAGCCGCGCCTTTCGGTAGTTCTCGCCTTACTCGCCCTGTCGGGCCGGGGCGTCGAGTTCGAAAGCGGTATGCAGAGCACGGACCGCCAACTCGAGGTACTTCTCTTCGATGACCACGGAAACCTTGATTTCCGAGGTGGAGATCATCTGGATATTGATGGTCTCCTTGGCCAGGGCTTCGAACATGCGGCTGGCCACACCGGCGTGGGAACGCATGCCGACGCCGACGATGGAAACCTTGGCGATGTTGGTGTCGCCGGTGGCTTCGCGCGCACCGATGCTGGCGGCGGTCTGCTTGAGGATTTCCAGAGCGGCCTGGTAGTCGTTGCGGTGCACGGTGAAGGTGAAGTCGGTGGTGTTATCGTGCGCGACATTCTGCACGATCATGTCGACTTCTACATTGGCGGCACTGATCGGGCCGAGAATCTTGAAAGCAACGCCGGGGGTATCCGGTACGCCACGGATGGTCAGCTTGGCCTCGTCGCGGTTGAAGGCGATGCCGGAGATGATCGGCTGTTCCATGGATTCCTCTTCATCAAGGGTAATGAGGGTGCCCGGACCCTCCTGGAAGCTGTGCAGCACGCGCAGCGGGACGTTGTACTTGCCGGCGAATTCCACCGAACGGATCTGCAGCACCTTGGAACCGAGGCTGGCCATTTCCAGCATCTCTTCGAAGGTGATCTTGTCCAGGCGGCGGGCCTGCGGCACGACGCGCGGGTCGGTGGTGTAGACGCCATCGACGTCGGTGTAGATCTGGCACTCATCGGCCTTCAGCGCCGCCGCCAGGGCCACACCCGTGGTGTCGGAACCGCCACGGCCGAGGGTGGTGATATTGCCGTGCTCGTCCACACCCTGGAAGCCGGCGACCACGACCACGCGGCCAGCCTTCAGATCTGCGCGAATGTTCGCATCGTCGATGCTGAGGATACGCGCCTTGGTGTGGGAACTGTCGGTCAGGATACGAACCTGGTTACCGGTGTAGGACACCGCCGGCACGCCGCGCTTCATCAGCGCCATGCTCAGCAGGGCGATGGTCACCTGCTCGCCGGTGGAGACCATGACGTCCAGCTCGCGCGGGATCGGCTGGTCCATGATCTGTTTGGCCAGACCAATCAGGCGGTTGGTCTCGCCGCTCATGGCGGACACCACCACGACGATGTCGTCGCCCGCTTCACGGAATTTCTTCACCTTCTCGGCTACCTGCTCGATTCTCTCGACGGTGCCGACGGAGGTCCCTCCAAACTTCTGTACGATCAAAGCCATTTCAAAAGCCGCCTGATTCCTGAAGGGCGCCCATTAAACATGCATCACCGCATGCTGCCAAGGCCCGCCGGACGCGCTGCGGGCCCCGTATTTCAGGGCCTTTAGAGGCCCTGTTCGACAAATGTCACTGCCAGCGCCAGCGCTTCGTCCAGCTTGCCGGCATCCACGCCACCGCCCTGGGCCATGTCCGGGCGACCACCGCCCTTCCCGCCCACGGCCGCAGCGGCCTGCTTCATCAGATCGCCAGCCTTGAGCTTGGCGGTCAGGTCCTGGGTCACGCCGGCAACCAGCACGACCTTCTCTTCGAACACGCCGCCCAGCAGGATCACGCCGCTGCCCAGCTTGTTCTTCAGTTGGTCGACCAGCGCCAGCAGCGCCTTGCCATCGAGGCCGTCGAGACGCGAGGACAGCACCTTCACGCCACCGACGTCCACGGCGGAACCCGCCAGGTCGTCACCGGCTGCGCTGGCGGCCTTGGCCTTGAGCTGCTCCAGCTCCTTCTCCAGTTGACGGTTGCGTTCGATCAGGCCGGACAGCTTGTCCAGCAGGTTGTCGCGGCTGCCCTTGACCAGGCCGGCCGCTTCCTTGAGCTGCTCTTCGGCGCCATTCAGGTAGGCCAGCGCAGCAGCGCCGGTGACCGCTTCGATACGGCGCACGCCGGAGGCCACACCGCCTTCGCTGGTGATCTTGAACAGGCCGATGTCGCCGGTACGGGACACGTGGGTGCCGCCGCACAGTTCGACGGAGAAGCTGCCACCCATGCTCAGCACGCGCACCTGATCACCGTACTTCTCGCCGAACAGCGCCATGGCGCCCTTGTTCTTGGCGGATTCGATGTCGGTCTCTTCGGTCTCCACCTCGGAGTTCTTGCGGATCTCGGTGTTGACGATGTCTTCCAGCTGTTTCAGCTGCTCGGGCTTGATCGCCTCGAAGTGGCTGAAGTCGAAGCGCAGGCGCTGGCTGTCGACCAGCGAGCCTTTCTGCTGGACGTGATCGCCCAGCACCTGGCGCAGCGCGGCGTGCAGCAGGTGGGTAGCGGAGTGGTTCAGCGCAGTGGCCTGGCGCACGGAGGCGTCGACTTCGGCTTTGACAGCCGCGCCAACGCTCAGGCTGCCCTGGGCAACCACACCGTGGTGCAGGTGCGCGCCGCCGGCCTTGGTGGTGTCGCGCACGTCGAAGCGCACGCCGGCACCCTGCAGGTAGCCGCTGTCACCGACCTGGCCGCCGGACTCGGCGTAGAACGGGGTCTGGTCGAGGACGACGACGCCCTCCTCGCCTTCGTTCAGTTGCTCGACGGCCTTGCCGTCCTTGAACAGGGCGATGATCTGGCCGGCACCGGAAACGCCCTGGTAGCCGAGGAAGCGGGTGTCGCCGTCGACTTTCACCAGGCTGTTGTAGTCCATGCCGAAGGCGCTGGCGGAGCGGGCACGCTCGCGCTGGGCCTCCATCTCGCGCTCGAAGCCTTCCTCGTCGAGGGTCAGGCTGCGCTCGCGGGCGATGTCGTTGGTCAGGTCCACCGGGAAGCCGTAGGTGTCGTACAGCTTGAACACCACGTTACCGGGGATGACGCTGCCCTTGAGCTCGGACAGGTCCTGCTCGAGGATCTTCAGGCCCTGCTCCAGGGTCTTGGCGAACTGCTCTTCCTCGGTCTTCAGCACGCGCTCGATGTGCGCCTGCTGCTGCTTGAGCTCGGGGAAGGCTTCGCCCATCTCGCCGACCAGCGCGGCCACGATCTTGTGGAAGAAGGTGCCCTTGGCGCCCAGCTTGTTACCGTGGCGGCAGGCGCGACGGATGATGCGGCGCAGCACATAGCCACGGCCTTCGTTGGACGGCAGTACGCCGTCGGCGATCAGGAAGCCGCAGGAACGGATGTGGTCGGCCACCACTTTCAGCGACGGGGCGTCGTCGTTGGCGCAGCCGATGGCCTCGGCCGATGCCTTCAGCAGGCTCTGGAACAGGTCGATCTCGTAGTTCGAGTGGACGTGCTGCAGCACGGCGCTGATGCGTTCCAGGCCCATGCCGGTGTCCACGCTCGGCGCCGGCAGCGCGTGCATGACGCCGTCCGCGGTGCGGTTGAACTGCATGAAGACGTTGTTCCAGATCTCGATGTAGCGGTCGCCATCTTCTTCCGGCGAGCCGGGCGGGCCGCCCCAGATATCGGCGCCGTGGTCGAAGAAGATCTCGGTACACGGGCCACACGGACCGGTGTCGCCCATCGCCCAGAAGTTGTCGGAGGCGTATGGCGCGCCCTTGTTGTCGCCGATACGCACCATGCGCTCGGCCGGAATGCCGACTTCCTTGGTCCAGATGTCGTAGGCCTCGTCATCGGTGGCGTATACGGTGACCCAGAGCTTGTCCTTGGGCAGGTTCAGCCACTTGTCCGAGGTGAGGAATTCCCAGGCATAGGTAATGGCATCGCGCTTGAAATAGTCGCCGAAGCTGAAGTTGCCCAGCATTTCGAAGAAGGTGTGGTGGCGCGCGGTGTAGCCGACGTTTTCCAGGTCGTTGTGCTTGCCGCCGGCCCGCACGCACTTCTGGCTGGTGGTGGCGCGGGTGTAGGCGCGCTTTTCCAGGCCCAGGAAGCAGTCCTTGAACTGGTTCATGCCTGCGTTGGTGAACAGCAGGGTCGGGTCGTTCGCGGGGATCAGCGAACTGGACGCTACGCGGGTGTGCCCCTTCTCTTCGAAGAAGCGGAGGAAGGCTTCACGGATTTCAGCGCTTTTCATAGGTTCTTCCACGGAAAAATGCGGCCACGAATCGCCGGCAAAGGGCCGCATTATATCGGCCCCGCATCAAGGTTGTAGTGTCTTTGCGCGATAGTTAACCCCTATCGCGCAATAATTTCTGTCAGGAACGACGAAAGGCGGCAAAAGCTTCGACGATACGCGGGATATCGGTGCTTTTCACATCGAGGTGGGTGACCAGGCGCAGGCGCGCTGCCGGGCTGACGCGGATGCCGCGCTCGGCCAGGTGCTCGCCCAGCACGCCGGCCTGCTCGCCGATGCCAACGTAGACCATGTTGGTCTGTACCGGCTCGATGCTGTAGCCCAGCTCAGCGAGGCCACGGCCCAGCGCTTCGGCATTGGCATGGTCATCGGCCAGGCGCTCGACCTGATGGTCCAGCGCGTAAATCGCAGCCGCTGCCAGGCCGCCGGCCTGGCGCATGCCACCACCGACCATCTTGCGCAGGCGGCGCGCGCGGCCGATCAGCTCCACATCGCCGCAGAGCACCGAGCCCACCGGCGCACCCAGGCCCTTGGACAGGCAGACCGAAACGGAGTCGAAGTGGCGGGTGATCTCACGGGCGTCCACGCCCAGCTTCACCGCCGCGTTGTACAGGCGCGCGCCGTCGAGGTGCAGCGCCAGGCCGCGACGGCGGGTCATTTCGCGCGCAGCCGCCAGGTAGGTCAGCGGCAGGACCTTGCCCTGCATGGTGTTTTCCAGCGCCAGCAGGCGGGTGCGGGCGAAGTGGAAATCGTCCTGCTTGATCGCTGCCTCGACCTTGGTCAGATCCAGCGAACCATCGGCTTCGCCATCGATGGGCTGCGGCTGGATCGAGCCCAGCACGGCGGCCCCGCCACCTTCATATTTATAGGTGTGCGCCTGCTGGCCGACGATGTATTCGTCGCCTCGGCCGCAATGGGCCATCAGGCCGAGCAGGTTGCTCATGGTGCCGGTGGGGACGAACAGCGCGGCAGCGAATCCCAGGCGCTCGGCCAGGGTCGCTTCCAGGCGATTGACCGTCGGGTCTTCGCCGTAGACGTCATCGCCCAGCTCGGCCCGCGCCATCGCCTCGCGCATGCCGGCGGTGGGCAGGGTCACGGTGTCGCTGCGAAGGTCGATGATGGACATGGCAAGGCTCCTCGGGCATCAGGCACAAAGAGCCGATGCTAAGCGCTCGCCAGTGGGGAAACAAGGCGCGCGATGGGCGCGCGCCGGGGAGATCAGAGCTCGGTGGGAACGACCAGGATGCCGGCGCGCAGGCCGTTCTTCACCCGCGGATTGGGGAAGATGATTCGGGCACCCTGCTCTTCCACGATCCAGCGCGTTCCGCCGATGTCCTCGGCCAACAGGAAGCCATGGTCCAGCTCGGTGAAGTTGTCCACCGCGTCGTCCAAGTGCAGGCGGAAGTGGTCGCTGTGCTTGATCACTTCGCGGGAAACGGCGAACAGCTGCAGGCCGTCGATCTGCGCACCGTCTGCCTCCTGGCCGCTGATCACGGCTTCGAGCATGGCTTCCAGGCGATCCAGGTTCACCGCCTGGTTCTGCCCGAACGGCCGCGCCTTGCCCAGCTCCAGGGTAAAGGCCTCGGCGCCCAGGTGGCTGTAGGTGTAGGCGCTGAAGGTGATGCCCGGCTTGCTCTGCAACAGCACGGCGTCGATGCCGGCGCTGCGCAGGCGCGCCAGCTCCTCGCGGGAATGTTCGCGGCCGCTGGCCCAGGGGTAGAGCGCGAACTGCTCGATCTTCGAGCCGCGGATCGCGGTGTGCAGGTCGTAGTGCAGGCGCGGGCGGCCTTCGCGGGCGAAGAACGCGGCGGCCAGGCGCTCGAGCTCGGCTGCGCGCAGGGCCTCGTTGCCGCTGCCCTCTTCATGGCGACCGCAGAACAGGCGGTTGATGTCCTGTTCCAGGTAGCGCTCGCCACGGCGCATGGCCTCGGGGTTGCCGAGCAGGAACAGCACTCGCGCCGACGGCTTCAGCTCGCCGCGGGCGATGCGGTGCACCAGGCGGTCGAGCAGCTCGATGGGCGCGGTCTCATTGCCATGGATACCGGCCGAGAGCAGCAGGTCGCGGCCATTGTCCCGCGCCACCGGCGGAGTGATTTCAAGGGCGCCTTCGGCCAGCCAGTGCAAACGGGTGCCGTCTGCGGTGAGCTGAATCTTTTCCGTCGGCTCACGGCCGGCGAGGGTCAGTTCGAGCAGTTTGCCCAGGGCTAGCATGCGGACGCCTCCATCATGTCCTGCGGCCTGGCCGGCCGTGGACTCCGCGGTCAGTGGTGGTGGTCACATCCACAGTCTGGACCATGTTCGTGGACTTCGGCGGCTTCCAGCTCCAGGCTCAGGCCCAACTGGTTCACCGCCTGCGGGCGCACCACCAGCAGCGGGATCTCGGCATCGTCCTCATGGGAGTCGGCGTAGATCACCAGGCCGCCCTTGCCGTCGGCTTCCAGCCACAGCTCGCGCCCTTCCAGGCGGATGGCCAGGCGCGCGGTGTGGGTCTCGCGGCGTTCGCCCTGGTTGTCTTCGAGAATCAGCGGAAGGCTTTCGGTCATGTCGTTCACCTGACCCGTTCAATACCTCGCCGAGCGTAGCTCAGGCCAGGCAAGAACAGGCGAAAGAGCGCAGTTTACGCGCTGTAAATGAGCATCTTGAGCCTGTTCCTAACGCTGCATGAGCAAGCGCAGGCAGGCAGTGGGCGGGTCGTCAGTTCTGCTGGAACGGATAAACCGAGCCCAGTTTAAGGATCTGGCTCAATTCATCCAACGCCGTCCGGCACTCGACCAGCAGTTGCGGGTCGGCCAGATCGGACTCGGCCAGGCGATCGCGGTAGTGCTTGTCGACCCAGGTGACCAGGGTGTCGTGCAGGGTCGGGGTCATGATCACGCCGGGATTGACCGCCGCCAGTTCGGTGTCGTTCAGCGCCACGCGCAGGCGCAGGCAAGCGGGGCCGCCGCCGTTCTGCATGCTCTGCTTGAGGTCGAACACCTTCACCTCGCGGATCGGGCCGTCCTCGGCCGTCAGGCGCGACAGGTAGTTCCACACGCGCTCGTTCTTGCGGCACTCCTCCGGGACGATCAGCAACATGTTGCCGTCGGCGCGGGTGAGCAGCTGGCTGTTGAACAGGTAGGACTTCACCGCGTCCTCGACCGTGACCTGGTCGCGCGGCACGCACACGGCGCGGAAGCGGCCGCCACGGCGGCCCAGCTTGTCGTGCAGTTCGGCGAGGACGCGCTCGGTGTCGAGGAAGGCGTCTTCGTGGTGGAACAGCACTTCGCCGTTGCCCACGGCAATCACATCGTTATGGAACACGCCCTGGTCGATCACCGCCGGGTTCTGCTGGGCGTACACCACGCCGTCGTCGCTCAGGCCATGCAGGCGGGCCACCGCCTGGCAGGCTTCCAGGGTCTGCCGCGCCGGGTAGCGTTGCGGCGCCGGGAAGCGGCTGTCGAAGGCGCTGCGGCCGAACACGAAGAACTCCACCCCGGCTTCGCCGTAGGACTTGCAGAAGCGCGTGTGGTTGGCCGCGCCCTCGTCGCCGAACTGGGCGACCGCCGGCAACGCGGCGTGGTGGGCGAAGCGCTGCTCGTCGTTGAACATCGCCGCGAGGATGCGGCTGGTCTGCGGATGCTCGATGGAACGATGGAACTTGCAGTTCAGGTTGGCCGCAGTGAAGTGCACGCGGCCATCGGCGGTGTCGGCACTGGGGCTGACGGTGGCGGCGTTTGCGGTCCACATGCAGGACGCCGAGCTGACCGCGGCCAGCAGCGGCATGGCCTCCTTGGCAGCCTTCGCGATGACTTCGGCGTCAGTGCCGGAGAAGCCCAGGGCGCGCAGCGAGGCGACAGCCGGACGTTCCTGCGGGGCGAACACGCCCTGCTTGAAGCCCAGTTCCATCAGCGCCTTCATTTTCGACAGGCCCTGTTTCGCCGCTTCGCGCGGGTTGGACGCCGCCTGGCTGTTGCTCTGCGAAGCGACGTTGCCGTAGGACAGGCCGCCGTAGTTGTGCGTCGGTCCGACCAGACCGTCAAAGTTCATTTCATAGGCGGTCATCACAGGCTCACTCCCGGAGTCAGGGTTGCAGGCAGGCTCAGGCTGTCGCTCTCCAGCGAGGCGACCGGGTACGCGCAGTAGTCGGCTGCGTAGTAGGCGCTCGGGCGGTGGTTACCGGAGGCGCCGATGCCGCCGAATGGCGCGCTGCTGGCCGCGCCGGTCAGCTGTTTGTTCCAGTTGACGATGCCGGCGCGACTCTCGATGAGGAAGTCCTCGTAGCGCTCGCGCGAGTCCGACAGCAAGCCGGCAGCCAGACCGTACTGGGTGGCATTGGCTTCGCGCACGGCGGCGTCGAAGTCGGCGTAGCGGATCACCTGCAGCAGCGGGCCGAAGAACTCCTCGTCCGGGCGCTCGGCCACGGCAGTCACATCGAGGATGCCGGGGGTCAGCAGCGCGGCGGTAGCCAGCGGCTGGGTCATCGCCAGCAGCGACTTGGCGCCCTTGGCCAGCAGATTGTCCTGGGCCTTGATCAGATGCTCGGCGGCGGCAAGGGAAATCACCGAACCCATGAAGGGCGCCGGCTGCTCGTCGAAGCGGCCGACCTTGATGGTCGAGGCCACGGCGACCAGGCGCTCCAGCAGCGCGTCGCCCCATGCCCCCTGCGGCACCAGCAGGCGGCGGGCACAGGTACAGCGCTGGCCGGCGGAAATGAAGGCGGACTGGATGATGGTGTAGACGGCGGCGTCGACGTCTTTCACTTCGTCGACCACCAGCGGGTTGTTGCCGCCCATCTCCAGCGCGAGGATCTTCTGCGGGCGACCGCCGAACTGGCTGTGCAGCAGGTTGCCGGTGCGGCTGGAGCCGGTGAAGAACAGG
>OGQD01000327.1_pt1 | contig 37721 bp, 33 predicted proteins | sample 1553091 | NCBI WGS metagenome assembly OGQD01 (sample SAMEA2580290, study PRJEB22360) | human gut metagenome | biome: human gut; feature: human-associated habitat; material: faeces | place: Denmark | collected 2008/2010
ATCGTCGGCTTCCGTCCGTCCCAGGGCCGCGTGCCCTTCGACGACAGCGCCGACCTGTTCATCGACCAGCTCGGCTACGAAGGCCCGATGGGCCGCAGCGTGCGTGACGTGGCGCTGCTGCTGTCGGTGCCGGCCGCCGCGCCGCCCGTGCCCCGCTGTCCATTGCCGAGAGTGGCGAGCAGTTCGCCGGCAGGCTGGAGCGCGACTTCAAGGGCGCGCGCCTGGGCTGGCTGGGCGACCTGGGCGGCCACCTGCCGATGGAGCGGGGTGTGCTGGAGCTGTGTCGCAAATCCTTCGCCGACTTCGAAGCCATTGGCTGCCACATCGAAGACACTGCCATGGGCTTCTCCGCCGAGCGTCTTTGGGACACCTGGCGCACCCTGCGTCACTGGATGGTCGCCGGCTCCCTCGGCGCGGCCTATACCGATCCTGCCAAGCGCGAACTGCTCAAGCCCGAGGCCATCTGGGAAGTGGAGAACGGCCTGAAGCTGTCCGCCATGGACGTGTTCCGCGCCTCCGCCGCGCGCAGCGACTGGTACCGCGCCATCAGCCAGCTGTTCGAGCGCTACGACTACCTGCTGCTGCCCAGCGCGCAACTGTTCCCGTTCGACAAGAGCTGGGACTGGCCGAAGGAAGTCGCCGGCAAGGCCATGGACACCTACCACCGCTGGATGGAGGTGGTGATTCCGGCCACCCTGTCCGGATGCCCGGTGGCCAACGTGCCGGTAGGCTTCAATGAACTGGGCTTGCCCATGGGCATCCAGATCATCGGCAAGCACCAGGCCGATATGGCCGTGCTGCAACTGGCCCACGCCTACGAGCAGGCTTCGCGCTGGTACCAGCGCTGCCCGCCGCCGATGCTGAAAGGCGACTGATTTATCCACAAGCGAGGGGGACGCATGAACATCAGCTTCTTCCAGGAACTGCTGCAGAGCATCAGCGAGCGCGGCCGGCAATTGCTGGAGTCGCGCGAGCCGGCGCCGGGCAATGCCCAGGCGCTGGCGCAGGCCTGCCGCAAACTGATCTCCGGCCACGGCGAGGCTTCCGGCGTGGCGCTGGCGCGGCAGGTGCTGTGCGCCTACCGCGACTGTCCGGAGGAGCAGCAGAAGGCTTTCTTCGACACGCTGCTCATGGACTTCGCGCCGCCTCATGACGCGCTGGCCGAAGCCTGCCAGCGCTATCTCGACGATCCGTCGTCGGCCAACACCACCCAGCTGTTCGAGGCCAGCGAACCACCGCGCCAGGAACTGTTCCGCCGCCTCAACCAGGCGCCGGGCGGCACCGCCGAGCTGATCGCCATGCGCCGCCGGTTGCTGGGGGAACTCAAGGGTAAACCCGAGTTGGCGGCCGTGGACCACGACCTGCAACACCTGCTGGCGTCCTGGTTCAACCGCGGCTTCCTAGTGCTGCGGCGCATCGACTGGTCGACCCCGGCGTCGATCCTGGAAAAGATCATCAAGTACGAGGCCGTCCACGCCATCAAGGACTGGGACGACCTGCGCAGCCGCCTGCAGCCGGCCGACCGCCGCTGCTTCGCCTTCTTCCACCCGGCGCTGGCGGAAGAACCGCTGATCTTCGTCGAGGTGGCGCTGACCCGCGCGATGCCGGGCGCGATTGCAGACATTCTCGAGCCGGCGACAGACGTTCAGCCGGCAGAGGAACCCGATACGGCGGTGTTCTATTCCATCAGCAACTGCCAGGACGGCCTGCGCGGCATTTCCTTCGGCAACTTCCTGATCAAACAGGTGGTGGAGGAGCTGGCGCGGGAGATTCCCGGCCTGCGCCAGTATGTCACCCTGTCGCCGGTACCCGGCTTCCGTCGCTGGCTCGACGGCCTGGGCGACGACCCGCAACTGGGCGCGGCCGCCGCCGACCTGCTCAAGGCGCTCAAGCCCGACGCGCCGCCACCGCCGCGCACCGAGCAGCCGCTGCTGGCGCTGGCCGCCGAATATTTCCTGCACGCCAAGAATGGCGCCGGGCTGCCGCTGGACCCGGTGGCGCGCTTCCACCTCGGCAATGGTGCCCGCCTGGAGCGTCTGAACTGGCGTGGCGACCTCTCCGCCAGCGGCCTGCGCCAGGCAGCCGGGCTGATGGTCAATTACCGCTACGAACTGCGCCAGATCGAAAAGAACCACGAAGCCTACGCCAACCAGGGCGCGGTCGCGGCCTCACCCGAGGTGCGCAAGCTCGCGACGCTGTCGGCGAAAACAAAACGCTAGGACCTCACCATGAACCAGAGTCTTTTCGCCGAAGTCGGCAAACACCTGCCCAGCGACCTGTCCAAGCCGTTCATCCGCACCCCATTGGGTGGCGGCTACAGCTATGCCGACATGCTGCGCAGCACTTCGCAGTTCGCCCATGCGCTGGTGGAACTCGGCGTGCAGCCGGGCGACCGCGTGGCCGTGCAGGTCGACAAGAGCCCCGAGACGGTGATGCTCTACCTCGCCGTACTGCGCGTCGGCGCGGTCTACCTGCCGCTCAACAGCGGCTACACCGGCGACGAGCTGCGCTACTTCCTCGACGACGCCGAGCCTTCGCTGTTCGTCTGCGCGCCGGCCTTTGAAGCCCAGGCCCGCGAACTGGCCGAAGCCAGCGGTGTGGCTCGTGTGGCGACCCTGGGCGACCAGGTCGACGGCTCGCTGATGGACGCCGTGCATGGCAAGCCGGGGCGCTTCGTCGACGTGCCGCGCGCCTCCAGCGACCTCGCCGCGATCCTCTATACCTCCGGCACCACCGGGCGTTCCAAGGGGGCGATGATCAGCCACGGCAACCTCGTCTCCAACGCCCGCGCACTGGTGGATGCCTGGCAGATTACCGGCGAGGACTGGCTGCTCCATGCCCTGCCGATCTTCCATATCCACGGCCTCTTTGTGGCCTGCAACAGCCTGCTGATGGCGGGCGGTTCGATGCTCTTCCTCAGCAAGTTCGACGCCGCGCAGATGCTCCGCCTGCTGCCTCAGGTGAACCTGCTGATGGGGGTGCCGACTTTCTACACCCGCCTGCTCGACCAGCCCGGCCTGACCCGCGAGGCGGTGGCGCACATGCGCCTGTTCATTTCCGGCTCCGCGCCGCTCACCGCCGAGACCCACAAGGCGTTCTCCGAGCGCACCGGCATGGCGATCCTCGAGCGCTACGGCATGACCGAGACGGGCATGAACACTTCCAACCCGCTGGATGGCGAGCGCATCGCCGGCACCGTCGGCTTCCCGCTGCCGGGCGTCGAGCTGCGCATCACCGATCCTTCGCAGTCCGAGCCGGCCCCGCTGCCCCAGGGTGAACCGGGGATGATCGAGGTGCGTGGGCCGAACGTATTCCAGGGCTACTGGCGCATGCCGGAGAAGACCGCCGAGGAGCTGCGCGCAGACGGCTACTTCATGACCGGCGATATCGGTTTCATCGACGACAAGGGCTACGTGCAGATCGTCGGCCGCAACAAGGACATGATCATCAGCGGCGGCTTCAACGTTTATCCCAAGGAGCTGGAGGAAATCCTCGACACCCTGCCGGGCGTGGTCGAGTCGGCGGTGATCGGCGTGCCGCACCCGGACTTCGGCGAGGGCGTCACCGCCGTACTGGTGGCCACCCAGGGCCAGGCGCCGAGCGAGGCCCAGGTACTCGCCGCGCTGGATGGCAAGCTGGCGCGCTTCAAGCAGCCCAAGCGGGTGATGGTGGTCGATGCGCTGCCGCGCAATGTGATGGGCAAGGTGCAGAAGAACGTACTGCGCGAGCAGTTCAAGGCGCTGTATTCCTGAACCCGGAGTCTCCCTGTAGGAGCGGGCTGCGCCCGCGATCGCGCGCATGGCACGCTCCTACAGGTTTTGCTCCGACGTGAAAAAGCCCCGCTGATGCGGGGCTTTTTCATGTCGCGGGCAGCGATCAGCGAACGGTCACCACCACCTTGCCCACCGCCTTGCGCTGGCCCAGGTGATTGATGGCATCGGCGGCCTTGTCCAGCGGATAGGTCTGCGACACCAGCGGCTTGATCCTGCCTTCGGCGAACCAGGCGAACAGCTGCTGGAAGTTCGCCGCGTTGTCCTGCGGCTGGCGCTGGGCGAAGGAGCCCCAGAACACGCCGACCAGGGACGCGCCTTTGAGCAGGGTAAGGTTGGCCGGCAGCGACGGAATGGTGCCGCTGGCGAAGCCGACCACCAGCATGCGGCCGTTCCAGGCGATGGAGCGGAAGGCTTCCTCGAACAGGTCGCCGCCGACCGGGTCGTAGATCACGTCCACGCCCTGGCCGCCGGTGATTTCCTTGAGCTTGTCCTTCAGGCTGCCTTCGCTGTAGTTGATCAGCACGTCGGCACCGGCGGCCTTGGCCACTTCCAGCTTGGCTTCGCTGCTGGCGGCGGCGATCACCTTGGCGCCCATTGCCTTGCCGATTTCCACGGCAGCCAGGCCCACGCCACCGGAGGCGCCGAGCACCAGCAGGGTCTCGCCCGGCTGCAGGTTGGCGCGTTGCTTGAGTGCGTGCATGGAGGTGCCGTAGGTCATGCCGAAGGCAGCGGCGCTGGCGAAGTCCATGCCGTCGGGGATCGGCATCACGCTGTAGCCGGGCACCGCGACTTCCTCGGCAAAGCTGCCCCAGCCGGTCAGCGCCATCACGCGGTCGCCGGGCTTCACATGGGTGACTTTCTCGCCGACCGCGCCGACTACGCCGGCAGCCTCGCCACCCGGGGAGAACGGGAAGGGCGGTTTGAACTGGTATTTGCCCTCGATGATCAGCGTATCGGGGAAGTTAACCCCGGCGGCATGCACCTGCAGCAGGACTTCGTTCTTCTTCGGCTCGGGGCTGGCGATGTCTTCCAGCACCAGGGTTTCGGCGGGGCCGAAGGCTTTGCACAGCACGGCTTTCATTCGAAGTACTCCGTTGGCGGGTTCTTGTTTCCGAGTGGGGCAGTGTAGGAGTGCAGTGGCAGGGGGCAAATCACCATGGTCTGGGCTTATGCCCCGATATAGCTTGGGCGGCGGCGCGACTGTGGCTATCCTTTGCCCATCGAATCCGGAGACATCGCCTTGAGAGCTTTCCTCGCCCTGTTGCTGGTCCTTTCCTTCAGCCCCTTCGTCATCGCCTCCGAGTCCGAAGAAGCCAAGCCGGAAGACGCCAACAAGCCGGTCTTCGTCGACCTGACGCCGGCCCTGGTGGGTAACTACGGCAGCGGTCCGCGGCTGAAGTACTTCAAGGCCGACATCGCCCTGAAGGTCATCGGCAAGGAAGCGTCGGAGAAGGTCGAGCACCACGAGCCGCTGATCCGCAACCAACTGGTGATGCTGTTTGCCCAGCAAACGGATGAATCCCTCGGCAGCGTCGACGGCAAGGAAAAACTGCGTCAGGAAGCGTTGAAACAGGTGCAGACCGTGCTGCAGCAGGAAGAGGGCAAGCCACTGGTCGACGACCTGCTGTTCAACAATCTGATCGTCCAGCCCTGAGCGCTTCCAGGGGCGTCTGCATGAGCGCAACTCATCTGCGCACCGCAGGCGCTTCCGTTTTCCGGCTGCGGCCACTCGCCGCAATGCCGGTCTGAAAGTCCCGCCGTGCAAGGCGCATAGGAAATTTCCTCTGCGTGCCTGACCTGAATCAAACCCCATTTGCCGCCGGTCGCCGAACATCCCCTCATGATTCGCTCGAATTCGAGCGCCTGGACAAGGGGAAATCGGATGACAGGAAACGCAAAAAGCTGGCGCACCCGCGGTCTCGCGGTGCTGGTGGCGGCCGTGCTCGCCGCGCTGGCCTGGCAGACGTTCAAGCCGACCGGGCTGGGCCAAGGTTTTGCCAGCGGCAACGGGCGCATCGAGGCCACCGAGGTGGACGTCGCGACCAAGCTCGCCGGGCGGGTGGCGGAAATCCTCGTGGACGAAGGCGACTTCGTGAAGACCGGCCAGGTCGTCGCGCGCATGGATACCCAGGTGCTCAAGGCCCAGCTGGCACAGGCCGAGGCCGAGGTGCGGCGGGCGCAGAACGCCAAGCTCACCGCCGAGTCCCTGGTGGCCCAGCGGCACAGCGAGAAGGCCACCGCCGAAGCCATGGTCGCCCAGCGCCAGGCCGAGCTCACCGCTGCGCAGAAGCGCTTCACCCGCACCGAGCAGCTGGTCAAGCGCAACGCCCTGCCGCAACAGCAACTCGACGATGACCGCGCTGCCCTGCAGAGCTCCCAGGCGGCGCTGGCCGCTTCGCGCTCCCAGGTCATCTCGGCTCAGGCCAGCATCGCTGCTGCCAGCTCCCAGGTAATCGAGGCGCAGTCGGCCATCGAGGCCGCCACTGCGAGCACCGTGCGCCTGCAGGCCGACATCGACGACAGCGACCTCAAGGCCCCGCGCAACGGCCGCGTGCAGTACCGCGTGGCGCAGCCGGGCGAGGTCCTGCCGGCCGGCGGCAAGCTGCTCAACATGGTCGACCTGGCCGATGTCTATATGACCTTCTTCCTGCCGTCCGGTCAGGCCGGCAAGGTCGAGCTGGGACAGGAAGTGCACCTGGTGATCGATGCGGTGCCGGAGTATGTGATCCCAGCCAAGGTGTCCTACGTCGCCAGCGTCGCGCAGTTCACGCCCAAGACCGTGGAGACTGCCAACGAGCGCGAGAAGCTGATGTTCCGCGTCAAGGCGCGCCTCGATCCGGGCCTGCTGGAGAAGTACATCACCTACGTGAAGACCGGCGTGCCGGGCATGGCCTATCTGCGCCTCGACCCGCAGGTGGAATGGCCGGCTGACCTGCAGATCAAGGTCCCGCAATGAGCGGCGCCGGCTGCGTGGCGCATCTCACCGGCGTCTCGCTGCGCTACGGCGAGACCCGCGCGGTGGACGACGTCAGCCTGGCAATCCCGGCCAACCGCATGGTCGGCCTGATCGGCCCGGATGGCGTCGGCAAGTCCAGCCTGCTGGCGCTGCTGGCCGGCGCGCGGAAGATGCAGGACGGCGAGATCCAGGTGCTCGGCGGCGACATGCGCGATGTGCGCCATCGCCGCGCCGTGTGCCCGCGCATCGCCTACATGCCGCAAGGCCTGGGCAAGAACCTCTACCCGACGCTCTCGGTGTTCGAAAACGTCGATTTCTTCGGTCGCCTGTTCGGCCACGACAAGGCCGAGCGCGAGCGGCGCATCGCCGATCTGCTGCAGAGCACCGGGCTGGCGCCTTTCGCCGAGCGGCCGGCGGGCAAGCTGTCCGGTGGCATGAAGCAGAAGCTCGGGCTGTGCTGCGCGCTGATCCATGACCCCGACCTGCTGATCCTCGACGAACCCACCACCGGCGTCGACCCGCTGTCGCGCAACCAGTTCTGGGAATTGATCGGCCGTATCCGCGCCGGTCGCGAAGGCATGAGCGTGCTGGTGGCCACCGCCTACATGGAGGAGGCCGAGCGCTTCGACTGGCTGGTGGCGATGGACGAGGGCAAGGTGCTCGCCACCGGGACGCCCGCCGAATTGCGCGAGCAGACATCGACGCAGAACCTCGAGGAGGCGTTCATTGCGCTGCTGCCCGAGAGCAAGCGAGCCGGCCACCACAAGCTGGTGATTCCCCCGCGTCCGCAGAATGACGGTGCAGCGCAGATCGCCATCGAAGCCGAGGGGCTGACCTGTCGCTTCGGCGATTTCGTCGCGGTGGACCATGTGAGCTTCCGCATCGAGCGCGGGGAAATCTTCGGCTTCCTCGGTTCCAACGGTTGTGGCAAGTCCACCACCATGAAGATGCTTACCGGCCTGTTGCCGGCCAGCGAAGGCACCTGCGCGCTGTTCGGCCAGCCGGTCAACGCCAACGATATGGAGACTCGCCGCCGTGTGGGCTACATGTCCCAGGCGTTCTCGCTGTACGCCGAGCTGACGGTGCTGCAGAACCTCGAACTGCACGCGAAACTCTTCCACCTTCCGGCCGACGAGATCGGTCCGCGCGTCGAGGAAATGCTCCAGCGCTTCGACCTCGGCAAGGTCCGCAACGAACTGCCCGACAGCCTGCCGCTGGGCATCCGCCAGCGCCTGTCGCTGGCCGTGGCGGTGATCCACAAGCCGGAAATCCTGATCCTCGACGAGCCCACCTCGGGTGTCGACCCGGTGGCCCGCGACGGCTTCTGGGAGCTGATGGTGGAGCTGTCGCGCAACGATGGCGTGACCATCTTCATTTCCACCCACTTCATGAACGAGGCCGAGCGCTGCGACCGCATCTCGCTGATGCACGCCGGCAAGGTGCTCGACAGCGATACCCCGCAGGGGTTGATCGACAAGCGCGGCCTGCCCACGTTGGAAGCCACCTTCATCGCTTATCTGGAAGAAGCCGCCGGCAGCGCGCCAGTGCCGGAAACGGCACCTGCTCCAGAGCCGGCCACTGAATCCACGCGCTACAAGGGTAGCGATCGGTTCAGCTGGCTGCGCCTGTTCAGCTATGCGCGGCGCGAGGCCATGGAGTTGCGCCGCGACCCGATCCGCCTGACCCTGGCGCTGGTCGGCACGGCGCTGCTGATGTTCATCATCGGCTATGGCATCAACATGGACGTCGAGGACCTGACCTACGCCGTGCTCGACCGCGACCAGACCACCACCAGCCAGGCCTACGCGCTGAACATCGCCGGCTCGCGCTACTTCATCGAGAAGCAGGCGATCCAGGACCCGGACGACCTGGAGCGGCGCTTGCGCAGTGGCGACATCAGCCTGGCGGTGGAGATCCCGCCGAACTTCGGCCGCGACCTCAAGCGTGGCGCCGACCCGGCCATCGGCGTGTGGATCGACGGCGCCATGCCGACCCGCGCCAACACTGTGCTCGGCTACGTGCAGGGGCTGCATGCCAGTTACCTCGCCGACAGGCAAAACGGCAACGCTGCTTCTACCGGTGCGGCGGCCAGCACCGAGGTGCGCTACCGCTACAACCCGGATGTGGAGAGCCTGAAAGCCATGGTGCCGGCGGTGATCCCGCTGCTGCTGATCATGATCCCGGCGATGCTCACCGCCCTGGGCGTGGTGCGCGAGAAGGAGCTGGGCTCGATCACCAACCTCTACGTCACGCCGGTCACGCGCCTGGAGTTCCTGCTGGGCAAGCAGCTGCCCTACATCGGCATGGGCATGATCAACTTCGTGTTGATGCTGGCGATGGCCGTGCTGCTGTTCCAGGTGCCGCTCAAGGGCAGCTTCCTCGCACTGCTGGTCGGCGCGTTCCTCTACGTGGTGACCAGCACGGGGCTGGGGCTGCTGCTCTCGACCTTCATGAAGAGCCAGATCGCCGCGGTGTTCGGTACGGCCATCGCCACCATGATCCCGGCGATCCAGTTCTCCGGGCTGATCCACCCGGTGTCGTCGCTGGAAGGCGCGGCGGCCTTCGTTGGCCAGCTCTACCCGACCTCGCACTTCCTCATCATCAGCCGGGGGGCCTTCTCCAAGGCACTGGGCTTCCCCGATCTGTGGGTCTACTACCTGCCGCTGGCAGCGATGATCGTGGTGCTGACGCTACTCAGCGTGGCCTGCCTGAAGAAGCAGGAGGACTGAGCCATGAAGAAGCTGTCGAACATCTTCAATCTCGGTATCAAGGAATTCCGCAGCCTGGGCCGCGACTACGCGATGCTGATCCTGATCGCCTGGGCCTTCACCCTGGGCGTCTACAGCTCCGCGACCGGCGTACCGGAAACCTTGCACCATGCGCCCATCGCCATCGTCGACGAGGACCAGTCGCAGCTCTCCTCGCGCATCGTCAACGCCTTCCAGCCGCCCTATTTCCGTGCCCCGCAAATGATTGGCCACGCGGAGATGGACCGGGGCATGGACGTCGGCCTGTACACCTTCACCCTGGACATCCCGCCGGACTTCCAGCGCGACGTGCTGGCCGGGCGGCAACCGGCGATCCAGGTCAACGTCGATGCGACGCAGACCGGCCAGGCCTTCTCGGGCGCCGGCTACATCCAGAACATCGTCGGTACCGAGGTGCGCGAATTCGTCAGCCGCTACCGCGCCGAGGCGGCGATGCCGGCGGAGCTGGCGGTGCGCATGGAGTTCAACCCGAACCTGACCCAGGCCTGGTTTGGCGCGGTGATGGAGGTGATCAACCAGATCACCATGCTGTCGATCATCCTCACCGGCGCCGCGCTGATCCGCGAGCGCGAGCACGGCACCGTCGAGCACCTGCTGGTGATGCCGCTGACCGCCTTCGAGATCATGATGGCCAAGGTCTGGTCCATGGGTACCGTGGTGCTGGTGGCGGCGGCCATTTCGCTGCAACTGGTGGTGCGCGGCTGGCTGGACGTGCCGATCAGCGGTTCGGTGGGACTGTTCCTGCTGGGCGCGGCGTTGCACCTGTTCGCCACCACGTCCATGGGCATCTTCCTTGGCACCGTGGCTCGCTCGATGCCGCAGCTGGGGCTGCTGGTGATCCTCACCCTGATGCCGTTGCAGATCCTCTCCGGCGGCACCACGCCACGCGAGAGCATGCCGGAGCTGGTGCAAACCATCATGCTGGCGGCGCCGACCACGCACTTCGTCAGTCTGGCCCAGGCGATTCTTTATCGTGGGGCCGACCTGTCCATCGTCTGGCCACAGCTGCTGGCCATCGTCGGTATCGGCGCGGCGTTCTTCGCGGGCGCCTTGTGGCGCTTCCGCCGGACCATCGGGCAGATGGCCTGACGGAGTCACAGAGCCGGCTTTCTCTGTAGCGGCTGGTCTCCCTCAGGGAGAGGCAGCCGTACGCTACGGCTGATGCAAAGGGGTCATCCTGCGCCGAACGGTCCCCTCTCCCTGAGCGAGAGGGGCAGGGCGAGGGGCTCTTCCAGCGGCCAAACGCACGTCTGATTCCGCCCCTTGTGCTTGGCCGCATACAACGCCTGGTCGGCCTGCGCGATCAACTGGTCCGGCTCGGTGTCCTGCCCCGGCGTGGCGATGGCCAGGCCGATACTCATCGTCAGTCGCCCCAGCTCTGCGGCGGGGTGTGCGATGCCCATCTCGGCGACCCGCCGATGAATGCGCGCAGCGACGTGGCTGGCGCCTTCCAGGCCGGTGTCGGTAAGAATGATGACGACCCCCTCGCCGCCGTAACGGCAGGCCACGTCGCCCTCGCGCTGCAAACATTCCTGCAGGCAACTGGCGAGGCGCCGCAATGCGTCGTCGCCGGCCAGGTGGCCGAGGCAGTCGTTGAAGCGCTTGAAGTGGTCAACGTCGAGCATCAGCACCGCCAGCGGCGCATCGGCCCGGCGCAGGCGGCGCCATTCGCTCTGCAACTGACGGTCGAAGTAGCGGCGGTTGTACAACCCGGTCAGCCCGTCCTGCTGTGACAGCTTCTGCAACTGTGCCTCGAGCTGCAGGCGCTCGCTGTTATCGCGGGCCACGGCGATCAGGTAGTCGCGGTCGCCCTGGTGGATCAGCTGGGTATTGATCTCCGCCGGCTGCAGGCTGCCGTCGCGGCGCTGCATCTCGCGCTGGAAGATCATCGACAGATTCAGTCGGTGTGCCTGCTGTACCAGCTGGATCCAGGCGTGGAAACCGGGGATCAGCCGTTCGGGGTCATCGCGCAGCAGGTGGCGGAACTCATCGGCGCTGTAGCCCAGAGCATTGTAGGTAGCGCGGTTCATGTGCAGCAGCTCGCGGTGCTGCAGATCGAAGATGAATAGCGCGTCGCGACTGGAGTCGGTGAGGTCCAGCGCCAGCTGCAGGCGTTCGCGGCTCTCGTGCAGGGTGGCCTCGACGGACTGGCGCTGTTCCGCCTCCTGGTTGAGCAGTTGGTTGCTGGCGCTCAGGGCGGTGGCGCGGCGGGCGTTCTCTCGAGCGAGGAACAGCGCTGCCACCAGCAGGAGGCTGATCGCGACGCCGCCGCCAAAAACCACCAGCGGCAACGGCGAGGACAGTGACCTGACCAGTTGCGCCGTCGAGCTGAGTTCCAGTTCGAAGCTGCGGTTGTTGAGCAGGCGCAGCGGTACGCGCAGGGTCTGCTCGGCATCGCTGTCGGGCTGCTCGCGCACGTAGAGCGGGCGGCCATGCTCCAGCAGACGGACGGAAAAAAGCTGGTTGTCGAGTTGTTGCAGCAGATTGTCCATGAGGTTGCCGACGCGAAATACACCCTGCATGAACCCGTCGAATTGCAGCTCATTGTCCGCGCCACGGATGAATACCGGCGTATACAGTACGAAGCCGCGGCCGCCCTGGAGCAGCTCCACGCTGTCGCTCAGGCGCGGCTTGCCGCTGTTGCGGGCAGCGATGGCGGTGTCGTAGTTGGGGTGACGGTCGGTGAGGTGGAAGCCCAGCGCCGCCTCGTTGCCTTGCAAGGGTTCCAGCCAGCGGATGCGCAGGTCCGGCCCTGACCACTGAATCGACTGGTAGCCCGGGAAGCTGCGCACGTAGAAGCGTGCATCCAACTCCCATTCGGCACGGGGCATGCGGCCGTGGTGGGTCCACAGTTGGGCAAGCAGGTCCAGGCCTTGGACCTGCTCGTGAAGGTTGGCTTCCAGCTGGTGCGCCAGGCTGCGCCCCTGGTAGACCAGGCGCTCCTGCACGCGTTGGCGTTCGCTGCTCGCCAACTCCTTGCCCAGCCAGGCGCTGGCGAGCAGGAGCACGCAGAGCAGACCGCCAAGCCCGAGATAGGTAGCGAGAGAGGACTGAAGGCGGCGCATACGGCGAATTCCGGGGGCTTCAGTAACCTAATAGCACAATGCCTCTACTTGCGCGCCAGGCCGACGACGATCGCCCACTGTTCGGCGGTGACCGGCATCACCGACAGGCGGCTGCCCTTCTGCACCAGGGGCATTTCTTCCAGTCCCGCCTGGGCTTTCAGGGTGCCCAGTGGCAAGACCGACGCGAAGGCCTCGACAAAGCCTACCTCGCGAGCTGTCCACGGATTCTTCTGCTCGCTGGCCTTGGGGTCGTGGTAGTGGCTTTTCGGGTCCAGTGCGGTCGGGTCCGGGTAGGCCTCGCCTTGAATCTCAGCAATGCCGGCAATGCCTGGCTCCGGGCAACTGGAGTGGTAGAAGAAGAACAGATCGCCCGGCTGCATGCTGCGCATGAAGTTGCGTGCCTGGTAGTTGCGCACGCCGTCCCAGCGCGCGGACTTCAGGCGCTGGAGGTCGTGGATCGAAAGTTCGTCGGGCTCGGATTTCATCAGCCAGTAAGCGCGTGCCATCCGCGAGGGTCTCCTTGTGCGTGGCGGGTCGTGATCGCTTTTTATTAAAGATAGGTGTTTCCCTGCGACAAGCTGCCGGCTCGCCGGAAACAAAATGTAGGAAGAATATGTAGGAATATCGGCATGAACATTGCCTGAAAGTGCCGGGAGTTTCGGGGGTGGCCGATCCTCCGACGACCGGTTGGCGCCAGAATTGCGAGACGCCCTGCATTGTCGGAAAATGCCGCCGTTTTTAGCTTGGCCTGCCGGACGGACCAAAAACCACCGCCGGCCGTCATGAACAATTGCCTGGAAGGGGGAGGCAATCGATGAAGCGCAAGCCTGATCTTTTGTGGGTGTTGGTAATACTTTTCGGTCTGGGTGTCGTCACGACCGGTTACACCCAGAGCCTGTGGGAACAACGCCAGGGCAACGCCCCGGTGCAGGTCACCCAGCAGCCCTGATTCGCCGGGGCGCTATCGAGACGGCTATCGCAAGGACCGCGATGCCGTAGCGAGACGGCCATACCAGCCGCCATCCGTCACAATGCCCATCAGCGGCACATCCCAGCTCGCCAGCTCCAGCTTATCGACCTTCTGGCATTCATGCGCGAGGCCCAAAAGCGTCGGTTTCTGCCAATTTTTGCGCATTCCCAGGTAGGCCAGGGTCCGGTCGTAGAACCCCTTGCCCATGCCCAGCCGGCCGCCTTGCGGATCGAAGCCCACCAGTGGCAGCAACAGCAGGTCCAGCGCCCAGGCCGGGCGTTGGCGCCGACGGTCGGCCTGCGGTTCGGCGATGTCGAAGCGATTGCGTACCCAGCGCTCACCAATGCCGACCTGCTGGAAGGTCATGTGCGTGCGTGGCCAGTCCGAGAGCACTGGCAGGTAGGTCGCCTTGCCACGCTGCTGCGCAGCCTTCATCAGGGGACGCGGGTCGATCTCGCCGTCAGCCGGCAGATACAACGCAATGTGCTTGGCCCGGCGAAACAGCGGATGTTGCGCAAGCTGGCGGTACAGGGCCTGGGCGGCGAGGCGTTGCTGGAGGGGCGTTAGTGCGCGTCTGGCCTGGCGCAGCTGGCGGCGCAGGGCAGGGCGGGAAAGACCATCAGAATGGATCATGGAAGGGTAAAGCTCCCCGGACATGCCGCTGTCGGGTTAGCCCTTGAACCCGAGAGTTCAAGGTGGTGGTTGCAGTAGGCTTTAAGGCTTTCCGTCGTGCGGACATGCACACCAGCCCAACTGGCAACCCCCGTTGTTGCAATTATCGGCTCAGGGACATCACCGACTGGCCAACACACCAGGGAGCGAGACGGATTATACCCCAAGGAAATTTCCGGGGTCAGACTTCACCCTGCTCTTTATCGGTGGTAAGGGGTTCGGTCGTCAGTGCACGGTCCACGCGTTCGAGCAGTTCACGCACGCGCTCGCGGGTGGAACCGCTGTCCTGCTCGACGCGCTCCTGCTTGTGCAGCAGGTCGTGGGTGATGTTCAGGGCGGCCATCACCGCGACGCGGTCGGCACCGATCACCTTGCCGCTGGAGCGGATCTCGCGCATCTTGCTGTCCAGATAGCGCGCGGCGCTTTCCAGGTTGACGCGCTCGTCCGGAGGGCAGGCGATGCAGTACTCCTTGTCGAGGATTTGGACGTTCAGGGTATTCGACTGGCTCATGAGTCCTGCTCCAGGGCTTTAAGACGCAAAATCATCGCTTCGACCTTCTGCCGAGCCAAATCGTTCTTCTCGATCAGATGGGCGCGTTCTTCCCGCCAGCTTTTCTCGTTCGCCCGCAGCAGCCGGTTCTCGGCCTTGAGCTGTTCCAGGCGCTGGAGCAGCAGGTCGAACTTGGCGATCAGCGCGTGCAGGTCGGCGTCTTCCATGGGCTCTCGCTTGGGAGTTGCTTAAGTAATCGAGAACTATATAGGACTGCCGTGGGGGTGGGTCAACGCACGGCGGCCCGACGAGTCGTCACATGGTCTTGCGGTGTGCGCCGGTGCTAGGATAACGGACCCTATTCTATGCGCGGCGCCTGATGGCGCCTAGCCGTCACCCGGGTTCGATCATGTCCACTTCCAGCTCCGCCTACACCGCTTTCGCCGCCCTGCTTGCCGAGGCTGCCCTGCCCATTTCCCCTGCCGAACTGCACGGCCACCTGCTCGGTCGCGTCTGCGCCGGCAGTGGCTTCGACCAGGCAGAATGGCTGCAGGCCGCCAGCGACCTGCTCGGCGGCGAGCCGGGCGAACGCCTGAGCGCGGCCCTCGGCGGCCTGCTGGGCATGGTCCAGCAGGACTTCAGCCAGGGCGAGATGGCCGTGGTGCTGATGCTGCCCAACGACGACGCGCCGCTGGCCGAGCGCGCCGTGGCCCTGGGCCAGTGGTGCCAGGGCTTCCTCGCCGGCTTCGGCCTGGCGCTGCGTGCCCCCAGCCTGTCGGACGAAGCCGACGAAGTGCTGCAGGACATCGCTGCCATCGCCCAGGTCGGCGGCCAGCTGGAAGAATCCGAAGACGGCGAGGCCGACTACATGGAAGTGCAGGAATACCTGCGCGTGGCCCCGCTGCTGCTGTTCTCCGAATTCGGCAAGGTGCCGGCACCGGCCGAGAAACCCTCCCTGCATTGAGGTCGCGCATGATCCGTATCGCCAAGTCGGAATACGCCCGTCGTCGCAAGGCGCTGATGGCGCAGATGGAACCCAACAGCATCGCCATTCTCCCGGCGGCGCCGATGTACATCCGCAACCGCGACGTCGAGCACGTCTACCGCCAGGACAGCGACTTCCAGTACCTCACCGGCTTCCCCGAGCCGGAAGCGGTGCTGGCACTGATTCCCGGTCGCGAGCACGGCGAGTACGTGCTGTTCTGCCGCGAGCGCGATCCGGAGCGTGAACTCTGGGATGGCCTGCGCGCCGGCCAGGACGGTGCCATCGGCACCTTCGGCGCCGACGATGCCTTCCCCATCGGCGATATCGACGACATCCTGCCGGGCCTGATCGAAGGCCGCGACCGCGTGTATTACGCGCTGGGCGCCAACCAGGAGTTCGACCGTCGTCTGATGGACTGGATCAACGTGATCCGCTCCAAGGCGCGCCAGGGTGCGCAGCCGCCGAACGAGTTCGTCGCCCTCGACCACCTGCTGCACGACCAGCGCCTGTACAAGAGCGCCGGTGAGGTGAAGGTGATGCGCTACGCCGCGGAAGTCTCCGCCGGCGCCCATATCCGCGCCATGCAGGCCTGCCGTCCGGGACTTTACGAGTACCACCTGGAAGCCGAGCTGGAATACGCCTTCCGCCTGGGCGGCGCGAAGATGCCGGCCTACGGCTCCATCGTCGCCGCCGGCCGCAACGCCTGCATCCTGCATTACCGGGAGAACGACGCACAGATCAAGGATGGCGACCTGATCCTGATCGACGCCGGGTGCGAGATCGACTGCTACGCCAGCGACATCACCCGCACCTTCCCCGCCAGCGGCGTGTTCAGTCCCGAGCAGAAGGCCATCTACCAGCTGGTGCTGGACGCGAACATGGCCGCGTTCGACTACATCGCCCCCGGCCGCCACTGGAACGAAGCCCACGAGGCCACCGTGCGGGTCATCACCGCCGGACTGGTGGAACTGGGCCTGCTCAAGGGCGACGTCGACGAGCTGATCGAGCGCGAAGCCTACAAGGCCTTCTACATGCACCGTGCCGGCCACTGGCTGGGCATGGACGTGCACGACGTCGGCGAATACCGCGTCGGCGGCGAATGGCGCGTGCTCGAACCGGGCATGGCGATGACCGTCGAACCGGGTATCTACATCGCCCCGGACAACACCGACGTGCCGAAGAAGTGGCGCGGCATCGGCGTGCGCATCGAGGACGACGTGGTGGTGACCAAGACCGGCTGCGAAGTGCTGACCAACGGCGTGCCGAAAACCGTTGCCGAGATCGAAGCGCTGATGGCCGAAGCCAAGGCCCAGGCCGCCTGACATGCAACGTACGCAACTGGCCATCATCGGTGGCGGACTCGTCGGCGCGAGCCTTGCGCTGATTCTCCAGGCCGGCGCCCGTGCGCGCGGCTGGCAGATCGTGCTGGTCGAGCCCTTCGCCCCTGGCGACGCCTACCAGCCGAGCTATGACGCGCGCTCCTCGGCGCTGTCCTTCGGCAGCCGGCAGATCTACGAGCGCCTGGGGCTCTGGCAGCAGATCGCTCAGCGTGCCGAGCCCATCACCCAGATCCATGTGTCCGACCGCGGCCGCTTCGGCGCCGCGCGCCTGACCGCGGTGGAAGAGGGCGTTCCGGCGCTGGGCTACGTGGTCGAGAACGCCTGGCTCGGCCAATGCCTGTGGCATGCGCTGGAGCCGGAAGTGGTGAGCTGGCGCTGCCCGGCCGAAGTACGCCGGATGGACGCCCTGGGCGATGGCTACCGCCTGACCCTGGACGACGACTCGCAGCTGGATTGCGACCTCGCCGTGCTGGCCGATGGCGGCCGCTCCGGCCTGCGCGAGCAACTGGGCATCAACGTGCGTTCCTCGTCCTATGGGCAGACCGCGCTGATCGCCAACGTCAGCCCGTCCGAGGCCCATCGCGGCCAAGCCTTCGAACGCTTCACCGAAAACGGCCCGCTGGCCCTGCTGCCGCTGCCGGAAAACCGCTGCGCGCTGGTCTGGACCCGCAATGGCCGTGACGTCGAGCGCCTGCGCGAGCTACCCGACGCGGCCTTTCTCGCCGAATTGCAGGACGCCTTCGGCTACCGCCTGGGCACCCTGCACCAGGTTGGCGTGCGCCATGGCTACCCGCTGAGCCTGACCGAGGCCGACGAACAGATTCGCCCGCACCTCGTGGTGCTGGGCAACGCAGCCCACAGTCTGCATCCCATTGCCGGGCAGGGTTTCAACCTGTCGCTGCGCGATGCCAAGGCACTGGGCGACCGCCTGCTGCAGGAAGACGCTGCGCCGGGCGATTTCTCCGTACTGCAGCGTTACCTGGACGGCCAGCGTCTCGACCAGCAGATGACCGTCGGCTTCTCCGACCGCGTCACCCCCCTGTTCTCCAACGACCAGCCGTTGCTGGGACTGGCCACCGGCCGCAACATCGGCCTGCTCGGCCTTGACCTGCTGCCGCCGGCCAAACGCTGGTTCGCCCGCCAGGCCATGGGCCTGGGCGCCCGGCCGGTCTGATTCGATGGATTCCCGCAAAAGCGCCCGCCGCGCCCGTCTGCTGCGTTTCGGCCTGAATCTCTACCCGCCCTATCTCGGCGCTGGCGTGCGGGTGCGCCATATCAGCGCGGACTTTCGCGAGGTGCGGGTGAAGATGGGCCTGAACCTGTTCAACCGCAATTACGTTGGAACCCAGTTCGGCGGCAGCCTGTACAGCATGACTGACCCCTTCTTCATGCTGATGCTGATGGAGAACCTGGGGCGCGAGTACATCGTCTGGGACAAGGCTGCCAACATCGAATTCGTCAGCCCCGGCAAGGGGCCGGTGTACGCCGAGTTCCGCATCGACCAGCACCTGCTCGACGAAATCCGCGCGCAGACCGCTGGGGGTGAGAAGTACCTGCCGCGCCTGCATGCTGAAGTGCGTGACGGCGAAGGCACCCTGGTGGCGCGGGTGCAGAAGACCCTCTACGTCCGGCTCAAGCCGCGCGCGCGGCAGGCCGCTTGAATTTCGATGCCCGTGCCCTTGCTGCGCGGGCCGCTGAAGAAGGAACGCACATGCACGCGGATCTGGTAATCGTCGGGGCGGGAATGGTCGGCAGTGCGCTGGCCCTGGCCCTGGAAGGCAGTGGGCTGGATATCCTGCTGCTGGACGGCTCGCCGCTGAGCGTCGCGCCGTTCGACCGCGAAGCGCCCTTCGAGCCGCGCGTCAGTGCGCTGTCCGAGGCCAGCCGGCGGATTCTCCAGCGCCTGCACGCCTGGGACGGCATCGCCGCGCGCCGCGCCGAACCTTACCGCGAGATGCAGGTGTGGGACGGCTCCGGCACCGGGCAGATCCACTTCAGCGCCGCCAGCGTACATGCCGAGATGCTTGGCCATATCGTCGAGAACCGCGTGGTGCAGGACACCCTGCTGGAGCGCCTGCACGAGTCCGCACTCGGCTTGCTGCCTAACGCGCGCCTGGAGCAATTGCGCCATTCCGGCGACGACTGGCTGCTGACCCTCGCCGATGGCCGCGAGATCCGCACGCCGCTGGTGGTCGCCGCCGACGGCGCGAATTCCGCCGTGCGCCGCCTGGCCGGCTGCGCCACCCGCGAGTGGGATTACCTGCATCACGCCATCGTCACCAGCGTACGTTGCGAGAATCCGCACGAGGCCACCGCCTGGCAGCGCTTCACCGATGACGGCCCACTGGCCTTCCTGCCGCTGGCGAAGGAGGGCGACGCGCACTGGTGTTCGATCGTCTGGTCGACTACCCCCGAGCAGGCCGAGAAGCTCATGGCGCTGGACGACGACGGCTTCTGCAAGGCGCTCGGGCTCGCCTTCGAGCACCGCCTGGGCGCCGTCGAATACGCCGATCGCCGGCTGTGCATCCCGCTGCGCCAGCGCCACGCGAAACGCTATGTGGAGCCGGGGCTGGCGCTGATCGGCGATGCCGCGCACACCATCCACCCGCTCGCCGGGCAGGGCGTGAACCTGGGCTTCCTGGATGCCGCGGTGCTCGCCGAGGTGATCGAGCATGCCCACGCCCGTGGCGAGAACATCGCCGAGGAACGCGTGCTGAGCCGTTTCGAACGTCGTCGCATGCCGCACAACCTGGCCATGATGGCGGCGATGGAAGGCTTCCAGCGCCTGTTCCAGGCCGACCCGCTGGCGGTGCGCTGGCTGCGCAACGCCGGGTTGCGGCTGGTGGACAAGCACCATGAGGCGAAAGGTGTGTTTGTGCGGCAGGCGCTGGGGCTGTCGGGGGATTTGCCGGGCTTGGCGCGGGTTTAATCACGGCGACCTGCGGTCCCCCTCGCCCTAACCCTCTCCCGTAGGGAGAGGGGACTGATCGGCGTGCGCTGATCGTTCAGAGATCGCCGGCTGACTCCGTGATATTCAGATACGCCGAACGGCTCCCTCTCCCTTTGGGAGAAGGCTGGGGTGAGGGGCTCTTGCCTTGCGCCCCGATCGCCCCGCGACCCCAAACCACACCCTCCCGAAACACGCCGACACAAACGCGCCCCTCAGTAGCAAATGAGGTTCCTTATCATTTGCGGGATTTCTTCTCCGCAAAGGACACGCTCATGCTCGCGCGCAAAGGTCTTATCGCCACCCTCCTGCTGGCTGCCCTCGGTAGCACCGCCCAGGCCGCCGACGAAGTGGTGGTCTATTCCTCGCGCATCGACGAGCTGATCAAACCGGTGTTCGACGCCTATACCGAAAAGACCGGGGTGAAGATCAAGTTCATCACCGACAAGGAAGCGCCACTGATGGCGCGGATCAAGGCCGAAGGCGCCAACACCCCGGCCGACCTGCTGCTCACCGTGGATGCCGGCAACCTCTGGCAGGCCGAGAAGATGGGCATCCTGCAGCCCTTCGATTCGCCGACCCTGGACGCGAACATCCCGCCGCAGTACCGCTCCGGCACCGACAGCTGGACCGGCCTGTCGCTGCGCGCACGGACCATCGCCTATTCGACCCAGCGGGTGAAGCCCGAGGAACTGTCGACCTATGAGGAACTGGCTGATGCGAAATGGGAAGGCCGCCTGTGCCTGCGGACCGCGAAGAAGGTCTACAACCAGTCGCTGACCGCCACCCTGATCGAGACCCATGGCGCCGAGAAGACTGAGGAAATCCTCAAGGGCTGGGTGAACAACCTGGCTACCGATGTGTTCTCCGACGATAACGCGCTGCTGCAGGCCATCGCCGCTGGCCAGTGCGACGTCGGCATCGTCAACACCTACTACTACGGGCGCATGCACAAGGACAATCCGCAGCTGCCGGTGAAGCTGTTCTGGCCGAACCAGGGCGACCGGGGCGTGCACGTCAACCTGTCGGGCATCGGCCTGACCAAGTACGCGCCGCACCCGGAAGAAGCCAAGAAGCTGGTGGAATGGATGACCGGCGCGGAAGCCCAGTCGCTGTTCGCCGGCATCAACCAGGAGTTCCCGGCCAACCCGAAAGTCGCGCCGTCGCAGGAAGTGGCCGCCTGGGGTGAGTTCAAGGCCGACAGCATTCCGGTGGAGATCGCCGGCAAGCGCCAGGCCGAAGCGATCAAGCTGATGGACCGCGCCGGCTGGAACTGATGGAAGCGCTGGCGCCTTACTGGCTGTCGGCGTCGCCCTTGTGATCCACTGAAAGCGCCTTGCCGTTCTCCGCCAGCAGGCAGATGAACTGGCCGTCCGACTGGTCGCCGCGGCGCAGTTGGGCGGTCAGGCGCTTGCTGGCGTGCTGCCCGTCCACCTCGCCGTCGTAGGCCTCTTCGCGGATCGACGAGGGCTCCACCCAGGTCTGCTGCCAGCGCTCCTGTACTTGCGGATTCTCGGCCAGGAGCGTCATTGCCATTTGCAGGCAGGCCTCCATGGGAGTGGGCTCGTCGGCCTGAACGGCGCCGCACAGTGTCAGAAGCAGCAGTCCGCAGAGAGAGCGAGGGGAGGACATGGGCTTTTTCCTTGGCAGGTTGGAATGGCAAAGTGGCGGATTCGACCGCACTAGCTTGAGCTTTATCCCTGTCGCATGAGGATCAGGCGAATTCGATACCAATGAGGGAAGTTTCCGTCAGTTCTTCGGTGACATTTCCTGCGAACACCGGCTGATCTCCTGGAATAACGCAACGCATGCGCACCCACCGCTGGACCTCCATCACCTTTGTCGTCGCCGCCCTGGTTTTGCTGCCCATCAGCGTCCTGCTGCTGAGCTGGGCGGAAATCGACCGCGAAATCTGGTCGCACCTGTGGGAAACCCAGATGACGCGCCTGCTGGGCAATACCCTGGTGCTGGTGGCCGGTGTAGGGGTGGGCGTGACCGTGCTCGGCGTCAGCCTTGCCTGGCTCACCAGTCTCTGCGAATTCCCCGGCCGACGCTGGCTGGACTGGGCGCTGATGCTGCCCTTCGCGGTGCCGGCCTATGTGCTGGCGTTCGTCTTCGTCGGCCTGCTGGATTTCTCCGGCCCCGTGCAGACGCTGCTGCGCGAGTGGTTCGGCAGCGGCCTGCGGCTGCCGCGCGTGCGCTCCACCGGCGGCGTGATCACCGTGCTGGTGTTGGTCTTCTACCCCTACGTCTATCTGCTCGCGCGCACCGCCTTCCTCGCCCAGGGGCGCGGCCTGACGGAGGCGGCGCGGGTGCTTGGCCTGTCGCCCCTGGCCGCCTTCTGGCGCGTCGCCCTGCCCATGGCGCGGCCGGCCATCGGCGCCGGGCTGGCGCTGGCGATCATGGAAACCCTGGCGGATTTCGGTACCGTGTCGGTGTTCAACTTCGACACCTTCACCACCGCCGTCTACAAGACCTGGTACGGCTTCTACAGCCTGTCCGGCGCCACCCAGCTGGCCAGCCTGCTGTTGCTGTTCGTCATGCTGGTGCTGCTGGGCGAGCGCTACAGCCGCGGCCGCAGCGGTGTGCCCAACGAGCGCCCGCGTGGTGCGGCGCTGTATCGGCTGCGTGGCTGGAAGGCCCTCGCCGCCAGCGCCTGGTGCCTGCTGGTATTCGCCTGCGCCTTCGTCATCCCGGTGCTGCAACTGGTGGTGTGGGTCTGGCAGAAAGGGCGTTTCGACCTCGACGAGCGCTACTGGGGGTTGATCCTCCACAGCCTGTACCTGGGTGGTTTCGCTGCACTGATCACGGTGGCCGTCGCGCTGTTGCTGGCCTTCGCCCGGCGGCTGTCGCCAACGCCCGCGGTGCGCTCGGCAATCGGCATCTCCAATCTGGGCTATGCGCTGCCCGGCTCGGTGCTGGCGGTGGCGATCATGCTGGCGTTCAGCTGGCTGGATAACCATGCGGTAATTCCGCTGTCCAGCGCCCTGGGCGGCGCCGGCAAGCCCTTGCTGTTGGGCAGCCTCGGGGCGCTGCTGGTCGCCTACCTGATCCGTTTCATGGCCGTGGCCTACAACCCGTTGGAAGGTGCGCTGGCGAGAATTCGACCTTCGCTACCGGAAGCTTCCCGCAGCCTGGGCATCGGCGGAGCGGGGTTGTTCTTCCGCGTCTACCTGCCGCTACTGGTGCCGGGAGCATTGAGTGCCGCGCTGCTGGTGTTCGTCGACGTGCTCAAGGAAATGCCCGCGACCCTGCTGATGCGTCCGTTCGGCTGGGACACCCTGGCCGTGCGCGTCTTCGAGATGACCAGCGAAGGCGAGTGGGCGCGCGCCGCGCTGCCGGCGCTGACGCTGGTGCTGGTGGGACTGTTCCCGGTGATCGGGCTGATCCGTCGCTCGGCGCGACCGACCGGTTCTGTGCGGCCCTGAGAATCGGCCGTCGGACAAGCTGTCCAGAGTCCGGTCATGCGACTACAATGCGCGCGTTTCGTGCGGGCCGTACTCGCGCTCCGCACCCGCCTCGCCCGGAAGGAGAACACCCATGGGACAGCGCACGCCGCTCTATGATTTGCACGTCGCCCTCGGCGCCAAGATCGTCGATTTCGGCGGTTGGGACATGCCGTTGCACTACGGTTCGCAAGTCGAAGAGCACCACCAGGTACGTCGCGATTGCGGCGTGTTCGACGTTTCCCACATGACCGTGGTCGACGTCACCGGTCCGCAGGCCAAGGAATACCTGCAGCGACTCCTGGCCAACGATGTCGAACGACTGCAGGTTCCGGGCAAGGCGCTGTACAGCGGCATGCTCAACGAGCGTGGCGGCGTGGTCGACGACCTGATCGTCTACCTCGGCGTGTACGGCTACCGCGTGGTGGTCAACGCCTCGACCCGCGACAAGGACATGGCCTGGATGCAGGCGCATACCGAGGGCTTCGACGTCACCCTGACCGAACGTCCCGATCTCGCGATGCTGGCCGTCCAGGGCCCCAACGCCCGCGAGAAGACTGCCGAGCTGGTCACTCCCGCCCGCGCCGCGCTGATCCGCGAGCTCAAGCCCTTCCAGGGCAAGGCCGACGGTGACTGGTTCATCGCCCGCACCGGCTACACCGGCGAGGACGGCCTGGAAATCATGCTGCCGGCCCTTGAAGCGCCGGGCTTCCTGAATGACCTGGTCGGTGCCGGTATTTCCCCGGCAGGCCTGGGCGCGCGCGATACCCTGCGCCTGGAAGCCGGGATGAACCTCTACGGCCAGGACATGGACGAAGACGTCACCCCGCTGTCCGCCAACATGGGCTGGACCATCGCCTGGGAACCCGAAGGCCGCGACTTCATCGGCCGCAAGGCCCTGGAAGCGCAGAAAGCCGCCGGCGATGCGCCCAAGCTGGTCGGCCTGGTGCTGGAAGAGCGCGGCGTGCTGCGCGCCCACCAGGTGGTCCGCGTCGCCGGCGTCGGCGAAGGCGAGATCACCAGCGGCAGCTTCTCCCCGACGCTCGGCAAATCCATCGCCCTGGCCCGTGTGCCGGCGGCCACCGGCGATCGCGCCGAGGTGGAGATCCGTGGTAAGTGGTACCCGGTTCGCGTCGTTCAGCCGAATTTCGTGCGTCATGGCAAAGCCCTGATCTAAATTGCACAGGGCGGCATTGCCGCCCGTCGCCCAGTCCTCGAGGAACAACAAGATGAGCAATATCCCCGCCGACCTGCGTTACGCCGCCAGCCACGAGTGGGCGCGCCTGGAAGCCGACGGTACCGTCACCGTGGGCATCTCCGACCACGCCCAGGAAGCCCTGGGCGACGTGGTCTTCGTCGAACTGCCGGAAGTGGGCAAGACCCTTGCCGCCGGCCAGGAAGCCGGTGTGGTCGAGTCGGTGAAGGCCGCCTCGGACATCTACGCCCCGGTAAGCGGTGAAGTCATCGCCGTCAACGACGTGCTGGCCGACACCCCCGAAGAAGTGAACAACGATCCGTACGGTTCCTGGTTCTTCAAGCTCAAGCCGAGCAACCCGGCCGAGCTGGACAAGCTGCTCGACGCCGCCGGCTACCGCGCTGCCAGCGACGCCGACGCGTAAGACACTGCTGTACACACAGGCCTCGATTCGTCGGGGCCTGTTCTTTTCAGGGAACGCCCTTTCGAGACCGTGGCCATGTCGAACACCCCTTCGCTTTCCCAGCTGCACCAGCCTGATGCCTTCCTCGCCCGCCACCTGGGCCCCGATGCCGCCGAGCAGCAAGCCATGCTCGACACCCTGGGACTGAAAAATCGCGACGACCTGATCGTGCAGACGGTCCCGCCGGCCATCCGCCTGAACCGGCCGCTGGACCTGCCGACCGCCCTCGACGAGCAGGGTGCACTGGCCAAGCTGAAGGGCTACGCGCTGAAGAACGAGCTGTGGACCAGCCTGATCGGCACCGGCTACTACGGCACCCTGACGCCGACCGTGATCCTGCGCAACGTGCTGGAGAACCCGGGCTGGTACACCGCCTACACCCCGTACCAGCCGGAGATCGCCCAGGGCCGTCTCGAATCCCTGCTGAACTTCCAGCAGATGACCATCGACCTCACCGGCCTCGATCTCGCCAGCGCCTCGCTGCTGGACGAAGCCACCGCCGCCGCCGAGGCCATGGCGCTGGCCAAGCGCGTGGCCAAGGCGAAGAGCAACCTGTTCTTCGTCGACAGCCACTGCCACCCGCAGACCATCTCCGTGGTGCAGACCCGCGCCGAAGCCTTCGGCTTCGACGTGGTGGTCGACGAGGTGGACAACCTCGGTCAGCACCAGGTGTTCGGCGCGCTACTGCAGTACCCGGATACCCGTGGCGAGGTGCGTGACCTGCGCCCGCTGATCGACGCGCTGCACGCCCAGCAGGCGATCGCCTGCGTCGCCAGCGACCTGCTCGCGCTGCTGCTGCTCACCCCGCCGGGCGAGCTGGGTGCCGACGTGGTCCTGGGCAGCGCCCAGCGCTTCGGCGTGCCGATGGGCTACGGCGGCCCGCACGCCACCCTCCTCGCCCGCCCCAGCCAGCACGCAGCCTTCTTCGCCTGCCGCGACGAGTACAAGCGCGCCATGCCGGGCCGGATCATCGGCGTGTCCAAGGACGCCCGTGGCAACACCGCGCTGCGCATGGCGTTGCAGACCCGCGAACAGCACATCCGCCGCGAGAAGGCCAACTCCAACGTCTGCACCTCGCAGGTGCTGCTGGCCAACATCGCCAGCCTGTACGCCGTCTACCACGGCCCGCAGGGCCTCAAGCGCATCGCCCAGCGCGTGCACCGCCTGACTGCCGTGCTGGCTGCCAAGGGCCTGAAGCCGGTCAATCAGCACTTCTTCGATACCCTGACCTTCGATGTCGGCGCGCAGCAGCAGGCCATCGTCGAGCGCGCCCGCGCCGCCCGCGTGAACCTGCGGATCGTCGGCGAGGACCGCCTGGGCGTGAGCCTGGACGAAACCACCAGCGCCGAGACCCTCGCCAGCCTGTTCGATATCTTCCTGGGCGCCGGCCATGGCCTGGATGTGGCGCAGCTCGACGCCGGCCAGGTCGCTGACGGCATTCCCGCCGCGCTGCAACGCAGCAGCGACTACCTGACCCACCCCGTCTTCAACCGCCACCACAGCGAAACCGAGATGCTGCGCTACCTGCGCCAGCTCGAGGGCAAGGACCTGGCGCTGAACCAGGCGATGATCCCGCTGGGCTCCTGCACCATGAAGCTCAACGCCACCACCGAGATGATCCCGATCACCTGGCCGGAATTCGCCACGCTGCACCCCTTCGTGCCACGCGAGCAAGCCGAGGGCTACCGCCTGATGATCGAGGAGCTGGAAAGCTGGCTCTGCGCGATCACCGGCTTCGACGCCATCTGCATGCAGCCCAACTCCGGCGCCCAGGGCGAGTACGCCGGCCTGCTGGCGATCCGCAAGTACCACGAAAGCCGTGGCGATGCGCACCGCAATATCTGCCTGATCCCGTCTTCGGCCCACGGCACCAACCCGGCCTCGGCGATCATGGCGAGCATGCGCGTGGTCATCGTCGAGTGCGACAAGGGCGGCAACGTCGACATGGAGGACCTCAAGCGCAAGGCGGCCGAAGCCGGCGAGCAGCTGTCCTGCCTGATGATCACCTACCCGTCCACCCACGGGGTGTACGAGGAAGGCATCCGCGAAATCTGCGAGGTCATCCACGGCCACGGCGGCCAGGTCTACATGGACGGCGCCAACCTCAACGCCCAGGTCGGCCTGGCGCGTCCGGCGGACATCGGTGCCGACGTGTCGCACATGAACCTGCACAAGACCTTCTGCATTCCCCACGGTGGTGGCGGCCCGGGCATGGGCCCGATCGGCGTGAAGAAGCACCTCGCGCCCTTTGTCGCCAACCACCCGGTGATCCGCATCGAAGGCCCGAACCCGCTCAACGGCGCGGTCAGCGCCGCGCCCTGGGGCAGCGCCAGCATCCTGCCGATCAGCTGGATGTACATCGCCATGATGGGCCCGCAACTGGCCGACGCCACCGAGGTGGCGATCCTCAACGCCAACTACCTGGCCCAGCAGCTCGATGGCGCCTTCCCGGTGCTCTACCGTGGCCGCAACGAGCGCGTTGCCCACGAGTGCATCCTCGACCTGCGTCCGCTCAAGGCGCAGACCGGGATCAGCGAGGAGGACGTGGCCAAGCGCCTGATGGACTACGGCTTCCACGCCCCGACCATGTCCTTCCCGGTGCCGGGCACGCTGATGATCGAGCCTACCGAGAGCGAGTCCAAGCACGAGCTGGACCGCTTTATCGAGGCAATGCTGTCGATCCGCGCGGAAATCGCCAAGGTCGAGACCGGCGAATGGCCGGCCGAAGCCAACCCGCTCAAGGGCGCGCCGCACACCCTGGCGGATGTGACCGGGCTGTGGGATCGCCCCTACCAGATCGCCGAAGCGGTGACCCCCACCGAGCACACCCGTGCCTTCAAGTACTGGCCGGCAGTGAACCGTGTGGACAACGTCTACGGCGACCGCAACCTGTTCTGCGCCTGCGTGCCGGTGGACGATTACCGCGAATGAGCGGTGCGTTGAATTGAAAAAGCCGCCTTCGGGCGGCTTTTTTGTTTTTCGTACGGGTTCGTTAGGGCGTGGGACCGAGCTGTTCCGGCAGGAGGGCCTCAGGGCTTCAGCTGCAACCGGCCGATCAGGCGGATCAGCAGCGCAAACAGCACGATCATCAGCACATTGCTGAGCATGCCGATCAGGTTGTAGACGGCGGACGGCAGCAGCGAATAGATCTCCAGGCCGACCACGCTGAGCAGGCGGCTGAGCAGCCAGAAGCCTTCACTGACGATCAGCAGGATCAGGGTGATCTTCAGCGGCTGGATGGGATCGTTCATGGGACACTCCGTGTCGGAATTGGAGTGTCAGTAGAACACAGCCGCGCCCCGCCGGCTTGGCCCGCGGCGAGCGCCACGGGCCGCGCCGGTGGGTATCACTGGGCGGGTGCGTCATCTCGGCGGACGAGGATGGCGTTGGCCAGTTCCATGTCGCTGCGGTCCTGCAGCGCGACGTCGTCGCTGCGCAGGCGGGTGAGGGCCGCCTCCAGGTACGGGCCGCGGATCGCACCGTCACTGGCGACGAACGCGCTCGCATCGTCCTGGGCGGCGACGATCAGCTTGTCGTGCTTGAAGGTCAGGTAGGTCGACGCGGTTGTGGCGCCGGATGAGATGACGTCGCGCCAGAAGTCGCCGTCGGCCATGGCCGAGGCAACGGGCAGGGCGAGCAGGGCAAAGGCAGTGGCCAGTTTCGCGGTACGCATCGGTTCCACCTCCGGAAGGTCCGTGTACAGGTGAGAGGCGCAGCGGCTGGCGGGAGTTCCAAGATTATCCGCGCGAGGTGCGCGAGCGGTTGCCCGCGCGCCTTGCGTGGGTCAGCGCTGGGCGGCCAGGATTGCCGAGGCCAGCTCCGCGTCGCTGGCTTGCGCGAGGGCCGGGTCGGCACTGCGCATCTGCTGCAGCGTGGCTTCCAGGTAGGGGCCGCGGATGGCGCCATCGGTGGCGATGAAGCTGGCGGCGTCGTCCTGGGCCGGGCCGATCAGCTTGTGATCGTCACGGCTGGTCAGGTAGCTCGAGGCGGTGGTGGCGCCGGAGGTGAGGACGCCGCGCCAGAAGCTGCGGTCCTCGGCCATGGCCGAGGCGAGGGGGAGAAGGGTAAGGGCTACGACGACAGGGGCGAAACGGCGACGCATGGTGTCTCCTTGGATGATTGCGCGCCAATCAGAGCCTTGGAAGTTTCAGCGGTTCCGGCCTGTCGTCGGAATTTTCACTCTCGTTTTAGCGCCGGATCGTCCGGATTCTGCTGCTCCAGTTCCGCGGTGAACTGCTGCACCTTCTGGAATTGCCCGGTTTCGCGCAGGTAGTCGATCAGCGCCAGGCGCGCCGTCCGGTTGGCAGGGCGGCGCTGCAGCAGTTGTTCCAGCTCGTGGCAGGCGCCGTCGCTGTCGCCGGTGTCATGCAGGGCGATGGCCAGGACGAAGCGGAACTGGTCGTCGTCCGGGCTCAGGCGCACCGCTTCGCGCAGTTCCTTGAGCGCCTGCGTACGTTGCCCCTGGCGCACCAGGCCGAGGCCATTGACGTGGTGCAGCAGGCCGGAAGCGGGGAACAGGCGCAAGCCTTCATCCAGCGCTTGCCTGGCTTCGGCTGCCCGGCCATTGCCCTCCAGCCACTGGATCAGCGTGACCCGCGCGGGCAGGAAGTCGGGGTTGCGCTGAATGGCGGCGCGCAGCGCCGGTTCCACCTGATCGCCCCGATCGGTCTGCTGGTAGAGCATGGCGAGGTTGAGATTGGCCTCGGCACGCTCGGCGAGGTCGTGCTGGACCTGTTCGTACTCTTCGAGACCCTTGCCCAGGGCCGCTCCGATGCTGGCGCGAACCGGTGGCGGGAGCTGGGCCAGTTGCCAGGCCGCGGCGATGCGTACGGCGCGGATCGGGTCATTGAGCAACGGCGCCAGCAGCATGGCCTGCTGTGGGGCGCCCGCGAGGGCCGGCAGAGCCTCGATGGCGGCGTTGCGTACCAGCGGGTCGGCGTCCTTCAGGCCCAGGGCCACCAGCTCCAGCGAACGCTGGCTGGGGTAGCTGGGCAGTTCGGCAAGCAGGGTCGCCCGGCGGATCGCCGGCAGGTCGGTCGTCGCCAGCAGCAGGTGCAGCGCGCGGGAGGCGCCGGGCTTGCCGTTGCGCGCCTTCCACAGGGTGTCGTCATAGCGCGGCGCTGGGTTGCTGGAGGCATTGGGTTTGGCCGGCAGCTCGCTGGAGAACCACTCGCGGAACTTCGCGCCGAGCTGCTTGCCGGGCATGTCGCGGTGGCAGGCCTGGCAGGCATCCGGCGCGCCGATGCGACGGGCATGGGCGGGGTCCGGCAGGGTGAAACCATGGTCGTGGCGGTAGTCATTGACCATGTAGTAACGCCCCGGCATGTGGCAGGCGGTGCATTGCGCACCCGGTGTACCGGGTTGGTGATGTGTGTGCTCGGGCGAGTCGTAGTTCTTCGCCTGCAGGCCCTTGCCGTCGATCTGCGGACGCACCGGCTTGCCCGCCGTGTTGTGGCATTGCAGGCAGACGCCATTGCCCGGTGCCTTCAGCTCGCCGCTGTGGGGGTTGTGGCAATCGGTGCACTGGACCCCTTTGGCGAACATCTTGCTCTGGGTGAAGGAACCCCATTCGAAGACTTCGTCCTTGATCTTGCCGTCGATCTCGTACAGCTCGCGGGTCAGCGTGCTGGGCAGGTAGTCGTCCATGAAACGATGCTTGTTCTGGAAGCCGTCGGCCAGCGGTGCGCGGCGCGCGTGGCAGCGTGCGCAGGTCTCGACGATGGTCGCCTGGCTGGCGTTCTGCAGCGGCACTTCGAACCCCTTGTCCGTGCTGCGGTCGGGCTTGCGCGCCCATTCAAGGTGCCGGGATGCCGGGCCATGGCAGGCCTGGCAGCCGACGCCGAGGCTGTTCCAGTGGCTGGCGAAGCTGTCGGTGGTGGCGGTGTAATTGCGCTTGAAACCGGTGGTATGGCATTCGATGCACATGAAGTTGGCGTTCTGCGCCGGGCGGGTCCAGTGCAGCTCGTCCTTGTGGTCGATACCCTGGCCGGGCATCAGCTGGAACCACTGGTGCTTGCGGCTATCCCAGGCCACGCCGAGGGCTTGCAGGCGACCGCCCGGATACTCGAGGAGATACTGCTGCAGCGGTTCGAAGCCGAAGGTGTAGGCCACCTTGAAGTCCGCCGGCTTGCCGTCGGCACCGGGAGTATTGACCCAGTACTCGCCTTCCTTGCGGAAAAAGCGAGTGGTCTCGGTCTCGCCCTTGAAGGTGACGTTGGCGAAGTCCCCCAGCACATTGCCCTCGGCAGCTGGCTTCATCGCCTGCTGGTGGTGGGAACCCTGCCAGCTCTTGAACTGTGCCAGGTGGCAGCCCTGGCATTGCACTTCGTCGACCATTGTCGTGGTGGGTGCCGGTGGAACTGCCAATGGCGCGGGAGTCGATGCCGGGGCTTTGGCGGGCGCACTGGCAGACACCGGCAGCGCCGGGTTGCTGTTCTGCACCCACCACCACAGACCGAGGGTGGCAACCAGCAGCAGGCCGGCACAGGCGGCCAGCAGCCATCCACGATAGGGTTTGCGCGGCGGGCTCTCCGGGCGTGGAGCAGGCTTCTTCGGCTTGGGCATTCGACTTCCATTGTTCTGCAGGACAACTCCACGAATCGGCGCAGCTTCGACGAGGGGCTGCCGGCCTGTCAACGCTAATCAGGCCGGCCCGTGATCCCTTCTGTGCAGGGCGCCAGCCCCGCTCAAGGCTGGCGGATTTCGGCGACCCGCGCGCTGTCGATCTTTACCTCCGGATTGCCGAACTGTGCCGTGAGATAGTTCACCAGCGTGGCGATCTGTTCGTCATTGAGCGTGCCGGCGAAGCCCGGCATGAACATCTCCTCGTCGCCTACCTTGCGGTGCACGCCGCCCAGTACCACCTGCACCAGGTTGTCCGGCTGCAGGGCGCCCACGGCGCTGTTCTTCAGCAGCATCGGGTAGTAGCCGTCCTTCACCCCTTCGCCGCTCCAGGAGTGGCAGCTGGCGCAATTGCCCAGGTACAGGCGCGCACCATCGTCATGCTTTTGTGCGGCGAAGTCCTGGCCGCGCAAGGTGACCACATCGTCCGCCGGCTCGCCCCAGGCAAAGCGTGCCTTGCGTTCGCCATCGCTGACCTCCGGCACGCTGCGCAGGTAGCTGGCGATGGCCAGCAGGTCGGCGTCGGTCATGTACTGGAAACTGTGCTGCACCGCCTCGGCCATGGGTCCGGCCGCCTGCGCCTTGCCCGGTACGCGGCCGGTCTTCAGGTACTGGGCGATCTCCGCGTCGCTCCAGCCGCCGATGCCGCTGTGGGTGTCGGGAGTGATGTTGAAGGCATACCAGCCACCCAGCGCGGCGCCGGAGAGGAAGCCGGTAGTGCGTTCGTCCGCGGCCTTCTCCTGGAAGGCCATGCCGCGCGGCGTGTGGCAGGTGCCGCAATGCGCCAGGCCCTGGACCAGGTAGCCGCCGCGGTTCCAGGCCGGGCTCTGCTTCGGGTTGGGCTGGTAGACCGAATCCTGGTGAAACAGCAGGTTCCAGATCGCCAGCGGCCAGCGCATGTTCAGCGGCCAGGCGATATCGGAATCCTGGTTGGGCTGCGCGACGGCCTGCACGCCGCCTTCGAGGAACCAGGCGTAGAGCGCCTTCATATCCTCGTCGGTGATCTTCGCGTAGGCGGTGTAGGGCATTGCCGGGTAGAGGCGGGGGGCCGCCCTTGGCCACGCCGTCGCGCAGGGCGCGGGCGAAGTCGTCGTAGCTGTAGCTGCCGATGCCGGTCTTCGGGTCGGGGGTGATATTGGTGGAATACACCGCGCCCAGCGGCGTGGCCAGTGGCAGGCCGCCGGCGAAGGGCTTGCCGCCCGGCGCGGTGTGGCAGGCGGCGCAGTCGCCGGCGCGGGCCAGGTATTCGCCGCGCTGCAGCAGCTCCTGCGGGGCGGGATCGAGGGCCTTGGCGGCGTGCGAGGCCAGGGGAGCGGCGAGCAGGGCAAGCAGGATCAGACGCTTCATGCCTTGGCCTCCCGCTTCAGCTGTTCGGCCAGGCGCAGGGCCAGGGCGGCGATGGTCAGGGTGCAGTTCACCGAGCCGACGGTGGGCATCACGCCACTGCTGGCGATGAACAGGTTGGGATGATCGTGGCAGCGGCACTGGGCATCCACCACCGAATCCTTCGGGTCGTCACCCATCAGCACGGTGCCGGTGATGTGGTTGTTGTTGGCGAAGCTGTCGTCGAACTTCACCTCCTCGCCACCCAGCAGCTTGGCTGCGTGGGCATAGACCTCGCGGGTGTGCACCGCGCTCTTGCGCACGTACTCGTCCATGGCATAGGTGAATTCGGGCTTGGGGATGCCGGCGGCGTCGCGCTCGGTGGCGCTGGGGAGGATGCGGTTCTCCGGGTGCGGGAGGATTTCGTGGAAGCTGTCGAAGCGCACGAAGCGCGCGGCGCGGTCGCGGATCTTCGCTTCCAGGTCGTGGCCCAGCAGCAGCGGCCCGTGGCGGATCAGTTCGGCGGCCACCTGGTCGGTGCGCGAGAGGTTGGACAGGTGGATCTTCTTCGACGCGTACTCGCTGCGGAACGCGCCGTCGCGGAAGCCCACCATGGAGGTCATTTCCTGCGGCCCGCGGCCCGGCCAGAGTTTCTCATCGGCATAGAACTGCACGGCGGTGCCGGGATGGTCCATCAGGTTGCGGCCGACCATGTCGGAGCTGTTGCCGACGTCGGACATCAGCATCAGCTTGGGCGTCTCGATGCCATTGGCAGCGAGGATGAAGGTGTCGCCCTCGACGCGCACCTCGTTGCCTTGCGGGTCCCTGTACAGCGCCGCGACTATCTTGCCGCCGTCGCCCTTTTCCAGCTTGAACACCACGGCGTTCTCGATCAGCCGGGCGCCGGCGGCCTCGGCCTTCTCGACGTGGACGATGCCGTTGTACATGGCGCCGATGGGGCAGATGGGCATGCAGTTGTTGTTGCCGCAGCAGGTCGGCCGGCCATCGTAGGGCCGGCTGTTGCGCGCCACCGGCTCGGTGACCACGCGGTAGCCGTTGGCGTTGAGCAGGGTCTTGATGCGCTGCTCGTTCCACGACAACGGCAACGGCGGCATCGGGTAGGGCTGGCTGCGCGGCGAATCGAGCTCTTCGTCACCCGGTCCCCAGACGCCCAGTTCCTCTTCGGCGCGCTGGTACCAGGGCTCCAGTTCGGCGTACTCGATGGGCCAGTCGCGGCCCACGCCGTAGAGGCTGAGCAGCTTGAAATCATTGGGCAGGAAGCGCCAGGCCGACGCCGCCCAGTGCCAGGTGGTCCCGCCCACGGCGCGAATGTACTGCACGTCGTAGGGGTGTTCGCCTTTCTGGATCAGGTAATGGTTGTCTGGCTTGAACTGCGGATGCGGCGCGTACGGGCTGGACGGGTAGGGCGCCTGGTTGTCGGACTTGTCCGCCTGGTTGCGGAAGCGCTCGACGATCTCCCAGCGCCCCATGCGCGGGCCGGCTTCGAGGATCAGCACATCCTTGCCGGCCAGCGCCAGTTGATGGGCGACCAGCGCGCCGGCGACGCCGGAGCCGACCACCACGAAATCGGCGCGTTGCGTATCGGCCATGCTCAGGCCCCCCGCTCGGTCGGTTGCGCCGCCCAGAAACCGGGCTTGTTCGGGCAATAGCTGCGGATCACCAGCACGTCGTCCACGGCGCGGAACATCAGCGCCTGTTCGTAGGTGACCACCGTGGCGCTGGTGTCATCGCCGATCTGGCCCAGGTACCAGCCGCCGAGAATCTGCCGGGCCAGCCACTGCTGGCGCTCGGTCCAGGTGGCCGGCGCGTCGCCCAGGCGATCCAGCAGTTCCGCGAGACTCTGCCGCAGCGCCGTGTCGCGCTGGGCCAGGACGCCGAACAGGCGTTCGCCGATGCGCGGGTCGAGGTTGCTGCGGCCGGTCAGGCGCTGGGACAGGGTCATGAACTCGTCCAGCTCCGTCGCTGCCTGGGGCGTCAGCGCGGCCCAGGTGCGTGCGGCCGGGCTGAGCAGTACACCGCCCAGAGCGGCACTGGCGCACGCCACTGCCAGCAGGCGACGGCGCGAAAAAGGAAAGGCGGGCAGCTGTGCCTCGGACATGTCGACCTCTCTTGCAACAGACGAACGGTTGGGGAGCGCGGTCTGGCGCCGCTTGAATCGGGTGTTGGTCGGCCAGGGTGGCGAGACCGGGCCCAGGCCCTTAGTATTGCCGCTTGTTCAGATTCTGCCGGGCGAATCGTTCTGCCGGCGGCCCACCCCGGAGCCGCGCCGCAGAGCCGCACCGACCGGCTTTTGGGTGATACCTTCGCGATGAAACAGTACCTCGACCTCATGCGCCACGTGCGCGAACACGGCACCTTCAAGAGCGACCGCACCGGCACCGGCACCTACAGTGTGTTCGGCCACCAGATGCGCTTCGACCTCGCCGAAGGCTTCCCGCTGGTGACCACCAAGAAGTGCCACCTCAAATCGATCGTCCATGAACTGCTGTGGTTCCTCAAAGGTTCGACCAACATCGCCTACCTGAAGGAAAACGGCGTCTCGATCTGGGACGAATGGGCCGACGAGAACGGCGACCTCGGCCCGGTCTACGGCTACCAGTGGCGCTCCTGGCCGGCCCCGGACGGCCGCCACATCGACCAGATCGCCAACCTGATGGAGATGCTGAAGAAGAACCCGGACTCGCGCCGGCTGATCGTCTCCGCGTGGAACCCCGCGCTGATCGACGAAATGGCCCTGCCGCCGTGCCACGCGCTGTTCCAGTTCTATGTCGCCGACGGCAAGCTCAGCTGCCAGCTGTACCAGCGCTCGGCCGACATCTTCCTCGGCGTGCCCTTCAACATCGCCAGCTACGCGCTGCTGACCCTGATGGTCGCGCAGGTCGCGGGCCTGCAGCCGGGCGAGTTCATCTGGACTGGCGGCGACTGCCACCTGTACGCCAACCACCTGGAGCAGACCGACCTGCAGTTGACCCGCCAGCCGCTGCCGCTGCCCACCATGAAGATCAACCCCGAGGTGAAGGACCTGTTCGACTTCCGCTTCGAGGACTTCGAACTGGTCGGCTACGAAGCCCACCCGCACATCAAGGCGCCGGTCGCTGTCTGACCTGCCCTCGATGAAGAAGAGGCCGGCGCAATGCCGGCCTTTTTCGTTTCTGCGAGGCTGATCCCGTGGGAGCGGGCTCCGTCCGCGATGTGCTACCGGCCTGCTCGGAGCCACCGGAAATCGATCGCGGATGAATTTGCTCCCATGTTCCCTTGCGCGCCGTGGCTTCCCATTCATCTGGTGAATGAGCGTTTCGCCTGGCGGTACAGGGTTTCAGGTTGATGTGTTGCGTTGCTATGCTCCCCGGGCTGGCCACTGAGCGGTGGCCTACGGATTTTCCGCACTACAACGACAAGACCGGGGACCGTCATGCAGCCTTTCAGCTTCGCCACCACCGCGCAGATCCTCTGCGAGAGTGGCTCCGCCGCCCGCCTGGGTGAACTCTGCCGCGAGCGCGGCGCCCAGCGCGTGCTCATCGTCACCGATCCCGGCATCACCCGCCTGAACATGCTCGACGGCGTGCTGCCCGGCTTCGCCACGGCTGGCGTGGCGGTGGACGTCTTCGATCAGGTGGTGGCCGACCCGCCGGAAAGCGTCGTGCTGGCAGCCGCCGAGCAGGCTCGCAAGATGGCTGCGCAACTGGTGGTCGGCTATGGCGGCGGCAGCTCGATGGACGTCGCCAAGCTGGTGGCGCTGCTGGCGCATCCGTCGGCATCCCAGGGGCTGAAGGACATCTTCGGCGTTGGCAACGCTCGCGGCCCACGCCTGCCGCTGATCCAGGTGCCGACCACCGCGGGTACCGGTTCGGAAGTGACACCCATCGCCATCGTCACCACCGGCGAGACCACCAAGATGGGCGTGGTCAGCCCGTACCTGCTGCCGGACCTGGCCGTGCTCGACGCCGACCTCACCCTCGGCCTGCCGCCGGCGGTCACCGCCGCCACCGGCATCGACGCCATGGTGCACGCCATCGAGGCCTACACCAGCAAGCTGAAGAAGAACCCGCTGTCCGACCTGCTGGCCCGCGAAGCGCTGCGCCTGCTGGCGCTGCTGCCCACGCCGCTGGCTTTGGGTGCGCTGCATGCCTCGGCGCTGGCCTGGGTACTGGCCTTCGGGTGGTATCTGTGGCGTTTCGCGCCCATGCTGGTGAGGCCCAGCCTGCAGCAGAGTCCTGCCCAGTCTGTGGCGAAAACCAGATGAACGGAGTTGTGTGCGCATGCGCCTGACCACGATGACCGACTATGCGCTGCGGCTGCTCATGCACGTGGCCCAGAGGCCCGAGCGGCTGTGCACGATCGCAGAGATTGCGCAAGCCCATGGCATTTCCGAAGCGCACCTGATGAAGGTGACGCACCAACTGGCGCTGCAAGGCTGGCTGGAGACCGTGCGCGGCAAGGGCGGTGGCATGCGCCTGGCCCATGCGCCGAGGCAGATCAACCTGGGAGCGGTGGTGCGTGGCATGGAGCCGGACTTCGCGCTGGTCGAGTGCCTTGCCGGGGGCAATCAGTGTGCGTTGACCGGCGATTGCCGGCTGACTGGCATGCTGCAGGGGGCGCTGCATAGCTTCATGGAGCATCTTGACGGCTTCACGCTGGCCGACCTGCTGCCCCAGGCGCGGGCCGGGCAGCCATCGCCGAGAGCTT
>OGQD01000329.1_pt1 | contig 37506 bp, 37 predicted proteins | sample 1553091 | NCBI WGS metagenome assembly OGQD01 (sample SAMEA2580290, study PRJEB22360) | human gut metagenome | biome: human gut; feature: human-associated habitat; material: faeces | place: Denmark | collected 2008/2010
CCCTGCCGAAAACACCTGCTCGATCTGCGGCAGGCGCTCCAGCGCCAGGCGACCCAGCACGCTGGTGTCGATCGGCACCTTGCGCCAGCCGACCAGCGTAAGGCCCGCACGCTCGATCTCGCGGTTCATGTTCGCGCGGGCGGCTTCGGCTTTCACCGGGTCCTGGTTGAAGAAGACCATGCCCACGGCGTACTGGGCGGGCAGCTCGGCGTTGAAGGATTCCTTGGCCACGGCGCGCAGGAACTGGTCGGGCTTCTGGATCAGCAGCCCACAACCGTCCCCGGTTTTTCCGTCCGCGTTGATCCCACCTCGGTGGGTCATGCAGGTCAGTGCTTCGATGGCGGTTTGCAGAAGTTCGTGGCTTGCCTCGCCCGTCATATGGGCGATCAGACCGAATCCGCAGTTATCCTTGAACGTCTCAGGATGGTACAGACCTGCTTTCATAGGGAACTCTCACCGGCAAAACTTTTATAAATTCCAGGGTCTGCTGACGTTTCGCCATCGCCCTGTTTCGCCGTGCAGGCTCGTTTCCCGCGCACCCTAAAGGCTCGGGCCGCCTCTATCGTGCAGCGCCGTTGTAGCCCCTGGTTCACCTGGAATGACCGTTCCGCGCGAGTTGCCACGTCTTACCCAACGCGGCGGCGGTTCCGGCCCTGGCCATGACGAAACGTCAGCAGACCCTCTTCAAGCACTTCGCCTGTCTACCCGCTCAAGCGGCGAGTTTCCGATAGGCAAAGGGAGGTCATTGTACACACGGGGAAAGCGACGTCACTTAATTTTTTTGACGCACTACTGACACCCGATGTCGCATTTTTATAAGAATGCGACAAAAGAAACAAGCCAATAAAAAAGCCGAGACCCAGGGTATGGGGCTCGGCTTTTTCAGTATTGCGACAGTGCAACCTTTCAGCGCGCCCCGGCGATGTCCTGCTGGATGCTGGAGAAGGGTCGGGCCCAGGGCTTGGAGGCCTGGATCTTCGCCGGCAGCTTCTTGATCGCAGCCTGGGCGGCATTACGGTCAGCGAAGTTGCCGTAGGTCACCACATAGAACGGCTTGCCCTGCAGGTTCTTGCGGAAGTAGCGGTACTCGCCGCCGCCCTGCTGGCTGATGAAGGCCTTGGCACTGGCTTCGGAACCGGTGCCCAGCACCTGCACGGAGTAGCGCGACCCGGCCTGGGACTGATACCAGCTGCTGCCGCCGGCACTGCCGACGGCTGCGACGGGCTTGCTGGCGGCGGTCGCCGGCTTGGCGCTGGCAACGGTGGTGGCAGGTTTGGACGCTGCCGGCTTGGCAGTCTGGACAGGCTTGGCCGGTGCGGTAGCGGCCGGCTTGCCCGGCTCCGGGCGCGGCGTAGCCGCCGGAGTCGGCGTGGGCTGGATAGCGGCCTGCTGTTGGGCGGGGGCCGGCGGAACCGGGTTCAGCGGTTTAGGGCCGTTATTGGCCAGCGGAGTCACCGGCGGCGCGGTCGTGGTCACGGTCGGCGGAATGGCCGCGGACGGCATGGCGCCTTCGTCGGCATCCTCCTGGCCGCCGGCCTGGGCCATCGGCTCCCCCCCCCCCCCCCGCCCTCCCCCGCCCCTCGCCCCCAGGCGGCGAGCCCACGCCGGAACCGGCGAACTCCACCGACGGGCCATTACCCTGGGCATCAGGCTGCGGCTGAGCGTTCGGCTGCGGTGCAGCGCCATTCAGCGGCAGTTGCGACGAAGTCTGCGCAGCGGTGCTGCTCGCTGTCTCCGGCTTGGTGGTCTTGCCCTGCATGAACCAGGCAGCGATGACGCCAATCGCGACCACGCCCAGGATGGCCAGATGTTTCTTCGGCAGCTTGAAGCCGGCACCGGCCGCTTTGCGCTCGCCGCTACGATCCGCCAGCATCGCCTCGATCATCGCGTCGCGGGCGGTCTGGTTGATAGTGCCCGGCCAACCACCGGATTGTTCGTGAATGTCGGCCAGCAGGTCGGCGGAGATCAGCTCGATGCCCTGCCCCGCGCCTTCCAGGCGCTGCGCTAGGTACTCGCGGGTCTCTTCCTCGCTGTAGGGTTGCAGTTCGATGGCATGGAAGCGCTCCTCGCCTTCGGACAGCACTTCCAGGCGCGACAGCAACTCGGGCTCGCCGAACAGGAAGACGTGCAGGCGCGCTTCGGAGTTGCCGGCAGCCAGCAGCAGCAGGACTTCGAGGGCGTCGTCGCGCAGTTGCTCGGCGTCGTCCACCAGCAGATAAACGTCCTGCCCGGTGATCGCCAACTGGGCGACCTTGGCGAGGATCGCCTCGATGCTGGTCTGGGTGATACCCAGGCCTTGCGCGAGCTGTCGCAGCAGAGTGGCTTCGTCGGTCACTGAGCGACCGGAAATCACCACACTGGAGACGGCGTCCTTGTTGGTGCTGGCCACCAGCGCCTGGCGCAGCAGCGTCTTGCCGCTGCCCAGCGGGCCGGTGACGGCCAGCAGCAGGTGGCTGTAACGCGCCAGGTGGTGCAGCTGGCCCAGTACGGGCTTGCGCTGCGCCGGGAAGAACTTGAAGCCCGGGACCCGCGGTGCGAACGGATCGTGACTGAACTGGTAGTGGGCCAGGAAGGCCTCATCGGCATGCAAGCTGGACATGGGACCTCAGTGTTCTCCTGCCTGACCGACCAGTGCCTGGTAGTCAGCGCGCAGTGTTTCTTCCAGAATCTCACGGGGGAATTCGGCGGTCACGACCGCGCCCCCCAGCCCTTGGAGCAATACCAGACGCAAACGGCCATCGAGCACTTTCTTGTCGACAGCCATGTGCTCGAGAAAATGCTCGGCGTTCATTTCCTGCGGCGGGACCACCGGCAGTTTCGCCGCAGCAAGCAGGCGGATACCGCGGTCGAGTTCGGCCTTTGTCAGCCATCCCAGCCGATGCGACATCTCAAGTGCCATCACGGTTCCCGCCCCCACCGCCTCACCGTGCAACCAGACGCCATAACCCATGTGGGTCTCGATGGCGTGGCCGAAGGTGTGGCCCAGGTTGAGCGTGGCGCGGACGCCGGTTTCCTTCTCGTCGGCGCCGACCACTCGCGCCTTGGCGGCGCAGGAGCGCTCGATGGCCTCGGTCAGCGCGGTGGGCTCCAACGCCAGGAGGTCATCCATGTGCGCTTCCAGCCAAGTGAGGAAGGGCTCGTCGCAGATGAAGCCGTACTTGACCACTTCCGCCAAGCCCGCCGACAGCTCGCGCGGCGGCAGGGTCTTCAGGGTCGCGGTATCGATGACCACGGCCTGGGGCTGGTAGAAGGCCCCGACCATGTTCTTGCCCAGCGGGTGGTTGATGCCGGTCTTGCCGCCGACCGAGGAGTCCACCTGGGACAGCAGGGTGGTCGGCACCTGGATAAAGTCGACACCACGCTGGTAACAGGCCGCCGCGAAACCGGTCATGTCGCCGATGACGCCACCGCCCAGTGCGATCAGGGTGGTCTTGCGGTCATGGCGCGCGGTCAGCAGGCCATCGAAGATCAGTTGCAGGGTTTCCCACTGCTTGTAGGCCTCGCCGTCGGGGAGCACGACCGTGGTGACCTTGTAGCCGGCCAGGGTCTTCTGCAGTCGATCCAGGTACAGCGGCGCGATGGTTTCGTTGGTGACGATGGCTACCTGGCGGCCGCGAATATGCGGCTCGAAGTAGCGCGGATCGTCCAGCAGCCCTTCACCGATGTAGATCGGGTAGCTGCGATCGGCCAGATCGACGTTGAGTGTGCGCATGAAACCCCCAGGCAAGAAAGGGGACTAGGATACCGCAGATTGCAGCGCCGTTAATGGCGCTCAAGCTCACGCAACCGCTCCAGAATCTCCAGAACGACCAGGCGTGGAGGCCGCTCGTCGGTTTCGATGATCACGTCGGCGATTTCGCGATAGAGCGGGTCGCGCATCTGCATGAGATCACGAAGGATCTGGTCCGGATTGGGCTTCTGCAGCAGCGGGCGATTCTTGTCGCGCGCCGTGCGGGAAATCTGCTGCTCGACCGAGGCGTGCAGGTAGATCACCTTGCCGCCGGCCTTGAGGATGAGCCTATTGGCGTCGCGCATCACCGCGCCGCCACCGGTGGCAATGACCATGCCCCCTTCATCGCACAACTCGGCCAGCATCGCCTGCTCACGCTCACGGAAGCCCGCCTCGCCCTCGACATCGAATATCCAGGGGATGTTGGCTCCGCAGCGCTGCTCGATCTCTTTATCCGAATCTTTGAAGACGAGGTGAAGCTCTTTGGCGAGAAGACGCCCGATGGTGCTTTTACCAGCCCCCATCGGGCCTACCAGAATCAAATTGGACACGACATTGATCAACGGCCGACTGCAATGGCCTGATTATTCATGATCCGCGGGGTAAGGAAAACCAGTAGCTCGTTCTTGCTGTCGGTTACCGAATCCCGACGGAACAGTCGGCCCAGCACCGGAACGTCACCCAGGAACGGAACCTTGTCGGTCGCCTTAGTCTGCGTATTGGAGAATACACCACCGATCACGATGGTCTCGCCATCATTGACCAGCACCTTGGCATTCACTTCGTTCTTCTTGATCGGAGGAACACCATTGAGCGCATTGGCGTAGTCCGGCTCATCCTTGTTGACCTTCACTTCCATGATGATGCGGTTGTCCGGCGTGATCTGTGGGGTCACCTCCAAGGACAGTGCCGCCTCCTTGAAGGACACCGAGGTCGCGCCACTGGAGCTGGCTTCCTGGTACGGAATCTCCGAGCCCTTGAGGATCTTTGCGGTTTCCTTGTCGGAAGTAACGACTTTCGGCTGGGAAACGACCTCGCCGTTGCCGCCCTTCTCCATCGCAGAGAGTTGCAAGTCGAGAATTGCGTTGTTGGAAACGAAGCCGATACCGATACCAGAGGTGGCATTGGTTGCCCCGAGATCAACCGATGGAGTCGGGGAATTGCTTCCAGATGTCGGCAGAGTACATCCGTTGACAAATGGGCCACAGCCAGCACCGGCGGTACCACCAGTACCAATATTGCCATCCTTACCCCAACTGGCCCAGTTACCAAAGGTGAAAGCGCCACCCCAACGAACACCCAGGCTTTTGCTGTAATCCACCGAGGCCTCAACAATGCGCGCTTCGATCATGACTTGGCGCACCGGAATATCCAGCTGAGCAACAATCCGACGCAGCTCGTCCAGACGATCCTGAGTCTGGTACGCGATGATAGCATTGGTGCGATCATCGACAGTGATAGACCCGCGAGTATCGGGCTGAGCACCAGCGCCCGCGCCCCCCGTTACAGAGTTGAACAGTTTGGCAATGTCGGCAGCCTTGGCATAGTTCACCTGAATCAGCTCACGACGCAGCGGCGCCAGCTCGGAAATCTGCTTTTGCGCCTCCAACTCCTGACGCTCACGAGCCGCGATCTCATCGGCCGGCGCGACCAGCAGCACGTTGCCAACCTTACGCTTGTCCAGGCCCTTGGTCTTGAGCACCAGATCCAGAGCCTGATCCCACGGTACGTTCTGCAGACGCAGGGTGATATTGCCCTGCACTGTATCGGAAGCCACCAGGTTGAGGTCGGTGAAGTCAGCAATAAGCTGCAGCACCGACCGCACATCAATGTCTTGGAAGTTCAGCGACAGCTTCTCGCCGGAGTAGGCGAAGCTGTCCTTCTTGCGCTTCTCCGCATCGTCCTGGGTCAGAGGCTTGATGCTGACCGTCATGCGGTTATCGGTCTGATAGACCAAATAGTCGTATAGCCCGGTCGGCTCAATGGTGATGCTGGCCTTATCACCTACTGCCGATGCGTTGACGAACTGCACCGGAGTGGCGAAGTCCTTCACATCCAGGCGTACGCGTAGGTTGTCCGGCAATTGGGTACGCGGGAAGTCCAGACGAATCTTGCCGCCCTGCTCCTGGATATCCGGGCTGACGGTCGGATCGGACAGATCGATCACGACATTGCCTTCGCCCTGCTCGCCCCGCTGGAAATCAACATTACGAATAGCCTTGCCCACCGGAATGTACGGCCTAGGTGCGGCCGGCCGCGTGATCGGGACAGATGTCGACGCCGCCGCAACGCTGGCCGTCGAGTTTTTGGCCGAACCACCTACTACGACATAAAGGTTGGAGCCGTCAGCACGGGTGCTGTAAGGGACCAGAGTGGTCAGGTTCACGATCAGACGCGTGCGATCTTTGGCCTCGACCACAGTCAGACTACGGGCATTACCGACACCCAACTCGCGATTCTTGCTACCCAGCTTGTTCTGCACGCCCGGCAGGTCCAATGCAATGCGCGCAGGCTGTTCGATGGTATAGCCACGCGGCGCGGCTACCGGCTCGTCGAAGCCCAGCTTGAGCTCCACACGGTCGCCCGGCAGGGCCGCCACGTCGACGCTCTGCAGGTTTGCAGCCAGCAGAGTCGGTGCAAATACGGCCAGGAGCACGGAAATGCCCAGGCGGGAAAGCGTTCTATTCATCGTCTGAATCCGTCGTGCAGACTGCTGTTTGTTATCCATGTTCATCCCCGCCCTTAGGAGCGTTCCTTGAGAGTCAGGCTGCGCGGACGCTCCAGCCAGCCACCCTCACCATCAGGAACGATTTCAATCACGTCGATCTTGGCTTCGCTGATCGCAACGATCTTGCCGTCGTTGCGCCCAAGGTAGTCACCCACTCGTACCCGGTGCACCCCTCCTGCACCTTTCACAAGGGCAAATACCTGACTGTCCTTGGCCAGAGTACCGACCATTTCGAAAGTCTCGATGTTGAAGCCTTCGAGGAACTGCCTGACCCGGGTTTCATCGGGCTTGATGACCCTATTACCCTTCTGCTTGACCGCAAGATCGATCTTCACCGGAGGCTGGAACGGACTGCGCAGGGACGAGGCGCTGTAGGTGAACGCCTCATACGCCTGGAACTTGGGCAGCGGCTCGATGGCGCCCTTCGGACGAGCGCGGACCTCATCCATGTAGGCTTGCAAATCGGCGAAATCGCTTCCCGAGCCACAGCCGTTCAAGGTCAGAAGCAGGAAACTGCAAATGATCAGGCGCACCCTCATTTATTCGCTCCTGCAGCCGGGACAGTAGCTTTCACGCCCTTGTCGTTGTACCGATAGGTCTTCGCCAGAATGCTCATGCGCAGCTTCGAGGTGCTGTCCGGGCTGGCCGGCTTGATGTCGAAATCATGCAGCGTCACGATCCGTGGCAGGCTGGCCACACCGCTGACGAAGGTAGCCAGGTCGTGATACCCCCCTACAACGCTGATCTGGATCGGCAGCTCGATGTAGAATTGCTGGGTAACTTCCGGCAGCAGCTTGATCTCTTCGAACTCCAGGCCACTGCCCAGACCGGTGCGGGTGATGTCTTCCAGCAGCCCAGGCACCTCGGTATCGCTCGGCAGTTGACGCAGCAAGGCACCGAAGGACTCTTCCATTTCCTTCATCTGTACCTTGTAGGCGTCCAGGTTTGCCGCCTGGAAGGCCTTGGTCGAGAACTGCTGCTTGAGGGTCTGCTCCTCGTCGCGATTGCGGTCCAGCTGATCCTGCAGATCCTTCAGGTGGAAGTTGTACCCGAGCACCAGTACCACAGCCATCACCAGTACGCAGGCGATGAACTTGACCGCTGCCGGCCAGGAGCCGAGGTTGTTCAGGTCAAGATCGTTGATATCGATCTTGCGCAAGCTCTCCAGAGAACTGGCCAGACTCATTTCTTGGCTCCTTGCGCGGCGCTGGTCTTGTTCTGATCCTCGCCGCCGGGCTGGGTCTGCTGCACGGTCAACTGGAAGACGTTCGCCTGATCCAGTGCGCCCTGAGTGACGGCCTTCACTTCGGTGAGGTTCGGCGACATCAGCCACTCCGATGCATCCAGGTTACGCATCAGGTTGGAGACGCGATTGTTGGATTCGGCCGCCCCCGCAATGGAAATCGACTTCCCGGACATCTTCAGCTCGGTGAAGAACACGCCATCGGGCAAGGTGCGGACCAGCTGATCGAACACCCGGCCAATGATCGGGCGGTTGCCCTGCAGGTCCTGGATGATCTTCATCCTTTCCAGCAACTGCTGGCGACGGGTCTTCAGCTCGCTGATCTCCTTGATCCGGGCATCCAGCACGGCGATTTCCTTGCGCAGGAAGTCATTGCGCGCACTCTGGTTCTCGATGGCCGAATTGAAGTACTGGTCCCCCAGGAAAATCAGGGCCCCGGAGGCCAGCAGCACAACACCGAGGATCACCAGGAAGCGTTGCTTGCGTTCCTCGCGCAGTTGCTCTCGCCAGGGCAATAAGTTGATGCGAGCCATCAGTCGAAACTCCTCATCGCCAGACCGCAGGCAATCATCAGCGCCGGCGCATCGCTGGCCAGCGCACCGGCGTTGACCTTGCCGCTCAGCACCATGTCGGCGAACGGGTTGGCCACCAGGGTCGGAGTACCGATCTTCTGCTGGATCAGGCGATCCAGGTCAGGGATGGACGCAGTGCCACCCGCCAGCAGGATGTAATCCACATCGTTGAACTGACCGGCGGCGAAAAAGAACTGCAAGGAACGGGACACCTGCTGGACCACGGCATCCTTGAACGGTTGCAGCACTTCGCTGTCGTAGTCATCCGGAAGACCGCCCTGCTTCTTGGCAAGGCCAGCTTCTTCGACCGACAGGCCATAGCGACGCTGGATTTCCTCGGTCAACTGACGCCCACCGAAGAGCTGTTCGCGCGTATAGATGGTGCGTCCGTGGTGCAGGACGCTCAGCGTGGTCATGGTGGCGCCGATATCGACCACCGCAACTGTGAGCTCGTCGGCATTGCCGCCCAGCTGGTCTCCCAGCAGACTGAATGCTCGCTCCAGCGCATAGGCTTCGACGTCGACGACCTTGGCTGTCAGACCCGCGAGCGCCAGCGCAGCTTCGCGCACCTCGACGTTTTCCTTGCGGCAAGCGGCAAGAAGAACATCGACGCGCTCTGCGTTGCGCGCGGACGTGCCTTGCACCTCGAAGTCGATGGCAACCTCTTCGAGGGGATAGGGGATGTACTGGTCGGCCTCGATCTTGAGCTGGTTTTCCAGCTCGTCGTCCGAGAGTCCGCCGTCCATCTCGATGGTTTTGGTGATGACCGCCGAGCCGGCAACCGCGACCGCAGACGTTTTCACAGCGGTCCGCGCCTTGGCGACCACACGTGACAACGCCTGGCCGACACCCTCCAGCTCAGCGATGTTCTTTTCTACCACTGCATTGGGCGGGAGCGGCTCGACAGCGTAGGCCTCTACCTTGTAGCGGCCTCCAGAGCGGCTCAATTCGAGAAGTTTGACCGAAGTCGAACTGATGTCTATCCCCAGCAGCGTGTTCGCTTTCTTATTGAAGAGCCCTAGCACGACTGATTTCCTATCAGCATCCGAGACTTACGGACGATTTATGTTTTTCCACATTAGATACCAGACTTGACAGCTTCGCAAATGGCTCGCCAGCAAAAAAACTGCTTATAATGTGATCAGCTTTTCCCTTTTTACCGCACCATCCGCTTAACTCTTTCTTTTCTCTGGAAATCCAAGACCTTCCGATGCGCCTGCTGAAGTTTCTGTGGTGGACTTGCGTCACCATTATTTGTGGAGTGCTGCTCAGTTTCAGCGGCGCCTATCTGTACCTCAGCCCGAACCTCCCTTCCGTGGAGGCCTTGCGCAACGTGCGATTGCAGATGCCGCTGCGGGTGTACAGTGCTGATAACAAATTGATAGCAGAGTTTGGCGAGATGCGCCGAACGCCGATTCGATTTGCTGAAATCCCCCCGGATTTCACCCACGCACTGTTATCGGCTGAAGATGACAATTTCGCCAACCATTATGGCGTGGACGTCAAAAGCCTGATGCGTGCTGCCGCGCAATTATTGAAGACTGGGCACATCCAGACCGGCGGCAGCACCATCACCATGCAGGTCGCGAAGAACTACTTCCTCACCAACGAGCGCAGTTTCTCCCGCAAGATCAACGAGATATTGCTCGCCCTGCAGATCGAACGTTCGCTCACCAAGGACGAGATCCTCGAGCTCTACGTGAACAAGATCTACCTGGGCAACCGCGCCTACGGCGTCGAGGCCGCGGCCCAGGTCTACTACGGCAAGTCCATCAAGGACTTGAGCCTGGCCCAGATGGCGATGATCGCCGGCCTGCCCAAGGCGCCTTCGCGCTACAACCCACTGGCGAATGCCGCGCGCAGCCTGGAACGTCGCAATTGGATCCTCGAGCGCATGCTCAAGCTCGGCTTCATCGACCAGCAACGCTACCAGGCAGCCATCCAGGAACCGGTCGGCGCTTCCTACCACGTCCAGACTCCGGAACTGGCTGCCCCCTACATCGCCGAGATGGCCCGCGCCGAGCTGGTCGGCCGCTTTGGCGGCGACGCCTATACCGAAGGCTATCGCGTCTACACCACCGTACGCAGCGATCTGCAGGAAGACGCCAATACCGCCCTGCGCGAAGGCCTGCAGGATTACGACCAGCGCCACGGCTACCGCGGCCCCGAAACCCGCCTGCCTGGCAAGACCCGCGACGCCTGGCGCCAGGCTATCGCACAGCAGCGCCCGCTGGGCGGCCTGGAACCGGCCATCGTTGTCCAGGTCGAGAAAAGCGGTGCCATGGTCATGACCCGCGACGGCAAGGAAGAGGCCCTGAGCTGGGACGGCATGAAGTGGGCCCGCCCGTACCTGAGCAACAACAGCATGGGCCGCATGCCCAGCCAGCCCAGCGATGTGGTGCAAGCCGGCGATGTAATTCGCGTGCAACGCAAGGACGACGGCTCGCTGCGCCTGACCCAGGTACCTGCCGCTCAGAGCGCCCTGGTGTCGCTGAACCCGCAGGACGGCGCGATCATGGCGCTGGTCGGTGGCTTCTCCTTCGAACAGAGCAACTACAACCGCGCCACCCAGGCCCGTCGCCAGCCCGGCTCTAGCTTCAAGCCGTTCATCTACAGCTGCGCACTGGACAACGGCTTCACTGCCGCCTCGCTGATCAACGATGCACCGGTGGTGTTCTACGACGAGTACCTGGACAAGGTCTGGCGCCCGAAGAACGACACCAATACTTTCCTCGGCCCGATTCCCATGCGTGAAGCGCTCTACAAGTCGCGCAACATGGTCTCGATCCGCATTCTCCAAGCCCTGGGCGTCAATCGCGCGCGCGACTGCATCAGCAAGTTCGGCCTGAACAAGGAGGACCTGCCGCCCAACCTGTCCATGGCCCTGGGAACCGCGACCCTGACCCCGATGGAGATCGCCAGCGCCTGGACCGTCTTCGCCAATGGCGGGTTCAAGGTTTCACCCTATATCGTCCAGCGCATCGAAAGCCGCGACGGCCAGGTGCTTTACCAGGCCAACCCACCCAGCATTCCCCACGACGGGGAGCAGGTACAGGCACAGCCGCAACCGGCCGCTACCGACGCCTTCGGCAATGACGACCCGAGCCAAGCCAGGACCACGATCGAACCGGCGGCAGCCGAACGCGTCCTCGACGCCCGTACCGCGTACATCATGACCAGCATGCTGCAGGACGTGATCAAGCGCGGCACCGGCCGCCGCGCGCTGGCGCTCAAGCGCGACGATCTGGCAGGCAAGACCGGCACCACCAACGAGTCGAAGGATGCCTGGTTCTCCGGCTTCAACGCCGATTTCATGACCACCGTGTGGGTGGGCTTCGATCAGCCGGAAAGCCTTGGCCGCGCCGAGTACGGCGGTAACGTGGCCCTGCCGATCTGGATGCGCTACATGGGCGCGGCGCTCAAGGACAAGCCTTCGCATCTGCTGCCCGAGCCGCCCGGCATGGTCAGCCTGCGCATCGACCCTTACACCGGACGCGCGGCACCACCGGGCACACCAGGAGCGTACTTCGAGCTATTCAAGAACGAGGATACCCCGCCATCAACGAGAGAGCTGGCTCCGGGAGGGAGCGCCCCCCAAAGCGGTATGCCGGCGGATGAAGAAGCACCGATAGACCTGTTCTGACAGAAAGGCCCCTCCCAGGAGGGGCCTTCTCATTTTCGGGAATCATTCCCGACAAAATCATGGCATTTAGCCAAAGCATTGATTAATCTGGGCTTTGCGGCGGTGAACAACCCCAGGCGACCGACCCCATCCGGCACGTCAGGGGCTTCCCGCAGCAACTTCATCAGGAGATTCGAATGCCGCGCCCTCTGACTGGCTGGCTGTTCTGCCTGATCGTCCTTCTGCTCGGCGCGCCCCTGTTGCGCCTGCTCGCACAGCCACGCTCACTCGAGCCGGCGCCTGACCTCGTCTACCTCGACCAGGCGTTCACCGTGCTGATTGCCAGCGCCGGCCTGGCCGGGCTGTTCATCGCCTTCCTGCTGCGCCTCGCAGGGCGAGTTCTGGTGGCACTGCTACTGCTCGTGCCGGCCATCATCCTTTGCGCGTGGCACCTGACCCACACCCATCTCGGCCCGGTTTCGCCCACAACGGAGCAATATGAGTGGCTGCTGGCGGGTCTGGCGGTCTATGCACTGATATTGGCGGGCATCCATTGGCTGAACCAGGGCGAGCGCGGCCCGCGCAAAGCGCTGCGTTACCTGGGCCTCGCCTTGCTGCTGCCGTGGTGCCTGGGGCTGTTCTACCTCGGGCGCCTCTACTACTGAGGCAAGTCGCGCCAGGTCAGGTAGACGCGCAGGTCGAACTCCAGCTGGTGATAACCGGGCAGCATGTGCTCGCAGAGCTGGTAGAAGGACTTGCTGTGATCGCGCTCCTTCAGGTGCGCCAACTCGTGGACGACGATCATCTGCAGGAACTCGGGAGCTGCCTCCTTGAACAACGAGGCAACACGGATCTCCTTCTTCGCCTTGAGCTTGCCGCCCTGCACTCGCGAGATCGCCGTATTCAGGCCAAGCGCCCGCTGCACCACGTCCAGCTTGTTGTCGTAGAGCACCTTGTCCACCGCGGGCGCAGTGCGCATGTACTGCTGCTTGAGGTCCATGGCATAGCTGTACAGCGCCTTGTCGCTCTGCACGTCGTGGCGACCGGGGTAGCGGCGCTCCAGATACTCGCCGAGGCGGTCCTGCTCGATGAGCTGGCGCACCTGGTCCTGGAGCTGTGGCGGATAGGCCTGGAGATAGCGAAGCGGCTGCATGGGAAACGACTGGCGGAGAAAACGTCCGCCAGTCTACCGCATTCGCCGTTCAGGCCAACGCGCGGGTGCTGTAGGCCTCGGTGCGGTATGGGAAGGCAATTTCGCTGCGCCCTTTCAGCGCCGGGTGCGTGGCGATCAGCTCGTGCAGCTGATCGGCGACACGCTGCTTCTGCTCGTCAGGCAGCGCCGCGATGAAGCTCACCGAGAGGGTGCGTGCGACTATGACCTGCTCCGGCGGGCCGAGGTGCTGGTAGCTGAACTCGCGCAACCGCAGTTCCTCGAAGCGCGACCCGGCAAAGGCGCGGCGCCATTGCCCGGTGTGGAAGCGCGGCGTGCTGCCTTCGTAGCGCTCGAGAATCCGCGTCACCTGGGCCACCCAATCGACCCGCTCGTCGCGCACGTTCCAGACCAGGCCAAGATGGCCGCCCGGCCGCAGGACGCGATGGATTTCCTCCAGCGCCCGCGCGTCGGCGAACCAGTGGAAGGCCTGTGCGCAAGTCAGTGCATCGATGCTCTCTGCCGCCAGAGGTATCGCCTGTGCCGTGCCATTCAGCGCCTTCACGGCAGGCAGCGCCGCACTGAGCTGCTCCCGCATCGCTGCCACCGGCTCGATGGCAGTGACCTGCGCCCCCGTGCGCAGCAGTAGCGTGGTGAACTTCCCGGTGCCTGCGCCAAGATCGACAACGCTCCTGCCCGCGCCGATCTCCAGCTCTTCGCCGAGCCAGCCGAGCAGCTCGTCGGGATAATCCGGACGCCCGTGGGCGTAGGTCTTAGCTTCGCGGGAGAACCCCTCCCGCGCACTGCCGTGTACATCCGTCATCGTGCCTCCAGAGCCCGTCCGGCCGGAGCACCAGCGCTCAGCGGAACCGGCAGGCTTTTCCGTCCAGATAACTACGGTAGCAGCTGAGCAGGCGCGATTCCTTGATAAGGCAGCGCTTCTGCCGGCATTCGCTGGAGAACTCGAAGCGACCGCCATCCGGATCGGCCAACTGGATGCGGATCGCCGGCCAGCCCTTCTTCGGCGCCTTTTCCGGGGTACTGAGCACGCGGTTTTCATTTTCCACCAGCGCGGCGCCCGCTTCGGCATAGTCGAAGACGAACAGCAGGGTGCGCGAGGTCTTCAGCGTGCACTCCTGGTGCGTCAGGCAGTTCTGCGCATCCACGGGCAGATCCACGGGCGGCTTGGGCGCTGGCGCGGGGGGCTGTGCCGGGGACAGCGAACAACCCGCGAGAAGCGCCAGCAGCAAGACGGAAAACAAGGCGCGCAACATCGGCGATTTCCTTCTGGCGGATACGAAAGAGCCCCGCAGGGCGGGGCTCTTCAACTCTTCAACTCTTCAGAAACAGAGCGAGAGCGGGAACCGGGCTCGAGATCAGTTGACCTTCGACACCAGCTCACCCTTGGCGTAACGCTGGAACATGCCTTCCAGGGAGATCGGCTTGATCTTCGAGGCATGGCCGGCGGTGCCGAAGGCTTCGTAGCGGGCGATGCAGATATCACGCATGGCGACGATGGTCTTGGCGAAGAACTTGCGCGGGTCGAACTCGCTCGGCTGCTCGGCCATCATGCGGCGGATGGCGCCGGTGGAAGCCAGGCGCAGGTCGGTGTCGATGTTGACCTTGCGCACACCGTGCTTGATACCTTCGACGATTTCCTCGACCGGCACCCCGTAGGTTTCCTTGATGTCGCCGCCGAACTCGTTGATCACCTTCAGCCACTCTTGCGGCACCGAGGAGGAGCCGTGCATCACCAGGTGGGTGTTGGGGATGCGCTTGTGGATTTCCTTGATGCGCTCGATGGAAAGCACGTCGCCGGTCGGCGGCTTGGTGAACTTGTAGGCGCCGTGGCTGGTGCCGATGGCGATGGCCAGGGCGTCGACCTGGGTCTTCTTGACGAAGTCCGCAGCCTCTTCCGGGTCGGTCAGCAACTGGCTGTGATCCAGCACGCCTTCGGCGCCAACGCCGTCTTCTTCGCCGGCCATGCCGGTTTCCAGGGAGCCCAGGCAGCCCAGCTCACCTTCCACGGACACGCCGCAGGCATGGGCGAAGGCAACGGTCTGCTGGGTCACGCGGACGTTGTACTCGTAGTCGGCCGGGGTCTTGCCGTCTTCCTTCAGCGAGCCGTCCATCATCACCGAGCTGAAGCCCAGCTGGATGGAACGCTGGCAGACGTCGGGGCTGGTGCCGTGGTCCTGGTGCATGCACACCGGGATGTGCGGGAATTCTTCAATGGCCGCGAGAATCAGGTGGCGCAGGAAAGGCGCACCGGCGTATTTGCGGGCACCGGCGGAGGCCTGCACGATCACCGGAGAATCGGTCTTGTCGGCCGCTTCCATGATGGCGCGCATCTGCTCCAGGTTATTGACGTTGAAAGCCGGAACGCCGTAGCCGAACTCGGCGGCGTGGTCCAGCATTTGGCGCATGCTGATGAGTGCCATGGTCTTCGCTTCTCCCAGAAGTCAGGCTCGGTTACACGAGCCCCTTAACTACATGTTTGGAAGCCTGCCGCAGGGACAGGCCGTGTTCAAGCCTTCCGGCGCACGCCGGACAATCGGCGCTCAGGGCGCCTTGCAACCACGGCCGATCAGGTCGTTGCTCTCGACCCAGTAGACCAGACCCTGGTCGCCTTTGATGCTCAAGCCGATCAGCCCGTCGCTATAGAAAGCGCCGGAACCGCCGGGTTCCTCTTCCAGGTGATGGACCACGTCGTCCTCACCCAGCTTCAGGTCGACCACCGACTTGCTGGGATCGACGTAGCGCCACTGCACCTCGGCCTTGCTGTCGCAGACCCAGTGGTTCCAGCCACTACCCGAAGCCGCCTTGCCGCCGGACGAATGGCTCGAGCAGCCCGCCACCAGCAATAGGGCCAGGGCCGGGACGATATAACGCAGCATCGGGCGACTCTCCTTCGGACGGACGCGCCGCCGGATATCCAATGCGCCAGATTGCCCGTCCCGCCGCAGGAACGCCAGTGCCGCCTACGCCAGGGCGCGGGCGGCACTGCCAGTTCGTGAACCCGACCGCCGGACGAGGCCTCAGGGGCAGTTCACCGGCTTCTGGTCAGGGGTCGGATCGCCGCTGCTCTGGCTTTCCACCCGCTCGCGGTTCTGGTCCGAAGGCACCATGACCGGGGGCGGGCTCATCACTTCACAGGTACTGGGCGTTCCGCCGCCACCGGCGCATCCCACCAGAACCAGGCAAAACGACAACAGAGGGGTGACAACTCGCATGACCATTCTCCTTGGCATCCATACAAGGCTTGTGACCCGAGGATGCCGCGGAGGTTTGCTTTACTGTCGCCCGGCAACGCCCCAGGTCAGGCCTTGGCGCGCTGTTCCAGCACTTCGACGGCCGGCAGGACCTTGCCCTCGACGAACTCAAGGAAGGCGCCACCACCGGTGGAAATGTAGGAAATCTGCTCGCCGATGCCGTACTTGTCGATGGCAGCCAGGGTGTCGCCACCGCCGGCGATGCTGAAGGCGGAACCTTCGGCGATGGCCTTGGCCAGGGTCTTGGTGCCTTCGCCGAACTGGTCGAACTCGAACACGCCGACCGGACCATTCCAGAGGATGGTCCTGGAAGTCTTCAGCAACTCGGCGAACTGGGCCGCCGTCTTCGGACCGATATCCAGGATCATGTCATCGTCGGCCACGTCAGCAATGTCCTTGACGGTAGCAACGGCAGTCTCGGCGAATTCCTTGGCAACCACCACGTCCACCGGCAGCGGTACGCTGACCTTGGCGGCAATGGCCTTGGCGGTATCGACCAGGTCGGCCTCGTACAGGGACTTGCCGACCTTGTGGCCTGCCGCGGCAAGGAAGGTGTTGGCGATACCGCCACCGACGATCAACTGGTCACAGATCTGCGCCAGGCTGTTCAGCACGTCGAGCTTGGTCGACACCTTGGAGCCGGCGACGATGGCCGCCATCGGGCGCGCTGGATTACCCAGCGCCTTGCCCAGGGCTTCCAGTTCGGCGGCCAGCAGCGGGCCAGCGGCAGCGACCTTGGCGAACTTGGCTACACCGTGGGTGGAACCCTCGGCGCGGTGGGCGGTGCCGAAGGCGTCCATGACGAACACGTCGCACAGGGCGGCGTATTGCTGGGCCAGCTCGTCGGCGTTCTTCTTCTCGCCCTTGTTGAAGCGCACGTTCTCGAACAGCACGACTTCACCCGGCTTCACCTCGACGCCGCCCAGGTAATCCCTGACCAGCGGCACGGTGCGGCCCAGGGCCTTGGACAGGTAGTCGGCGACCGGCTGCAGGCTGTTCTCTTCGGAGAATTCACCTTCGGTCGGGCGGCCCAGGTGCGAGCAGACCATTACCGCCGCGCCCTTCTCCAGGGCCAGCTTGATGGTCGGCAGCGAGGCCAGGATACGCGCGTCGCTCTTGACCACACCGTCCTTCACCGGAACGTTGAGGTCTTCGCGGATCAGTACGCGCTTACCTTGGAGGTCGAGGTCGGTCATCTTCAACACGGTCATGACAGTCAGTCCTGTAGGGGCTGTTTGATTAACGTTCAGTAGCGGCGACGTGCAGGAAGTGCCCTGCGGTGTCGAGCATGCGGTTGGCGAACCCCCACTCGTTGTCGAACCAGGCCAGCACGTTCACCAGGCGAGGGCCGGAAACGCGAGTCTGGCTGCCATCGACGATGGCCGAGTGCGGGTCATGATTGAAATCGCAGCTGGCGTGGGGCAGCTCGGTGTACGCCAGCAGGCCTTTCAGCGGGCCTTCGGCGGCAGCCTGGCGCAGCACGCGGTTGATCTCCTCGGCGGACGTATCGCGGGAGACCTGCAGGGTGATGTCCAGGGCCGAGACGTTCACCGTCGGCACCCGAATGGCTTTGGCCTGGATTCGCCCGGCGAGTTCCGGCAGCAGGCGCTCAATGCCGCGCGCCAGCCCCGTGGACACCGGGATCACCGACTGGAAGGCCGAACGCGTGCGGCGCAGATCTTCGTGGTGGTAGGCGTCGATCACCGGCTGGTCGTTCATCGCCGAGTGGATGGTGGTGATCGAGACGTACTCGATGCCCACGGCCTCGTTCAGCAGCTTGAGCAGCGGCACGCTGCAGTTGGTGGTGCAGGAGGCGTTGGACACCAGCGTCTCGGCGCCGGAGAGCTCTTGCTGGTTGATACCGAAGACCACGGTGGCGTCGATATCCGCCTCGCTGGCCATCGGCTGCGAGAAAAGCACCCGCGACGCACCCGCGGTGAGGAAGCGCTCGCCATCGGCGCGGGTGTTGTAGACGCCGGAGCATTCCAGCACCAGGTCGATGTCCAGGGCGCGCCAGTCGATCGCCTCGGGTTCGGCTTCGCGGAACACCTTCACGCAGTCGCCGCCTACATGCAGGCAGCCGTCGGCCACGCTCACCTCGCCGGGGAAGCGGCCGTGGGTGGAGTCAAAGCGGGTCAGGTATTCCAGGCTGGCCAGGTCCGCCAGGTCGTTCAGCGCGACGATGGAGAAACCGGCCTTGGCGCCGCGTTCGTGCAGGGCACGGAACACGCAGCGGCCAATACGGCCGTAGCCGTTGAGGGCAACTCGGTAAGGGCGCTTGGACATTGTTATCCCTTGGTGATCGCTGCCGGGGCGTAACGCACCCCGGCAGGCTCAGGCGCTCGTCAGGCTTCGAGCAGCTCGGCGGCGACTTCCAGCACGTTCTCGACGGTGAAGCCGAAGTGTTCGAACAGCGCCGGGGCCGGGGCCGACTCACCGAAGGTGGTCATGCCGATCACGCGGCCTTCCAGGCCCACATACTTGTACCAATAGTCGGCGTGGGCCGCTTCGATGGCAATGCGCGCACCGACCTGTACCGGCAGCACGGCCTGCTTGTAGCCGGCGTCCTGCTGGTCGAAGACGCTGGTGGACGGCATGGAGACCACGCGCACCTTGCGGCCTTCGGCGCTGAGCTTGTCGAACGCCTGCACGGCCAGCCCGACTTCGGAGCCGGTGGCGATCAGGATCAGTTCCGGCTCGCCGTCGCAGTCTTTCAGCACGTAGGCGCCACGGGCCACATCGGCCAGTTGGGCGGCGTCGCGCGGCTGGTGCGGCAGGTTCTGGCGGCTGAAGATCAGTGCGGACGGGCCGTCAGCGCGCTCGATGGCGTACTTCCAGGCCACCGCGGATTCCACGGCATCGGCCGGGCGCCAGGTGTCCAGGTTCGGGGTCAGGCGCAGGCTGGCCAGTTGCTCGATCGGCTGGTGGGTCGGGCCGTCTTCGCCCAGACCGATGGAGTCGTGGGTGAACACGTACAGCACGCGCTGCTTCATCAGGGCGGACATGCGCACCGCGTTGCGGGCGTATTCCATGAAGATCAGGAAGGTTGCGCCGTAGGGGATGAAGCCGCCGTGCAGGGCCACGCCGTTCATGATGGCGCTCATGCCGAACTCGCGCACGCCGTAGAACAGGTAGTTGCCGTTGGCATCGTCGGCGCTCACACCCTTACAGCCCTTCCACAGGGTCAGGTTGGAACCGGCGAGGTCGGCGGAGCCGCCCAGCAGTTCCGGCAGCAGCGGGCCGAAGGCGTTCAGGGCGTTCTGGCTGGCCTTGCGGCTGGCGATGGTCTCACCCTTCAGGGCGACGTCGGCGACGTAGGCAGCAGCCTTCTCGGCGAAGTCGGCGGGCAGCTCACCGGCCACACGGCGCTCGAACTCGGCGGCCAGTTCCGGGTGCGCGGCCTGGTAGGCAGCGAAGCGCTTGTTCCACTCGGCTTCGCGGGTGGCGCCGCTGTCCTTGGCGCTCCACTCGGCGTAGATGTCCGCCGGGATTTCGAACGGGCCGTGGTTCCAGCCCAGCGCAGCGCGGGTGGCGGCCACTTCGTCGACGCCCAGGGCGGCGCCGTGGCTTTCTTCCTTGCCCTGCTTGTTGGGCGAACCGAAGCCGATGATGGTCTTGCAGCAGATCAGGGTCGGCGCGTCGCTCTTGCGGGCGGTGTCGATGGCGGTCTTGATCTCGTCGGCGTCATGCCCGTCGACGTTGCGGATCACCTGCCAGCCGTAGGCTTCGAAGCGTTTCGGGGTGTCGTCGGTGAACCAGCCGTGGACTTCGCCATCGATGGAGATGCCGTTGTCGTCGTAGAAGGCGATCAGCTTGTTCAGGCGCAGGGTGCCGGCCAGCGAGGCGACTTCATGGGAGATGCCCTCCATCATGCAGCCGTCGCCCAGGAAGGCGTAGGTGTAGTGGTCGACGATGCTGTGGCCGTCGCGGTTGAACTGCGCAGCCAGTACTTTTTCGGCCAGCGCCATGCCCACGGCATTGGCGATGCCCTGGCCCAGCGGGCCGGTGGTGGTCTCGACGCCAGCGGTATAGCCGTACTCCGGGTGGCCCGGGGTACGCGAGTGCATCTGGCGGAAGTTCTTCAGGTCATCGACGGTGACGTCGTAGCCGGTGAGGTGCAGCAGCGAGTAGATCAGCATCGAGCCGTGGCCGTTGGACAGCACGAAGCGGTCGCGGTCGGCCCACTGCGGGTTGCTCGGGTTGTGCTTGAGGTAGTCGCGCCAGAGGACTTCGGCGATATCCGCCATGCCCATGGGGGCGCCAGGATGGCCGCTGTTGGCTTTCTGCACGGCATCCATGCTGAGTGCGCGGATGGCGTTGGCTCGCTCACGACGGCTGGGCATCGCTGAATCTCCTGCGGGGGCTGCTTCGAAAGATCGAAGGGAATGAAAAAAGGCCGGTATTTTCGCCCAGCCGGGCCCTGTGGGGCAATGACAGATCGGCAGATGCCTGACACAGGGCACCGGTTTATCGCCGTGGGCTGATCAAAAACCACTCATCCGGCAATATCAAAACTTTTTGATACAGCCCTTGCCGACCCCGAAGGCCATGACTAGACTGCGCAACCCATGAGTCTGCGCCTGCCCGAAATCCGCCACGACGATTGCGACCAGTTGGCTGCCCTGTGCAAGGCCGGCGGCGACCCGCTGCGGCTGAACGTGCTGCGGGTGCTGGCCAACGATTCGTTCGGCGTACTGGAACTGGCGCATATCTTCGGCGTACGTCAGTCGGGCATGAGCCATCACCTGAAGGTGCTGGCCCAGGCCGGCCTGGTCGCTACCCGTCGCGAAGGCAACGCGATCTTCTATCGCCGCGCCCTGCCCCAGGGTGAAAGCCTGGGCGGCACGCTGCACGGGGCGCTGCTCGAAGAAGTGGACGAACTGGCGCTGGCCGATGACGTCAGCGCCCGGGTCGACGGCGTACACGCCCAACGTGCCGCCGTGAGCCGCGACTACTTCGCCCGTAGTGCGGAGAAGTTCCAGGCGACCCAGGACCTGATCGCAGGACTGCCGCAATACCGCGAAAGCGTACTGGCGCTGCTCGATGCACTGAGCTTCGCCGCCGGCGCCACGGCGCTGGAAGTCGGCCCCGGCGACGGCGGGTTTCTCCCCGAGCTGGCCCGGCGTTTCGATCAGGTCACGGCGCTGGACAACAGCGAGACCATGCTTGCAATGGCGCGGCAACGTTGCGCCAGCGATGGATTGAACAACGTCCGGCTGCGGCTGGGCGACGCCCTGCAGGACGTCGACGACGCGGCGGACTGTGTGGTGCTGAACATGGTGCTGCATCACTTCGCCGCACCGGCGGAGGCCATGAAGCAGCTGGCACGCCTGGTGAAACCCGGTGGCAGCCTGCTGGTGACCGAACTCTGCAGCCACGACCAGAGCTGGGCCCGCGAGGCCTGTGGCGATCTCTGGCTGGGGTTCGAACAGGAAGACCTGGCCCGCTGGGCCGACGCCGCCGGGCTCGCGTCCGGCGAAAGTGTGTACATCGGTTTACGCAATGGCTTTCAGATCCAGGTGCGGCACTTCGCCAAACCGGATTCGCGAAGCGTCCTCACCCACCGGTAAATGATAGGAACCGTTAGATGAGCGAATACTCAGTTTTCACCTCCGAATCCGTCTCCGAAGGCCATCCGGACAAGATCGCGGACCAGATTTCCGATGCGGTGCTCGACGCCATCATCGCCAAGGACAAATACGCCCGCGTGGCCTGCGAAACCCTGGTGAAGACCGGTGTCGCGATCATCGCCGGTGAAGTCACCACTTCCGCCTGGGTCGACCTGGAAGAGCTGGTGCGCAAGGTCATCATCGACATCGGTTACAACAGCTCCGAAGTCGGCTTCGACGGCGCCACCTGCGGCGTGCTGAACATCATCGGCAAGCAGTCGGTGGACATCAACCAGGGCGTCGACCGCGCCAAGCCGGAAGACCAGGGCGCTGGCGACCAGGGCCTGATGTTCGGCTATGCCAGCAACGAAACCGACGTGCTGATGCCCGCGCCGATCTGCTTCTCCCACCGCCTGGTGGAGCGCCAGGCCGAGGCCCGCAAATCCGGCCTGCTGCCGTGGCTGCGCCCGGATGCCAAGTCCCAGGTCACCTGCCGCTACGAAGGCGGCAAGGTCGTCGGTATCGACGCCATCGTGCTGTCCACCCAGCACAACCCGGAAGTCAGCTACAAGGACCTGCGCGAAGGCGTGATGGAGCTGATCATCAAGCAGGTGCTGCCGGCCGAACTGCTGCACAAGGACACCCAGTTCCACATCAACCCGACCGGTAACTTCGTCATCGGTGGCCCGGTGGGCGACTGCGGCCTGACCGGCCGCAAGATCATCGTCGACTCCTACGGCGGCATGGCCCGTCACGGCGGCGGCGCGTTCTCCGGCAAGGACCCGTCCAAGGTCGACCGTTCCGCCGCCTACGCCGGCCGCTACGTGGCCAAGAACATCGTCGCCGCCGGCCTGGCCGAGCGTTGCGAGATCCAGGTGTCCTACGCCATCGGCGTGGCCCAGCCGACCTCCATCTCGATCAACACCTTCGGCACCGGCAAGATCAGCGATGACAAGATCATCCAACTGGTCCGCGAGCACTTCGACCTGCGTCCGTACGCGATCACCAAGATGCTCGACCTGCTGCACCCGATGTACCAGCCGACCGCAGCCTACGGCCACTTCGGTCGCAACCCGTTCGAAATGACCTACGACGGTGACACCTTCACCGCCTTCACCTGGGAGCGCACCGACAAGGCTGCCGCCCTGCGTGATGCCGCCGGCCTGTAAGGCCCGGTAGCAGGAAAAAGCCCCGCCTCGGCGGGGCTTTTTCGTTTCTGATCGCCCACAAGCCTTGGCGAAAAATCCACGCTCATTCCGGCATCAATCGCCGCTTTCGGCTCCTAGCCTTGCGGGTTTCCACTGCACGGTCTCTCGCCATGCTCCGCCTCGTCATCACCTTGCTGCTTTGCCTTCCTCTTACCGTTCGTGCCTGCCCCGACTGGCCGTCCGAGCAGGTGCCTCGACAGATCGAGGCACTCCGCGGGCAGCTGACGCAGTGGGATGACGCCTACCACCGGGACGGAAAGTCCCCCGTGGCCGATGAGCTTTACGACCAGGCACGCGAACGACTGGCGCAGTGGCGGGACTGCTTCCCTCAAGTCCGTGTTGCCCCCGAGTCACCGCTGGCCAGCAGCGCGGGGACGATTCGCCACCCCTTCCCCCACACCGGCCTCGACAAGCTTCCCGATGCCTCGGCCGTGCGCAGTTGGCTGGCCAACCGCTCCGATCTCTGGGCGCAACCTAAGGTCGACGGCGTAGCGGTCACGCTGATCTACCGCGACGGTCGCTTCATCCAGGCAATCAGCCGCGGCGACGGCAGCGCCGGGCAGGACTGGACCGCCAACGCGCAACGAATCGATGCTATCCCCAGGCAGTTACCCGGCGAACCAGGCGATCTAGTACTGCAAGGCGAGCTGTACTGGCGACTGCCACAGCATGTGCAAGCGTTGCAGGGCGGTTCGGGTGCCCGCGGCAAGGTCGCCGGCCTGATGGCCCGCAAGGATTTGGGCGACCAAGGCACACAGATCGGTCTGTTCGTCTGGGAGCTGCCGGAGGGTCCGGTGAAAATGCCGGATCGTTTGGCACGACTGCGCCAGCTGGGATTCGATGACAGCGCCGACCTGACCGTGCCGGTGGCAGGGCAATCTGAAATCGAGTCCTGGCGCGAACGCTGGTATCGCCAGCCGCTGCCCTTCGCCAGCGATGGCATTGTCATCCGCCAGGGCCGCCGGCCACCGGGCAAGGCCTGGAGTGCACAGGCGCCGGGCTGGGCGGTGGCGTGGAAGTATCCACATCAACAGGCACTGGCGGAGGTTCGTCGCGTGGCGTTCAAGGTCGGCCGCAGTGGCCGGGTGACACCTGTGCTGCATCTGGCCCCGGTAGAGCTGGATGGACGAACCATCCAGCGCGTCGGCGTCGGCTCGCTCAAGCGCTGGCGCAGCCTGGACATCCGCCCTGGCGACCAGGTCGCCATCGCCCTCGCCGGACTGACCATTCCTCGCCTGGACGGCGTGGTCTGGCGCTCGCCGAATCGCCCCAAAATAGCCGCGCCAGAAGACGGCCAGTTCAACGCCCTCTCCTGCTGGCAGCCCATCGAGGGCTGCGAGGAACAGTTCCTCGCCCGCCTGGAGTGGCTCAGCGGAAAGAGCGGGCTGGGGCTAGCCGGTGTCGGACCGGGCACCTGGAGCAAGCTGCACGAAGCCGGGCTGCTGACGGGAATACTCGCCTGGATGACGCTGACGCCAGAGCAACTGAGCCAGGTTCCCGGACTCGGTGAGCGAAGTGCAGCGAGTCTGCACCAGCAGTTCCAGCTCGCTCGCCGGCGATCGTTCGCTACCTGGCTGCGTGCCCTGGGTGCACCGTCCCCCAACGCCCATCCCGCGGGAGACGACTGGCCCGCGCTGGCCGCCCGCGACGCAGTGCAGTGGCAGATGCAACCAGGCATAGGCAAGGTGCGCGCGGCACAACTGGAAGCCTTCTTCAAAGCGCCGGCAGTCGTGCAATTGCGCGAGCAGTTGCACGACCTCGGCGTTGCCGGTTTCTGAGCGCCTCAGCGCATCTGGAAGGCTTCCTGGTGGAAGCGGTTGCCCGGCATGCCCTGGCGGCGCAGGTCACGGCGCAGCAGTTCGGCCAGCGCCTGCGGGCCGCAGAACCACACGCTCGGCCACCGCCCTCCTACACCGGGCTGCAGACCCAGATCGGCTGCCTGCAGGTAACCTTCGCTCTCGCTGTAATGCACACGCAGATCGATACGCGGCAATTTCGCACACAACTCACGCAGGCGGCCGGCATAGATGGCATCGGACGGCGAGCGCACGCAGTACAGCAGCGTCACCTCCGGGCTGTCATCCGGCCGCGCCTGCAGTGAGTCGAGCCACGCCAGGAAGGGTGTAATGCCGATACCACCGGCGATCCAGACCTGCCGCTCGCCCTTGTCGCGGCGGAAGTCGAAGCGGCCGTACGGCCCTTCCACCTTCACCGGGTCTCCCACCTTCAGTCCATCCTGAAGGCGCTGTGTGTAGTCCCCCAATGCCTTGATGCTGAAACGCACTTCGCCGTTGCCCAGGTCGCCGCTGGAAATGGTGAAGGGATGCTGGCCTTCCAGGCGATTGCAGGTGAGGAAGGCAAATTGCCCGGCACGGTGCTGCCAACGCCCCTGCAGCTTGCAGGTCACTTCCAGCATTCGCTCGCCTGGGCGGTCGACCGCCACCACGACACCCTCATGGGTGCGCCGGCGGCCGATCTGCCCGGTCAGCGACCAGAGCGCACACAGGCTGCCCACCGCGGCGCAGAGTGCCACCAGCCAGCCGACCGGTTGCGCCCAGTAGCCCGCCGGCGCCAGCACCACGCCATGGAAGGCGAGCACCAGATAGACCACGGCGAGGGTTTTGTGGACATAGCGCCACAAGTGATAGGGGAAGCGCTGCCAGAGCGTGATGACCAGCATCGCCGCCAGCAACCAGGCCGACCACTCGCCCAGGTCCTTGGCCGAGCCGCGGAATACGTCGAGGAAGGTTTCCACCCTCGGCCCCTTGGCCGGCTTGGCGATGAACTCGGCGAGCAGCGGCCCACCCAGCTCCATCAGGTAGTGCAGCAGGCCCAGCACGATGGCCAGGATGCCCGCCCACTTGTGCGCGCGGTACATGCGGTCGAGGCCGTCGAGGGGCTTCTCCAGCCACACCGGGCGCACCGCCAGCAGCATGATCAGCGACATCAGCGCGAATGACGCGACGCCAGTGAAGAGAATGGCCTGCTTGCGCACGACCCAGATATCCAGCGTCGCCGGCGGGTCGACGAACAGGGCGAGGCCAAAGGTGGCCGCCACGGCCAACAGTACGATCCAGATGAGTTTCATGACTTCTCCTTGGAGCACTGACTTAGTGCACCCACATGGAAGCTGAAGGGTTCCTCTGAATTATCCCTTAATTTCGAAGGGCCTTTAGGGTCGTACCGGTGATGCCATGATCCATGTCAAACGCATCATCCTTCGTTATGCTCGGCACTTTCCTACGGCAAATATAAAAACAACCATGCGCCTTCGCGTTCTTTCCGACCTCCATCACGAGCACTTTCCCAACGGTTATCGCCAATTGCCGCAGACTGTGTCGGACATCGTCGTACTTGCCGGAGATATCCACGAACACTTGCAGGGGCTGCACTGGGCGCGCGAGGAATTTCCTGATAGCGAGATCATCTACGTCGCCGGCAATCACGAGTTCTATCACTCAGACTTGCCCGAACTGACCCAGGCCATGCGCAATCTGGCGCAGGCATTGAATATTCACTTTCTGGAAAAGGACGCCGTGGTCCTGGGCGGCGTACGCTTCCTTGGCGCCACGCTGTGGACCGACTTTCAGCTCTATGGCGCGCATGCGTCGGAACTGGCCTACGAGCAGGCCCAGTTACTCATGCCGGACTTCCGTACGATCGACTACTTCGCCCAACCCTTCACCCCAGGCATGAGCGCCGATATCTGCGCGTCGACCTGTCGGTGGCTGGAGGCGGAACTGGCACAGCCCTTTGCCGGGCCCACGGTGGTGGTCACCCACCACGCACCCAGCGCGCGCTCGATTCCTCCGCATTACGTGGGCGATGCGCTGTCGCCGGCCTTCGCTTCCAACCTGGAATCACTGGTCGAGCGCTGTGACCTGTGGATCCACGGTCACGTTCACGAATGCCTGGACTACCACGTCGGCCGGGGTCGCATCGTCACCAACCCCGGCGCCTACCCCGGCGAGGACAGCGGTTTCGATCCCTGTCGGGTGATCGAACTCTAGAACGGCTGCCCGCTATGTGGCTGCTCGCCAGGTGATAGCTCGCTGAAGAACCGCCAGATTTCAGCCGGCCCATCCAGTTGCGGGTCGACCTGGCCAAGCATGCGCGGCGGCCGGTAAAGCGGCTGCGAAATCAGGTGCCCTCCACCAAACACCGTCACCAGCTCCACGGGCGGCCCGTCGCCGGCAGCCCAGCGCTGGCGCTGCGTCCACACCGGCCCCGGCAGGGTCAGCTTATCCACCTGCGGCTCGCCTCCCTGGCCGTTGCGCCGCGCCAGTGCAAGAGCAGAGTCCTCGGCAGAGAGCACGTTGCCGCGATCACCGAAGCCAAACAGCGTGACCCGGCCACCCGCGTAGGGATTGATGGGGTCCCGCGTGCCATTCATCAACAACGCCGCCCTGGGCTGCTCGGCGGGACGGCAGGCGTCGTTGTCGGCGCTCGGCAGGCTGGCATCCACGGCGGCGACGCCAGCGACCTTGTCCGGCGCTTCCGCCGCCATCCGCAAGGCCATCTGCCCGCCATTGGAATAGCCCGTGACGAACACCCTCGCGGGATCGACGCCGCGCTCGCGCTGCAGGCGCGCGATCATGTCCGAGAGAAAGCCGACATCATCGATGTTCAGTTGCCGGGCGCTGTAGGAGGCGACCCGCCGGCAGTCGTTCCAATGGCCTTCGAAACCATCGGGGTAGAGCACCAGAAAACCGTCGCGATCTGCCAACGCGTCGAAACGGTAGCCGCTGTCGCGGCGCATGCGCTCGCCGTTGCTCTGCGAGCTGTGCAGCACCACCAGCAGCGCCGGGCGCTCGGCCAACTTCTGCGGCACGTAGAGCACGTAGCTGCGGCGTCGCTGACCCTGGCGCAGCGAGGCATCCTCACTGCTGCCGGTCAGCGTTGGTCGCTGCATCAGCTCGCCGGGCACGTACCACCAACCGCCCACCAGCAGCGCCAGTACCAGCAGCGCGATGAGCCCCTGCACGATCCGCATCGCCACCCGCATACCGCTTCTCCTTGCCCGCCCGGCGGGCCTTGCGAGTCCGGGCCAGATTCGGAGGCATTGCCCTGGGGCAGCCCCTGGCGCTCCCGTCCATGGCAAACTCTAGCCGTTGACTCCAACGTCATAGTGTTTGGTAACCAAGGACTCCGAAAATGTTCCGAAGCTCTGCCCTGATGGCCGCCGTTCTCGCCCTCGGCTGCGCCAGCCCGCTACTCGCCGCCGAGGCGTCCGGGCAACCGCTGACCGGCTGCGCCGCCAAGCGCGCCGCTCTCGAAACCCAGCTCGAACAGGCCAAGGCCCAAGGCAACGGCAACCGCATCGCCGGCCTGCAGACCGCCCTGGAGAAGGTGAAGACCTATTGCACCGACGCCAGCCTTACGCAGGAGCGCAAGCAGAATGTGCTGGACGCGGAGAAGGAAGTCGCCCAGCGCGAGAAGGACCTGCGCAAGGCGATGAACAAGGGTGACGCCGAGAAGATCGAGAAGCGCAAGGACAAGCTGGCCGAAGCCCGCGCCGAACTGGAGCAGGCCAAGCGCGAACTGGAGGAGTGAACCTGTAGGATCGAACTGGCTCGTTCGCGAGTCAGCTCGACCCTACAAGAAAGCGCCCGTCAGAGCGCGCGGAATTTCTTGTGGCAGGCTTCGCAGGCGTCTTCCACCGCGGCGAAGTCCTTGCGCACGCCTTCAGGCGTCGGCGCGGCATTGCGGGTGTTTTCGCCCAGGGCGCGGACGGCCTGTTCGAAGGTCTTGGCGTCGGCCTGGAACTCCAGTTGGCGCTGCCAGATTTCTGCCTTGGCGCGGGTGTCGTCGCTTTCCACCTTGTCAGCTGGCGGCTGGGTCGTGGGGAAGTACTGCCAGGGCTTGTCGGCCAGTTCGCCCAGCTTGGTCGAATTGCTCCGGAACTTGTCCGCGTCGAAGGGAATTCGCCCGCGCAACATGCCGCCCATGTCCTCGCTGGTCTTGAGCATCTCCTTGAACACCGCCTGGCGCTTGTACTCCGGCGAGTTGGGGTCCAGGCGATGGCAGCCGGCAAGCGCGGTACCGGCCAGCAGCAGAACGAGCAGGGTCTTCAACTTCATGGGGGACTCTTGTAGGACGGCCAGACACGGAAGCGCCGGATTATCCGCCCGGTTCCCCGAATGATCCAGACCGCGTGCCGGTCGCTGCGGCCATCCGCCGCAGCGCCGTGCCATTCGTTCAGCTGCCGTTCAGGCAGCCTCGGGTCAGGCGGAAACGACGAAGATCGCGATGATCAACGCCATGCCGAGGAACCATGCCAGCGAGCGCAGCATCGCCAGGTCGGCGATGTAGAAGATCAGGTAGAGCAGGCGGCTGGTGACCCAGGCGATGGCCAGGCGGTCGATGGTGGCGGGTTCGGCATTGTTCACCACGTAAGCTATGATTACTGCCGCGGCGAAGGCCGGGGTCACCTCGAAGCTGTTCATCTGGAAGGCGTTGGCGCGCTTGCGATAGCCCTCCAGGCTGGCGAGGAAGGTGCGCGGGTCGTGGTTCTGCCGGGGGCCGAAGCCGCCGCCAGTGAACTTGGCGATGCTGGTGCCGACGTAAGGCAGGAAGATCGCGATCAGGACGCACCAGAAGGCAATGGGCATGGCGGAACTCTCGTCGAGGGGAAAGGCCGCAGCTTAGGCCATGGCCGTGCGCCGCGTCCTTGACCGGCTTGGCGGGTTGCTCCGTAGCGCGAGCCAATCCTCAGAGTTTCATCACCAGCATGCCCGCCAACACCAGGCTGCACGCCGCCAGACGCGGCAGGCCGAAGGGTTCCTTGAGGAAGCGCATGCCGAACAGCACCACCAGCAGCACACTGGTCTCGCGCAGCGCGGCGGCCTCGGCGATGGAGCCCAGCTGCATGGCCCAGAGCACCAGCCCGTAGCTGAGCAGCACGCAGAAACCGACGCTCAGGCCGAGCTTCCAGTCGTTGATCCAGAACTTGGCGAAGGCTCGGGTGCGCCCGCACAGCGCCACCAGCGGAAATGGCAGGCCCGACAGCAGCGACAGCCAAACCAGGTAGTCCAGCGGCTTGGGCCAGAGCTTGAGCGCGTTGCCGTCGGTCCAGGTGTAACTGCCGATGCACAGGCCCATCAGCAGCACGGTGGGATAGGCGATCCACGGCAGCTTCGAGCCGCCGCCGCCCTTGAGCAGGAACAGCATGCCGACCGGGATCAGCAGGATACCGAGGATCTGCTTGCCGGTCAGGTGCTCGCCGCCGAAGTAGAGGGTCAGCGCCAGCACCACCAGCGGCGACAGCCCGCGCATCAGCGGATAGACCAAACCCAGGTCGCCGACCTTGTAGGCCTGGATCAGCAGCACGCGATAGACCAGTTGCAACGACACGGCGGCCAGCAGCCAGGGCCAGACTTCGGCAGGAGGAATCTCGATCCAGGGCAGCAGGAGCAGCGCGGCGGCGAGGCCGACCATGTCCATGCAGGCAACCACCAGCAGGCGGTCGTTGCTGAACTTGACGAGGGTGTTCCAGGTAGCGTGCAGCAGGGCGGCCAGCAGCACCAGGGTAGTGGCAAGCACGAAAACGAACTCCTGGTATAGACCAGATCAATTCTACCCTGAGCCACCCCATGCCGGGCAAGCGCTGGCTGTTTCGGACATTTCCACCTGCCTCCTCAGCCATAACTGGCCTAGACTGGGCCTTTTCGCCAGCACGAGCCTCTGCCATGCCACGCCTGATCAAGTTCCTGACCGCTTACATCCTCGTCACCCTGCTCTCCGGCTGCGGCTACAACGCCATGCAATCCGGCGACGAAGGCGTGAAGGCCGCCTGGTCGGAAGTGCTCAACCAGTACCAGCGCCGCGCCGACCTGATCCCCAACCTGGTCAGCACCGTGAAGGGCTACGCCGCCCATGAAGCCAGCGTGCTGACCCAGGTGACCGAGGCCCGCGCCAAGGTCGGCAGCACCACCCTGAATGCCGACCAGCTCGACGACCCGGAAGCGGTCAAGCGCTTCCAGCAGGCCCAGGGGCAGCTCAGCTCGGCGCTGTCACGCTTGCTGGTGGTCTCGGAAAACTACCCGCAGCTCAAGGCTGACGGCCTGTTCAAGGACCTGCTGACCCAGCTCGAAGGCACCGAGAACCGCATCACTGTCGCCCGTGGCCGCTATGTGAAGGCCGTGCAGGAATACAACGTGATGATTCGCCAGTTCCCGCAGGTGATCACCGCGAAGATCTTCGGCTACAAGCCCAAGGCCAACTTCAGCGTCGAGAACGAAGCCGCCATTTCCACCGCGCCTAAAGTGGACTTCGGCAACGCGCCGGCGCAGCCCGCACAATGACCTTGCCGCGCTGGCTGCTGGCCGCCCTGCTGCTGTGCTGGGCGGTCGTGCTGCAGGCGGCGCCGGTCGCCATTCCGCCGCTCAGCGCCCGCGTCACCGACCTCACCCAGACCCTCGATGCCGGGCAGCGCGCGCAGCTGGAAAGCCAACTCGCCGGCCTGGAGCAACGCAAGGGCGCGCAAATCGCCGTACTGCTGGTTCCCACCACTGGCGAGGACAGCATCGAGGACTACACGGTGCGTGCTTTCGAGCAATGGAAGCTGGGCCGCAAGGGTGTCGATGACGGCGTGCTGCTGGTGGTTGCGAAGAATGACCGTACGCTGCGCATCGAAGTCGGCTACGGGCTGGAAGGCACCATCACCGACGTGCAGGCCGGCCGGATCATCCGCGAACAGATCGTCCCCTTCTTTCAGAAAGGTGACTTCGCTGGCGGCATCCAGGCCGGCGTCGACAGTCTGATCGCGCTGATCGAGCCGCCCTCCGCCGCAACCACGCCGGACGGCAGCGAAGACGAATTGCCGCATACCGGCCCGGCGGAAAACTACAGCGACGCTTACTCGAACCGCAACGCGACGGCCGCCGAGGAAATCCCGCCCACCCGCCTGGCAGCGCTACTCGGCCTGCTGGTCGGCGTGCCGCTGCTGGGCATGCTGCTGCCGGTGTCCTGGATGCGCCAGCGCAGCATGGGCCGCTACCTGCTGTGCAGCGTGCTGGTGGGCGGCATCGCCGCTGGCGTGCTGCTGGTCAGCGAAGCCAATCCCGCCGCGCTGCAACAGCAGTTGATCGGCGCCTTCTCGATCCCGCTGGTGCTGTACATCTTCTTCCTGCCGCCGATGTGGCTGACCATGGGCGTGCTGCAACTGCTCATGACGATCATCAGCTCGATCGGCCGCGGCGGGCGTGGAGGTGTCGGCGGCGGTGGCGGGTTCCGTGGCGGCGGTGGTTCCAGCGGCGGTGGCGGAGCCTCCGGCCGCTGGTAATCCTGGGCCCTCAGAGGGCGGCGACGCCCTGCTCTTCCTCGCGGATCGAGCGCAGTACCTGGCGCTGCAGGTCGATGAACTCGGCGCTGGCAGCCATGTCCTCGTAGCGCGGACGCCCCAGCTTCACGTCGAAGGTGGCCTTGATCCGCCCCGGCCCGAGTCCCATCACCACGATGCGGTCGGACAGGTACACCGCCTCTTCCACGTCGTGGGTGACGAACATCACCGTCAGCCGGTGGGTTTCCCAGATACGCGTGAGCAGTTCCTGCATCTGGTGGCGGGTCATGGCATCCAGCGCGCCGAAGGGCTCGTCCATCAGCAGGATCTTTGGCCGGTAGGACAGCGCGCGCGCGATCGCCACGCGCTGCTTCATCCCGCCGGACAACTCGTTCGGGTAGGCCTCGGCGAACTTCGTCAGCTTCACCAGCTCCAGGTGCTCGTCGGCGATCTCACGGCATTGCGCGCGGGACATGCCGGCCGCCTTGAGGGCGAACTCGACATTCTGCCGCGCGGTGAGCCAGGGCAGCAGGGTGTAGGACTGGAACACCACGCCACGGTCCAGGCCCGGCCCTGTGATCGGCACGCCGTCGACCTTCACACTGCCGCTGTCGAACTCTTCCAGGCCGGCGGCGATGGACAGCAGCGTGCTCTTGCCACAGCCGGAGGTGCCGACGATGGACACGAACTCGTTGTCCGCCAGCGTCAGGTCGATGTTGCGCAGCACCTCGCGGCGCGACTGGCCGACCGCGAAACTCTTGTTCAGGCCGGAGATTTCCAAAGTCGCCATCAGTTGCGCCTCCGGTTGTAGCGGAACAGGACCTTCTCGCCGGCGCGCATGGCCTGATCGGTGATCAGGCCGAGGAAACCGAGCAGCAGGATGTAGCCGATGATGGTGTCGGTCTGGAAGAAGCGCTGGGACACGGTGATGCGGTAGCCCAGGCCCGAAGTCGCCGCCACCAGCTCAGCCAGCACCAGCCAGGTCCAGGCCCAGCCGAGGCTGATCCGCAGGGCGTCCCAGATACCCGGCAATGCGCTGGGCAGGACGATCTTCAGGAGGATGCGGCGATCCGGCATCCCCAGCGTGCGACCAAGGCCGACGAAGTCAGCCGGCACACGCTTGATCGCGTCCATCACCATCAGCACCTGCTGGAAGAAGGTACCGATCCAGATGATGAGGAATTTCTGGAAGTCGCTGGTGCCGGCCCAGAGGATGGTCAGCGGGACGAAGGCGACCACCGGCATGTAGCGCACGAAGTCCACCAGCGGCTCGGTGGCGGCTTTCCAGAAGCCGTAGCAGCCGGCGAAGACGCCGATCACGATGGACATCGCCGAGGACACCAGGAAGGCCACGGCGATGCGGTACACGCTGACCTTCAGGTCCGACCACAGCGTGCCATCGGCGGCCAGCTTGAGCATGCGCGCCCAGACGTCACCGGGCGCCGGCAGGAATATCTTCGGCACCGCGCCGCTGGCGCCGGCCAGCCACCAGAGCAGCGCCAGCAGGACGAACACGGCGCCGCCGATGAGCAGGAAATGGCGCTGCGCGATCGGCTTGCCGATGGTGAACAGCGGGTTGGATTTGCGGGCTTTCATGTCGGGCTCGTCGAACGGAGAAAGACGCGCGCCGGCTCAGGGCCGGCGCGCGTGGTGTTTCAGAGAGTCAGAGGGCCTCGACGAAGCGCGCGTCGATGGCCTGTGCCGGGGTGACCGGCTGCTGCAGGATGCCGGCTTCGCTGGCGGCCTTCTGGATGTGCTCGAACGAGCCTTTCTGGAAGGAGCCTTTCAGCTCGGCCTGGTTCTCCTTCACCGAGTAGAAGTGCACGCCGTCAAAGGCGCTGCTGAGTTCGGACTCGTCGGCGCCCACGCCCTTGGCGATGGCGGCACGGCCTTCGGCGCTCTTCTCGTTGTAGTGCTTGAGGCCCGCTTCCCAGCTCTTGATCAGCGCCAGCACCTGGCCGGGACGCTCCTTCAGCACTTCGTCGCGCACCACGAACACGTCGCTGATGATGCCCGGGTCATCCGAGCCCTTGTACAGCAGGTTGACCTTGGGGTTCTGCTGCTTGGCGGCGGACAGGTACGGCTCATAGGTGACGGCGGCCGGGACCTGGCCGGCGATCAGCGCGCTGCCGGCGTTGGCGGCAGGCATCGGCACCGGCTGCACATCGGCGAGGGTCAGGCCGGCCTTGCGCAGGGCGCTGTGCAGGAGGATGTCGCTGGTGGTGCCTTCCTCGTAGGCAACCTGCTTGCCCTTAAGGTCGGTCAGGGTCTTGATCGACGGGTCGACGATCAGCGCGTCGGCGCTGGTGCTCTGGTCCAGCAACAGGACTATCTTCACCGGCAGGCCGGCGGCGACCATGGCCATGGCGGTGTGGGTGGCAAGGTTGCCGCCGTCGATCTGGCCGCTGGCCAGGGCGGCGTTCATGTCCTTGTCTTCGGTGAAGTTGACCAGCTCGACCTGCTCCAGGCCGTTGGCCTTGAAGGCGCCAGCCTGCTCGGCGACGTACCACTGGCCGTAGCCCAGCCAGGGCTGCATGCCCATCTTGAAGGTACCGGCCTCGGGCTTGGTGTCGGCCTTGATCGCGGCGGCGTGCGCGGCGCCGGCCAGCAGCAGGCTGGCGCAGGTGGCCACGGCCAGTTGGCGCAGCGCGGATGCGAAAGTGGTGTGCATGGTCTCTCCCCGGTCATTGTTCTGCAGGAACATTCTGCTGAATGCAGTACTGCTGGATCGGCGGGGAGCAGCGTCGGCCCATGCCCGCCGTGGGCGGGCACAGGCTCACATTCAATCGACGCAAATGCAAAGGTTTTCGCCGCGGTTCGGCTTGGCTCCGGGCACGCAGGCAATCACCTTGGCGAGCCAGCCATCAGGGCTGGGGAATGGCATCGTCCTTGAACTGGTCCTTGATGTACTTGATCTCGGTACGGCCGTGCGGCGCCGGCTGGCCATCGGGGCCGATGTTGACGAAGACCATCTTGTCGACCGTGAGGATGCTCTTGCGGGTGATCTTGTTGCGCACTTCGCAGGTCAGGGTGATCGAGGTGCGGCCGAACTCGGTGGCGGTGATGCCCAGCTCGATGATGTCGCCCTGGCGCGCGGAACTGACGAAGTTGATCTCCGAGATGAACTTGGTGACCACGCGCTGGTTGCCCAGCTGGACGATGGCGTAGATCGCCGCTTCTTCGTCGATCCATTTCAGAAGGCTGCCGCCGAACAGGGTACCGTTCGGGTTGAGGTCTTCAGGCTTGACCCATTTGCGGGTGTGGAAATTCATGGAAGCTCCTTCTTGGGAGGTTGCACCTCGTGAGCACGATGACGGGGAAAGCCCCGCCGGCTATGCAAGTCTGGACCAGTCCGGCGCCAGATAACTTGCCATGACTCAGACCTGTTCAACATCTTGCGAGCTAGAGCAGAACAAGGCGGAAACAGGCTGAAAAAGCGGAGTTTACGTTCTGTAAATGAGCATTTTTCAGCCTGTTTCCAACGCAGTTATGCCGACGCGCAGCAGGTGTTCAGCCAAGGCCGGCTTCGGCGCGATAGCGCGCGGCCTCATCCACCAGCCAATCGCGGAAGGCGCCGAGGGTCGCCGATTCCACCTTGCGCTCGGGAATCATCAGGTAATAGGCATTTTCGCTCAAATAGGCATGTTGCATCGGCACGATAAGCCGTCCGTCGGCCAACTCGTGCTGGATCAGCATCGGTGGGATCAGCGCCACGCCCATGCCGTGCATCGCTGCCTGGGCGAGCATGGAGAACAGCTCGTAGCGCGTGCCGCTCATGTCGTGCGCCACGCTCATGCCCAGCGAACCGAACCACTGGCGCCAGGCGTAGGGCCGGGTGGTCTGCTGCATCAAGGGCAATTCGGCGATCTGCACGGCGGACAGTTCACGGCACCCACCCAGCAGCTCGGGACTGCACACCGGCACCGGGTTCTCGTGCATGAGGAAGTTGGCCACCGTGCCGGACCACACGCCGTCGCCGAAATACAGCGCCGCGTCGAACTCGGTGTCGGCGAAGAGGAAGGGCCGGGTGCGGTTGGTCATGTTCACCGTGACTTCCGGGTGCAGGCGCTTGAAGTCCTTCAGCCGTGGCAGCAGCCATTGCGTCGCAAAGGTCGGCACCACCGCCAGCTCCAGCGTACCGCCGCCCTGCTGCCCCATCACTGCCAGCGTGTCGCGCTCCACGGCGTCCAAGCGCTGGGCAACACGGCGGCTGTAGTTGAGCCCCGCTTCGGTCAGCTTCACCCCTCGCCGCGAACGGCGGAACAGCTCGACGCCGAGGAACTCCTCCAGCGTGGCGATCTGTCGGCAGATGGCGCTCTGGGTCAGCGACAGCTCGTCGGCGGCCTTGGTAAAGCTCTCATGGCGGGCGGCGGACTCGAAGGCGACCAGCGCCGCGGTGGTCGGGATCTTGCGTCGCATCGAATGCCTCTTCGGAATATCGTGATGCGCAGGAATCGCCATGAACGCCTGAAATAGAGGCGAGCAGGCAAAATCCAGCAGCAGCCCAGCAATTACGGAGTGACAAAATAGCACAACAGCGTGCGAATTAGTCGGTTGCCCCGCTTCCCGACGGCTGACTAGGATGGCCCACACCGAGCCCGCCTAGACTTGTGCGGGTCTTTCACTGTCTGCGTTCGAGGTTCTCCATGGCGACCAAAGCAAGCTTCAACTGGGAAGATCCGCTGCTGCTGGATCAGCAACTCACCGAAGAAGAGCGCATGGTGCGCGACAGCGCCCAGCAGTTCGCCCAGGACAAGCTGGCCCCGCGCGTACTGGAAGCCTTCCGCCACGAGCAGACCGACCCGGCGATCTTCCGCGAGATGGGCGAAACCGGCCTGCTCGGTGCGACCATCCCCGAGCAATACGGCGGCAGCGGCCTGAACTACGTGTGCTACGGCCTGATCGCCCGCGAAGTCGAGCGCATCGACTCCGGCTACCGCTCGATGATGAGCGTGCAGTCCTCCCTGGTGATGGTGCCGATCAACGAATTCGGCAACGAAGCCACCAAGCAGAAATACCTGCCGAAACTGGCCAGCGGCGAATACATCGGCTGCTTCGGCCTGACCCCACCCGGCGCCCGCGATCTCGCCGG
>OGQD01000331.1_pt1 | contig 37473 bp, 29 predicted proteins | sample 1553091 | NCBI WGS metagenome assembly OGQD01 (sample SAMEA2580290, study PRJEB22360) | human gut metagenome | biome: human gut; feature: human-associated habitat; material: faeces | place: Denmark | collected 2008/2010
TTCCTGCAGGCCACTCTTCCCAGCCGAATCTGTAATAATCACAGATCTTCTCTGCTATATTCTTTGTGTTAGACTCTATGTCATATGAAACTGCATCGGCATCATATTCTGACAGATCTGTGTACTGATCCATGGTAACGACAACAAAGTCCATACCCACTTTATCTTCCAGTTCTGCTATCTCCCCGCGGAGAGTCTCCTCCTCCGAATCAGACAGCTCATCTGCATAGTCAAACACTCTCTCATTTGTCTTACATTCTGTATTATTTCTGGCGTCATGCTTGAGATTGGCATTTGATTTCACAAAGTATCCTATAAAGAACACTATTCCAAGTCCAAGTACCACGAGCATTGCCACGATAAATTTCTTTACTGCATTCATTTACAACACCCCCAATAACATAGACAAGCCATCAAGCAATACAAATGCTGCGCCAAACAAAAGTGCGGTAAGTCCAACTGCCTTACTCATGCTCTTCGGCTCTGTTCCGACACATTTTCCAGTCTGTCCGTTGACATAGAACTTATAGTTTTTGCCCTGGAAACGGTACTCATATACCCACACCGGCATGAGTCCGAACTTTGTTCCCGTGAGTCTGTTGTTGTTTCTGAATCTCTCATTTGTAAGTGATGAATATCCGGTTGTGGTGCTTCTCACCCAATCTCTGTTTGCCTTCTCCGCCTTTGCCTGAGCCCTCGGCTCCACCTCATTCGGCGGCATATTGTAAGTCTCCGCATCGAATCCCGAGAGGTACTTGTTGTCATGCTGCATGAGCTCTTTGTAGTTGTACGGCTCCATGAGATCCATGATTCCATCCTCCATGGCTATGGATGCATCAACCGGTATGCCCTCATAATTCACATGCAGGCTTCTTCCGACATCAAAATATGAAGTCTCTGTATATCTCTTGTCTCCAGACGTCCATGATCTGACCTTTGTTCCTATGGCCTCATAAGCCACATCCGAATCATAATCGTACATCCAGAATGGGACATACACTCCCTTAAGCGCCTCAAGCGTCTTCTGTGAAAGGAATGTTCCCGGTATAAATAGCTTTTTACCAAATTCATTCCTCAGCTTCTCCTCAGCCTCATGCTTTGATATCTTAAAAGGAAGTATCACATCAGCCCCATACGGATAATTTACTTTGTCATCCCTGAGCAGATATGTTCCACATGAAGGGCATCTTCCCGCAGACTGATACTCCGTGTAAGGTATCTGTGAACCACAGTTTATACATATTACAGGCTCCTGTGATGGAACCAGTTCCTGACAGTCGCTTCCCCCGCAACTAAGGCAGACCATCTTTTTCTTCGCAGGGTCGTACACTACGTTACCCCCGCAATTCACACAACGATATAGCAAGTTATCTTCCCCCTGTCCTTTTTTATCGTTTTCCTTCCAAACTTCCTACGCTGATTCTCAGCGTACCTGCGCTTATTATAGCATAGTAAATCTGTTTTTAGAACATCGAATTGGATGCCTTAAGGCGGCTTTATAACACATTTTAGATATCTTAAATGAAACAAAATATTTTTTGAACAAATGTGTAACACATCATGTTCATGCGAATATGTTAAACCATGAACAAAATAATGGAGGCTTACCATGAGTGATTTATCAGCAACACAGTGTGCCTGTGGCGGTTGTGGCTGGGGGGGGGTTGGGGGGGGGGGAGCCGGTACTGCGGTTGTCGGCAATCTCGGCGCTGGGCGGGGTGCGCGGGGCGGTGACGCTGGCCGGCGTGCTCTCGGTACCGCTGCTGTTGCTCGATGGTTCGGCCTTCCCGCAGCGCGACCTGATCATCTTCATCGCCACCGGGGTGATCCTGGTGTCGCTGATCGCCGCCACCATCGGCCTGCCGATCCTTCTGCGCGGCCTGCCGGCAGCCAGCAATGACCAGCGCGAGCGCGAAGTGCAGTCGGTGTGGCGCAAGACCGCGGTGGCGGCCATCCACATGCTGGAAGGCGAGGAAATGCCCACTCGCGACGGTGCGGATGCCGACGAAGCGGCGCGCCTGGCAGAGGTGAAGGCGCGGCTGATGGCCGAGTATCGCCACGAACTGGACCCGGCGCCGGACTCCCAGGAAGCCCGCGAGCGCGCTCGCAGCCTGGAACTGGCCGATCAGGCGCTGCGCATCAAGGCGCTGCGGGCTCAACGTCTGGAGCTGTACCGCATGCGCCGTGAGCATGAGATCGACGACGAGACCATGCGCGAGGTGCTGGGCGAGCTGGACAGCCAGGAAGCCTGGGTGACCAGCAAGGCGGGGCGCTGGGTGTAGTGGTGCTCTTGTAGGAACGAGCTTGCTCGCGAACCGCTTGGCTCTGGATCTGCCGGATCGTTCTGTTCGCGAGCAAGGACTGGGCGTGCCCCCTCGGTCCTACAGGGTGTGCAACCTCAGAGGCTCTGTACGTACTGCTTGATCCGCTCGGCCGCTTCCACGCACTCCGCCAGTGGTGCCACCAGCGCCATGCGCACGCGGTTGGCGCCGGGGTTTTCGCCGTTCACTTCGCGCGACAGGTAGGAGCCCGGCACCACGGTGACGTGTTGCGCATCGAACAGGCCGCGGCAGAACTCGGTGTCGGCAACCGGTGTTTTCGCCCACAGGTAGAAGCTGCCGTCCGGGCGCTGCACGTCGAGCACGCCGCCGAGGATGTCCAGCACGGCGTCAAACTTCTCGCGGTACAGGTCGCGGTTGGCGCGCACGTGGTCCTCGTCCTTCCAGGCAGCGACGCTGGCCAGTTGGGTCTGAACCGGCATCGCGCAGCCGTGGTAGGTGCGGTACAGGAGGAATTTCTTCAGAACCTCGGCATCGCCGGCGACGAAGCCCGAGCGCAGGCCCGGCAGGTTGGAGCGCTTGGACAGGCTGTGGAATACCACGCAGCGCTTGAAGTCGTTGCGGCCCAGTTCGGCGCAGGCGGTCAGCAGGCCGGCCGGCGGGTTCTGCTCGTCGAAGTACAGCTCGCTGTAGCACTCGTCGGCGGCGATCACAAAGTCGTGCTCGTCGGCCAGGGCGATCAGCTTCTTCAGGGTTTCCAGCGGCACCAGCGCACCGGTGGGGTTGCCCGGCGAGCAGAGGAAGAGGATCTGGCAGCGCGCCCAGATGTCGGCCGGCACGGCGTCGAAGTCCGGGTTGAAGCCGTTGTCTTCCAGGCACGGCAGGTAGTGCGGCTCGGCGCCGGCCAGCAGGGCCGCGCCTTCGTAGATCTGGTAGAACGGGTTCGGGCTGATCACCAGACCCTTGGCGTTGCGGTCGACCACGGTCTGGGTGAAGGCGAACAGCGCTTCGCGGGTGCCGTTCACCGGCAGCACGTGGCGCGCAGCGTCCAGCCAGCCGGCCGGTACCTTGAAGCGGCGCTCGCACCAGGCGGCAATGGCTTCGCGCAGGGCGGGGATGCCCAAGGTGGTCGGATAGACGGCCAACTGGTCGAGGCTATCGGCCAGGGCCTTGGCGACGAACTCCGGCGAGCGGTGCTTGGGTTCGCCGATGGACAGCGCGATCGGCTTCAGCTCCGCCGGCGGCTGGGCGCCGGCCAGCAGGGCGCGGAGCTTCTCGAAGGGGTAGGGCTGGAGCGAGTCGAGGGCAGGATTCATGGGCAAGGCTCTTTCTTTCTAAAGTCTGACTAAATGCTGATGCGTACCGGCATGCTCTGCTGGCCGCCGTCGGAAAGGATATCGACCAGGGCGGTCTGGATGCGCTTGCACAGCTCGGGGTCGGAGAGCGGCTGGTTGTGCGCATCGGTGACGAAGAACACGTCTTCCACGCGTTCGCCCAGTGTGGCGATCTTGGCGTTCTGCACCGACAGGTCGAAGTCCAGGAACAGCCCGCCGATCCGCGCGAGCAGGCCGGGGCGGTCCGGTGCTATCACTTCGAGCACGCTGACCTGACGCGCCGCGTCGGTGGAAATGGTCACCTGCGGATTGAAGGCGAAGTGCTTGAGCTGGCGCGGCACCCGGCGCTGGATGATGGTCGGGTACTCGTCCGGGTCCTTCAGCGCGTTGACCAAACCTTCGCGAATTTCCTCGACTCGGCTGGGATTGTTGCCGATCGATCCGCCATCGGCGTCGAGCACTATGTAGGTATCGAGGGTGAACAGGCTGGTGGAGGTGATGATCCGCGCGTCCTGAATGTTCAGGTTGAGCTGGTCCATCGCGGCCACGGTCACGGCGAAGAAGTCATGCTGGTCGCCGGCATAGATGAAGATCTGCGTGCCACCCTCGAATTCGCGCTGGGCGGTTTCCTTGATCAGCACCAGCGGGGTGCCGTCGTCCGGATGCTGGAGGATGGCTTCGGTGTGCCAGGCCACGTCGGCTGCGCTGTGGCGCAGGAAATAGTCGTCGCCCAGTTGGCTCCAGAGCTGCTCGGCGTCGTCCTGGTCGATACCGCCGCGCACCAGGATGTCGATGGCTGCGCTCTGTGTCTGGCGAATCTGCTCCTCGCGGTCGACCGGGTTCTCCAGGCCGCGTCGCAGGGCGCGCTTGGTCTCGGTGTAGAGCTGGCGCAGCAGGCTGGCGCGCCAGGAGTTCCACAAGGTCGGGTTGGTGGCGTTGATGTCGGCCACGGTGAGTACGTAGAGGTAGTCCAGGTAGGTCTGGTTGCCCATCAGCTGGGCGAAGTCGTAGATCACCTGCGGGTCGGACAGGTCCTTGCGCTGGGCGGTGGTGGACATGATCAGGTGGTTCTGCACCAGCCAGGACACCAGGTTGGTGTCCCACGGCGGCAACTGATGGCGCTGGCAGAAGTGCTCGGCGTCCACCGCGCCCAGTTCCGAGTGGTCGCCGCCGCGGCCCTTGGCGATGTCATGGTAGAGGCCGGCGATGTAGATCAGCTCGGGCTTGGGCAGGCGCTCCATGATCTTGCTGGCCAGCGGGTACTTCTCCGCCATGTCCGGGCGGCGCAGCTTGCGCAGGTGCTTGATCAGGTTGAGGGTGTGCGCATCCACCGTATAGATGTGGAACAGGTCGTGCTGCATCTGCCCGACGATCAGGCCGAACTCCGGCAGGTAGCGGCCGAGGATGCCGTAGCGGTTCATCCGCCGCAGGTTGCGGTGGATGCCTTCCTTGCACTTGAACAGCTCGATGAACAGGCTGGTGTTGCGAATGTCGTGGCGGAAGTCGTCGTCGATCAGGTGGCGGCTGTCGCGCAGCAGACGGATCGTATCGGCGCGCACGCCCTTGATCTCGGGGTGCTGGGCGAGCAGCACGAAGATTTCCAGGAGGGCGAACGGGGTGCGCTTGAAAACGTTGGCGTGGGTGACTTCCAGGTAGCCGTCGCGCAGTTGGAAGCGACTGTTGAGCGGCAGGATCTGGCCGTTCTCGCCGGCCCGCAGTATCACTTCCTCGAAGTGCTGCATGATCAGGTCGTTCAGCTCGGACACCGCCATCACCACGCGGTAGTACTTCTGCATGAAGCGCTCGACGGCCAGCTTGGCGTCGTTGCCTTCATAACCGAGCATCCCGGCAATGCGCCGCTGATGGTCGAACAGCAGCCGGTCCTCGGCGCGGCCGGCGAGCATGTGCAGGGCGTAGCGGACCTTCCAGAGGAATTCCTGGCTGGAGGCCAGCACCGCGCACTCGCTCTCGACCAGGAACCCCTCGCGCACCAGGGCGTGCAGGTTGAGGCTGCCGAAATGCCGGCGGGCGACCCAGAGTAGCGTCTGGATGTCGCGCAGGCCGCCGGGCGAGCCCTTCACGTTGGGTTCGAGGTTGTATTCGGTGTCGTTGTATTTGGTGTGGCGGTGAATCTGCTCCTTGCGCTTGGCCAGGTAGAACTGGCCGCTGGGCCACATCTGCTTGGCGCTGGTGGCTTCGAGCATGCGCTGGCGCAGGCTGTCCGGGCCGGAAATGGTCCGACACTCCATCAGGTTGGTGACCACGGTGAGGTCCGCGCGCGCTTCCTCGGCGCACTCGGCCACCGAGCGTACGCTCTGGCCGACTTCCAGGCCGATGTCCCAGAGCAGGGTGAGGAAGCCTTCGATGGGCTCGCGGAAGATTTCCTGGTCTTCGCTGTCCAGCAGGATCAGCAGGTCGATGTCCGAGTGCGGGTGCAATTCGCCGCGGCCATAGCCGCCCACGGCGACCAGCGCGATGTCGGCGTCGTCGCCCCAGTCAAAGCGATTCCAGGCCTGCTGCAGGATCTGGTCGACGAACCAGGCGCGGTCCTCGATCAGCCGACGGATATCGCGGCCGCCGTTGAAGCGGCTATCCAGCACTTCGTTGGCCTGACGAATGGCCTTCTTGAAGGCGGCGATGGGGCTGGATTTGAGGGCCAGTTCCGCCTGGAACTGCCCACGGTCGAACAACTCGGGATCCACCTGCGGCATGGCGGCCTTCCTGATCAATGGCTTAGGGGAGGGCAGGGGCAAGAGGGCGGTCGGGCCTGGGCGCTTGGCGCCAGGCCCGGCAGCTGTGCCGGGCCGGGATTTCTATGTTCTACCCAGCCGTCGGCGAGATTGCAAACCGCTTCCGGTCAGGCCGGCGTGCGCGGGAAGCTTTCGTCGTTGCGCAGGGTCAGGATCTCGTAGCCGTCGGCGGTGACCAGCACGGTGTGCTCCCACTGCGCGGACAGCTTGCGGTCCTTGGTGATGGCGGTCCAGCCGTCGCCGAGCAGGCGGGTTTCCGCGCGGCCCTGGTTGATCATCGGCTCGATGGTGAAGATCATGCCTTCCTTGAGTTCGAGGCCGGTGCCGGCGCGGCCGTAGTGCAGCACTTGCGGCTCTTCGTGGAACACCTTGCCGATGCCGTGGCCGCAATACTCGCGTACCACGGAGAAGCCGTTCTTCTCGGCGTATTTCTGGATCACTTCGCCGATGTCGCCCAGGCGTGCGCCCGGTTTGACCAGCGCAATGCCCTTGTACAGGCATTCCTGGGTGATCTGGCAGAGGCGGTCGGCCCATTCCGGGGTCTTGCCCACCGAGAACATCTTGCTGGTGTCGCCGTGGTAGCCGTCCTTGATGACGGTGACATCGATGTTGACGATGTCGCCTTCCTTGAGCGGCTTCTCGTTGGGAATGCCGTGGCACACCACGTGGTTGATCGAGGTGCAGATCGACTTGGGGAAGCCCTTGTAGTTCAGCGGCGCGGGAATGGCCTTCTGCACGTTGACGATGTAGTCGTGGCAGAGACGGTCCAGCTCATCGGTGGTGACGCCGGGCTTGACGTGTTCGCCGATCATTTCCAGCACTTCGGCGGCCAGGCGGCCAGCGACGCGCATTTTCTCGATGTCTTCGGGCGTCTTGATGGTGACGGTCATGCGACTTCTCTATCAGGCGCTGCGTACGCGCGGGTAAATAAGAGGAATACGCAAGTCTATCAGATTCGGTGCCTTTCTATTAAGGGCGGGCGGCCGACCGGGCTGTTCGGACGAGGCGGTGGGGAGATGCCGGGCGTCCCTCCGGGTTTTGTTCTGGCCGAGGTTGTGGTATAAAGCGCCCCGCTCCGGAGGCTACGGCCATTCCGGGGCATTAACCCACACATGCATCGACACGATGGCCTGGGTGCCCTGCGACACAGTCGAAGGGTTGGCCGTTGGGATGCATGGAGGCCTAACCCGACTTATCGAGGAACTATCATGTCCCAAGTCAATATGCGCGATATGCTGAAGGCCGGTGTGCACTTCGGCCACCAGACCCGTTACTGGAACCCGAAAATGGGCAAGTTCATTTTCGGCGCGCGCAACAAGATCCACATCATCAACCTCGAAAAAACCCTGCCGATGTTCAACGAGGCCCTGACCTTCGTTGAGCGCCTGGCCCAGGGCAAGAACAAGATCCTGTTCGTCGGCACCAAGCGTTCCGCCGGCAAGATCGTTCGCGAAGAAGCTGCCCGTTGCGGCATGCCGTACGTCGACCATCGTTGGCTGGGCGGCATGCTCACCAACTACAAGACCATCCGTCAGTCGATCAAGCGTCTGCGCGAGCTGGAAGTTCAGTCCCAGGACGGTACTTTCGCCAAGCTGACCAAGAAAGAAGCCCTGATGCGCAGCCGTGATCTGGAAAAACTGGATCGCAGCCTGGGCGGCATCAAGGACATGGGCGGCCTGCCGGACGCTCTGTTCGTGATCGACGTTGACCATGAGCGCATTGCTATCACCGAAGCCAACAAGCTGGGTATCCCGGTCATTGGCGTCGTCGATACCAACAGCAGCCCGGAAGGCGTTGACTATGTTATCCCGGGTAACGACGACGCCATTCGCGCCGTACAGCTGTACCTGGGCTCCATGGCCGAAGCCGTACTGCGTGGCAAGAGCGCCGGTGGCGTGACTGCTGACGAGTTCGTAGAAGAAGCGCCGGCCGAATCCGCCGAAGGCTGATTCCAGGACGTCCAGACGTCCTGCGGTGCGCGGAAAGGGGGCTAGGCCCCCTTTTTGCCACCCTGTAAATTCCGCCCGGGCAGCCGGGCGATCTGGTTTTGAGAGCAACTCAAGAGGATTTCGAAATGGCAGAAATTACTGCAGCACTGGTCAAGGAACTGCGTGAGCGTACCGGCCAGGGCATGATGGAGTGCAAGAAGGCACTGGTAGCCGCCGAAGGCGATATCGAAAAAGCCATCGACGACATGCGTGCTTCCGGCGCCATCAAGGCTGCCAAGAAGGCTGGCAACATCGCCGCCGAAGGCGCCATCGCCGCCAAAGTGGCTGATGATGCCAAGTCCGCTACCATCATCGAAGTCAACTCGCAGACCGACTTCCTGGCCCTGCAGGACGACTTCAAGAACTTCGTGGCTGCCAGCCTGGACAAGGCCGTTGCTCAGAAGCTGACCGACGCTGCTCCGCTGATCGCCGAGCAAGAGTCCGCTCGTGAAGCCCTGGTTGCCAAGTGCGGCGAGAACGTCAACATCCGTCGTCTGGCTCGCGCCGAAGGTGACGTGGTTGGCGCCTACCTGCACGGCCACCGCATCGGCGTTCTGGTCACCCTGAAGGGCGGCAACGCTGAACTGGCTCGCGACATCGCCATGCACATCGCTGCCAGCAACCCGCAGTTCCTGGATCCGTCGCAGGTTTCCGAAGAAGCCGTTGCCAAAGAGAAGGAAATCTTCCTCGCTCTGAACGCCGACAAGATCGCCGGCAAGCCGGAAAACATCGTCGAGAACATGGTCAAGGGCCGTATCTCGAAGTTCCTGGCCGAAGCCAGCCTGGTCGAGCAGGCGTTCGTCAAGGATCCGGAAGTCAAGGTCGGTGACCTGGCCAAGAAAGCCGGCGCTGAAATCGTTTCCTTCGTTCGCTTCGAAGTAGGCGAGGGCATCGAGAAGGTCGAAGCCGACTTTGCTGCCGAGGTTGCTGCTCAAGTAGCCGCTTCCAAGCAGTAATAGACAGTCTCACGACTGTCGCCCCGCAAGAGGCTGCCCGCTAACGCGCGCGGCCTCTTTGCCAAACTGGGGAAGCCAAAAGGGCTGGCTTCCACGGCGCAGGCCCGCCAGGCGGGCTCAAAGGCGCCGTAAGGCTGGCTGGTCCAAGCTTTCCGCAAGGCGCCCACAAGGCGCACAGCATTCAATCGCCGCAGGAGAAAAAGGTCATGGCTCAGCAGCTGAGCGCTCGTCAACCTCGCTATAAACGCATTCTTCTAAAATTGAGCGGCGAAGCCCTGATGGGCTCGGAGGAGTTCGGCATCGATCCCAAGGTGCTGGACCGCATGGCGCTGGAGATCGGCCAGCTCGTCGGTATCGGCGTGCAGGTCGGCCTGGTGATCGGTGGCGGCAACCTCTTCCGCGGCGCGGCGCTGTCCGCAGCGGGCATGGATCGCGTCACCGGCGACCATATGGGCATGCTCGCCACCGTGATGAACGGCCTGGCCATGCGCGACGCCCTGGAGCGTTCCAATATCACCGCCATCGTCATGTCCGCCATTTCCATGGTCGGCGTGACCGACCACTACGACCGCCGCAAGGCCATGCGCCACCTCAAGAGCGGCGAAGTGGTGATTTTCTCTGCCGGTACCGGCAACCCGTTCTTTACCACTGACTCCGCCGCCTGCCTGCGCGCCATCGAAATAGATGCTGACGTAGTACTCAAGGCGACCAAGGTGGACGGCGTGTACACTGCCGATCCGTTCAAGGACCCGAATGCCGAGAAGTTCGAGCGTCTGACGTACGATGAAGTGCTCGACCGCAAGCTGGGTGTGATGGACCTCACTGCCATCTGCCTGTGCCGGGACCAGAAAATGCCGCTGCGCGTGTTCAACATGAACAAGCCCGGCGCGCTGCTGAATATTGTTGTAGGTGGTGCTGAAGGCACCCTGATCGAGGAGGATTGAGATGATCAACGAGATCAAGAAGGAAGCACAGGATCGTATGGGCAAGACCCTGGAAGCCCTGGGACATGCCTTCGCCAAGATTCGTACCGGCCGTGCGCACCCGAGCATCCTGGATAGCGTGATGGTGTCCTACTACGGTTCCGACACTCCGCTGCGCCAGGTGGCCAACGTCACCGTGGAAGATTCCCGCACCCTGGCCCTCAGCGTCTTTGACAAGACCATGATCCAGGCGGTCGAGAAGGCCATCATGACCTCCGACCTGGGCCTGAATCCGGCCACCGCCGGCACCACCATTCGCGTTCCGATGCCGGCCCTGACCGAGGAGACCCGCAAAGGCTTCACCAAGCAGGCTCGCGCCGAGGCGGAGCAGGCCCGTGTTTCCGTACGCAACATCCGTCGTGATGCGCTGGCACAGCTCAAGGACCTGCAGAAGGAGAAGGAAATCAGCGAGGACGAAGAGCGCCGCGCCGGCGACGACGTGCAGAAGATCACCGACAAGTTCGTCGCCGAGATCGAAAAGGCCCTTGAGGCCAAGGAAGCGGATCTGATGGCCGTCTGACGGCCGGGCTCTCGTCATGGAAAAGACCAAGCAGGTGACGCCCGTGCCCCGGCACGTGGCGATCATCATGGACGGCAACAACCGCTGGGCGAAGAAACGCCTGATGCCTGGCGTGGCCGGGCACAAGGCAGGGGTGGATGCCGTCCGTGCGGTGATCAAGACCTGCGCCGAGGCCGGCGTTGAGGTGTTGACGCTGTTCGCCTTCTCCAGCGAGAACTGGCAGCGCCCGGCCGAAGAGGTCGGCGCGCTGATGGAGCTGTTCCTCATGGCCCTGCGCCGCGAGGTTCGCAAGCTCAGCGCCAATGGCATCCGCCTGCGCATCATCGGCGATCGCAGCCGCTTCGCCCCTGAATTGCAGGCGGCGATGCGCGAAGCCGAGGCGCTGACGGCCAATGGCGCCAGCATGTTGCTGCAGGTGGCGGCCAACTATGGTGGCCAGTGGGACATCACCCAGGCCGCCCAACGCCTCGCTCGCGAAGTGCAGGCGGGTCATCTGGCGCCGGACGATATTTCCCCGGAATTGATCCAGGGTTGCCTGACCACCGGCGACCAGCCGTTGCCCGACCTGTGCATCCGTACGGGTGGCGAGCACCGCATCAGCAACTTCCTTCTCTGGCAGCTGGCTTACGCCGAGCTGTATTTCTCCGATCTCTACTGGCCCGACTTCAAGCACGAAGCCATGCAGGCTGCGTTGCAGGACTTCGCCTCTCGTCAGCGCCGCTTCGGCAAGACCAGTGAGCAGGTCGAGGCCGAGGCACCTCCCTCATGTTGAAACAACGAATCATCACGGCGCTGGTCCTGTTGCCGATCGCGCTGGGTGGTTTCTTCCTGCTCGACGGTGCGGCGTTCTCGCTGTTCATTGGTCTGGTGGTCAGCCTGGGAGCCTGGGAATGGGCGCGCCTGGCGGGTTACAACGAGCAGTCCGCCCGCGTCGGCTATGCCGCGGTGGTTGCCGGGTTGATGCTCGTGCTGGCCTGGCTGCCGCAGCTGGCGGGCGCCGTACTGGTTCTGGCGCTGCTGTGGTGGGCGCTGGCGATCGTGATGGTGCTGACTTACCCGGACAGCGCCTCGAGTTGGGGCGGCCGCTGGCGCCGCCTGCTGATCGGCCTGCTGATCCTGCTGCCGGCCTGGCAGGGCCTGGTGCTGCTCAAGCAGTGGCCGCTGTCCAACTGGCTGATCGTTGCGGTGATGGTGCTGGTCTGGGCCGCCGACATCGGTGCTTACTTCTCCGGCAAGGCCTTCGGCAAGCGCAAGCTCGCTCCGCGCGTCAGCCCGGGGAAGAGCTGGGAAGGTTTCTTCGGTGGCATGGCGCTTTGCCTGGTAATCACCGTCGTCGTCGCCATCTACCGCGATTGGACCGTCCGTGAGCTGCTGCTGGCGCTGCCGTGCGCGGCCATCGTGGTAGCCCTGTCGGTCATCGGCGATCTAACCGAGAGCATGTTCAAGCGCCAGTCAGGCCTCAAGGACAGTAGCAACCTGCTGCCTGGCCATGGCGGCGTGCTGGACCGCATCGACAGCCTGACCGCTGCGATTCCGGTGTTCACCGCGCTGTTGTGGGCCGTGGGCTGGGGTGCTCCGTGAGTCATCCTCTGTGGATTACCGTGCTGGGGGCGACGGGCTCGATCGGTCTCAGCACCCTCGACGTCATCGGACGTCATCCTGATCGTTACCGCGTCTTCGCCCTCAGCGGCTTTTCCCGTCTGGCAGAGCTCGAAGCGCTGTGTGTGTGCCATCGTCCGCGCTTTGTCGTGGTGCCGGAGAAGGAGCAGGCGCAGGCCCTTCAGGATCGCCTGAATTCCGCTGGCTTGCAGGCTCGCGTGCTGGTGGGGGAGGCCGGGCTTTGCGAGGTTTCCGCGCATCCTGAAGTGGATGCGGTGATGGCCGCCATCGTCGGTGCTGCCGGCCTCAAGCCCACTCTGGCCGCCGTCGAGGCGGGCAAGCGGGTATTGCTGGCCAACAAAGAGGCGTTGGTGATGTCCGGCGCCCTGTTCATGGACGCCGTGCGCGCCAGTGGTGCGGTGCTGCTGCCCATCGACAGCGAACACAACGCGATCTTCCAGTGCATGCCGGCGGATTATGCTCGCGGACTGGGACAGGTCGGCGTTCGGCGTATCCTGCTGACCGCCTCGGGTGGGCCCTTCCGCGAGACGCCGCTGAAGCAATTGCTCGAGGTTTCCCCTGAGCAGGCTTGCGCCCACCCCAACTGGTCGATGGGGCGGAAGATTTCCGTCGACTCGGCCAGCATGATGAACAAGGGCCTGGAGCTGATCGAGGCCTGCTGGCTGTTCGACGCTGCGCCATCGAAGGTCGAGGTGGTGATCCATCCGCAGAGCGTGATTCATTCGCTGGTGGACTATGTTGACGGCTCGGTGCTGGCCCAGCTGGGCAACCCGGACATGCGCACCCCCATCGCCCATGCGCTGGCCTGGCCGCAGCGGATCGATTCCGGGGTTTCGCCGCTGGATCTGTTCTCCATTGCTCGCCTGGACTTCAGTGCGCCCGACGAACAGCGTTTTCCCTGTCTGCGCCTGGCGCGTCAGGCTGCTGAGGCTGGCGGCAGTGTGCCGGCGATGCTCAATGCGGCAAACGAAGTGGCCGTTGCCGCTTTCCTCGAGCGGCGCATCCGCTTCACGGATATCCCGGTTATCATCGATGAAGTGCTGAACCGCGAGGTGCGCACGCCGGTCGAATCGCTCGATGCGGTGCTGATGGCTGACCGACGTGCGCGCGGTGCAGCGCAGGCGTGGTTGCAGGAGCGCGGGCATTGAGCCCGAGGAGGTAGCGATGAGCGCCCTTTATATGGTGGTGGGACTGATTGTCGCCCTGGGCGTACTGGTCACCTTCCACGAGTTCGGACACTTCTGGGTTGCCCGCCGCTGCGGGGTCAAAGTCCTGCGTTTCTCCGTGGGCTTCGGCACGCCGCTGGTGCGCTGGCATGACCGCCATGGCACCGAGTTCGTCGTAGCTGCCATTCCCTTGGGCGGCTACGTGAAGATGCTGGACGAGCGTGAGGGTGATGTCCCTGCCGAGCTGCTCGACCGTGCCTTCAATCGCAAGACCGTGTTCCAGCGCATCGCTATCGTGGCGGCCGGTCCGGTGGCCAACTTCCTTCTCGCCATCCTGTTCTTCTGGGTGCTGGCCATGCTTGGCAGCCAGCAGATCAAGCCGGTCATCGGCTCTGTGGTGGCGGATAGCCCGGCGGCCATCGCTGGGTTGGCGTCCGGCCAGGAAGTCGTTGCCGTGGACGGCGAAGCCGTCGATGGCTGGAGCGGCGTCAACCTGCAACTGGTACGCCGCCTCGGTGAAACGGGCGAGCTGAGCGTCACGGTGCTGGAGAAGGGTTCGAGCGTTCCCGCGGTGCACCAGGTCCGCATCAGTTCCTGGCTGAAGAACGAAGACAATCCCGATCCCATCGGCGGGCTGGGGATCCAGCCCTGGCGACCCTCTGTCGCACCGCTGATTGCCGAGCTGGACGAAAAGGGCCCTGCCAAGGCTGCCGGCCTGCAGATCGGTGATCGGATCGTCACTCTTGACGGTCGGCAGGTCACGGATTGGCAAGAAGTGGTCTCGCGTGTACGCGCCATGCCAGAGGGCAAGGTGATCCTGGAGGTCGAGCGCGCCGGCCGGAACCAGGAGCTTGCCTTGACCCTGGCGGCCAAAGGCGAGGGCAAGGCCCGCACGGGCTACCTGGGCGCGGGTGTCGCCGGTGGTCAATGGCCGCCCGAAATGCTCCGTGAAGTGAGCTATGGGCCGGTGGCCGCGGTGGGGCAGGCGCTCTCCCGAACCTGGTCCATGAGCCTGCTAACTCTGGATTCTCTAAAGAAAATGGTGCTTGGGCAGCTCTCGGTAAAAAACTTGAGCGGGCCGATAACCATTGCTAAAGTGGCGGGCGCTTCAGCCCAGTCCGGCGTAGGGGATTTTCTGCATTTCCTCGCCTATCTGAGCATCAGCTTGGGGGTTCTCAACCTGTTGCCGATTCCTGTTCTCGATGGCGGGCATCTGCTGTTCTACATGGTCGAGTGGGTGCGAGGTCGCCCATTGTCGGAGCGGGTCCAGGCTTGGGGGATGCAGATTGGCATCAGCCTGGTAGTCGGGGTCATGTTGTTGGCCCTGGTCAACGATCTGAGTCGACTGTAACCGCCATTGGATTTTCGGATCTGCCGCCTTTTGCGGCAGATTCTCTATTTGTCAGTTGGAATAAAAGGACTCCATGAAACGCTTTCTGCTTCCCGCGGCCCTTTCCGCGCTGATGATCGCCCAGGTTCACGCCGAGTCCTTCACTGTTTCCGATATCCGGGTCAACGGCCTCCAGCGCGTGTCTGCCGGCAGCGTGTTCGCCGCATTGCCGTTGAACGTCGGCGAGCAGATCGATGATCGCCGCCTGGTCGAAGCGACCCGCTCGCTGTTCAAGACCGGTTTCTTCCAGGACATCCAGCTCAGCCGTGATGGCAATGTGCTGATCGTCAACGTGGTGGAGCGCCCGTCCATCTCCAGCATCGAGATCGAGGGCAACAAGGCCATCACCACCGAAGACCTGATGAAGGGGCTGAAGCAATCCGGCCTCTCCGAAGGCGAAATCTTCCAGCGCGCCACCCTCGAAGGCGTGCGTAACGAACTGCAGCGCCAGTATGTGGCCCAGGGCCGCTACTCCGCCGAGATCGAGACCGAAGTGGTGCCGCAGCCGCGCAACCGTGTGGCGTTGAAGATCAACATCAACGAAGGCACCGTGGCGGCCATCGCCCATGTCAACGTGGTGGGCAACACCGTCTTCTCCGAAGAAGACCTGACCGATCTGTTCGAGCTCAAGACCACCAACTGGCTGTCCTTCTTCAAGAACGACGACAAGTATTCCCGCGAGAAGCTTTCCGGCGACCTGGAACGTCTGCGCTCGTACTACCTGGACCGTGGCTACATCCACATGGATATCGCCTCCACCCAGGTCTCCATCACCCCGGACAAGAAGCACGTCTACATCACCGTCAACGTCAACGAAGGCGAGAAGTACACCGTCAGCGATGTGAAGCTCTCCGGCGACCTGAAGGTGCCGGAAGAGGAAGTGAAGAAGCTGCTGCTGGTGAAGAAGGGCCAGGTGTTCTCCCGCAAGGTGATGACCACCACTTCCGACCTGATCACTCGCCGCTTGGGTAACGAGGGCTACACTTTCGCCAACGTCAACGGCGTACCCGAGCCGAACGACGAGAACAAGACCGTTTCGATCACCTACGTGGTCGATCCGGGCAAGCGCGCCTACGTCAACCGTATCAACTTCCGTGGCAATACCAAGACCGAGGACGAAGTACTCCGTCGCGAAATGCGCCAGATGGAAGGCGGCTGGGCGTCGACCTACCTGATCGACCAGTCCAAGCAGCGCCTGGAGCGCCTGGGCTACTTCAAGGAAGTCAACGTCGAGACTCCGGCCGTACCGGGCACCGACGACCAGGTGGACGTCAACTACAGCGTGGAAGAGCAGCCGTCCGGCTCGATCACCGCCAGCGTGGGCTTTGCCCAGAGCGCCGGTCTGATCCTCGGTGGCTCGATCAGCCAGAACAACTTCCTGGGTACCGGTAACAAGGTCAGCATCGGCCTGACCAAGTCCGACTACCAGACCCGCTACAACTTCGGCTTCGTCGACCCCTACTGGACCGTTGACGGCGTGAGCCTGGGCTACAACGCCTTCTACCGCAAGACCGACTACGACAAGCTCGACGTCGACGTTTCCAGCTACTCGGTCAACAGTCTGGGTGCCGGGGTCAGTATTGGTTACCCGATCAGCGAGACTTCTCGCTTGACCTACGGCCTGACCGTTCAGCGCGACGAAATCGACACTGGTGCCTACACCGTCGACGAGATCTTCGACTTCATCGAGAAGGAAGGCGACAGCTTCACCAACTTCAAGGCGTCCATCGGTTGGTCCGAATCGACCCTGAACAAGGGCGTGCTGGCCAACCGTGGTCACTCGCAGAGCCTGGTGCTGGAAACCACCATTCCAGGCAGCGACCTGTCGTTCTACAAGCTTGATTACCGTGGCCAGATCTTCGCGCCGCTGACCGAAAACTACACGATGCGCTTCCACACCGAGCTCGGTTACGGCGGCGCATACGGCGACACCGATCGTCTGCCGTTCTACGAGAACTACTACGCCGGCGGCTTCAACTCGGTGCGTGGCTTCAAGGACAGCTCCCTCGGTCCGCGCAGTACGCCCAGTAAAGCTCGTAATAACGGTGATGGGCCGGATGACCAGGGCCGCTACACCGACCCGGATCAGGATCCGCAAGCCTTCGGTGGTAACATCATGATCACCGGCGGTGCCGAACTGCTGTTCCCGCTGCCCTTCGTGAAGGATCAGCGCCAACTTCGTACCGTGCTGTTCTACGACATCGGTAACGTGTTCGATACCGACTGTCCGATCTCGACTACCCAGGGTTGTGACGGTGTCAAGTTCCAGGACATGGCCATGTCCGCGGGTGTGGGCCTGACCTGGATTACCGCACTGGGCCCGCTCAGCTTCAGCCTGGCGACCCCGATCAAGAAGCCGGACAACGCCGAAACCCAGATCTTCCAGTTCTCCCTGGGACAGACCTTCTAATTGGCCGTATCGTTGTAATGACAACCATGCTTTGTGCAGGAGTGCATTGTGCGTAAGTTGACCCAGTTCGTCCTGATCACCGCCGCCCTGGCAGCGAGCCCCGCGTTCGCCGACATGAAGATCGCGGTGCTCAACTATCAGATGGCACTCCTCGAGTCGGATGCGGCCAAGCAGTACGCCGTGGACGCCGAGAAGAAGTTCGGCCCCCAACTGACCAAGCTCAAGGCCCTGGAAACCGATGCCAAGGCCTTGCAGGACAAGCTGGTCAATGGTGGCAGCAAGATGTCCAACGCCGAGCGTGAAAAGGCCGAAGGCGACTTCAAGCAGAAGGCCCGCGACTTCCAGTTCCAGTCCAAGGAGCTGAACGAAGCCAAGGCCGTCGCCGACCGCGACATGCTGAAGAAGCTCAAGCCGAAGCTGGACCAGGCTGTGGAGGAAACCATCAAGAAGGGTGGTTTTGACCTCGTGGTCGAGCGTGGTGCCGTGGTCGACGTGAAGCCGCAGTACGACATCACCCGCCAAGTCATCGAGCGCATGAACCAACTGCGCTGATGATGACCGAGCTGTCCTTTACCCTCGCCGAACTGGCCGCGCAACTCGATGCCGAGTTGCGCGGCGATCCCGCCTTGGTTATTCGCGGGTTGGCTACCTTGCAAGAGGCAGGGGCTGACCAACTCAGCTTTCTGGCCAATCCGCAGTACCGCAAGTTCCTTCCCGACAGCCAGGCCGGTGCCGTCCTGCTGACTGCTGCCGATGCCGAAGGCTTCAGCGGTAATGCACTGGTTGTTGCCAATCCCTACCTGGCCTATGCCGGCCTGTCCCACCAGTTCGACCGCAAGCCCAAGGCAGCGGTTGGCATTCATCCCACTGCCGTGGTCGATGAAGGTGCGCAGGTCGATGCGTCCGCCAGTGTCGGTCCGTATGCCGTGGTCGAAGCAGGCGCGCAGATCGGCGCCAACGTGACCATCGGTGCCCATTGCTTCGTCGGCGCGCGCAGCGTGATCGGCGAGGGCGGCTGGTTGGCGCCCCGCGTAACGCTCTACCACGACGTGCGCATCGGCAAGCGCGTGGTGATCCAGTCGGGTGCCGTGCTGGGAGGTGAGGGCTTCGGCTTCGCCAACCACCAGGGTGTCTGGCAGAAGATCGCGCAGATCGGCGGCGTCACCCTGGGTGATGACGTCGAGATCGGCGCCAACACCACCATCGACCGTGGTGCGCTGTCCGATACCATCGTGGGCAATGGCGTGAAGCTGGATAACCAGATCATGATCGCCCACAACGTGCAGATCGGTGACCACACCGCCATGGCCGGCTGCTGCGGGATTTCCGGCAGCGCCAAGATCGGCAAGCACTGCATGCTTGCCGGTGGTGTCGGCCTGGTCGGCCACATCGAGATCTGCGACAACGTCTTCGTCACCGGCATGACCATGGTCACCCGTTCGATTACCGAGCCGGGCTCCTACTCCTCCGGTACCGCCATGCAGCCTGCGGCTGAATGGAAGAAGAGTGCCGCGCGCATTCGTCAGCTGGATGACATGGCCCGTCGTCTGCAGCAGCTGGAAAAGCGCCTGGCCGCCGTGACCCCAAGCGGAGACGCTCCATCAGATGCGTGATCCACGCATTTTTTGGCGTTTCCCTTTTCTGAACAGGCTCCCCTGAACATGATGGACATCAACGAGATTCGCGAATACCTGCCTCATCGCTACCCCTTCCTGCTGGTGGATCGGGTGGTCGAGCTGGACATCGAAGGCAAGCGCATTCGCGCCTACAAGAATGTCAGCATCAACGAGCCGTTCTTCAATGGCCACTTCCCGCAGCATCCGATCATGCCGGGCGTGCTGATCATCGAGGCCATGGCCCAGGCCGCCGGCATCCTCGGCTTCAAGATGCTCGACGTGAAGCCGGCCGATGGCACCCTGTACTACTTCGTCGGTTCCGACAAGCTGCGCTTCCGCCAGCCGGTGTTGCCGGGGGACCAGCTGCAGCTCAACGCCCAGTTCCTCAGCGTCAAGCGCGGCATCTGGAAGTTCGACTGCAACGCCACCGTGGACGGCAAGCCGGTTTGCTCGGCTGAAATCATCTGTGCGGAACGCAAACTATGAGTTTGATCGATCCTCGCGCCATCATCGACCCGCGCGCAAAGCTGGCTGACGACGTAGAAGTGGGCCCCTGGTCCATGGTCGGGCCGGATGTGGAGATCGGCGAAGGTACGGTGATCGGTCCCCACGTGGTGGTCAAAGGCCCCACGAAGATCGGCAAGCACAATCGGATTTTCCAGTTCTCCAGCGTGGGTGAAGATACCCCCGACCTGAAGTACAAGGGCGAACCGACTCGCCTGGTGATCGGCGACCACAACGTGATCCGCGAGGGTGTCACCATCCATCGCGGCACTATCCAGGACCGCTCGGAAACCACCATTGGCGACCACAACCTGTTCATGGCCTACGTCCATGTCGGTCATGACAGTGTGATCGGCAACCATTGCATCCTGGTGAACAACACCGCGCTGGCGGGTCATGTTCACGTGGATGACTGGGCAATCCTCTCCGGTTATACCCTGGTGCATCAGTTCTGCCGTATCGGCGCCCACGCCTTCTCGGGCATGGGAACCACCATCGGCAAGGACGTCCCGGCCTATGTCACGGTCTTCGGCAACCCCGCCGAGGCCCGCAGCATGAACTTCGAGGGCCTGCGCCGTCGTGGTTTCAGCGCCGAGTCGATCCAGGCGCTGCGCCGGGCCTACAAGGTGGTCTACCGCCAGGGCCTGACGGTGGACGAGGCGCTGGCCGAACTGGCTGAAGCCTCCGCGCAGTTCCCGGAAGTCGCGGTGTTCCGCGATTCCATCCAGAGCTCCACCCGCGGCATCACTCGCTGACCATGCAAAGCACCGCACGCAAGCTGCGCGTCGCCCTGGTCGCGGGCGAGGCGTCCGGCGATATCCTCGGCTCCGGTCTCATGCAGGCGCTCAGGCAGCGCCACCCCGACATCGAGTTCATCGGTGTCGGCGGCCCGCGCATGGAGGCCGAAGGGCTGGAGTCGCACTTCCCCATGGAACGCCTCTCTGTCATGGGGCTGTTCGAGGTCCTCGGGCGCCTGCGCGAACTGCTGCGCCGGCGCAAGGACCTGGTGCAGATGCTGATCGCGGCGAAGCCGGATGTGTTCATCGGCATCGATGCGCCGGACTTCAACCTGAACATCGAACTGAAGCTGCGCCAAGCAGGCATCCGCACGGTGCACTACGTCAGCCCGTCGGTCTGGGCCTGGCGGCAGAAGCGTGTGCTGAAGATCAAGCAAGCCTGTGACCTGATGCTGGCGCTATTCCCCTTCGAAGCGCGCTTCTACGAAGAGCATGCGGTGCCGGTGCGCTTTGTCGGCCATCCGCTGGCCAATACCATCCCCCTGGAGGCTGATCGTGCTGGTGCGCGCGAGCGCCTTGGCCTGCCGCAGGACGCCAGCGTCGTTGCACTTCTGCCTGGCAGTCGGGGAGGGGAGGTCGGCAAGCTCGGCGTGCTGTTCCTGGATACTGCCCAGCGCCTGCTCCAGGATCGCCCCGGCCTGCGTTTCGTGTTGCCCTGTGCCAGTCCCGAGCGTCGCCTGCAGATCGAAGAGATGCTCGCCGGTCGCGATTTGCCGGTGCAGTTGCTCGACGGCGCTTCCCACGAGGCCCTCGCCGCCTGCGATGCCGTGCTGATCGCCTCTGGTACTGCCACGTTGGAAGCGCTGCTGTACAAGCGGCCGATGGTCGTTGCCTACAAGGTGGCGCCCATGACCTACCGCATTCTCAAGCGCCTGGTGAAGAGTCCGTACATCTCGCTGCCGAACCTGCTGGCCGGCCGACTGTTGGTGCCGGAACTGATCCAGGATGCGGCGACGCCCGAGGCGCTGGCCGCGACCCTGACGCCGCTGCTCGACGACGGCAGCGTGCAGACCGAACCCTTCGACGCCATCCATCGCGCCCTGCGCCAGGATGCGTCAGCGCAGGCCGCCGAGGCGGTGCTCGCCCTGATGGAGAAACACTGATGCAGATGGGCCTGGACTTCACCCTTGTCGAAGAGCTGGTCGCCGGTGTCGATGAGGTTGGCCGTGGTCCGCTGTGCGGTCCCGTGGTCACCGCTGCGGTGATTCTCGATCCGGCGCGGCCAATCAACGGGTTGAACGATTCCAAGAAGCTCACCGAAGCCAAGCGGGAAAAACTCTTCGACGAGATTCGCGAGAAAGCCCTGGCCTGGTGCATCGCCCGAGCGGACGTCCACGAGATCGACCAGCTCAACATCCTTCACGCCACCATGCTCGCCATGCAGCGCGCGGTGGAAGGCCTCGGCGTCACGCCGAAACTGGCGCTGATCGACGGCAATCGTTGCCCGAAGCTGAAAGTCCCTTCGGCGCCGGTGGTGCAGGGTGACGCCAAGGTTCCGGCCATCGCCGCCGCCTCGATCCTGGCCAAGGTCAGCCGCGACCGCGAGATGCAGGAAATGGAAGCGCAGTACCCAGGCTACGGCATCGGTGGGCACAAGGGCTATCCCACTCCCGTGCACCTCGAAGCTCTCAAGCGCCTGGGCCCCACGCCCATTCATCGCCGTTCGTTCGGCCCGGTGCGCGCTTTGCTCGAAGACGCCGGCGGCATCCTGTAACGCCCTGTTATTACTCTGAAAATACTCCTGGCAGGCTGTTCTCCGGTGCGTTGACGCAGCGGCTGCGACGGCTGGCCCATTGATCCCTGTAGCTTTGCGGACAGCCCCGGTACAATCCGGGGCTTGCCGTTTTTCGCGTTTGCCAAGGACCACCATGACCGCCACCTTCGTTCACCTGCGTCTGCACACCGAATTCTCCCTGGTCGACGGCCTGGTGCGGGTCAAGCCGCTGATCAAGGCGGTTGGCGGGGCGGGTATGCCGGCGGTGGCGGTGACCGACCTGAGCAACATGTGCTCGCTGGTAAAGTTCTACAAGACGGCCATGGGCGGCGGCATCAAGCCGATTTGCGGCGCCGACATCTGGCTGGCCAACCGCGACGAGGACGGCCCGCTGACCCGCCTGACCCTGCTGGCGATGAACGCCAAGGGCTATCGCAACCTCACCGAGCTGATTTCCCGCGGCTGGCAGGAAGGCCAGCGCAACGGCGAGATCATCATCGAGCGCCAGTGGGTAAAGGAGGCCGCCGAGGGCCTGATCGCGCTGTCCGGCTCCAAGGAAGGCGAGATCGGCTTGGCCCTGCTGGAAGGCGACGATGCCCTGGCCGACTCGCTGCTTGCCGAGTGGCTGGAAGTGTTCCCGGAGCGCTTTTACCTCGACATCCAGCGCACCAACCGCGTCAACGACGAAGAACACGTGCATGCCGCCGTGGCCCTGGCTGAGCGCAGCGGCGCGCCACTGGTGGCGACCAACGACGTGCGCTTCATCAAGCAGGAAGACTTCGAGGCCCATGAGACCCGCGTGTGCATCGGTGAAGGCCGTGCGCTGGACGATCCGCGCCGCTCGCGTCACTACTCTGACCAGCAGTATCTGAAGAGTCCGGCAGAAATGGCCGAGCTGTTCAGCGATATCCCCGAAGCGCTGGAAAACTCCGTCGAGATCGCCAAGCGCTGCAATATCGAGGTGCAACTGGGCAAGTACTTCCTGCCCAACTTCCCGATCCCCTACGACGACATGGATATCAACCAATATCTGCGCCATGTCTCCTACGAGGGCCTGGAGGAGCGCCTGGCGGTGCTGTGGCCGAAGGAAACCACGCCGAACTACGAAGAGAAGCGGCAGATCTACGTCGACCGTCTGGAGTTCGAGCTGGGCACCATTATCCAGATGGGGTTCCCCGGCTACTTCCTGATCGTGATGGACTTCATCAAGTGGGCCAAGAACAACGGCGTGCCTGTCGGCCCCGGCCGGGGTTCGGGGGCCGGTTCGCTGGTCGCCTACGTGCTGAAGATCACCGACCTCGATCCGCTGGCCTACGACCTGCTGTTCGAGCGTTTCTTGAACCCCGAACGTATTTCCATGCCCGACTTCGACGTCGACTTCTGCATGGAAGGCCGCGACCGGGTGATCGACTACGTGGCCGGCGCCTACGGCCGCAATGCGGTCAGCCAGATCATTACCTTCGGCTCCATGGCCGCGAAGGCGGTAGTGCGTGACGTGGCGCGGGTGCAGGGAAAATCCTACGGCCTGGCCGATAAGCTGTCGAAGATGATTCCCTTCGAAGTGGGCATGACGCTGGAGAAGGCCTTCGAACAGGAGGAAATGCTCCGCGACTTCCTCAAGTCCGACGAGGAAGCCCAGGAAATCTGGGACATGGCGCTCAAGCTGGAAGGTGTCACCCGTGGTACCGGCAAGCACGCCGGTGGCGTGGTGATCGCGCCGACCAAGCTGACCGACTTCGCTCCCATCGCCTGTGACGAAGAGGGCGCCGGCCTGGTGACCCAGTTCGACAAGGACGATGTGGAAGCTGCCGGCCTGGTGAAGTTCGACTTCCTCGGCCTGCGCACCCTGACCATCATCAAATGGGCGATGGAGATCATCCATCGCATCCAGAAGAAGAACGGCGACCCGAATCTGGTCGACATCGACCGCATTCCGCTGGACGACAAGAAGACCTACGACCTGTTGCAGAAGGCGGAAACCACCGCGGTCTTCCAGCTTGAATCGCGTGGCATGAAGGAGCTGATCAAGAAGCTCAAGCCGGACTGCCTGGAAGACCTCATCGCACTGGTGGCGCTGTTCCGTCCCGGTCCGCTGCAGTCGGGCATGGTGGACGACTTCATCAACCGTAAGCATGGTCGCGAAGAGATTTCCTACCCACACCCGGATTACCAGTACGCTGGCCTGGAACCGGTGCTCAAGCCGACCTACGGCATCATCCTGTACCAGGAACAGGTGATGCAGATCGCCCAGGTGATGGCGGGCTACAGCCTCGGTGGTGCGGATATGCTGCGCCGCGCCATGGGCAAGAAGAAGCCCGAGGAAATGGCCAAGCAGCGCGGCGGCTTCATCGAAGGTTGTGCCGGCAACGGCATCGACGCCAACCTCGCGGGCAACATCTTCGATCTGGTGGAAAAGTTCGCCGGCTACGGCTTCAACAAGTCCCACTCGGCCGCCTACGGCCTGGTGTCGTACCAGACCGCCTGGCTGAAGACCCACTGGAAAGCCCCGTTCATGGCTGCGGTACTGACCGCGGATATGCAGAACACCGACAAGGTGGTGACGCTCATCGAAGAGTGCCGCCACATGAAGCTGCGCATTCTTGCGCCGGACGTGAACAACTCCGAGTTCCGCTTCACCGTGGATGAGGACGACCAGATCGTCTACGGCCTGGGCGCGATCAAGGGCGTCGGTGAAGGCCCGGTGGAAGCCATCACCGAGTGCCGCAACGAAGGCGGCCCGTTCAAGAACCTGTTCGACTTCTGCGATCGCATCGATCTCAAACGTGTCAACAAGCGCACCCTGGAAGCGCTGATCCGCGCCGGCGCGCTGGACCGCCTCGGCCCGCACTTCTTTGAGGAGCAGAAGGCCTACCACGCCCACGTCGACATCAACCGCGCCGTGCTGCTGGCCTCCATGGAAGAAGCCGTCAAGGCCGCCGAGCAGACCTCGCGCAGCCATGACAGCGGCCACATGGACCTGTTCGGCGGCGTCTTCGCCGAGCCCGAGGCGGACGTTTACGCCAACCATCGCAAGGTCAAGGAGCTCAACCTCAAGGAGCGCCTGAAAGGCGAGAAGGACACCCTCGGCCTGTACCTGACCGGCCATCCCATCGACGAGTACGAAGGCGAGGTGCGACGTTTTGCCCGCCAGCGCATCGTCGAGCTCAAGCCCGCGCGTGACACTCAGACTGTCGCCGGCCTGATCGTCAACCTGCGGGTAATGAAGAACAAGCGCGGCGACAAGATGGGCTTCGTGACCCTGGACGACCGCTCCGGCCGCATCGAAGCCTCGTTGTTCGCCGAAGCCTTCGCCGCCAACCAGGCGCTGCTGCAGACCGATGCGCTGGTGGTGATCGAGGGTGAAGTCAGTCAGGACGATTTCTCCGGCGGCCTGCGCCTGCGCGCCAAGCGCGTGATGGGCCTGGAAGAGGCCCGCACGTCGCTGGCCGAGAGCCTGCGCGTGCGCGTGCATGCCGATGCGCTCAAGGGCGACCGCCTGCGCTGGCTGGCCGACCTGTGCACCCGCCACAGGGGCAGTTGCCCGGTGACCGTCGACTACAGTGGCGAGTCGGCACGCGCGCTGCTGCAGTTCGGCGAGCAGTGGCGGATCGACCCGGCAGACAACCTGATTCAAGCGCTGCGTGACCAGTTCGGCCGCGACAACGTCTTCCTGAACTACCGCTAGCGTGGCGGTGGCCAAACGCCGCCCGCTCGCCAGTCTCGACCCTCGGCGCCCGATACCGTAAGGTAGGGCGCCTACGGACCAGGCCCAGCCGCCAACAGAACGACGGATAGCCCATGAACCCGAATTTTCTCGATTTCGAACAGCCCATTGCCGACCTGCACGCCAAGATCGAAGAGCTGCGGTTGGTCGGTAACGACAACGCCCTGAACATCACCGACGAAATCTCCCGTCTTCAGGAAAAGAGCAAGGCGCTGACCGAGAACATCTTCGGCAACCTGTCCAGCTGGCAGATCGCCCAGCTCGCTCGCCATCCGCGTCGTCCCTACACCCTCGACTACATCGAGCACATCTTCACCGAGTTCGAAGAGCTGCACGGTGATCGTCACTTCGCCGATGACGCCGCCATCGTCGGCGGCGTTGCTCGCCTGGAAGACCAGCCGGTGATGATCATCGGCCACCAGAAGGGCCGCGAAGTTCGCGAGAAGGTCCGTCGCAACTTCGGCATGCCGCGCCCGGAAGGCTACCGCAAGGCCTGCCGCCTGATGGAAATGGCCGAACGCTTCAAGATGCCGATCCTGACCTTCATCGACACCCCCGGCGCCTACCCGGGCATCGACGCCGAAGAGCGTGGCCAGAGCGAGGCCATCGCCTGGAACCTGCGTGTCATGGCGCGCCTGAAGACCCCGATCATTGCTACCGTGATTGGCGAAGGTGGTTCGGGCGGTGCGCTGGCCATCGGCGTGTGCGACCAGTTGAACATGCTGCAGTACTCCACCTATGCGGTGATCTCGCCCGAAGGTTGCGCCTCGATTCTCTGGCGTACCGCCGAGAAAGCACCGGAAGCGGCCGAGGCCATGGGCATCACCGCCAACCGCCTGAAGGATCTGGGTATCGTCGACAATGTTATCCCGGAGCCGCTGGGCAGCGCCCACCGCGACCCGGCCGCCATGGCCGAGACCATCCGCAATTCCCTGATCGGCCAGCTCGACACCCTGGGCCAACTAAGTACCGAAGAGCTCCTTGCGCGCCGCTACGAGCGCCTGATGAGCTACGGCGTCGCCTGATCGACGCATTCGGCGCAGTGCGGGTGACGAGGTATCCTTGCCTCGTCCCCGACCCTGCCGACCTGCGCCATGTCTGCTGAACTCGAATCCCGACTGCTGAGTCTCCTCGCTCCCTGGTGTGCTGCGCCGGCTTGGCACGTTGCCTTTTCCGGCGGGCTGGATTCCACCGTCCTGCTGCATCTCCTGGCCGGGCTGGCCCGCCGGCAACCCTTGCCTCCTCTCTCCGCCATTCACGTTCACCACGGCCTGCAGGCCGTCGCTGACGCTTGGCCGGAACATTGTCAGCGGTTCTGCGATGGTATCGGTGTGCCCTTGCGGGTGACGCGCGTGCAAGTCGATGGTGGTGCAAGCCTAGAGCGCGCGGCGCGGGAGGCGCGTTATGCGGCTTTCACCGCGGCGCTGGGGGAGGGGGAATGCCTGCTGACCGGGCAGCACCGTGACGACCAGGCCGAAACCGTTCTTTTCCGGCTTTTCCGTGGTGCCGGAGTGCGCGGCTTGTCCGGAATGGCCGCTTGTCGACCGTTGGGGGGTGGGATGCTGTTGCGTCCGTTGCTGGGCATCAGTCGCGCGGAGCTGGAGAGGTACGCCCGTCGCCATGGGCTGGGTTGGGTCGACGATCCGTCCAATGCTTGCGACGACTACGACCGCAACTATCTGCGCAACCACGTTGTGCCGGGCATCGTCCAGCGCTGGCCGTCGGCGGTGGAGATCATCGCCCGCAGTGCCGAGCACCTGGCGGAGGCCGATGGGCTGCTCGCCGAACTGGCGCAGAACGACCTGGTGTCGGCCGGAGCCCGAGACGAATACATCGGTATGCAATTGCCCTCACTGGCCGTCGCCGCACTGGCGCAGCTGAGCGAGCCACGCCAGCGCAATGCCCTGCGCCACTGGCTCGCGCCCCTGGCGCGCTTGCCGGACAGTGCCCACTGGGCCGGTTGGCGAGACCTGCGCGATGCTCGCGAAGACGCCGAGCCGATCTGGCGCCTTGCCGATGGCGAGCTGCGCCGTGCCCACGGTCGGCTCTGGTGGCTGGCCAATCCCTGGCTGGGTTTCGTACCGGCCAATCAGAGCTGGCGCGACCCTTCGCAGGCACTTTCGCTGCCGGGCAATGGTGAGTTGCGGTTTGACGGCGAAGCGCCGGAAGGGCCGCTGGAGGTTCGCTACCGGCAGGGCGGAGAAGTGATGGCGCTGGTCGGTCGCGGCAGTCGTGACCTCAAGCGCCTGCTCAACGAAGCGGCGGTGCCGGCTTTCCTGCGCGGCCGTCTGCCGCTGCTCTGGCGAGCCGACGAACTGCTCGGTGTAGCGCTGCTGCCGGGCTTGCGGGTGGAGGCTGGGCAGGGCTGGACCCTGCGCTGGACACCTCCGACGAATGACTCGGGTTTGAGCTGATAGCGGCTTTCCGGTAGACTACGCTCCCGTCTTGTACCGCTCCTGTTGATTCGCCTTCGAATCAGTGGGAGTTCGCTATTTTCACGACGAAGTCGTGAGCCGGGTCTTGTACCCGACACCTTCGCTTCCCCGGCGGCCGAGCCGCCTAAACGCTGACATTCAGGGCTTTTCATGACGCGCTACATCTTCGTCACGGGTGGTGTTGTTTCTTCATTGGGGAAAGGCATCGCCTCGGCTTCCTTGGCTGCCATTCTGGAAGCGCGTGGCCTGAAGATCACGATGCTCAAGCTGGACCCCTACATCAACGTCGACCCGGGCACCATGAGCCCGTTCCAGCACGGTGAGGTGTTCGTCACCCACGACGGCGCTGAGACCGACCTCGATCTGGGCCACTACGAGCGTTTCGTTCGTACCACGATGACCCAGAACAACAACTTCACCACCGGCCGCGTCTACATGGACGTGCTGCGCAAGGAGCGCCGCGGTGACTATCTGGGTGCCACCGTGCAGGTGATCCCGCACATCACCGACGAGATCAAGCGTCGCATCATCAAGGGCGCCGGCGATGCCGACGTGGCCCTGGTTGAAGTCGGCGGTACCGTGGGTGATATCGAATCGCAACCTTTCCTCGAGGCCATCCGCCAGTTGCGCGTGGAGATCGGTTCGCGCCGCGCCATGCTGATGCACCTGACGCTGGTCCCGTACATCGCCACCGCCGGCGAGACCAAGACCAAGCCGACTCAGCACTCGGTCAAGGAACTGCGTTCCATCGGCCTGCAGCCGGACATCCTGATCTGCCGCTCCGACCACCCGGTGGACGTATCCTCCCGCCGCAAGATCGCCCTGTTCACCAACGTGGAAGAGCGCGCGGTCATCTCGCTGGAAGACGTCGACACCATCTACCGCATTCCGTCGGTACTGCACGCCCAGGGCGTGGACGACCTGGTCGTCGAGCGCTTCGGCCTCGAGTGCGGCCCGGCCGACCTGTCCGAGTGGGACCGCGTGGTCGATGCCAAGCTCAACCCCGAGCGTGAAGTCACCATCGCCATGGTCGGCAAGTACATGGAACTGCTCGACGCCTACAAGTCACTGATCGAAGCCATGACCCACGCCGGCATCCAGAGCCGCACCAAGGTCAACCTGCGCTACATCGACTCCGAGGACATCGAGCAGCAGGGCACCAGCCTGCTCGAAGGCGCCGACGCCATCCTGGTTCCGGGCGGCTTCGGCCTGCGCGGCGTGGAAGGCAAGATCACCGCCGTGCAGTACGCCCGTGAGAACAAGGTCCCGTACCTGGGCATCTGCCTGGGCATGCAGGTGGCTGTCATCGAGTACGCCCGCAACGTGCTGGGCTGGACCGATGCCAACTCCACCGAGTTCGACAAGTCCAGCGGCCACCCGGTCGTCGGCCTGATCACCGAATGGCAGGACGCTACCGGCGCCACCGAAGTGCGCACCGAGGCTTCCGACCTGGGCGGCACCATGCGCCTGGGCGCTCAGGAGTGCCTGCTGTCCGCCGGCACCCTGGTGCACGATTGCTACGGCAAGGAAGTGATCGTCGAGCGTCACCGTCACCGCTACGAAGTGAACAACAACCTGCGTCCGCAACTGGAAGCTGCCGGCCTGAAGATCTCCGGCCGCTCCGGCGACGGCGCGCTGGTCGAAGTGGTCGAGGCTCCGGATCATCCGTGGTTCGTCGCCTGCCAGTTCCACCCGGAGTTCACCTCCACTCCGCGTGATGGCCACCCGCTGTTCAGCGGCTTCGTCAATGCCGCCCTGAAACAAGCCGGGAAAGCCTGAACATGACCCAGAAGATCATCCGCGTCGGTGATATCCAGATCGGCAACGACCTGCCGTTCGTGCTGTTTGGCGGCATGAACGTGCTGGAGTCGCGCGACCTGGCGATGCAGGTCTGCGAAGAGTACGTGAAGGTCACCGAGAAGCTCGGCATCCCTTACGTGTTCAAGGCCAGCTTCGACAAGGCCAACCGTTCCTCGATCACCTCGTTCCGTGGTCCGGGCATGGAAGAAGGGCTGAAGATCTTCGAGGAGATCAAGAAGACCTTCAAGGTGCCGGTCATCACCGACGTGCACGAGCCCTACCAGGCCGCTCCGGTGGCCGAGGTCTGCGACATCATCCAGCTGCCGGCCTTCCTGTCCCGGCAGACCGACCTGGTCGTGGCCATGGCCAAGACCAATGCGGTGATCAACATCAAGAAAGCCCAGTTCCTCGCGCCGCAGGAGATGAAACACATCCTGCGCAAGTGCGAGGAAGCGGGTAACGACCAGTTGATCCTCTGCGAGCGTGGCTCCTCCTTCGGGTACAACAACCTGGTGGTGGACATGCTCGGCTTCGGCATCATGAAGCAGTTCGAGTACCCGGTGTTCTTCGACGTGACCCATGCCCTGCAGATGCCGGGCGGGCGCGCCGATTCCGCCGGCGGCCGCCGCGCCCAGGTCACCGACCTGGCCAAGGCCGGCATGAGCCAGGGCCTCGCCGGCCTGTTCCTGGAGGCCCATCCGGACCCCGAGAACGCCAAGTGCGACGGTCCGTGCGCCCTGCGCCTGAACAAGCTCGAGCCTTTCCTGTCCCAGCTCAAGCAGCTGGACGACCTGGTCAAGAGTTTCCCCATTATCGAGACTGCCTGAGAATCGGCTCGATGCCTGCCGCGCTGAGCACGGCAGGCCATTGAGCCGCTTCTGATGTCTCACCAGCCGCCCCGTTTATCTCTATCTTCGGAGTGTTATCAAGAATGGCAAAGATCGTCGACATCAAGGGCCGTGAGGTCCTGGACTCCCGCGGCAACCCGACCGTTGAAGCGGACGTGATCCTGGACAACGGCATCGTCGGCAGCGCTTGCGCCCCGTCCGGTGCATCCACCGGTTCCCGCGAGGCGCTCGAACTGCGCGATGGCGACAAGAGCCGTTACCTGGGCAAGGGCGTGCTGAAAGCCGTGGCCAACATCAATGGCCCGATCCGCGACCTGCTGCTGGGCAAGGACGCGGCTGACCAGAAAGGTCTGGATCACGCGATGATCGACCTCGACGGCACCGAGAACAAAGGCAAGCTGGGCGCCAACGCCATCCTCGCCGTGTCCCTGGCCGCCGCCAAGGCCGCCGCTCAGGCCAAGGGCGTGCCGCTGTACGCGCACATCGCCGACCTGAACGGCACTCCGGGCCAGTACTCCATGCCGGTTCCGATGATGAACATCATCAACGGCGGCGAGCACGCCGATAACAACGTCGACATCCAGGAGTTCATGGTTCAGCCGGTTGGCGCGAAGAACTTCGCCGACGCGCTGCGCATGGGCGCCGAGATCTTCCACCACCTCAAGGCCGTGCTGAAGGCCCGTGGCCTGAACACCGCCGTGGGTGACGAAGGTGGCTTCGCGCCGAACCTGGCTTCCAACGAAGACGCCCTGGCCGCCATCGCCGAAGCCGTCGCCAACGCCGGCTACAAGCTGGGCGATGACGTGACCCTGGCCCTGGACTGTGCCTCCTCCGAGTTCTTCAAGGACGGCCAGTACGACCTCGAAGGCGAAGGCAAGGTATTCAGCGCCGAAGGTTTCGCCGACTACCTGGCGGGCCTGACCCAGCGCTACCCGATCATCTCCATCGAAGACGGCATGGACGAGTCCGACTGGGCTGGCTGGAAAGTCCTGACCGACAAGATCGGCGAGAAGGTGCAACTGGTCGGCGACGACCTGTTCGTGACCAACACCAAGATCCTCAAGCGCGGCATCGACGAGAAGATCGGCAACTCGATCCTGATCAAGTTCAACCAGATCGGCTCGCTGACCGAGACCCTGGAAGCCATCCAGATGGCCAAGGCCGCCGGCTTCACCGCGGTGATCTCGCACCGTTCGGGCGAAACCGAGGACAGCACCATCGCTGACCTGGCCGTCGGCACCGCCGCTGGTCAGATCAAGACCGGCTCCCTCTGCCGCTCCGACCGCGTATCCAAGTACAACCAGCTGCTGCGTATCGAAGAGCAACTGGGCGCCAAGGCGCCGTACCGTGGTCGCGCGGAATTCCGCGGCTGATCCGAGTCTGGTACGGTGAAGGGGTGGCAGAAGCCACCCCTTTGCGTATAGGGAGCTGAAGGTTTGAGGTTACGTAGCCCTTACTGGCTGTTCGTCGTGCTGATCCTGGCGCTGGCCGGCCTGCAGTATCGCCTGTGGGTTGGCGATGGCAGCCTGGCGCAGGTGCGCGACCTGCAGAAGCAGATCGCCGACCAGCAGGGCGAGAACGAGCGCCTGCTCGAACGTAACCGCATCCTCGAGGCGGAAGTCGCCGAGCTCAAGAAAGGCACCGAGACCGTCGAGGAGCGTGCCCGTCACGAACTCGGCATGGTCAAGGACAAGGAAACCCTCTACCAGCTCGCGCAATGACCACTCCCGCCTTCTGGGCCATCATCCCGGCCGCCGGCATCGGTTCGCGGATGCGCGCCGACCGCCCCAAGCAATACCTCGACCTTGCCGGTCGCAGCATTCTCGAGCGCACCCTCGACTGTTTCCTCGGTCATCCCCGCCTGAAGGGACTCGTGGTGTGCCTGGCCGCCGACGATCCCTGGTGGCCGACCCTGCCCAGCGCTTCCAATGAGCTGATCCAGTGCGCCGATGGCGGCCGCGAGCGCGCCGATTCCGTGCTCAACGGCCTGCTGCGTCTGACCGAACTGGGCGCCACGCCGGACGACTGGGTACTGGTGCACGACGCCGCTCGCCCGAACCTGGCGCGTACCGACCTGGACCGCCTGCTGGATGAGCTGGAGTTCGACGCCGTAGGCGGCCTGCTCGGCGTGCCTGCGCGGGACACCTTGAAGCGCGTCGGCGCCGATGGCCGCGTGGTCGAAACCATCGATCGCAGCGTGGTCTGGCAGGCCTACACCCCGCAGATGTTCCGTCTCGGCGCCCTGCACCGCGCGCTCGCCGATGCGCTGGTGGCCGACGCGGCCATCACCGATGAGGCGTCTGCCATGGAGTGGGCGGGCTATGCGCCGCGCATGGTGGAAGGGCGGGTGGACAACATCAAGGTCACCACCCCGGAAGACCTGCAGCGCCTGCAGCGTAGCTTCGCCAAGCACTGATTATTGCTGGCCGGCACTTGACCGGTCGCGGCATATCCGACCTCTGTAGGAGCGAGCTGGCTCGCGAACTTGGCCAGCACTGAAGTCGCCGGAAACCTTGTTCGCGAGCAAGCTCGCTTCTACAGACTGCGCCCTGGGCCGAACCCTTGGAGCGGGCTCTGTCCGCGATAGGTTCGAGTCGCGTCGGAAGCCCGTCGCGGACGAAGTCCGCTCTTACAAGAGCAGCTTCAGCCCAGTAGCGGTACTTCGATCAGGAAGCGGAACAGCGCGCCGTGCTGCTCCACTGCCAGGCAATGATAGCCATGACGCCGGGTGTCTTCCGGAATGCCATGGACCGACTGCGAGCAGTCGGTGACCACTTCCAGCAGATCGCCCGGCTTGAGCGTCTCCAGAGTTTCCAGGGTGGCGATGGCGTTGTACGGGCAGTGTTCGCCGCGCAGGTCAAGCGACAGCGTCGGCGTCTTGGTTTCGGACATCGTTGGTCTTCCGTCTACGAGTGAAGCGCTGCGCGTTGAGCTGCACCAGCAGCATGCACAGCGCGAGGCCGGCGAAAGTGATCAGCAGGCCGCCGCCGGGGCCGAACTCCTGCAGCAGATTGAGCTTGGGATAAGGCAGCGCGAGGCTGGTGCCGAGCTGGTCCCAGAACACCGCGACCAGGGTGCCGCCGATCACGTTGCCGACGCCGACCACCCAGAAATGCACCTGGCCTTCCATCGAGCGGTACATCCAGCCGGTCTCGCAGCCGCCGGCCAGCACGATGCCGATGCCGAACAGCACGCCACCGATCACGGCGTTCGGTCCCATCCAGAAGATCTTCGGTGGCAGGCCGTTGTGGATCGCCGCGAAAGTGCCGATGCAGGCAGCGGCCATGCCCAGCAGGATGCCCAGTGCGGCCTGGGTCCGGCCGGTGGTCCAGAGGTCGCGGGCGGCGCTGGTGAAGCAAATCTGCGCGCGCTCGATCAGGCCGCCGAACAGCAGGCCGAACAGGCAGGCCATGCCCAGCACCAGCGAGACTTCGAAGCGCCAGGCAGCGAACAGCGCGGCGAGCGCCAGTACGCCCATGCCCAGGCGCCATTGCAGCTTGGCGCGGCGAGCGAGGGCTTCGGCACTCGGCAGGGCTGCCGCCTTGCCGCCAACCTTCAACGGAATGCGCAGGAAGGGCAGCAGGCTGATCTTCACGCCGAACCAGGCGCCGATCACGGTGGAGAACATGAAGGCCCAGGCGTGCACCGAGAACATCGGGATGCCGGTGAAGAAGGCCGCCAGGTTGCAGCCCATCGCCAGGCGTGCGCCGAAGCCGGCAATCACGCCGCCTATCAAGCCCTGCAGCAGGCGGCGCTTGCTGGTCGGCCAGCGCAGGCTGACGTTACCGGCCCAGAGCGCACAGACCAGCGCGCCGAGGAACATGCCGATGATCATCACGCCATCGATGCGGTCCAGCGGCGAGCCCTGCAGGCCGATGATCTTGAAGTAGCTCCATTCCTGCGGCTGCAGTCCGAACCAGGACAGTATGTGGCCGCCCCAGCGGGTGAACTCGCCGGTGACGGCCCAGAAGGTGCCGGTCATGGCGAAGTAGTAAGCCGAGATGACCCCCAGGGCGACCAGGGTTGGCAGTGGCGACCAGAAGCGCAGTAGATAGCGCTCGCGGAAGGAAGAAAGGGCTGACATCTCGTCGTCCTTGATCCGAAGGGTGGGAAACCGCCCATTCTAGCCAAGGCCACTTTCAGCCGCTTGCTTCATGGCAAAGGAGCGGGCTGAAGATGCTGTAGGCCTTCCTTGAGGTGATCCACCAGTTGCCGCACCTTGGGCGACAGGTGCCGCTGCTGCGGATAAAGCGCCCAGACCCCGGTATTGGGTGGCTGATGATGGTCCAGCAAGGAAACCAGGCGGCCGCTGCGCAGGTGTTCCAACACATAGTAATCCGGCAGTTGGCACAGGCCGAAGCCGCGCAACGCCGCGTCCAGCACCGCCTGGCCGCTGTTGCAGCGCCAGTTGCCCTGCACCCGGTGCTGGGTTTCGCGGCCGTCCTCGAGGAAACTCCACTGGTCGCTGCTGCCCACCAGGCAATTGTGTTGCGCGAGCTCTGCCACACTGTGTGGCGCGCCGTGGTGGGCGAGGTAGCCCGGCGTTGCACAGAGGTACATCACCCTCGGCGCCAGACGGGTTGCCACCAGCCGGGAGTCGCTCAGGCGCCCCAGGCGGATCGCCAGGTCGAAGCCTTCGTGGAACAGGTCGAGTTGGCGGTTGGAAAGTTCTATCTCCACGCGCAACTGTGGAAACTGCTCCATGAACCCGTTCACCAGCGGCACCACGAACCGCTCGCCGTAAGCCACCGCGCAGGTCATGCGCAGCAGTCCCTTGGGCTCGGCAGATAGATCGCTCACCGCCCGCAAGGCTTCCTCGCGAGCGTCCTGCAGGCGCCGGCAATGCTGCAGGAAGGTCTGGCCGGCTTCGCTCAGCGTCACCTTTCGGGTGTTGCGGTAAAGCAGGCGCGTCTGCAGGCGCTCCTCCAGCCGCGCGACCTGGCGGCTGACGTGGGATGAAGATACGCCGAGGCGCTCGGCGGCGGCGGTGAACTGACCGGTTTCGGCGACGGCAACGAATTCGTCCAGCCCTTCCCAGCGGTGCATGTGGATTGTCCCTGTATAGCAATAATGTTTTGATTATTGCCTGATTATTCCCTGACAGGAGGTTTTCTACACTTCCAAGGCTTTGGGGGGCACTTTTCGTCGGCCGCCCCGAATGTTCCCCGACGGGGCTCCGGCCCGTCCCGGTTTCTCGGCCGTCGCGCCGAACCCGTCCGCCCCTGGCGGGCGTTGTCGTTTCCTTCGTTCAGGAGTTTCCAGATGATCAAGTCCCGTGCTGCCGTTGCCTTCGCCCCCAACAAACCGTTGGAAATCGTCGAAGTCGATGTGGCGCCGCCGCAGAAGGGTGAAGTCCTGGTGCGCATCGTCGCCACCGGCGTCTGCCACACCGACGCGTACACCCTGTCCGGCCAGGATTCCGAGGGTGTATTCCCGTGCATCCTGGGTCACGAAGGTGGCGGTATCGTCGAAGCGGTGGGCGAGGGCGTGACTTCGCTGAAAGTGGGTGACCACGTCATCCCGCTGTACACCGCCGAATGCCGCGAGTGCAAATTCTGCAAATCCGGCAAGACCAACCTCTGCCAGGCCGTGCGTGCCACCCAGGGCAAGGGCCTGATGCCCGATGGCACCAGCCGCTTCTCCTACAAGGGCGAGCCGATCTACCACTACATGGGCTGCTCGACCTTCTCCGAATACACCGTGCTGCCGGAAATCTCCCTGGCGAAGATTCCCGAGGAAGCGCCGCTGGAGAAGGTCTGCCTGCTCGGCTGCGGCGTCACCACCGGCATCGGTGCGGTGCTCAATACCGCCAAGGTGGAGGAGGGCGCTACCGTTGCCATCTTCGGTCTGGGCGGCATCGGCCTGGCGGCGATCATCGGCGCGAAGATGGCCAAGGCCTCGCGCATCATTGCGGTGGACATCAACCCGGCGAAGTTCGATATCGCCAAGGAGTTGGGTGCCACCGATTTCGTCAATCCGAAGGATCACCAGAAGCCGATCCAGGAAGTGATTGTCGAAATGACTGACGGCGGCGTGGACTATTCCTTCGAATGCGTAGGCAACGTCCAGCTGATGCGTGCGGCGCTGGAGTGCTGCCACAAGGGCTGGGGCGAATCCACCATCATCGGCGTGGCCGGTGCCGGCCAGGAAATCAGCACCCGTCCATTCCAGCTGGTTACCGGGCGCGTCTGGCGCGGTTCCGCCTTCGGCGGCGTGAAAGGCCGCACCGAGCTGCCGAGCTATGTGGAAAAGGCGCAGAAGGGCGAGATCCCGCTGGATACCTTCATCACCCACACCATGGGCCTGGAGAAGATCAACGAGGCCTTTGACCTGATGCATGAAGGCAAGAGCATCCGCTCGGTCATCCACTACTGATCGAACCGCCGGGCGCCTTGTGCGCCCGCCCTCACAGGAGGCTCCATGACGGATTCCATCGAACTGATCAGCAGCCAGAAGAGTTTTGGCGGCTGGCACCAGCGCTATCGCCATCGCTCCGAGACGCTCGGCTGCGAGATGGTCTTTGCGGTCTACCTGCCGCCGCAGGCCGAGCCAGAGGCGGGCCTTCCGGTGCTTTACTGGCTATCCGGCCTGACCTGCACCGACGAGAACTTCATGCAGAAGGCCGGCGCCCAGCGCGTG
>OGQD01000334.1_pt1 | contig 37299 bp, 47 predicted proteins | sample 1553091 | NCBI WGS metagenome assembly OGQD01 (sample SAMEA2580290, study PRJEB22360) | human gut metagenome | biome: human gut; feature: human-associated habitat; material: faeces | place: Denmark | collected 2008/2010
CTGTGGTGCCGGAGCGGAATCTCGCGCGCATTCGGTCCTTTGTGTCTGCGGGTGGTCTGTTCTCTGTGGCCAGCGGGCGGCCGGCGCCCGCCGCCAATCGGCGCAGGTCGTGGTTGTTCCACACCGAGCCGCGCATTTCCTTGTCGATCAGACGCGGCAGGCCGGGTGTCCGGGGGGCGGCGCTGCCGCCCCCAAAAGCCGCAGGCTGCTCGGCTCGCGGGGATCGTTCATAACGCCCTTCAAGAATTCCAACGGATCGTCGGTCACTGGTCGGGGCGGCAAGTGCGCCCACCGCCTGGCGCGTTCCAGATGCGCCTGCACATGCGGGCAACGCCTCAGCCGAAACACGGCAACCTTCAAACCCTTGGCGGAATACCCGGCTTCACGGGCGGCTTCGTGATCGGTCATTCCGGCCAGCCGGGCGGCGACAAAGCGGCGTTTCTTCTTGGTCAAAGCCACGATAACTCCGGGTTAGCAAAAAGCCTGTAGGACGATTAGGTAAACGCGAGAGGGACCGCGCGATTTCCAGTATTAATTCGATAGGAAATGTACGGACTGCCCCCCGTACCTTGTGGGCAGGGGGGTTCTGGCTGGTCTGGTCACTTCTCAACCGTCAGTAGTCGCTGCTTGAGGTAGCGCGTCAGCTCGCTGACATGCAGCGTCTGGAAGCAAGGCGGCTGGCCTCGTCGCTCGATGACGCGGAACGGCAGGCCGGGGCGTTGCGGCTTGGCAACGAACACGCGTAGTTGCTGCGCCAGCGACAGCGCAAAGCCGATATCAGCAGACCTGGGCAGCATGGCTTACCTCCTTCCGGATCAAGCGACTTGCGACTGCTTGGGCAGCCAGATCGTCCACGTTGCAGTCGAGACTGTTGGCCGTGCAGAACTCACGCAGTAGCTGACAGGCAGCCTCGTTGCTGTCATCCACGGCGGTGTCGTCTTCGTAAATCCGTCCAAGGATTTCGGAACTGATCGCGTGGACGGCCTCAGAAACCGATGGGCTTCTGGCCATAAGGCGGACGACTTCTGATTCATACGTCTCGTTGAGGGCAGCGTGTATCAGGTCGAACACGCGGTTCTGCACTGCTTGGCGGAATGCCTCGGATTGGTGGGCGGTCATGGCGTTGTTCCTTCCAGTAGTTCGGCTCGTGCTGCCGCGATTGCTTGGCGCAGGGCCATACGCACGGCTTCGAGTAGTTCGTCGTTCGTCGGCATGTCAGGCTCCTTGAACCAGCGTCACCCAGCCGTTTCCACGGTGGGGCGGGTTGCCGTCGTGGATCGGCTGAACGGCAACATGCACGCCACCCGCGTATTCGACCAGATTGCCGGCGTCATACTCAAAGCCGGGCACCCACTCGCCCGAGTAGATCATCACCGGCTTTGCGGCCTTGGCTAACGTGGCTTCCAGCGTGCTGATACGCTCGTTGATCTTGCCAAGTTCGTCCTTAATCAGATCGAGGCTCGCCAGAAAAACATCGCGGGTGATCGGCGCATTGGGATTCACGCCTTCGGACTTCAACTGCTGCCCGACCATGCGAACCTTAAGGTTCGCATCGTTCAGGGCGTTGCGCTCGGTGCGGTCATTCGGTCGCATGGTTCGCCTCCACGTTGAGAAGCCGATGATGCAATCGGGATATTTCCAGATTGACGACCTCGAATCGAACGAGCATATCGACCAGTCCGGCTTTGCTGTTCGCCGGGATGCCCTGCTGCCCGAGATTTTCAGAAACCTGCTCGCGGATCATCTCGGCGGCGAGTTCGGGATCGTCGCAGTATTGAGCAAGCGTGACCATGATTAGCTGCCCTCCACAATCACAGCGACAGCATCACCGCCGATATGCCATTGGCGTTCGGCCAGCAAGCCCACAGAGCCGCTCTGCCACAGGCTGACAAGCTCGCCGGCACCTTGCGGATCGTCGCTCATTTCGACCGATGCTTCGCCGCTGGGGCGCAGTTCCAATCCGTTGTCGTAAATCGCGCAGCGGCTGGCCGGAATCACCATAATTCCGTTCGCATTATCGGCGGTGACGACGTGCAGACCGGGGCGATATTCGCCACCGTTCATGCTGAAGCTCGGGCCGGCTTCAGGGCGAAGCGCCAGATCGGCAGTCACACCCGGCGGCACGACGACAACGAAGCCGACGCTCGGGCCAGCGGTCTGTACCGCAAGGCGCAAGTCTTCGATCAGGTCGCCGGTGGTCGGCAGGATCAAGGCGCTGCTGTCGTTGAATTTGTCGTAGATCGCCGAATTGATCGCCGAATTGATCGCCTTCGACATTTCGCTATCGAGAACGGCCAGCGCGGCATCGCCACCGGTCAGCAGGAATTCGCGGGTCAAGACAATCAACGCGACGGTCTTGTGCGGCTCAATGTCGCCCAGCCCGAAGCTGGGCCGGCGGACAACCTTCGGTGCGCCTTCGACCGTTGCATCACCAACGAAGCCGGATGCGGTCAGTACGTGCCGGCTACCCGCTGGAATCGGCGCGGCGTATTGCTTGACCGCGTCCAACGCGCTCAGGTGCGCGTTGCTTTCGAGATACGCGCGCATCAAGCCGCGAACCGTCTCAGTCTCGAACGGCTCGGCGTTGTAGCTCATCGCCGAAACGGCGGCCTTCTGAAGCAGCGGGTCGTCGCTACCGCTGAAAACCTCGAATGCCTTGCGCTGCTGGCCGGCGTGCTGTTGCAGGGCCATGCTGCGGGCGAGTTCGAGCGCGGCGGCCTTCTGCTTGCGGCGGTTCGGCAGATCGCTGACAGCGGCTTGCAGTGCGGCCTGAGCGCGGAAAATCATTGCTTGTTGAAGGGAATCCATGTCATTACTCCTGAGGGGTTAAGGTGTGACATCAGAATACGCGAGCGCTATTAACTTCAACGTTTCGATTGAAGTTTGCTATCGAGCAGGCGTGCCATTGACGTTGGCATGTCATCCCGCGTCAGGTCGCGCATCGTGGGTGCCCCGTGTTCGTTCAGGTGATCGCGCAGGGCGGTCGACGTCAAGTACCAGATCGCCGGCAGCACGCGCAGCAGGTCGCGCTTGTGCGGGCCGTCGCAAAGCCGGGCGGCATCGTCCAGTCCGGCAGCGACAACGGCGGGTAGCTCGCTGGCGAGCGTCAGCAGCAGGGCTTCGACCGGATGCGCGGGTTGCTGCCGGGCAGCCAGCCATTGCCGGCAGGTCGGCAAGTGCAACCAGGTCGTGCTGCCCCGGCCACCCCTCGCGTTTGCTCGCCGGACGGTCGGCATGCCTTCCTTGACCAGCCGTCGAAGTTTTCCAAGGGGCAAGCCCAAGGCGTCGACGGCGGCGGTCAGCTTAACCACATCACCGTCACCGGCAACCGTTTTTGCCCGATCCGCCCCGTTTCGGGAATTTTCGGGTGTGGTCACACTTCCGCTGGCTGCCGATCCATAAATCATGGCGCTCGGCGTTAAATTATGTAATTTGTCCATAATTTTGTTTTTCACTCCAAAAAGGGTGCTTGGTGACACTTGGTGACACCCTTCCGGCCCTCGTCATAGATAGGGGTTTCTATAGGGGAAGTACCGGACAAGTGTCACCAACCGTCACCACGCGTTATTGCCAAGGGTGGTTTGCGGGTGGTTTCAGCTTCGCGCCCCGGTAGTGGGTTCGCCCGGAAACCATCACTTTCACCAATGTGTGGACACCCCTCAGCGCCTCTCCGAAACGTGTTTGACTCTCGGCATGCTCGCCCCGGTCGAACTTCCACTGTTTGAAGTCGCTGTACAGGCTTCCCGCTGTCGGCAGGTCGCGTCCGGGGCGCGGATCGTCCGGGAGCATTTCCAGGCGTTCGGACATCCAAGCGTCAACGCTCGATTGGGATTGAAAGTAATCCGCGCTCTCATCCTCGACCGCCTTGCACCGTGGCAACTTCCGTCCACCTTCGATCCACAGGCGGTGCCCTTCCATCAACCAGTGCAGGACATACCCTCCCTCTTTGCGCAGCGTAGCCGGGAGGTCGGGGTCTTCTCGTCCGGCAAAGCAGGCATTGAATGGGACAATCTTGATCCGGGACTTGACGGCCTCAGTACAGCTTCGCATCTGAGGCCGATGGTTCCCGTAAATCAGATGTTTGTGCGTGCGCTCGAACTCGAAGAAGTTGCCATTCATCCACCGGGCGGCAATGGTCTTGTCGCCGGTCAATTCGTTGATGCGGGCTTCGTTCCAGTGCGCACCGTCTGCCACCTCGGACGACACCGCAAGCCGCACGCCCTTGAGGCTGGCTAGCTCGGTCGGGTGCCCCTCGTGCTTCCGCGCCATGAGAGTGGCTGAAGGGATTTTCCGGGCGTAGCTGCCCATAACGTCCTGCACGAGGTCGCCCAGCGTGTTCTTGCCGTTGCGTCCGATGCCGCGCCAGAACAGCATCCAGTGGCTTTCCACGGCACCGGACAGGCACGCACCAAGGGCGACTTGCAGGAAGGTCTGCAACTCGGGGTCGCCCAGCGTCACCTCGCTGAGGAACTGCCGGAAACGCGCCCCACCTTCGGCGGTAGGTGCCACCGATGTGCACATCGTCAGCATGTCTCCGGGGCGGTTCGACCATCCTTGCATGTTAAGCAGGTCGTAGGTCACCCCCGGCGTGTTAAGCAAATAGTTGTTGCCGTCGAAGTCGCTGCCCTGTCGTGACCATGCCGGGTCGCTCCTCAGAAAGGCCAGGGTGCCTTGTAGAAACGAGTTGCTGGCCTTCGTCGCAGAACCTTCCAAATTCCGCGCGCGCATTTCCAGCCGGACAATGTGCTCGATTTCCCGTGTCGCGTCGGTCGCCCACTTGGAGCCGTCCCACTTCAACCAGCGCCCGCCGGTATGGTCATATAGCCAGTTGTCCCGGTTTTGGTGAATGACCAATTCGGCCACGCTGTCCTGAGTCGGCAATTGCCGGATCAGGCTGGCAAGGTGGTAGTCACCGGGGGGCGCGGTCATCAAACCGGGCGGCGGCTCACGTTCGACCAGCACATCCCGGCAGCCCGCCACCGCGTTCAGAACCGTGCGGGGCAAGTAGTCTTCCCGGTCGTCCCACTTCTGACGGGCAAGGGCGCTCTGGCGCATCAGGCGTTCGATCCGGGCGCAGTCACGGCCAGTCCAGAAGGCCAGATGCTGCGCCAGGGCGGCGTCGGCACTGCTGGCGTTGTACTGTCCCGATCCGGAAGCGTCCGCCGGATACGTGTTCGCCAGAACGTCTGTCCGCGCTTCCCACAGATCGCTGAAGCTCGCCTTGCCAAACAGCGCGGCCTTGCCGGATTGCGACCGCATCGCCCGGCGCAACAGGTCAGCGTCATCCGTCGGGCCTCGCCACTCAGGGCACGGGCCGTCAGTCCATTCGGCTCCCCGGTCGCCCCCAGCACCGCCCGCACGGGGCGGGAAGTAGGTCGGCACCAACCACTGCCACACGTCGGGCGGCGGCGTATGTCCGGCGTCCCCAACGGCTCCCGTGCCGGTCAGGGCGACAAACCGCCCCTCGGTGTAGAGTTCCAGCCCCAGCGCCGTATTCCGACAGCCATGCTCAGGCACAGGGCCACGTCCGAAGATATGCAGGCCGCGCCCCGATGCCGACACCTCGATCGCACAGCCGGTCAGTCGTTGCATCAGCGTTTGGGCGAGCGGCGACCACTGGCCGTCGTCTTGCATGCAGTGGTCGATGTCGAGGAAGAAAAACCGTCCGCCCGGCGGGAATACTTTAGCCACACCGTAGGGCGGGCCATAGTGCGCTGCCCACTGACAGGCCAGGTCGGCGGTCATGTGGTTACGGGGATCGTTGGCGTCTGCCACCTCGCCCAGATAGTTGCAGGGCCGCTTGTCGAGTTTGCCGGGCTTGGTGGCGCTCGGGGCTGTCTTGTACAGGCAGAAGGTCGGCTCTTCAGCTAGGGCGGCGAGTGGTGCAGGTAGGGTTAGCATCGGGCCGGCAGCGGGGGGATTGCCTGCGGCGGCGACGGTGCTAGAATTCGCAGCGGGTACTGCATCTCTCGTAACACCCCCTGCGCCCCTCGCCGCGTCACCGGCCGGGGCGCTTCCTTTTGTCAGGCTGGTCATTTTGCACCTCCCGTCACCAGCGCATCGACTTGATCGGCGGGCCACAGTAGGCGGCCATTCGGCAGCTTAACGGGGCGAATGCCGCAGAAGTGACCGTTTACGCACAGGTTGCGGACCCATGTCGCGGGGCGGTTGCGCAGCTTGCCGGCGGCTTCTTTGGTGCTGTAGGCTCGGGCGGGGTTGGTCGGGGTAGTTTGCATGGTTTGCGCTCCTTATCAATGAAGTGCAACCAGCATCCCCACGGCCTCACGATAGCCACGGCTAAACCGTGAAAACTCGTTATTTCAGCTTTGAAACTCGATTTTTGAATGTGCCGAAAACCATGGGCTTGGCCTTGGGGCCGTAGGTCACTTTCCACTTTTCGGGCTGGCCCTGTGGGGCGTCCTCAATGGGCGAAAAGCCGGCTTTCTCAAGTTCGCCGATGAATCGCCCCCAAAGCTGTAAGGGCTGCTCGCCGGGATTGTTTCGAACGACGGTGGCTATCACGTCGCCCACGGTGGTGATTACGTTCACTCTTTCGCCGCGATCTTTCTTCGCAATCAGCCGTTGCTTCTCGCTCATCTCGGCGTAAATGTCGAACAGCAGGGCCAGCCGTCCGAATCTGTAGGCCAATCCCAGATCGGCAGACTTCCCGTATGCCTCAAGGTGCAGGGCCATCTCCAGAATCCGGGCGGCCGGTTCCAGTTGCATAGGGTCGGTCGGCTTCAGGTACTGCGCCCGCAGCTTTTCCTCGGTGGGATTTTTCACCCGGATGATCGGCAGGACGTTCAGAACGTAATCGCGCACCATTGAACCGCCCGGCGCTTGTGCCAGCAGGTCATCCACGGGGACACGGTGGGCTTTCAGAACGGCAATTGCCCGGTCTTTGTATCGGGTCAGCGTGTCGGCGGTAAGGTAGTCGTCGGCGTTGAGTCGTTCGAGCCAGACGGTCATCCCGTCTGCGTCGATTTCCTCAACCTCTCGCCGGGCATGGCTTCGGCCTACTTGGTGCGTGGTCATCTCGTCGCCCTCCAATCAGGCCGCCCGCTTGCGGGGCATCCGGGTCACGTTGCCGGCTTTCTTGCCGGTGCGGATTTCTTCTAGTCGGGCTTCCCAAGCGGTCAGGGCGGCGCGCTTCTCGTCGGCGTAGGTGTGCCGGTCGTAATGTGCTGACTGAACACCGCTTAGGCCGTGCGACAGCAACTGTGCACGCGTGTCCTTGCTGATTCCCATGCCGGCAAGCATCGTTTCCACGGTGCGGCGAATATCGCGTAGATTGAACGGCTCGCCTTTCATGGTGGCGCTGATTTCGGCAGCGCGGATTCCCGGTGTCTCAAACGTCATTGCCACGCGGCCATGCGTCGAGAAAAGCCACAGGGCGGAGAATGCCGGCTCCCGCCCTTCTTCTTTGGCGCGGTCGGCTTCGCGTTCCTTGGCACGGGTAATCAGGTTTTCAACAATACCGGCAGCAACAGGGGCGAGCGGCAGCAGGTGTTCCCGTGCTTCCTTCCGCTTGCCCTTGCCGTCGAGTAGTCGCAGGGTGCGGGTCGTCGTGTCGTAGTCGGCCACAGTTGCCCGCAGCAACTGCGCCATGCGTTGCCCGCCAGCGTACAGGGCCAGCTTCAAGGCGGTATCCGCCAGACTGTCACCCAGGGCGGCAAGATAGGCTTTCACTTCCTCGGCTGACAAGGTGCGTTGCCCTCGGTTGCTGGCAATGGCCGGGATCGGATCAACGGGATTGTGTTCGATCGCGAAGGGGATCAAGTCGGCGGGCATGGCTGAATCAAAGGGTGCGCGTTTGGCAGCGTTGAATGCGGCGCTCAGGTAACTGCGCAGGATGCCGGCGGCGCGCTCCTTGCCAGCTTCTCGCACCTTGCGCACCATCGCCGCGATTTGGTGCGGCGTCACCTGATTGGCTGGCTTGCCGGCGATGTCCTCATGGCTGAGCACATGGCACCTGAAGGCGCTGCGGGTTGCGGCTGCGCTGCGGGCCTTGCCGTTCGCTTCGAGGGTTGCCACATATGCCTCGCACAGTGCCCGCAGGCTGTAACGCTCGGCAGCTTCCTGTGCGGCTTTGGCCGCCTCTCTTGCGGCTCTTTCGGCGGCCTTGGCCTCGGCGGCTTCCCGGTCGAGTTCGCGGGGGTCTTTGCCTTGGTCGACCAGCGTTTGCAGGCGTCGTGCTTCGTTGCGGGCGGCTTCGAGCGTCCATGCCTGGACCGCGCCTATGGTTCGCCGGATCGTCCGCTTATCAAGTTTCGTCTCAAAGATAAAGCTCTTTGCTCCAGCCGTTGCGCGTACAGCCAGCCGGGGGGCTTCGCTGTCCCATAGAAAAACTTGCTGCTTTTCCGGTGGGCATGTGAAAGCCGCTATTTTTTGCTGCGTCAGCCGTTCGCGTCGAAGCATGATTTTCCCCTTTGGCTACACCGTGGCTACACGGCAGGTTTATCTAGTCAGTTGGTTGGCTACACGATTCCATGTAGCCCCTGTGTAGCCAGATTTTAGCAATGGGGATCAATGCTTTGCAACTACTGATTTATGTAGCCACATAAAAAATCAATGGCTTATGGCAAATTAAGCATTGATTGATATTGCCCGAAAATGACCATTTTTGTGATTCGTAATCAGTAGGTCGGAAGTTCGATTCTTCTCAACGGCACCAAAGAATTCAATCGCTCAGGCCAATCTTTCGGGGTTGGCCTTTTTGCTATCCACGCAGCCTGCCTTATGCGTGGCCCAATGTGCTGTCGCAGCCAGTATTGGTTTCCCCCGTGCTATTTGCAGCTTGCTGCAACGGCTTGATGACAATGCTGACTTCTGCGTTGGGAATGTCTGTTTCAACGCTCATGCGCAGGGATTCGATGGTGACTTCGGCCTCGCCAATGGTTTTGGCGGGATCGAAACCCAGGGCAATCTCGATGAACAGGCGGCTGCCGGCGCGTCGTGAGCGGACGCCGTGAAACGCTTCATAGCCATCAAAATGCCTTGCGAGTTGCCGCATGATGACGATCTGCACGTCTTCAGCGAGCGTGCGGTCGAGCAGATCATGGAGCGTTTCGAGTAGCACCGGCACGTATGAACCGATGGCGAAGATGGCATAAGCCAGCGCGCATGCCGGGTCGATATAGATGGCCCACGGTTCTTCTCGAAATCCCATGGCCAGCGCAAGGGTGATCAGGATGGCCACCGCGCCCAGGGCGTCGTTACGTTTGTGACGCCACTCCATGTCAATCAAGGGCGAGTGTGAGGTGTCGGCAATCCGTTTGTAATAAACCCACAGCCAGGCATTGACGATAAAGACCAGCACCTGCACGGCAATACCAACGAAAGTAAAACCGGCGTCGAGCGGTTCCGGTTGCAGCAGGCGCATGAATGAATAGATGGCGAGCGCGACCAGTGTCACGATGTAGCACAAGGCACCGAACAAACTGCCGACCCGTTCAAGTTTCCCTGCGCCGTAATCGAAATCGTGGAGTTGGCCTTCGCGGATATTTTTGAGAATACGCAGCGACACCGCTTGCGAGGCAAAACTCTTGAAGTAATCCGCAACGTCCGAGAGCAACAGCATCGACCCGGAGAAAATGGCAATTAGAGCGTAGGGTACGAATGTTACGATATTGATTATTACGCTGATCCACAGTGCGCGTGCCTGTTGCGCAGCCTGTTCCTGCTCATTTGTTTTGGTGGTTTGAGATGAGCTGGCTGTGTTCATTTTGATTGTGATATTTTTATCAGACTGGCTTCAAGCTCGTTTTGCAATTCGATGATTGTTGCCGGTGGGATGTGCTGCCCCCAGAACACATAGTAAAAATTCATTTTTTCGTGCGCAAGGTAATCGGAGATGTACAGGTTGATGGGGAAATTGCAGGTGTTGGAGTGGGTGTGATGTACGGTTGAAAAACCAAGCGACGAGTTTTTGTTGAAGCAAAAATAAGAAAACAGAATCTGTGGGGCGCATTGGCCGTATTTTTCTATGTATGGCGCAGAGAATATTTTATTGTTCCAGTCGAAGTGTCGGTGGCGATAAAGTTGTTTTGATTGCTTTTGGGTTGAGTTAATGATTTGATCCAGGGTTGGATGCCTGTTGAAGTCGAATACAAACGGAACGCTCGCCTCGTAAGCGCCAAGGCTTTCTATTTTTTCTTTTCCTGAACGATTTCCAATCGGGATTTCCATGCTGAATCGTTTGTGTCCAAATTTTTTGGCAACCAATTCGGCAAAGGCTGAGGCGATCACAACGTAAGACGAGACTCCTTTTTGATTGCAGTAGTGGAGCAGTTCCGTTTTGAATTCCTTGCCAAGTTGGAAATCCAGGCCGCTGGCGTCTGCTGCCTCGATTTCGATCACGTCTTTAAATACATGCTCGCATGTCGATAGTTCGGAAAATTGGGTTTCCCAAAAGGTTTGGTCTGCAACGTAATCTTCCCCGGCTTTGTGGCGGTCGATTTTTTCCAGATATGGTGAGAATGGGTGCCAGCGTATTTCCGAGTGTTCGTCAAGCAAGGCTTTTTGAACTTTCTCGTAAAGAATGATTCCGGAAATGCCATCGAAAATCAGATGGTTGAAGCAGAAGCGCAGGTTGTTGAAAGAGTCACCAATCGAGTAGATAAATACGTGGAGCAGTTGATCCGTGTTGTTGATCTTTTCTTCGGGAACGCTGTCGCAGAATTCTTGATATTGCTCGGCTGAAGGGAAATGGTATGCCTCTATGTTTGGTGCCGTAGGCGGCAAAAATACCATATATTTTTGATCGCCATCAACGAGGCATCTTGCGCCAGAGATGTCGGCTGACAGAAGGCATTTTTCTACTGCAGAGCGCAGGCGATCTGTCGGAAAGTGCCGGGAAAATCTTATTTCAAATGAAATGTTGTAAGATATGCCTTTTGTTTTTTCATTGGCGTCGAAAATATAATTCTGCTCATCCGTGAGAGGCAATTTCTTCATTTTCGTTTGTCTGGCTGAATAGGGGGAAACCGAGGCGGTCAAGCGTTTATTCCCGGCATGGTATTTTCATTTGATGAATGTCACGGCACCCGTTCGGGCATGCTATCCGACACTGCCTGTTCATGCAATGCTGGTATGGGGGGTATTGAGAAATTTTTACGGAATCAACCTGGCTACTCAATCCGCTCTCAATCAGCAGAGTAAATTTCTGGAGAGTTTATCTCGTCGGATTGGCCGGGGTTTTGACGCGATTCAGAGGGTCGGCAGCCTCTTTTATTCCTGTACTGCCTACGCCAGTGCTTCCGCCAGCGCGCCCTGAATCGCCTGGGCGAGATGGGCGATTTCTGCGTCGGTGATGATGTAGGGCGGCATCAGGTAGATGGTGTTGCCGATGGGGCGCAGTAGGGCTTCGCGCTTGAGGGCGGCGCGGTAGAAGCGGCGCGGGAAGTGGGGATCGGCGGTGGTGACGTCGAAGGCGGCGATCATGCCGCGTTGGCGCAGGTGGCGCACTTGCGGGTGGTCGGCAAGCGGAGCGAGGGCGGCGCTGATGGCTGCGGCCTTGCTGCGGTTGGCGGTGAGGATGTCGTCGGCGGCGAAGATGTCCAGCGTCGCCAGCGCGGCGCGGCAGGCGAGCGGGTTGCCGGTGTAGCTGTGCGAATGCAGGAAGGCGCGAGCGATGCTGTCGTCGAGGAAGGCGGCGTAGATCGTGTCGCTGCTCAGAACCGCCGAAAGCGGCAGGTAGCCGCCGCTGATGCCCTTGGACAGGCAGAGCAGGTCGGGGCGGATGCCCGCCTGTTCGTGCGCGAAGAAGCTGCCGGTGCGGCCAAAGCCGACGGCGATTTCGTCGCAGATGAGGTGCACTTCGTGCGCATCGCACAGGGCGCGGGCCTGACGCAGGTATTCCGGGTCGTACATCGCCATGCCGGCAGCGCCTTGCACCAGCGGTTCCAGAATGAGGGCGGCGGTGCGCCTGCCGTGTTGGGCGAGGTAATCGGCCAGCGCCGAGGCGGCGCGGCGGGCGACGTCGGCGGGGGATTCGCCGGCTTCGGCCAAGCGTGAATCCGGCGAGGGCAGCACTTGCGCGGCGTGGCGCACCAGGGGCGCGTAGGCATCCTTGAACAGCGCGACATCGGTGACGGCCAGCGCGCCGACGGTTTCGCCGTGGTAACTGCCGGCGAGGCAGAGGAATTCGGATTTCTGCGCCCGGCCGACGTTGCGCCAGTAGTGAAAGCTCATCTTGAGCGCGATTTCGGTGGCCGAAGCGCCGTCGGAAGCGTAGAAGGCGTGGCCCAGGCGGTGGCCGGTCAGGGCCGCGAGGCGCTCCGACAATTCGACCACCGGCGGATGCGTGAAGCCCGCCAGCATGGCGTGTTCCAGCGTTTCCATCTGCGCCTGCAAGGCGGCGTTGATGCGCGGATTGGCGTGGCCGAACAGGTTCGTCCACCACGAACTGATGCCGTCGAGAAAGCGACGCCCTTCAAAATCGTAGAGCCAGACGCCTTCGCCACGGGCCAGGGGAATCAGCGGCAGATGGGCTGGTGCGCTGGCATCCGCATGGTGGCGCATCTGCGTGCAGGGATGCCAGACCGCCGCCTGGCTGCGCGCCAGCCAATCGTCGTTGTTGCCCATCAGTGCAGGTGGGGCGAGGGGCTGGCGGCTTCTTCCGGCATTTCGGCGTGCACCAGCTCGCCTTCGCTGTCGGGAAAGAGCGGCGCGCCGCAGTCGTCGCAGAATTCCATGGGGAAGCGGTGGTCGAGGAAACGGATGTCGCGCACACCGGCTTCGCGCAGCACGCTTTCGATTTCGCCGGCCGCGTCGGTGGCTTCATCTTCGCTGCCGAGCAAGGGCCAGACGATGCCGTGATAGACGGCGGGTTGGCCGACTGGCCCCAGGCTGACCCGGTATTCTTCCATGCGGGTGTCGTAGCAGGGGCCGATCACGGCGCGCGTCTGCTCCGGCTGCAGGCCGATGGTGGTGTGCAGGAAGGCGAGCGAAGCGGCGACCGAGAACGGGCGTGAATTGCGGTCGGCGTTGCGGCAGGCCGCGTGGTAGGCGTCCGGCAGGATGAGCTGCCAGGCGCAGCCGGGCAGGAGCGGCTCCAGATTGGGGCTGCCCTGCTTTTGCCAGGCGGCCAGGGCGCTTTCCTTGCTGCCGTCCTTTTCGTTCCAGCGAAAGATCGGCGCGCCCTGGGGCACGGCGACGACGCCGATCAGGTAGCGCACATCGGAAAGAAAGCGGCTGGTTTCCGGAAACTGCGCGCTATCCACCTTGTAGTTCTGGCCGCTTTCGAGGGCGGCGGCGAGTTCCTGCGTGAATTGCCGCGTGTCGCAGAAACTGCGCGGCAGTTGATCCGGGCTGAAAAGGAAGTCGGCCAGGGCCAAGCGGGCATCCCCGGCAAAAGCGTGCGCGCCGAGATGGGCGCTCAGGGTGGACACGGCAGCGCCAGGCAGATTCGCCGCCGGAATGGAAAAACGGGACCAGGCGAGGATGGGCGCGGCAAACAAAAGAACGTCCCAGGGCTTGCCGTTGATTTCCAGGTAGCTGCTTTCGGCGCAGGCTTCGATCATGTCCGCGAGTTCGTCGTGCGCCGGTGCGTTGGCTTCCTGCAAGCGGTCGAGCGCGCTGTTGAGATCGTCTTCCGCCCCGTTTTTCAGCAGGGCATCGACGAGTTCGGACAACTCGGTTTCCCAGTAGCGGTCTTCGAGCTTGCCGCCGGATTCCGCGAGGCCAGTGGATAGACGTTGCAATTCGGCCGCATCGCGCGACAGGCGCGCGCGCGCACCGAAACGGGTTCTTTTCATGACCATCCCAGAAAAAAGCAAAGGGTCGATTCTACCAGCCGGTACAATCGCTCGCTTCTCATTTCCCCGCTTGCAGGCGTTCGTTTGCTCATGTTGCTACTTCTTTCTCCCGCAAAATCATTGGATTACGAAACGCCGGTGCCGTTTGCCGAGTTCTCGCAGCCCGCTTTTCTCGATCGCTCCGCCGCCTTGATCGAGGTGCTGCGCGACTTCTCGCCGGCCGACATCGCGCGCCTGATGGATTTGTCCGACGCGCTGGCGAATCTGAATTTCGACCGCTATGCCGCCTGGGCGCCGCCTTTCACCCCGGCCAACGCCAGACAGGCCATCTTCGCCTTCAATGGCGACGTGTACGACGGTTTTTCCGCCGCCACCCTGTCCGCCGACGATCTGCGCTGTGCGCAAACCCGGCTGCGCATCCTTTCCGGCCTCTACGGCATCCTGAAACCGCTCGATCTGATGCAGCCCTACCGGCTGGAAATGGGCACCAAGCTGGCGACGGCGGCGGGCAAGGATCTCTACGCCTTCTGGGGCGACACCCTGCTCGACGCGCTCAACGCCGAGCTTGAGGCCGCCGAACGGCCCGTCGTGGTGAATCTGGCTTCGGAAGAATATTTCAAGGCCGCGCGCGGCAGGAAACTCGCGGGGCGGCTGATCCAGCCGGTATTCGAAGACTGGAAGGGCGGGCGCTACAAGATCATCAGCTTCTACGCCAAAAAAGCCCGCGGCCTCATGGCCCGCTACGCCGTCATCAACCGCCTGACCGATCCGGAAGGCTTGCAGGCTTTCGACAGCGAAGGCTACGCCTTCACGCCGGAAGTTTCGGACGCCCGGACCTGGGTGTTCCGGCGGCGTCTGGAGTAGTGCGGGAGGGGTTCTGGCGCTGGAGGGGAACTGGAACGACGCTTTCCCGCGTGCCGGAATAGGAGCAGAGGGGGCTGATGTCCTGAAATCGTTCGTGATTCCTGCGCGTCAACGAAAAAAGGAGCCGAAGCTCCTTTTTTCACATCACGTGGGCTTTGTTTAAAGCCTGTCAAACTGGAGCGGCAGAAGAGTCTCGAACTCTCGACCTATACCTTGGCAAGGTATCGCTCTACCAACTGAGCTACTGCCGCAAAATCTTTGGAGGCGCGGGCCGGAGTCGAACCGACCTACTCGGATTTGCAATCCGGTGCATAACCGCTTTGCTACCGCGCCCCGCCTTCGCATTGGTTTCGGGGAAGCCGAAGCTTCCCCGAGGAATCTGGAGCGGCAGAAGAGTCTCGAACTCTCGACCTATACCTTGGCAAGGTATCGCTCTACCAACTGAGCTACTGCCGCAATGAAACAGAGCGCGCATTATAGACGCTCTCAAAGCCTTGTCAACAGCCGGATCGGCAAAATTTCCGGGCGGGGGCGTCAGGCCAGCGCCGCCAGAAATGCCTCGATCTGCCGCGCTCTTTCCCCGGCATCGAGGCGGTGCAGCTTCAGCAGCAGTTCGGCCACGTCGTCGTCCTCGCAGTACAGATAGGCGGGCGGCACGCCGAAGGCGGCGGCCAAGAGTTTCACCGTCGGCAGCGGCGGTTCATGCACGCCCAGTTCATAACGGCTGATCCGCGCTCGCGCGCTCGATTCCTCGATACCGATCGCCACGCCGACCTTTTCCTGCGACCAGCCAAGCCCAGTGCGCAGCAAGCGCATGCGGCGGCTGACGATGTGGGCGTCGGGGATGGCTGGGTGACGAGACATGTTGCGAGTCTCGTGACAAAGCCTTGTGCTGTTGTCACGTAATTCGTTACCGTCGCGGCTTTATACGAGGAGAATGCAATGCTGCTTTACGTCGGGCTTGCGGTGTGTATCGCGGGCGGGATCGGAACCCTGATCGCCGCATTCAAGACCAGCCTTTGGTGGGGGTTGGGCTGCCTGTTCATTGCGCCGGTATCGCTGGTTTTTCTGTTCATGCACTGGGGCGTCGCCAAAAATCCGTTTTTCCTGCAACTGGCCGGTATCGGGATCATGCTTCTGGGCGGTGCGGCATGAAAAATCTGCTGGCGCTCGCCTTCTTTGGCGCAATCCTCTGGTTCGGTTACGGGCAATACAAAGCCAAGCAAACCTTCATTGACACGCCGACACCTGCGGCATCCGGATATAAATCGCCTCGCGTGTATGAATCGATTTCTGCGTCGCCACGCTTCACCTGCGATGGGCGCACGCATTGTTCGCAGATGCGCTCATGCGAGGAAGCGACGTTCTTCCTCCGGAACTGCCCGAATACCAAGATGGACGGCAACAACGACGGCGTTCCGTGCGAGCGGCAATGGTGCAGGTGAGCGCGGCTCCGTTCAGGCCGCGACCGTCTGCCGGGCGAGCGGCGCTTCCCGGATCGGCAGATTGACCAATGCCGCGAAGGCGGCGAGTGCGATGTCGGCGTACCACATCCAGCTGAAATCGCCGAATTCCGCCATTGCCAGCCCGCCCAGCCAGGCGCCGAGGAAGCCGCCGATCTGGTGGGAGAGCAGCGTCAGGCCGAACAGGGTGCCGAGGTAGCGGGTGCCGAACAGCTTGCCGACGATGGCGGCGGTGGGCGGTACGGTGGCGAGCCAGGTAAAGCCCAGGCCCGCCGCGAAAACGTAGAACGTCCAGTCGGTGCGCGGCAGCATCAGGTAGATCGCCACCAGCAGTGCGCGCGAGGCGTACATCGCGGCCAGGATGTATTTGCTGCGGTAACGGGAGATGCAGGCTCCGGCGTAGAGGCTGCCGAAAACGTTGAACAGGCCGATGATGGCGAGCGACCAACTGGCGACCGAGGGCGGCAGGCCGCACAGATTGACTTCGCCGGGCAGGTGGGTGACGAGAAAGGCGATGTGAAAGCCGCAGGTGAAGAAACCGGCGTGCAGCAATAGGTAGCTGCGGTCTTTCAGCGCGCTGGCGATGGCGTGGCGCAGGCCCTTGTCGCCTTCGTGTACCGGGTGCGCCGCGGGCTGGCGGGCGGTCAGGCGAAAGACCAGGGGCAGGGTGGCGATTGCGGCGATCGCCATCGCCCACAGGCTGCCCATCCAGCCGACGCCCTGGATCAGTTTCTGCGTGATCGGCGCAAAGATGAACTGCCCGAAGGAGCCGCCGGCATTGATGACGCCGGAAGCCGCGCCGCGTGATTCGAGCGGCAGGCGCTGCGCGGCGGCGCCGATCAGCACCGAGAAACTGCCCGCCCCGGAACCCATTGCTGCCAGCACGCCCAGCGTCAGCACCAGGCCGAAACCGCTGGCGACGAAGGGCGTCACGGCGCAGCCGATGGCCAGCACCAGCAAGGCCGAAACCAGCACCGGACGGGGGCCGTAGCGGTCGGCCAGCGCGCCGGTGATCGGCTGGATCGCACCCCAGGTGAATTGCCCGACCGCCAGCGCAAAGCTGATGGCGACCACGCCCAGGCCGGTGCTGTCGTCGATGGGCGCGATGAACAGACCGAAGGACTGGCGTATCCCCATGGTGACCATGAGGATGCCCGCGGCGGCCAGCGTAACCGCCCAGATGGCCGGGCTGTGCAGGGTTCGGAACATGGGGGCGGGCGCAGAAAAAAGGGAGCGCACTATAACGCTGAAGCCGACCGGCGCAAAGCGCGGGCCGTGCGTGCGATGTTTTCGTGTTCCGCCCGGCTTATTCGGTCGTTTGCAGCGTCGTCAGGTAGGCGAGGACGTTCTGGATGTCGTCGGCGGAAAGCTCTTTCAGCACCGTGGCCTGCGGGTCGTCGTCCTCGTGCGGGCGTTCGGCGCGCAGGTAGATGTCGATCTGCTTCTTCAGATAATTGGTGTACTGGCCGGTGAGCATGGGAAAAAGGCCTCGCCCCATGCCCTGGCGGCCGTGGCAACTGCCACACTTTTCCTGGTAAACGACGCCGCCCTTGGCGACATCGCCCGCCACGCGCGGGATGATCATCACCTTTTCCACCATGTTGAGCCGGGTCAGGGCGTCCTCGTCGCCCTTGAACTCAGGCATCTTGGTCGAAAGCTGCACCGTGGCGAGCCAGTCGGACAGGAGTTTCATGTCCTCCTCCGGCAATTCACGCTCCTTGGTGTAAGGAATCATCGGGATATTCACCCGGTGCTGGCTCTGGAAGTTTTTCAACTGCTCATACAGATAGCGCGCGTGCTGCCCGGCGATGCGCGGGTATTCGCCTTTCTTGCCGCCCGCGCCGAATTCGCCGTGACAGGCGGCGCAGGGGCCGTAGATTTCCCTGGCTTTTTCGACGTCGATTTTCGTTGCCGTTTCCGCCGCCAGCAGGCTGCCGGAAAATGCCATGAAGAATGCCAATGCCTTGATTTTTTTCATGAAACACCCGATTGAGATTTTCGCGGATTATAGCGACGCGCTCCGGGTGCCTCGCATGATTTCAATCAAAAACCCGCTCGTCGCGCGGCAGACAATCCGTTGGCGCGTTTTGCACGTTTGCTGGCGCTTCTTGCGCTTTGCGCCGCTTGCCACGCAGCCTATCATTAGCCGCTCATACACAACCCACTGACGACAGGAGAACGAAATGCCCGCCTTTCAGGACTACTACCCGGAAAACGTTGCCCACTGCTACGGCTGCGGCAAGTCGAACCCGGACGGCCACCAGATCAAGACCTACTGGGACGGCGACGAAACCGTCACCCGTTACATCCCGCGCCCGGAACACACGGCCATTCCCGGCTACGTGTACGGTGGGCTGCTCGCCTCGCTGATCGACTGCCACAGCACCGGCACTGCCGCCGCCGCCATGTACCGCGCCGAGAACCGCAGCATGGACAGCGAGCCGCCGTTCCGCTTCGTTACCGCTTCTCTGCACGTCGATTACCTGAAACCGACGCCGCTCGGCCCGGAACTGGAGATTCGCGGCAAGGTGAAGGAAATCCGCGGCCGCAAGGTGATCGTCGAGGCCACCGTCTATGCCGAAGGCGTCGCCACCGCGCGCGGCGAGGTGGTCGCCGCACAGATGCCGCCCACCTTCCTCGGCTGATCGTCTGCCGGGGGGCAGCGGCTTGCCGGTTTTTGCCTGAGCATGATCGGGAAAAACAGAGAAACTATTGGCAAGCCCTGCTTTCCCCCGTAGAATGCGCGCCTTTCGACGCCTGCCCAGGTGGCGGAATTGGTAGACGCACTAGTTTCAGGTACTAGCGCTGCAAGGCGTGGAAGTTCGAGTCTTCTCCTGGGCACCAGGCACTTTATCCGTGCCGCCGCCGTCGAAAGCTGCTCTGGTGGTGAAATTGGTAGACACGCTATCTTGAGGGGGTAGTGCCGCGAGGCATGCGAGTTCGAGTCTCGCCCAGAGCACCACAGGGCATTCCGAGGTAGTCCGCAAAAGGCCGCAAACCCCAGAAATTACAAGGGTTTCGGCCTTTTTTGTTGCCGATACGTTCCGCATTTGTCCGTTGTGATCCGCAAAAATTGGGGGTACATTTGGGGGTATATCCAGATACCCCCACAGGAGATACCCCCAAATGCCTTTGACCGACGTTGTAGTGCGGAGCACGAAGCCCGGCGAAAAGCCGATGAAGCTGGCAGACGGGGGCGGGCTGTTCCTGCTCGTTACTCCGGCGGGCGGGAAATACTGGCGGATGAAGTACCGCTTCAACGGCAAGGAAAAACTGCTGGCGCTGGGGGTATATCCCGATGTTTCACTGGGCGATGCCAGAGCGCGGCGAGACGAAGCAAAAAAGCTGCTGGCCAATGGAGCCGATCCCGGGCAAGTGAAGCAAGCGCAAAAGGCGGTTTCTGCCGAGCGTGCCGAAAACAGCTATGAGGTGATCTGTCGGGAGTGGCTGAAAAACAAAGGGCAGGTGATCGAGCCTGCGCAGTGTGCCAAGAAGCTGGCGCGGCATGTGAAGGACGTTTTCCCCTGGCTGGGTGGCAGACCCATTGCCGAAATCACCGCCCCCGAAATCCTCACCGTGCTACGGCGGATTGATGGCCGGGGGGCGCGATACACCGCTCACAAGGTACGCGCCGAAATCAGCGAGTGCATGCGTTTTGCCATTGCCACTGGCCGTGCTGAACGTGACCCCTGCCCTGACCTGAAAGGCGCGATCCCCGCCCCCAAGACTGAACACATGCCGAGCATCACCAGCCCGGCAGAGGTGGGCGAATTGCTGCGGGCAATCGACGGCTTCAAGGGCACCTACCCAGTGCAATGCGCCCTGTGGCTGGCCCCAATGCTCTTTGTCCGGCCCGGCGAGCTGCGCAAGGCCCAATGGGCTGACATTGATCTTGACCGGGCGGAATGGCGCTACCTGGTGACCAAGACCAAAACGCCCCACCTTGTACCCCTGGCACGGCAAGCGGTGGAGATATTGCGCGATCTGCACAAGCTGACCGGGGGCGGGCAATACGTTTTCCCCGGACGCGATCCGCAAAAGCCCATGAGCGATGCGGCAATCAATGCAGCCCTGCGCAGGATGGGGTACGACACCAAGGCAGAAATCACCGGCCACGGCTTCCGGGCGATGGCGCGCACCATCCTGCACGAAGAGTTGCACCAGAAGCCGGAAGTAATCGAGCACCAGCTAGCGCACTCGGTGGCTGACGCCCTTGGCACGGCCTACAACCGGACGCGCTTTATCAAGGAGCGCACGGCGATGATGGGGCTATGGGCTGACTACTTGGACAAGCTGAAACAGGGGGCGGACGTGGTGCCACTGCGTGGCGCAGCGTAGGACATACCAGCGAGTTTTGCCGCACCTACTCCGACGGGAGGAAAACCGGGAAACCCTTGCCCGGCTGGTGCGGCATCTGATTCAAGGGGGATGCGTGAAAGGGGCGCAACATGGCCATACATGGGCGTGAACGCTGCAATGTAGCGATGGCGTTATCCCGTCAATGGGATGACCTGATGGACGAGTTGGCCGCAGAATCTGAATCAATGGGATTGGATATTAAAGATGCGGTAGGAATAGGAATGTGGAGCAGGCTGCACCTTCTTGAAAGAATCGAAGAGGGGATGGGCTATCTCACGGACGATGACAGCGACCTGTTGTACGAAGAGGGTAAATTTTTCGACAACGGCCAGTTTATTTATCGCGACGACATTGCAACAACGCTAAGTGCCGGGCTTATTGACACGGCAAAAGCATGGCACGCATCAAGCTATAAAAAGCGGTGGGTTGCATTCGGCATTCATTCATGGGTGCATGTCAGTACAGGTTTTGCTGACGAAGCCGAGTCTGTATTTTTGTTCCGTGAGGTCAACCGCATACTAGGCTGGCTGGACTGCTGCGGCGGTGAGACGGGTAGAAAATTACCATCCGAGTTTGCTGCACTTGGCAGGCGCGGTGCACAAAAGCGCCATGCACCAATGGCGACGCTGCGAGAATGGGCAGTTGAAAAATACAAGGCTGGCGAATGGAAATCTGCCAATCAAGCGGCCCACGCATTGAAAGAATCCGTGATCGAGCATGGCCGTGGAATTGGGGCGCACCTTTCCGAAGAGAATGCGCAACGCACGATAGCGGAGTGGTTTCGGATGTCCGTCTAGCCGCTAGACAGACACGTCAAGCGGCTACACAGACACGCCTAGCCGCTTGACGGTACAGACTTGGCGGGGTTGTGACAATTTAATGCGAAGCCATGCCAGTACGTTCTGGCGAATGCTACGGAGCAGCAAACATGGCCGCACAAACCAAAACCCCACTGACGATCATCAGCCGCAAACAGGTAGAAGCCCGGACGAGGCTTTCACGTTCCAGCATTTACGCCCGCATTCGGGAAAACCCCAAGAGGCCGGGTGACTACGACCCGACATTCCCCAAGCCCATTGCTGTTGGCATTCGTGCCGTCGGCTGGATCGAGGCTGAAATAGATGCGTGGCTTACCGCCCAAGTCGAGAAAAGCCGCAAGGCTTGAGGGGGCGTGCCATGACCAAAAACAACGAGGGTTCCTGCGCCAATTGGTGCTTTTCGAGAAAAGCGCTATCACCAAAACCAAACCCTACGAGGCGGATTTTCGCGTCTGACCGGTATAGGGTTTTGATTTGGCACGCAGACGAACGATTCTGTTCTCACCCGTCCATTACGGACTACTTGAGGACAATTTCATGAGTCAAATTCCTGAAACCGGATTTCTCCGAATCGGCCAAATCATCGGCGACCGCAAGCGCGGCATCGTGCCATTGATTCCGATTAGCAAGACAGCGTGGTGGGACGGCGTGAACGCCGGAAAATTTCCAAAGCCCGTCAAACTCGGCCCAAAAACCACAGTCTGGAAAGCATCGGACATCCGAGACTACATCTCCGCTGCTGGATGAGGTGGGCCATGCTCGCCGCAACAATTGGCTATACGCCAAACTCATTTAACTGGCGCAGGAGTGCCGCACTACTCATAGGAGTGCGCACATGCAAGGCCAAAAGAAAAAACCAGTTGGCTTGGGTTCAACGTCACAAATTCGCCGCCGATTTGGCCGAGGATTTGCCGGGTATTACGCCGCAAAATATGCCTGGTTCGATGAAAACCCGAGGGCGACTCAGGCCCAGATTGACAAAGCCATGCGCTTTATCGCGCAAGCAACAGGGGTTTAAGTTATGAGTATCAGAACCATGTCCAAAGTCTGGGAAAACAGCCAGCACAGCGGAACCAACCTGCTGATGCTGCTGGCTGTGGCTGATTTTTCTGATGATGACGGCGCAGCCTATCCGGCAGTTGAAAAGCTGGCGAAGAAATGCCGGATGTCAAAGCGCAATGCGCAAGATCGCCTGCGTGAGCTATCCGAATCCGGCGAGCTGACGATTCTCAAAAATCAGGGGCCACCCCCCAAGTATCCGAATCTTTTTCTGGTCAATTTGGATGCCTTAGGGGTGAAGCCCACTGCACCCGTGCAGCCCACTGCACCCGTGCAGTACAGCACCAAAAGGGGTGCAGCCCACTGCATGGCAGGGGTGCAGCCCACTGCACCCAAACCGTCAGTAAACCATCAAGAACCGTCAACACTTGCTCGCGATGCGAAAAAACCGCATCGCTCTTGCTCACCTTCGGCGAGCGAGTCGGCAGGCGATGGCTTCACCACCTTCTGGAAGCAATACCCGAGGAAAGTTGCCAAGCAGGATGCAGTGAAGGCGTGGAAGAAACTCAAACCGACCGGGCAACTGCTGGCCGATCTGCTGGCAGGGTTGGAACGGCAAAAGTCATCCGCCGACTGGCAGAAGGATGGCGGTCAGTTCATCCCCTACCCGGCGTCCTGGTTGAACGGTTGCCGCTGGCAGGATGAGCTGACGCCGGTGGATCAGGTGGCGCCCAATCCTGGCGCATCGATTTTCGCGGGGGCAATCTGAGATGCTCAGCCAACTTCCCTACGGTGCCGCTGAGATCGTTGCACTGCGCAGGACAGGCAAGCGCCCGGCTGACGTGGTGCTGGTTTCCCTGATCGGCCCGCTACGCGAATCAGGCCCGGTGATCGTCGCCAAGCCTGAGCGCGCATATGACTGGCGCTGCTTGGTTGCCCTGCAAACCTTGGTGGTGGCGACCACGCAAACACCGAACCTGGCCCGTATCGTCAAGGCCATTGATGCCGAGGCACCGGCTAGCCTGTCGGTCTGGTTTGCAGAAAGGCAAGATGGCGTGAATGTGCTGTTCGACAGCTACCACCCCCGGACGAAAGCCGGGCGGCGTATGGGGTTGGTGCAGCGCATGGATCTCGCCGGTCTTGGTTCGCTTGAGTCGAGGGCCGACTGTTTGCAAAAGATGATTGGCCAAGTGAAGCGCCGGGCGGTGGAGCATGCTGACCGTTTCGCTCCCGAACTGGCAGAGATGGCTACCGCTGGTTATCGCCGGGTGTTTGGCGCAGCTTGGAGGGCGGCATCATGAACGTTCTCGACGATTCCATCGATTTTGACGCCTACCTCAAAGGGCCGGATGAGGCTGCCAGCGTCAAACCTGCATCGGCATGGACTGATGCCGTGATCGAGTCCTTTGAGCGGCCAGCCTTCCAGACGGGGGCATCCCTGCCCTGGAGCAAGACAAGCGAAATCGTCAGGCTGCGCCGTGGTGAGCTGTCGATCTGGCCGGGCATGTCCGGGCATGGAAAATCAATGCTCGTTGGTCAAGTCGGCTTGCACCTGATGGCACAGGGCGAACGGCTGTGCATCGCCAGCATGGAGATGAAGCCGACAGCAACGATGCAGCGCATGTGCAGGCAGGCTTACGGATGCAGCGCCCCCACGCGCAGCCAAGTGATCGACCTGGGCAAATGGACGGACGGGCGGCTGTGGCTCTATGACCAGCAAGGCCAGGTCAGCCCGGAGCGCATTCTTGCCGTGGCGCGATACAGCCATGAGGCGCTGGGCATCACTCATTTCGTCGTCGATAACCTGCTGTCGTGTGGCATTCCTGAGGATGGTTATGACCAGCAAAAGCAGTTCGTTCTGGCGCTGGCTACCCACGCCCATGACACCGGGCAGGCGGTGCATTTGCTCGCCCATAGCCGCAAGGGCAAGGATGAGATGACCCCGCCGGGGAAATTCGACGTGCGCGGCAGTGCGTCGATCACCGATCTGTCGGACAACGTGTTTAGCATTTGGCGCAATCGCGGCAAGGAAGAAGCGCAAGACAAGGGCGACCACGGCAAGGACAGCGAAGCCGACGCGCTGCTGATCGTCTGCAAACACCGGCACGGAGATTGGGAGGGGCGTATTCAGCTTTGGTTTGACCGGCGCAGCCAAAGCTACTTGCAATCAGCGACCGAGCACCCCAAGGCGCTGCGTTTGTTGTCTGACGAATCACTGGTGGAGTTTTGAGCATGGCGACCGTGACCAAACGATTCCGCGATGACTTCGAGCTTTGGGCCAGTGACCAGATCGCACGCGGTGACTTCAGCGAAACCGAGATGGACGAATTCAAGGGCTTGCTGCGCCGTGACCTGACACCCGGCCCTGACCAGTTGCGCGAAGGGCTGACGCTGATCAACGCGGCGGGCGTCGAGATACCGGCAACGATTGATGACCATGAGCGGCGCTACCAGCTTTGGGCCGATTTTTTCGCTACCAAGGCAGATGCGATCCGGGGAAAGAGAAAGCCGTGATTGCGATGCCTGCCCAAATCCCTCCGGATGGCACGCAATGTTTCCAGAAAACAAAAACGCTTGCCTCGATATGTGCAGATATTCCCCGTGGCAAGAAAACGCCTCAAAACGCCGGGAAATCGGTTTTGGGTTTTTCGGGCGACATGACGGGGGCGACTACGCCCACCAGACCCCGCCGGGGCCGTCCGCCGAATAGCGTCACGCCGTTGACGAAATGGCTGCGCGGTGTGATTCGACGGATGCGGCGGGAGGGCTACGGCTGCGCCGAGATATTCCACCAACTGTACCTGATGGAGGACGCAGATGGCGATGACCAGATTCTTGGTTTTACGGTGAGCGAGGAAACAGCAAGCGAAGTTTGTCGAGACGTCGGTGGTGATCTGGCCGGCGCGCGCGTGACTTGGGAAAGCTTTCGTAAAACCTGGCAGCGCACGCGATGAATTTCTGTCCCATTTGTGTCCCATCGCCCTGGAAGATGGGCGCATCAACTTCAGGAGCATCACAATGAGCAAATCCCAAAAAGGCGGCGGCTTGGCTGCCTACATCGAACGTCTGAAGGCCGCTGGTGCCGAGACGCCCAGCCCTCAAGGATTCGGGTTCAACGTGCAAGACTTTGAGGCATTCAAAGCCCGGAAGGAAGCGGAAAAGAAGAATGCGCCCGGCTTTGGGTTTGGCCCGGGTTCCGTGCTATCTCGCATGCAAGCGAACCAGCAGCCGGATACCGTGCCGGTCATGGCGAAACCGGGAGAGTATTTCCTACCCCCGGATACGGTGGCGGCGGTTGGTGGGCCGCAGGCGCTGGATGCCTTGGTGAGCCAGACGCACACCCCGTCCGACGCCGGAGCAATCGTGCCGCGCGGATTCCGCCCCCAGCAGTTCTTTGCCGATGGCGGGCTTGTAGAAGAGGATGATCGAAACAAAGTGCAGCCTGCCACCTCTGCCGGGCGGGGATTTACACCGGGCGGCATTCAGACCAGCCGTGACAGCCGGGGACAATTGAACGTTTCCAATGAAGGCGCAACCCGGTCGGCTGCTCCGGTAGCGCAACCCAGCCCGACGCCTGCACAGACGGGTACTGCACAGGGATTCATGCCGAACAGCACCCGGACAAGCCGTGACGGAAATGGCCAGTTGGTTGTTACGGACGATGGGCCTGCCGGGGATCGTGGTTTTCATGGGCAATCCTACAAGGCCAGGCAGCAGGATGCGCAGCCCGGTTTCGGATTCAGTGCAGAATCCGCCAAGCCGTCTGCGCCCACCTCTGCGCCGGGATTTGGGTTTGGCCCAGGCTCCGTGTTATCCCGTATGCAGCAAGACCCACTGGCGAGCTACAAGCGGGCCAATGCTATTCGTCAAGAGATGATCGACTCGCAGCGCGGCGGCGTGCATATCCTTGGCGGCGGTGGCGGCATGGATGCCGACCGGCAAGCGCTGCTACGCAAGACGATGACAGCCCACCCCGGCGCGCAGAACGGGCAACTGACGGCTGCCCAACTGAACGCCGCGCGCGGCATCATGAGCGATGCCCAGGGCGAAATGCTGCGCGGCAAGGAAATTGCCCAGCACGGCATCGATGCGCAGAACAGGAACGCACTGGCTGCACAGTCGAATCTGGCGCAAACCTCACTTGGTCGGGAGCGGCTGCAACTTGATACCCGGAAATTCCAGACCGAACAATCTCTGATGCAGCGCCAGCAAGCTGCGCAATCTGCACTCGACGAAGCGATGGCGAGCGGCGATCCGTCCGCAATCAATCGGGCAAGGATGCGGGCAAGGTCTGCTGGCGTGCAACTGCCGGAACGGGAGAAGCTACAGGCCGTCAAGACGGACAGCGGATTCATGACCTTCAATCCCCTGACCGGCGAAATGCGCCCGGCTGTGGATCCTTCTGGCCAAGCGGTCGGGGGTGGGTCTGGAAAGCCGCTGAACGAAGGCCAATCCAAAGCAGTGGGCTACGGCACCCGGGCGGCAGAATCTTCCCGAATCATTGATGACGTCGGCCAGGGCGGGAAGGTGCAACCGAGCCTGCTCAAGCGCGCCGCCGAAAGTGTTCCGCTGGTCGGTGAAGGTCTGGGCATGGTGGCCAATCAGTTTGCCTCCCCTGAACAGCAGCAGGTCGAACAGGCGCAGCGGGATTATGTCAATGCCGTATTACGCCAGGAATCAGGAGCGGCAATTTCGCAAAGCGAATTTGATAACGCCCGCCGGCAATACTTCCCCCAGCCCGGCGATTCGCCGGAAGTCGTCGAGCAGAAGCGGCGCAATCGCGAAACCGCCATTGACGGTTTTCGTGTTGCCGCTGGCCCCGGTGCAAAGCACATCGCCCCCAGGCAGCAACAGGAGCAAGCACCGCAACAGCCTGCCGCACCGGGCGCGTCGGCGCCAGCTTCCGCGCTCGATTTCCTGCAAAAAAATCCGCAGCACGCGGCGGCATTCAAGGCCAAGTATGGCTACCTGCCGGAGGGCTACTGATGAACCCATTTGACCAGTTCGATTCAGAGGCTGCTGCGGGTGATAGCTCTGCAAACCCGTTTGACCAGTTCGATACCCCCGGCGCCGCACCGGCAGCACGCACGGCACCGGCCAAACAAGGCGGAAAATCCGGCCTGGTCGGTGGCATCGTCAGCGCCATGCAAGGCCCGACGATGGGCTTTTACGATGAAGCGGTGGGAGCGACCGGGGCGCTGGTTGAGGGCATCGGCAATCTGACGCCATTCGGCACCGGCAGGAGCATGGGCGAAGCCTACCGGCACCACCGGGACGCTACCCGGGAAAACATCAAGGCATATGAGGCCGAGAACCCCGTCGCGGCCCATGTGGAGCGGGCGGTGGCAACTGCCCCGGCTGCCTTCTTTAACCCCTTGGCGGCGACGGGCAAGGCAATTGCTGGCACCGGTGGCGCGCTGGCGCAATCGGCACGGGTCGGCGCGGCGACGGGCGCAGTGACTGGCGTAGGTGATTCCACGGCAGACACAGCCGCAGGTATGGCAGGCGACGCAGCAACCGGCGCTGCCTTTGGTGCCGTCGCTGGCCCGGCGGTCACAGGTGTCCTGAAAGCCGGATCGGGTGCCGTGCGCGGCCTGGCCGAGCGGGCCGGGCTGACCGAGTTTTCCGGGGCCGAGTCTGCCGCTATGCGCAAAGTTGCCGAGGCAATCCAGCGCGATTCAGCGGCAGGCCGTCCGGGGGTGTCGGATGTATCCGGCGTGGCCGAGGCGCGTTTGCGAACCTTGGGCGATGAAGCCACCATTGCTGACCTTGGGCAGAATACGCGCGGCCTGGTGGATACCTTGGCCACCTTGCCCGGCCAGACAAAAACCGCACTTGAGCGCGTGATTCACGACCGGCAAGCAGGCAGAGCAGATCGGATGATCGACGCCGCCAGGGAGGGATTGAGCCCAAGCGGTGCCCGGTTGCCCGAAACCCTGCATGCACTGGATGAACAAAGGGCACGCGCATCGAAGACGCTTTATGAGCAGGTGCGCCGTACAGAGATTCCGGTGTCGCGTTCGTTGGAATCGATTCTTGACCGTGCGCAGAGCGCATTCGGTGAGGCGCGCAAACTGGCAAAGCTGCGCGGTGAAAACTTCGAGCTGGGCAATTCGGAAACCGGGCTGGATGCGCTGCTGAAACAGCGGGACAAGGGCATTCCCCTGTCGCAACTCGATACCCTGAAGCGTTCCCTGTATGACCTGGAGCAAAGCCACATCAACCCGGAAACCGGACGCCTGAACGAGATGGGCAGGGCGTACAGACACCTGCGCCTTGATCTTGTGGATGCGCTGGATCGGGCTACGACCAATCCGGAGACGGGCAAATCGTTCTACAAGGCTGCCCGCGATGCCTACGCTGGCCCAAGCGAACTGCGGGCGGCGGCGAATCTCGGCAATCAGGCCATGAGCAAGGATGCTTGGAAGATCAAGGAACTGACCGCCGAAATGAGCGACAGCGAATTGCAGGCATTCAAGGTTGGTGCTTTTGAGTCCATCCGGAAAAGGCTGGGCACGGAGAGCGGGCAGACGACGATTCAGAAGATGTGGAAAGAACCTGCCACTGCCGAAAAGCTGAAAGAGCTATTCGGCACCATCGTGGGCTATCGCACCTTTGCCGCCAAGGTTGCCAAGGAATCCCGGTTGAAGGCGCTGGAAAGCGCTGGGCGTGGTTCGCAGACGGCAAGCCGTGCGGCGGGCCTGGGCGATCTGGACATCTCGGGAATCACGGAAGCCGGAACCGCTGCGCGTAGTGTGGCATCCGGCAACGTGGGTGGCGTGTTGAGCGCAGCAGCAAACGCCTGGAACCGTGTATCCACGCCGGAGCCGGTACGCAACGAGATGGGCCGGCTGCTGCTCCAGAAGGGAGATGGCGGCGTCAATGTCTTGCAGCGGATGCAGGAGCAACAGCGCAGACGCCTGGAAGCCGAGCAGTTGCGCGCAATGATGGGCGGTATTGCCGGTGGTACGGCACAACGTGAAGATTGAAAGGAGAAACACCATGACCCACACCTATTCCCCGATTCCGCTTGAAGAGCGCTGGAAGTCCGGTATTTCTGTGGCAGGCTTCAATAACGGCCCGAGGCCGGAAACCGCAGAGCGTGCCCGTGAGAGAAAGGCACGAGAGATTCCGGAAGAAACCTTTGCCGACGATGAAACGTTGCACAAGCTGCGCCATGCCCGCGATCTGAAAGCAGCTATTGCAAGCGATCCTCACCGCCTGGGGCATTGGCTGGCAAAGCATGGCCAGGAGAAAGGCATCAACAGGGAATCCGAGCGAGAAAGCCTCATGTGGGCGATGCTTGAGGACGCCCTGAATCAGGACGATGGATTCTCACGCACCTTTGCCACGCTACAGGATTTGCTCTTGCACCAGCGTTACCAGCAGGCGCTGGATGACCTGCTTGGCAATATCAATGACCGCAGCTACTGCGCCAACATTCGGCAACAGGCAGACAATGCAAGGCGCGCCTACGACGATCATCTGTTTGCGCTGCAATTGGCGCATCTCGATCAGATCGATTCCTGATAGAGCACGGTGGAATCAGGAGGTCAGCGAAATGTCGAGAAAGATGCCCCCCAGCGCCTGGAAGCCTGGGCAAAGTGGTAATCCGGCAGGCCGCCCACGGGGTGTGGGTCAGGTGTCCCGGCTGCGCGCTGCCATTGCGCAGCACGTCCCCGAGATGCTGGATAAATTGGTGACTCAGGCAAAGGATGGGGATGTGCAAGCGGCTCGCCTTCTTCTGGAGCGTGTCTTGCCGCCGATCAAGCCGGTTGAGCAGGCAGCCCCATTGGCATTGCCCGACGGGACGCTGACCGACCAAGGGCGTGCCGTGCTCAATTCCGTTGCAGCTGGTGAGATTGCGCCGGCACAGGGGGCGCAGTTGCTAACCGCAATCGCCACACTGGCCCGCGTAATCGAGATTGACGAACTGGAACGACGCATTACCACGCTGGAAGGGAATTGCGTGGTCGATGACGCCCCCGAAAGGAAAAAGCCATGACGCAACTGAAGAAGCGCATCGAGGAATTGGAGCGGACGAAGCCCCGCACGAGTGCCGCCTGTCTAGCGTTCGTTCACCCCGGCGAGGATGCAGAGCAGAAGCGGCGCGAGGCACTGGCCGATTTCGTGGCAGAGCACAAGCGGGAGCCGGATATTCGGGTGCTCGTGACGTTTGTTGCACCGGCGCCAGTGAGCGAGGACGAATGAGCCGGTATCCAAACAGCGGTATCCACGGAATTGGCAGTTTCTGAGATTGCCGAAATGTAGGATGAGAGAGGAATGCAGATGACTGATTTTGATCTGATGCAGATAGATCGCCAGGGGTATCTGACGCACGAGGCAGAAGGTAACGAAGATCATCCCGGCGTGAAACTTCGGACGCTGCTGGCAACGCTCGTTGTGCCGCCTGAATGCGCCTACAACATGAATCTGGCGATTGCTCAGGCGGGTTTCATGCCGATCAGGGACAAGGTCAATGAAAATGGCCGTTCATTCTGTTCGCTGGCGAGCATCGCCCGTGCCTTGGGCGTTACTGAGTCGATGGCCGACGGGCTGTTGCAGGATTTTTTGTGTTTCGCCAGAGGGGCCAATATTGGCATCTCGATGGATACCCTGTTTCCCGGTGGCGAACGGCACACGCTGCACTGAAACCCCCAGCATGTCGATGTAAGGAAAACCCGATGACACAGGAAGCCAAGCCAATGCGCAGCACTGAGCGCGTCTATGAGGCGGTGCAGGAGTTGCGCTCTCTCGAACAGATTGCCACGCGGGTGACAGTGGCAGAGCTGACCGGGCTGAATCAGGCCATTGTCGATGACCGGCTACGTGCCTTGGTTGATGACGGCAGATTGAGCCGCTTGATTCGTGGGGTGTATGAGGTTGTCGATAGCCACCCGCCAGCACGGGCAATCAGCAAAACGCTGATGCCGGATGGTTCGGTAAAGCTGGAAATCGGCGACGAGGTACTGACGCTGACCCCTCGGGAGGATCGGATGCTTGCATCAATCTTGGCGGGTTCAGCAACACAGGCCATTCAGATTGAAACGGTGCGGCAACTCACGACGCTGATGACCGGCAGCATCATCAATGTCGAGAAGGCCAACGCTTGACTGCCAGAAATGAAAACCCCGCCACGGGGGCGGGGTGGTAGGTGTGGGGAATCAGATTGTCAGATTGATCCCGTTGGCGCGGAGAGTCGGGATTACAACTCACCCCCTTCCGTTTCGGTGAATTTCGGTTCCAGTGCGCGAACGGCAAGCTGCAGCTCGCACAGCGTCACGGTTGCATCGTCATCGTCCTGACAGGCGGCGATGATCCGGCCGGCAGATACCCGGCTGCAGATCGAGATAGCGGCATTTACGGCGCGCTGCTCTTCGAGTGTGATCCGTTCGGCCAGGGTTGCCGATTGCGATCCCGTGAGTTTGGCGTTTTCCGCTTCGATGGCTGCGACGCGCTCCAGCACCGGCCCGATGATCTTGGCGAAGCCTTCCAGCCTGGCCGTGCATTCCTCGACGCGGTAATGCCGGGCCAGTTCGATGATCGGGTGCAGGCTGTGTATCAGGATTGCGCTGGCGTCATCCTGCTGGCCACCTTCGGTGGTGGGATTGGTCATTGCCTTGAGCAGTGCTTGTGCATCCTGCTCGCCGTTCTGACTGGAGGTGGTGACGTCGACCAGTTGGATGCGGCGGGTGATAGTGGTGTTCATGGTGTTTTCCTTGATATGAATGGCGGGGGCTCTTGCCAGCCCGCCAAAAGTTCCAATGCTGCGGCCTGGGAAAGGGCGCTGCCGGCGGATCATTTCCAGCCTGCGGCGCAGTTCGGCGCGCAGTGATTCAAGCGGGATCAGAGCTTGGTGCATCGCTGCGGTTTTCCTGCCCCAGAAGATCCCAAAGCTGGCGAATCTCCCTGATAGCCATTCCACATGCCCACATGTAGCTGTCTTGCAGAGCATCACTCATGCTCCGGAATGCCTCACCTTGCTCGCCGTAGGTCATGGCAAGCTGTGCCTCTAGCTGGCTGATGCGGCAATGTATCTGATCCCTTACTTCGCTCCGCTGTACTCTGATTTTATAAAGACCTGGTACAGCGGTGAATGCAGATATTGGCTTGTGTGTTGCGGTGGTCGGCTTACTCATGATCGCCCCCTTTCTCGCTGGTGGGGATGATGCCCGCATCGTGCAGCCGGGCCAGCATGGTTTCATGCTCGCATCCAGCGTAGTTGGAAAACTCCTGGGCGATGTAGGTTCCAGCATCTGCCAGCCGCTTGATGCGGTATCCCTTGCGCTCGTTGAGTGCCTCATTCTTGATGGTTGTGAAAATCTCCTCCAGCCACAGCAGCGCATCGGCTGCGCTCTTGATCGGGCCAATGACGTCCTCGGGGTATTGCCCGAAAAGCGCCTTGCAGGTTTCTGCTTCGGGGGAATGTGTGCAGTTTTGCATCATGATCTTCCCCTCACAGCGCCTTGACGCGCACATCGTAGAAGCTGCTTGCCTTCATGCAGTCGGCGATTTGGGCAGCGGTCAGGAACAGCTTGGCCTTTGCGGTTTCCAGTGTGTTGCGCGTGGCCCAGTTGATCGAGACGCGGGCGGAACTGGTTTCGTGCTGGCCTTCGCCTAGCAGTTCAATCGCTTCGACCTTGAGCATTTCCATCTCGGTCTTGAGCTTCGCCATTTGTTGCGACAGGGCCAGATAGCGATTGATGACGCTGGTACGCTTTTGGGCGGAGAGGGTTACAATTTGAGCAGTTGCCATGATTTGACCTCATACAGTTGATTTGGTGATGAGAGGCCCGGCGGTGTTGTCGCACCAGCCGGGCTTCGCTTTTTGGGGTATCGGGCGCTAGCTGGGCTATCGGCCTTCTGGCGTCATACCATGCGCGTTTCCCTGTCCCCACTCAGGCACTCACGGCAGCCTGATCGCCGTCAAAGCCTGCTGTTGCCTGCTGGCTTTGATCCTGTCCGAGTTGTGAAAGAGCGTTTTGTGCTGCGATGTATGCACTATAGAGCACTCTATAGATTGGTGTCAAGCACTTTATAGAGTGCTATAGTTTGTGTGAGTCTTACTTTGGAGATGAACATGAGCAAAACACAGGATGCGCTGCGCCTGATGCGTGAGAAGGGAATGACCCCATACGCCGCCGCCAAGGAAGCCGGGATTACACCAACGACTCTGTACGCGGCCATTCGGCGCGAGGAAGCCAAGGGGGCAATGGAACCCTGCCCTTGCTGCGGTACGCTGGTGCCGTCGGATCGGATCAAGCGGGAAGTGCTGAGGGAATCAAGTTGACTATGCTCGATCAAAGCGACTTTGTGGTGTTCGTCGATGAGAGCGGCGACCATAGTCTTGAATCCATCAATCCTGACTGGCCGCTGTTCGTCCTGTCGTTCTGCATCTTTCCGGTCAGCGCCTATGTGCATCATGTGACACCAGCTATCAGACAGTTGAAGTTTGAATTCTTTGGGCATGATCTGGTAATCCTGCATGAGCACGACATCAGGAAGAAGAAAGCCGGGTTTTCGCAATTCAACAAAGAGATGCGTGAAGCGTTCCTGAATCGCCTGACGGATGTGATTGCAGCTACCGAAATGACCATGATTGCGGTGGTGATCGACAAGAACCGCCACCGGGCCAGGTATGCAAAACCGGCGCACCCGTATCACCTCGCCATGCAGTTTGGTTTGGAACGTGTGGCGGAATTCATGGACATTCAGGGGCAGCAAGACCGCGAGACGAAAATCATATTCGAGGCCCGTGGTGCGAAAGAGGATGCGGCACTTGAATTGGAGTTTCGCCGTGTTTGTTCCGGCGGGAACCGAGGCGGCAAGCCTTACCGCTTCAGCATCCTGATTGCCGACAAGAAGACCAATTCAGAGGGCTTGCAGCTTGCCGACTTGACGGCGCGGCCAAGCGGGCTGCATGTGCTCAGACCTGCTCAGGAAAACCGTGCTTGGGATGTGATTAAGGGAAAGCTGTTCGCTGGTCGGCGCAACTGCATTTCTGGCAATGGCCTGAAAGTGTTCCCCTGAAAAGCCGAAGGGCCTCCCGGTAGTCCGAGAAGCCCAGCGCCGGTCGAGTAGTCCCAACCCATTTGCACTGATTCTAGCAAATGCAGGCGATTTGTCACGCGCGGCGCTGAAACTGTCAGGCGGTTCGTAGGCGGGCAGCCTGGCTCTGACCATCGGCAATGGGGTTGCGTTTCGTTCCTCCCATGATCTGAGAGGGGGTGTCCGAAAAATTTCGCATACCCCATGCCCGAAGAAATGACGCAGCGCGGGCGGCTGAGGCCGTCGTTCGCGACTTCCCCCATTGGGGGGAGTGAGATAACCCGGAGATCGACGGAAATTTTCGCTGATCTTTTCCGGCCAGGCACGGTTCACAAATTTGTGAAGCAGGTTTTTCAGAAGTTTATGAAAAAGCCCGCCCCCACACAGGGCTTTCCTGCAATGATCAAGGAGCAGCGGTCTGCCCGGCCTATGGTGCGCAAAGGGTTGGATTTGGAATCCTACCCCCTGTAGTTGCGGGAAAATTTTCCTGCATCTGCTCAGCACCAGCGGTTTCAAATGGTGCGATTTCAAATCTGACCAAGCCAGTGGGCCACCGAAGTAATCGGTCAGGCCGCGCTGGCTTGAGTCTTGCGATTACGAGCAGCGCATTTGCCCGCCGATCATTTGGCACGCCCCACCGCCAGTAGTTGGGAAGTGGGTATTGCCAGCGCCCTTGGTGTACCGTCCGCCCATGTTGTCCCAACAGCCGCCAGCATCGCAACTCGTAATGACTGATGGGGCCGGGGGTGGCGCAGGCATGGCGACAGGTGGTGGCGCGGCCGATGGGCGGCGGGTTGCCGTGCCGGTATCGCGACTTCTGGCAGTGGTTTGTCCACCACATGAGGCAAGGGTGTCGAGTTGGGCAGCGGTCAGTTGCCCATTCTGCGCGCCGGGGTAAGGGCGCGATGCTGCCTCACATGCCTTGTCCCGATAGCCGTTGCTGGCATTCTGTGCTGTGCGCTGCGATGCGTAGTATCTCTGTTGGGCCGCAACTGCGGCTTCATACCCGGCGTCTATTCTGCCTGCCTCAGCTCGCCGCCGTTGGTGGGCAAGCATTGCCTCGATTTGCCTTTCCGGTGGGATGTACTCCTGCGCAACGGCAGCGACGGGTTTTTTTCCGTCTTGGCAAGGCATGCTTGAGATGAAGGTTTTACCGGCCTGATCTTTGCACTTGTAGGCTTGCGCGTGGCCCATGGATGGCAATGCAATGACCGAGAGCGCCAGGATCATGTATTTCATCGTTTGCTCGCTTCAGAGATGGTTTTTTTTCCGAACGGGAAGTGTAGCAGGGGGCGGATGCGCTGGTATCCAAAGCCGTGGTATCCAAAGCGGTATCCACGGAAACGAAGGCTTGCGGAGAGGTGTGACGGGGGCGAAAATGCTAACGTTTCGCTAAGGGGGCTGGCTAGTCAATCCTGCCCAGCAAAAAAAATTGGGGGTACATTTGGGGGTACATTTCGATATGAAAAATTCATACCCATTGCAGCACAAGGCTTTCCGGGCGAAGTTCGATTAACGCCCAGGCACCATCTCCATTTTGGTGGTTTGCAGAAGGCCGAAACCCCTGTAGTAACAGGCGGTTGCGGCCTTTTTTGTTGCCCGGATGTTGCGTGCGAGCCTGCCCCAGGCCGAAAAGGCCGGGGGTAGATTCGGGGGCATCGCAACTCACCCTCGGATCTACCCCCGGCGCATCGTTGGCGCAGAGCGCTCTGTTCAGCCTTTGGTCTTGTCCCGCTCGATCAGCGCGTAAGCCGAGTGGTTGTGGATCGATTCGAAATTTTCGGATTCCACGGTATAGGCGACGACGCGCGTTTCGGCGTTGAGGCGGGCGGCGACGTCGCGGACCATGTCCTCGACGAACTTGGGGTTGTCGTAGGCGCGTTCGGTGACGTATTTCTCGTCCGGGCGTTTCAGGAGGGCGAAGAGCTCGCAGGAGGCTTCGGCTTCGACCAGCTGGACGATTTCCTCGATCCACATGAAGTCGTTGGTGCGGGCGGTCACGGTGACGTGCGAGCGCTGGTTGTGGGCACCGCGCTCGGAAATTTTCTTCGAGCAGGGGCACAGGCTGGTGACGGGGACGACGACCCGTGTGGCGACTTCGATCTTGCCGTCGATGATGTCGCCGATGAAGGTGACGTCATAGTCGAGCAGGCTCCGCACGCCGGAAACCGGGGCGGTCTTGTTGATGAAATAGGGGAAGTTCATCTCGATGTGGCCGCTCTCGGCTTCCAGGCGCACGATCATGTCTTGCAGCATGACCGGAAAATTTTCCACTGAAATGGCCCGCTCGTGGCTGTTCAGGATCTCCACGAAGCGCGACATGTGCGTGCCCTTGAAATTGTGCGGCAGGCCCACGTACATGTTGAAGGTGGCCACGGTGTGCTGGGTGCCTTCGGATTTGTCGCGCACCTTGATGGGGTGGCGGATGGATTTGATACCCACCTTGTTGATGGCGATCTGGCGGGTGTCGGCCGAGCTTTGTACGTCGGGGATGCAGGTAGCGGTCATTGTCCTGTTCTGGGTTGGAATGGGTTAAAGGGAAGCCGCGGCGCGAACCTGACGGGCGATGCCTGCGGCGTCGAGTCCGAGTTCGGCGAGCAACTGGCCCTGTTCGCCGTGTTCGATGAAATCGTCGGGCAGACCCAGGCGCAGGAAGCGGGGGGGGCAGCCCAGGGTTGCCTCGTCCAGCTCGCCGAGCGAGCGTTCGACTTCCGCGCCCGCGCCGCCGATGATGGTGTTCTCTTCGATGCTGACCAGCAGCGAATGGTTCCCGGCAATTTCCTGGAGCAGCTTGCGGTCGAGCGGCTTGATGAAGCGCATGTTGACCACCGTGGCATCCAGCGCCTCGCCCGCAGCCAGCGCGGCGGGAACCAGACTGCCGAAGGCGAGCAGCGCGATGTCTTTGCCGTGGCGCAGGATTTCGGCCTGGCCGATGGGCAAGGGGTCGAGATCGGCGGGGGGGGGGTTGCTGCCGCGGCCCCCCTTCCTGCA
>OGQD01000337.1_pt1 | contig 37172 bp, 32 predicted proteins | sample 1553091 | NCBI WGS metagenome assembly OGQD01 (sample SAMEA2580290, study PRJEB22360) | human gut metagenome | biome: human gut; feature: human-associated habitat; material: faeces | place: Denmark | collected 2008/2010
TTAAAAATCATTTCATAAAAGAATATTTTCACGCTTCGCGCAGCAAATATTTTGCCTTTGCTTACTAAACTAAGAATCCTGAATAAGAGCTCTTTGCGTTGGAATCAAAAATCTCTTTATCATTAGCAAAATCAAAAACTTCAGACTTTCCTCCTTCACAAAAAATTTTGCCCATTTCAAAAAAATGTCTAACTTCGTCCCATACTTTAGGGGTGTCTGTTGAACAAACGGGCTGAGAATTTACCCTTTGAACCTGATTTCTAGATCATACTAGCGTAGGGAAAAGTGAGATGACTTTGCTGTACATTCTGTTGTACAATCATGGGCATTCCTAAAGTGTTTTTAAAAATTTAGGAATGGAGCTCACAATCAATCACACGACAAAAAAGTTCGAAAAACTTCCCGAAAATCTGGAAGCGCTTATTGCTATGGAATTACCTGAAAAGAAAAAAGGAATTGCTGTAGCACTCAACAACCGTATTATTCCGCAGTCATTCTGGGCGGAAACATTCCTTAACGACAAAGATTCAGTTTTAATTATCACAGCCACTCAGGGTGGTTAAAAAAATATTTTTATGGCTCATAACATCACACGTTCACCATTTTCGAACTCAAAAAAAATCTATGTTGAAGGGAAAATTCACCCGATCCATGTAGCGATGCGCGAAATACAGCTTAGTCCGACAAAACTCAGCAATGGAAAAATGGAAGAGAATCCTCCTGTCACCATTTATGATACATCAGGACCTTACACCGACGAAAATTTTGAGATCAATATAGAAAAAGGACTCCCAAGAATCCGCGAACAGTGGATTTTAGACAGAAATGATGTAGAAATTCTCGACGGAATTACGTCAGAATACGGAAAAGCCCGTCTTGCAGATTCAAAATTAGATCAACTGCGCTTTTCATATAATCATAAACCTAAAGTAGCCAAAGAAGGAAAAGAAGTTACCCAGTTGTATTACGCAAAACAGGGTATCATCACTCCCGAAATGGAATATATTGCCATCAGGGAAAATCAAAGAATTGAGCAATTGGATTCCGTTTCAAAAGAAATGGCTTTCCAGCATCCGGGAAACAGTTTTGGTGCCAAAACGCCGAAAAATAAAATAACGCCTGAATTTGTAAGAGACGAAATTGCAGCCGGAAGAGCCATTATTCCCAACAACATCAATCACCCCGAAAGCGAACCGATGATTATCGGGCGGAATTTTTTAGTTAAAATTAATGCCAACATCGGAAACAGTGCCGTTTCATCAAGCATTGAAGAAGAAGTGGAAAAAGCAGTCTGGGCTTGTCGATGGGGCGCGGACACCATTATGGACTTATCAACGGGAAAAAACATCCACGAAACCAGAGAGTGGATCATCAGAAACAGCCCGGTTCCCATCGGAACGGTTCCCATTTATCAGGCATTGGAAAAAGTAAAAGGCGTTGCAGAAGATTTAACGTGGGAGATTTTTAAAGATACCTTGATCGAACAGGCTGAACAGGGCGTTTCTTACTTCACGATCCACGCGGGAGTTTTACTGAGATATATTCATTTAACAGCAAAACGGGTGACAGGAATTGTTTCCAGAGGAGGTTCAATTATGGCAAAATGGTGCTTATTTCATCACAAAGAAAACTTTTTGTACACCCACTTCGAGGAAATCTGCGAAATCATGAAAAAATATGACGTTGCCTTTTCTTTGGGTGATGGTCTTCGTCCCGGTTCAATTGCCGATGCCAATGACGAAGCGCAGTTCGCAGAACTGGAAACCTTAGGAGAGTTAACGAAAATCGCATGGAAACACAATGTTCAGGTGATGATCGAAGGTCCCGGTCACGTTCCGATGCATATGATTAAAGAAAATATGGAGAAGCAGTTGGAAGTTTGTGATGAAGCTCCGTTTTACACTTTGGGACCTTTAACAACAGATATTGCACCGGGTTACGACCATATCACTTCAGGAATCGGAGCGGCAATGATTGGTTGGTTTGGTTGTGCCATGTTGTGTTACGTGACACCAAAAGAACATTTGGGACTTCCGAACAAAGAAGATGTAAAAGTGGGAGTGATTACGTATAAATTGGCGGCTCATGCTGCAGATTTGGCAAAAGGACATCCCGGAGCGCAATACAGAGACAATGCGTTGAGCAAAGCCAGATTCGAATTCAGATGGGAAGATCAGTTCAATCTTTCGTTGGATCCGGAAACCGCGAGATCTTATCACGATGAAACACTTCCGGCAGATGGAGCAAAAGTAGCCCATTTTTGTTCGATGTGCGGACCTAAATTCTGTTCCATGAAAATTACCCAGGAAATCCGTGAATCTGCCGAACAGGGAATGCTGGATAAATCGCAGGAATTCATCGAAAAAGGAAAGGAAATTTATATATGATCGTTGTAATCACTCCCGAAGAACTGGTTCAGAATGAAACTGAAATCATCAATGCATTATTTCAGAAAGGGCTGGATTTGCTTCATATCAGAAAACCTTTTATCCATTCAGAAGAAATGACGGATTTTATCCAAAACATACATTCTGAATTTCATCACCAATTGGTTTTGCACAGTCATTACGATTTGGCTGAACGTTTTAATATTTCAAGATTTCATTTCAGAGAAATTGACAGGAAAAATAATTTGTTTAAATCTTTCACAGATCAAACAATTTCCACTTCTGTTCATGATATTGAGACTTTTAATGAGTTAAGTGACGATTGGGAATATGCTTTTATCAGTCCGGTTTTTCCGAGTATTTCAAAAAAAGGATACGGAGAAAATTCGAATATTTCGAATGAGATTCAAAAACGGAATCATTCAAACGTAAAACTGATTGCTTTGGGAGGGATTCATGAAAATAATGTTAGTGGAGTTATCAACAGCAGAGTAGACGGAGTGGCTCTGTTGGGAGCAATTTGGGAAAGTAATAATCCTTTAGATATTTTCAGAAAATGCAGAAAGAGCGTCCTTTCGTAATGAGCATTGCCGGTTTCGATCCAAGTGGCGGAGCCGGTGTATTGGCAGATATTAAAACATTTGAACAGTTAAAAGTTCAGGGATTGGCTGTCTGTACAGCAATGACTTTACAAACCGAGTCCGAATTTTATACGCTTCAATGGCAGCCGATAGATGAAATTTTATCAGCGACCGATGTTTTGATGAAAAAATATAAAGTTGAAGCGGTGAAAATCGGAGTGGTAAAAGAGGCGGAATTTTTAGCTCAGATTGTAGAAAAACTTAAATCCATTAATCCTGAAGTAAAAATTGTCTGGGATCCGGTTTTAAAAAGCACATCGGAATTTTCCTTTTTTGATTTGAATACCATTTCAGATGTAAAAAATGTTTTAGACCAGATTGATTTAATCACACCCAACTATTATGAGTACAGCGTTTTGAAAGAACATCATCTTTTTGAACCATCAGAAAATGGATGTTCCGTATTAATAAAAGGCGGACATCGGGAAGATGAAATCGGGACAGATATTTTATGGGAAAATGGAAAAGAAATTTCAATTGAACCCAACAATACAACCTCTGTATTTTATCCGAAACACGGTTCAGGCTGCGTACTTTCTTCCGCAATTGCAAGTTATTTAGCAAAAGGAGAAAATTTGGAAAATGCCTGCCGAAAAGGAAAACAATACATTGAAAAATTTTTAGCGAGCAATCAGATGTTGTTAGGATTTCACTCCTGAAAATTAATATTAAAACTTTGTAGTCTTTGCTAAGTGAAACGGCTTTGCGAACTTAAAAAACATTTAGTAGTTAAAAAAAATCTTAGCGCTCTTAGTGTTAAAATCAAAATTAAAAAATGGAAAAATTACAATACATCTCTCAGGGTTCATCTTTAGAAGTTCAGGAAAAGAACATCCGGAAAGCTCTTGATTATGGCGCAAAATGGATTCAGGTTCGCTGGAAAAATACACCCGAAAAAGATTTCATAAGACTCTGTGAAATTTCAAAAAAGTTATGTGCAGATTATCAGGCTGTTTGTATCATCAACGATCATGTTCAGATCGCGAAAGACGTTGATGCGGATGGAGTTCATCTGGGACTGAAAGATATGTCCGTAGAAAAGGCGAGATACATTTTGGGAGAAAATAAAATCATCGGAGGAACAGCCAATACTTTTTCAGATATTCTTCAGAGAATGGTCGAACACTGCGATTACATCGGATTAGGTCCGTTGAGATTTACTTCCACCAAAGAACAATTAAGTCCGATATTAGGATTTGAAGGTTATGGTGAAATCATCAATAGCTTAAAAGAAAAATCTATTGAGATTCCTAAAATTTTTGCCATTGGCGGAGTGGTTTTGAAGGATATCCAACAGTTACAGCAAATAGGAATTTATGGTGTTGCTGTTTCTGGGCAGATTACCAGTCAGCCTTCCGTAATTAGAGAATTCAGAAACATTTTAGAATTCAGTTAAATCTTAGAACATCTAAATTAAAAAGTAAATATGAAAAATCAACCTTTAAAAATAGCCGACAGAATCTTTGAATCGAGATTATTCTTGGGAACAGGAAAATTCGGAAGCCTGTCGGAAATGACGGATTCCATTATCGCCTCAGAAAGCGAATTGGTAACCATGGCTTTGAAAAGAATCGATGCTAATTCTTCGGAAGACGATATTTTAAGCGCTTTAAAACCTACAAAATCTCACCTTTTACCCAATACTTCAGGAGCAAGAACTGCCAAAGAAGCCGTTTTGGCAGCGCAGTTGGCAAGAGAAGCACTGGAAACCAACTGGGTAAAACTGGAAATCCATCCCGATCCAAAATATCTGTTACCCGATCCTATTGAAACATTGTATGCAACAGAGGAACTGGCAAAATTAGGATTTGTCGTGATGCCTTATATTCATGCAGATCCTGTTCTGTGCAAACGTCTTGAAGATGCAGGAACAGCCGTTGTCATGCCTTTAGGAGCGCCAATCGGAACGAATAAAGGATTGAAAACAATGGATTTTCTGGAAATTATTATCGCTCAAAGCAATGTTCCGGTTGTGGTGGATGCGGGAATTGGCGCACCTTCCGATGCGGCAAAAGCAATGGAAATGGGAGCCGATGCGGTTTTGGTAAACACAGCCATTGCGGTGGCGAATAATTCCGTAAATATGGCATTGGCATTTAAAGAGGGTGTGATTGCCGGAAGAAGAGCTTTTGAATCCGGTTTGGGCGCAATTTCACATCACGCAGAAGCATCAAGTCCGCTGACTGCCTTTTTATTTGATTAAAATTAAATATAATGAAGAGTTTTAAAGATTTTTTTGAAAAATACCAATGGGATGAGGTAAAAACGAAGCTTGAAAAAGTAACGTTAACCGATGTTGAAAAAAGTCTTCAGAAAAAGAATAAAACCATTGACGATTTTTTGAATTTTCTGTCGCCTGTTGCTTCTCAAAAACTGGAAGTGATGGCAAAAATGACTCAACAGCTTACTCAAAAACGTTTCGGAAAAACCATTCAGTTGTATGCGCCGCTGTATTTGAGTAACGAATGTCAGAATATCTGTACTTACTGTGGTTTCAGTCTGGATAATTCCATTAAAAGGAAAACACTTTCTGATACCGAAATTCTGATTGAAGCCTCCGTTTTAAAATCAATGGGCGTGAATCATGTTTTGCTGGTAAGCGGAGAAGCCAATAAAACGGTCGGAATCGATTATTTTCTGAATGCCATTAAGCTTTTAAAGCCTCATTTTGCGAATATCTCCATTGAAGTACAGCCTTTATCTGAAGAAGAATACCGACGGGTTCATGAATCAGGAGTACATGCAGTTTTGGTTTATCAGGAAACCTATCATCAGGAAGTTTATAAAGAATATCATCCGAAAGGGAAAAAGTCGAATTTCGAATTTCGTCTGGAAACACCCGACAGAATTGGAAAAGCCGGAATTCATAAAACAGGACTCGGCGTTTTATTGGGGCTGGAAGATTGGCGGGTGGACAGTTTTTTCAATGCCTTACACATCGATTATCTTCAGAAGCAATACTGGAAAAGCCGATATTCAGTTTCATTTCCGCGCCTCCGACCGGCGGAAGGAATTATTGAACCGAATTTCATTATGTCCGACAAAGATTTACTACAGCTCATCTGCGCTTACCGGATCTGGAATGAAGATTTGGAGATTTCTATTTCCACAAGGGAAAACGAAAAATTCAGAAATAACATTATTTCATTGGGTGCAACAGCGATGAGTGCCGCTTCTAAAACCAATCCGGGAGGTTATGCGGTAGATAAAGAGTCGTTGGAACAGTTCGTAACCAGTGATGAAAGAAGCATGGGGGAAATCAAAAATATCATTAAAAAAGCAGGCTACGATCCGGTAATGAAAGACTGGGATGTGGTTTATAGCGGAATTTAATTTGAACCATTAAGGTTTATTTAAGAAGTTTAGAAAAATTAAGCTTTTTGCAGGAAAATAATAAGATGAGATATTCTTAAAATAAAGTCTGTTTAAACTTTTATTTAAAGTTGTTGATTATAAATGAAAAAGATCACAATAGTCTTTAAAAACCTCTGATTTTTATTCTTTTGTGCACTTTGATTATCCTGGAAATTTGCTTTATCATTATCTTTTGTGCCTTTTGCGGTTAATTCTATGCTTAGTTTAAACAAGTTTACATTTAAATATTCCCTTAACTAAGCTTTGCTCCTTCAATAAATCTTAATGGTTTAAAAATAAAAATTGTAATGAAAAAAGAAGATATCTTCGCAAGATACAGCCGACAGATCTTCATAGAAGAAATCGGATTGGAAGGTCAAAGAAAAATAATGAATTCTAAAGTTTTGGTAATCGGAGCCGGAGGTTTGGGAAGTCCCGTTATTCAATATTTGGCTGCTGCAGGTGTCGGAACTTTGGGTGTCGTGGATTTTGATGAGGTGGAACTCCATAATTTAAACCGACAAATTATTCACAATGAAAAAACGGTTGGAATTTCTAAAATAAAAAGCGCCGGAATATTTGTCAGAAATCTAAATCATCAAATTAAATTCATCGGAATTGAACAAAAAATAGATGAATCAAACGCAGAAGAATTGATTTCCGGATTTGATATCATTATTGATGGCTCCGATAATTTTAAAACGAGATATTTAGTTAATGATGTTTGTATACAACTAAAAAAGCCTTTGGTGTATGGAAGTATTCTGGGTTTTTCAGGGCAGGTTGCGATTTTTAATTATAATGGCAGTAAAAATTTAAGAGACATTTTTCCGGAACCGCCTTTTGATGAGTCTCTTCCGGATTGCGACAGTTTAGGCGTTTTGGGAGCTCTACCCGGAATTGTAGGAAGCATGATGGCGAATTTAGCTTTGAAAATTATTACAGATTTACCATTGCCGTTGAATCAGTTAACGTTGATTGATACGTTGAACTGGCGTTTTCAGACTCTTGATTTTTAGTTTAAACACAAATAGTACGAATGCTTGGCACAAATCGCACAAATATTCTAAGTTTTGGCTAAAGCCTTTCTTTGGGGTGTAAAAAAAGAGAACTAAAGTCCGCTCGTATCGATTAAACACTAATGACACAAATGTTTTTGCACAAATCGCACAAATATTCTAAGTTTTGGCTAAAGCCTTTCTTTGGGGCATAAAAAAGCGGACTTTAGTCCGCTCCTATTAATAAAATAAATACTTATTAGTTTCAATTTTGCTTAATCATTATAAATCAAAATTATTCGTGAAATTTGTGCCAAGCATTCGTACTATTTGTGTTTAAAAAAAAACTACTGTCCCTGCTGCATCACACCGCCATTTTCATCTTTCTTCGTCTGATTCAGGATGTTTGCATCTTCTTTTGCCAATTTGTTCTTCGTCGGGATTTTGTAATTAACCGATAATCCGAAATTTCTTGAGTCGTATTTCGTTCTCAGCATAACTGTTTCTCCGGAAGGCGGATTCGAGCGAACCTGCATCAATTGTCCGTTGAAAATATCATTGGCAAAAACAGAAACCGTCAAACGATTGTCCATAAATTTCTTCGTAAGCGTAAGATCCACAGAATTGTTGAATGGTTTTTCTGCGGTGAAATAAAAATACCCTGCTTTTGGAGTGAGATAACTGTAATTTGCGGTTAATTTGATCTCTTTCGGTAAAATGATCTGCGTCATCAGATTCAGAATCCAGAATCCTTTATTGTTCAGATTGTCAATATCATGTTTCTGATAACCTGCATAAATATACATGAAATTGATCTTATCCGGATTGAAATTAAACTTCATAATTTCGCTCAGCGGTTTGCTGAAAATCATGAAAGGAACCGGTAATCCAACATTGAAATTGTGGATTTTCATTTCAGAAATATTAATCTGCTCGTTGAACAGGTTTTTTCCGTCTTTTCTGATGATCTGCGCTACCTGATTTTTCGCTGAACTTACACTGTATCCAATAAATGCATAATCGAAAGCTGAAATTTTTATTTCATAATTATCAAAAATCGTTGGCTGAAGATTCGGGTTTCCTGTTACCTGCGTATTGGGTCCCTGAAATGTGGTGTTGTTCGGGTTTAAGGCAGAAATACTAGGCAAATTGATCTTTTTATTGTAATTCGCTGCTACGTATACCTGATTCATCAGATTGTACTGAACACTTGCATTTGGGAACAATTTAAACTTGTTAAAAGGAAGAAGATCTGCCTCAATAAGATTTTTGTTGTTGTAATATCTTGTAACACCGGAAATATCATAATTTTCAGCACGCGTTCCCAAAATAAAATCAAACTTTTTCAGCTTAGCCTGAAATTCCAGATAAGTTGCTGTTGTCTGTCTGGTGTATTCTAAATTCGTGATTCCTTTGCTTTCCGTATCAAAATTCTGATGCTCGTACAATCCTCCCAAACTTACTTTTCCTCCATCCAAAATCTTTAAAGGCTGAGAATAATCTACCTTAAAATTGGCGATTTCCATATCCGATTTGTTGTTTAGCTTATTAGAAAAAGGAATTCTGGGACTATTTTCAACAGGGTTTGTATAAACGACATCTGTAAAAATATTATCCTGAATAAATTTACTGTCGGATTTTGTAAAACCAAACTGGAAATCCAGCTTCTGAGATTTTTCTGTAAAACGTTTCTGATAGGTTACCACAGCTTCCTGTCTTACATTATCGGTATGAGCTGCATCAAAGGATGAAAAATTTCCTTCTCTGATAATATTTGGATTCAGATAATACGGAAGATCTGCAAGTCCGTTGCTGGCTGTATAATTATCATTGTTATTATGGTAAATATCATAATTTAAAAGCAATCTGTCTTGTCCGAGATCAAAAGTAAGCCCGGATTTTGCAAAATATCCTCTTCCCACTCTGTCCGTATTGCTTAACATCAGATTGTCCTGATTGCTGTTCAGCATACTTTCACGGTAATTCTGCCCGACATTCAGTTGCCATCCGAAAATTTTATTTCTCGCATTCAGATTCAGAGAGTTGCTTGTTCTGCTTCTGAATTTATCATAATTCGTAAAAGAATAATTTCCTGAATAGGTTGCCGTTAAATATTTATTCGCATTTTTATTGGTAATAATATTCATGATCGCACCGCCTGAAGTGGCAGGAAACTCCGCACCGGGCTGTGTAATAACTTCAATTCTGTCTACAGAATTGGCGGGCATTCCTTCAAGAAAAGAATTTAGTTCATTGGAAGTAATGTTCAAAGGTCTTCCGTTCAAATAAACATCCAGAACTTTTCCCTGATACATCATTCCTGCGATATCGGTAGAAACCAAACCGGGAAGTTTTTTGATGCCTTCCAGAACGTTTCCGTTATTAAGCTGCGGCTGTTCCGAAAAATCGAAAATCGTACGGTCGGCTTTTTGTTCAACGGCTTTTTTAGTTTTGGTGATGGTTACTCCTTCAATTTGTTTTTCTTTGGTTACCTGGTTATTCGTTTTTTCCTGGGCAAAAGAAAAGATGCTGCCCAAAAGTGATAACGCAATAATTGCTTTTTTCATAATGTCTTTCTGATATCCTATTAGACAATGAAAAAAGTACTTTTGTTACATTTTTATTCACTTAAATTTAAAATCTATACCCTGCTGAAATAAAGAGGCGGAATAATCCACCATACTGATCTCTGTCTGAAGCAGATAAATTTTTAACAATTCCGGCTTCCAGACCAGCTTCCACAAAGAGGTTTGATAGAAATACATATTTTTCTCCCACTCCGGCTCCGATTCCTAAAGATGATCCCCATTTCTCATTATTTAAAGTCTGACCATTATCGTCAAGCGGAGAATATTTGTTTCTGTTGTAAATAGCTAATGCTTCAATAAAAAAATCTTTTGCAATACCTTCATTGTCTGTGTAAAATCTATAATATGGCATAACCGTATATTTTTCTTTCCATTGGTATATAAAGTAACTTCCTATTCCGGCATTGTAGTTGATAATTCGTTCATATCCAATATCAATTCTTGATTTAAATATTCCAAAGGCATTAATTTTTACTTCGTTGTTTTCCTGCGCGAAAAGAGATTAGAGGAAGAAACGATAAAAGCAGTAAAAGTTTTTTCATAGTTCAGTTTTACTCTTAGTTTTTAAAGCCTAAAAATAAGCTAAATCAATATAAAACAAAAAGCAACTTCAATCTGAAGTTGCTTTTTTATGATTAATTAAATCTAACAATTAATTTTTCTCCTGTTGTTTGATCAGGTTCAGAGCAGAACCCGCCTTAAACCAGTCAATTTGCTGATCGTTGTAGGTATGGTTTGCCATCACAATGTCTTTCGTACCATCTGAATGGATGAATTCTAAAGTCAGTTGTTTTCCCGGAGCAAACTGATCAAGATCTAGGAAATTGATCACATCATCTTCCAGAATTTTATCATAATCTGCTTCATTGGCAAAAGTAATTCCCAACATTCCCTGTTTTTTAAGGTTGGTTTCATGAATTCTTGCAAACGATTTTACCAAAACAGCTTTTACGCCCAAATGTCTCGGTTCCATTGCTGCGTGTTCTCTTGAAGAACCTTCCCCGTAGTTTTGGTCTCCCACAACGATGGATGGAATTCCTGCGGCTTTGTAATCTCTCTGTACAGCAGGAACTTCTCCGTATTCTCCAGTAAGCTGATTTTTAACTTTATTGGTTTCCATGTTGAACGCATTAACTGCTCCGATCAACATATTATTTGAAATATTATCAAGGTGACCTCTATATTTCAGCCATGGTCCTGCCATAGAAATGTGGTCGGTTGTACATTTTCCAAAAGCTTTTATTAAAAGTCTTGCTCCTGTAATATTTTTGCCGTCCCAAGCCGGAAATTCTTCCAGTAACTGAAGTCTGTCTGAAGTTGGGCTTACATTTACCTGAACAGAAGATCCGTCTTCAGAAGGCGCCTGATAACCATTGTCATCCACAGCGAATCCTTTTTCCGGTAATTCAAAACCTTTAGGCTCGTCTAATTTAATCTGTTCTCCGGCTTCGTTGGTTAAAGTATCGGTAATCGGATTAAAATCCAGTCTGCCCGAAATTGCCACAGCAGCTACCATTTCCGGAGAAGCTACGAAAGCGTGGGTATTTGGATTTCCGTCTGCTCTTTTTGCAAAGTTTCTGTTGAAAGAGTGAATGATCGAATTCTTTTCACCTTTTTCAGCACCTTCTCTGTCCCATTGTCCGATACAAGGTCCGCAGGCGTTTGTAAAGATTCTAGCATTCTCAAATTTTCTGAATGAATTCAGGAAACCGTCTCTTTCTGCGGTAAATTTCACCTGCTCAGAACCCGGATTAATTCCTAAAATAGCTTTTGGTTTTACTCCTTTTGCTACTGCGTCTTCCACGATAGAAGCTGCTCTTGATAAATCTTCGTAGGACGAATTGGTACAAGAACCAATCAGTGCCCATTCTACTTCTAAAGGCCAACCGTTGGCTTCTGCTTTTGCTCTGAATTCAGAAACAGGCGTAGCCAAATCCGGAGTGAAAGGTCCGTTTAAGTGAGGAGTCAGTTCAGAAAGATTAATTTCAATTAACTGATCAAAATACTGTTCAGGATTTGCATACACTTCAGGATCTCCTGTTAAATGTTCTGCAATCTGATCTGCAGCATCTACAACATCCTGTCTTCCGGTAGACGAAAGGTACCTTCTCATGGAATCATCATAGCCGAAAGTAGAAGTCGTTGCTCCGATTTCCGCTCCCATGTTACAGATGGTTCCTTTACCTGTCGCTGAAAGAGATTGTGCTCCTTCTCCGAAATATTCTACGATGCAGCCTGTTCCTCCTTTTACAGTAAGAATTCCTGCCACTTTTAAGATCACGTCTTTTGCGGAAGTCCAGCCCGACATTTTACCGGTTAGTTTTACCCCGATTAGTTTAGGCATTTTAAGTTCCCAAGCCATTCCCGCCATTACATCTACTGCATCTGCACCACCAACTCCGATGGCAACCATTCCTAAACCTCCTGCGTTTACGGTATGAGAATCTGTTCCGATCATCATTCCTCCCGGGAAAGCATAGTTTTCCAGTACAACCTGATGGATGATTCCGGCTCCCGGTTTCCAGAAACCGATTCCGTACTTATCACAAACCGAGCTCAGGAAATTGAAAACTTCCGAGTTTTTGTTGATACCTTCCTGTAAATCTGCTTCTGCACCTACTCTTGCCTGAATAAGGTGATCGGCGTGAGCGGTTGAAGGAACAGCCACTTTCGCTTTTCCTGCCTGCATAAACTGAAGCAGCGCCATTTGTGCCGTTGCATCTTGCATCGCTACTCTGTCCGGTGCGAAATCTACATAAGAATTTCCTCTTTCGTGTGCCTGTGTTGCGTTTCCTTCCCAAAGGTGGGTATAAAGGATTTTTTCTGAAAGGGTAAGAGGTTTTCCCACTACTTTTCTTGCCGCAGCAATTCTTTCCGGGTAACGCTCGTACACTTTTTTGATCATATCAATATCAAAAGTCATATCTGAATTTATTTTTCTTCTGTTTTAATTATTTGCTCTTTGCTATTAAATAAATTAACATCATTAAATTATCAAATTCTATTCCTGTATGCTTTTAAAAAGGATAAAAAATGATAAATAATTCTGAAATTTCCAACCTTCAAGTTAAGAAAAAATAAAATTTTTGTGATTGATCTAAGTTAAAATAATTTTTGCAAATCTTTAAATGGAAAGATTCTAAATAAAAAATTGAAAGATTCTACATCTTTACGAGTAAAATCTTTCAATTCTATAAATTGTTAAAACAGCCTTTACGGCTTATTTGTAAGCTTTTTAGTGAGCGCTTGTACTTGTCAGTTCTTTAATAGAAGGAACAAAAGTAGTAAGGTCGATCCCTTCAACCGCTGTTTTATACTCATCGATGCTAGGAATTCTTCCCATAATCGCAGAAAGTACAACCACCGGAGTTGAAGCTAATAGAGATTCTCCTTTTTTACGTTCAGAATCTTCAACCACTCTTCCCTGGAAAAGACGGGTAGAAGTGGCTAAAACCGTATCTCCTTTTGCTGCTTTTTCCTGATTCCCCATACAAAGGTTACATCCCGGTCTTTCAAGATACATCATATTTTTGTATTCAACACGAGCTTCGCCTTTAGGAGCATTATCGTCAAACTCAAAACCTGAATATTTTTCTAAAAATTCCCAGTCGCCTTCAGCTTTTAATTCATCAATGATGTTATAGGTAGGAGCAGCAACCACAAGCGGTGCTTTAAATTCTACGGTACCGTTTTGTTTTTCAATGTTTTTAAGCATCTGAGAAACAATTTTAAGATCTCCTTTGTGAACCATACAAGATCCGACGAAACCAAGATCTACTTTTTTCTCACCACCGTAATACGTTAAATCTCTGATGGTATCGTGCGTATATCTTTTAGAAACATCTTCGTTGTTTACATCCGGATCGGCGATCATCGGCTCTACGATGGCATCAAGATCTACAACAACTTCAGCGTAATATTTAGCATTGGAATCCGGAGTCAGAGCAGGTTTTTCACCGGATCTGATTTCCTCAATTCTTTTATTAGCCTTGTCAATTAATCCCTGAAGAACCTGATTGTGGTTATCCATTCCTTTATCGATCATGATCTGGATTCTGCTTTTTGCAATTTCCAGAGACTCGATTAAAGTAGCATCTTCAGAAATATTAATGGAAGCTTTTGCTTTCATTTCAGCCGTCCAGTCTGTGAAGGTAAATGCCTGATCGGCAGGAAGTGTTCCGATGTGAACTTCAATAATTCTTCCCTGGAATACGTTTTCTCCTCCGAACTGTTTCAGCATCTGAGCCTGAGTTGCATGAACCACATCACGGAAATCCATATGCTCTTTCATGGTTCCTTTGAACGTTACTTTTACAGATTCCGGGATTGGCATTGATGCTTCTCCTGTCGCCAAAGCAAGAGCAACAGTTCCTGAATCTGCTCCGAAAGCAACTCCTTTAGACATTCTCGTGTGAGAATCTCCTCCGATGATGATTGCCCATTCGTCTACGGTAATATCGTTAAGAACTTTGTGAATAACGTCTGTCATCGCGTGATATTCACCTTTCGGGTCACGCGCAGTGATCAAACCGAATTCGTTCATGAATTTCATTAATTTAGGAATATTAGCCTGTGCTTTTTTATCCCAAACTGAAGCGGTGTGACATCCGGACTGGTAAGCTCCGTCTACTACCGGAGAAATTACCGTTGCAGCCATAGATTCCAGTTCCTGAGCGGTCATTAAACCTGTAGTATCCTGAGAACCTACGATGTTTACTTTCACACGTACATCAGATCCTGCGTGTAAGATTTTACCCGGAGTTTTTCCTACTGCATTTCTGTTGAAGATTTTTTCAACCGCAGTAAGCCCCTGTCCTTCGTGAGAAATTTCTTTAGAAGGTGCAAAAACAACCGGAGCTTCGATGCCTAAAACTTCAGCAGCAAATGTCTGTAATTTTTTACCAAACACGATAGCGTAAGATCCACCCGCTTTAATGAATTCCATTTTCTGCGGTGTGAAAGATTTTGTAAGATCGATAAGTTCCTGATCTCCGTTGTATAATTTTTTCTCTTTGGTATTGATGGTTAAAACCGTTCCCGTTGCAACAGAATAAGTCTGCTCAAGAATAGGTTCGCCTTCTTCGTTAAGAACAGCTTTTCCGTTTTCGTCTACTTTCTTTACCCAGTTTTTAAGATCGATTCCGATACCTCCGGTTACGTCCACTGTTGTAAGGAAGATAGGAGAGATGCCGTTTGTTCCTCCAACAATAGGAGCTATATTTACGAAAGGAATATAAGGACTTGCCTGTTTTCCTGTCCAAAGTGCAACGTTGTTTACACCGGACATACGGGAAGAACCAACTCCCATTGTTCCTTTTTCTGCGATAAGCATTACGCTTGCATCCGGATGTTTTGCCTGTAACGCTTTGATTTCTTCCTGCGCCTGAGGCGTAATCATGCATTTACCGTGTAATTCGCGGTCTGATCTTGAGTGTGCCTGATTACCCGGAGAAAGTAAGTCGGTAGAAATGTCTCCTTCACCTGCGATGAATGTTACGACTTTAATTTCTTCAGCAACTTCAGGAAGTTTTGTAAAGAATTCTGCTTTTGCATAGCTTTCCAAAATTTCTTTTGCAATTTCGTTCCCGGTATTGAAGGCTTCCTTCAGACGGGTTGTATCTGCTTCATAAAGGAAAACCTGTGTTTTCAGTACTTCTGCAGCCTGTTTTGCAATATTTTCGTCGTTGCCTAAAGCAAGATCCAGCAATACTTCGATAGATTTTCCACCTTTCATGTGGGATAACAATTCGAAAGCAAAAACCGGAGAGATTTCTTCTACTACAGATTCACCAAGAATAATTTCTTTTAAAAATTTAGCTTTTACACCGGCTGCACTCGTAGTTCCGGGTAACGTGTTGTAAATAAAAAATTTAAGAGAATCAGCCCTATATTCGTTTGCTGTATCTTTAATCTGTGCGATGATCTCGCTTAATAATTCTGCACTGTCAATCGGCTTTGGATGAAGCCCCTGAGTTTTTCTTTCTTCAATCTCTTGGATGTAATCCTGATAAATATTCATAATAATAGAAGTCTTTTCAATCTTAATCGGATGATAATCAATCTTAATCAAAGGAAGATTATCATCGTGTGTTTTCCGGCAGAATTATTATTTTTTGTTTATTTGATCTAAGCAAGAAGCTGAAATTTTTAGATAGTATATTAAAAATGACTTCTTTAAGACGTCTGTCATAATAAACGCCTGAAAACGTGCCCAAATTTACGGAATTTTAGAATTTTTTCAAGTTTAAATTATTTAGATTCTTTATAAATATGTATTTTATATTTTCTATTTTTGGCGATATTTTTGCAAACAATTGATGATTATGAAAAATGTAGCTTCGGTTTTATTCCTTTTTATTTCGGTTTTTGTTTTTTCACAAACTAAAAATGTGAAGAAATTGCCTTCAAAGACAGGCTCTAAAACTACGGTTAAAAAATTACCAGAAAATACAAAACTGAATAGCAATTTTCCGATCATCAACGAAGAGCTTCCGCTTTTAATCCCGAAAAAACAGGACGGCAAATTCGGGTACGTGAATCAGAAAGGAAAATTCATCATTCAGCCGGAATATCATATTGCCGTATTTTTCTACGAAGACTGTAATCTTTTAAATTCTCCTAATGTAAAACTCAGAAAATTCGGGACTGCGGATTATGCGACGGTAGAAAAAGATGAAATTTCTTACCGTGTCGACAGAACAGGCAAAAGGGTGTATCAGTATAAACAGTCTGATCTGGCAAAATGTCCTCACAAAGAATACGTTCAGCAGCTTTTTCAGGTGTATACGATGAATGGTTTTTTCGGAATTATCGAAAAAGCAACGTTTGAAAATCCTTATGACTACAAACAGTTTAAAATTTATCCTCAATACGACTATCTTTTTATTTTAGAAGGTGATGATGTTGCCAATCCCATGATTATTGCTTCAAAAAATAATGTTTTCGGAGTGGTGGATGTGAATGGAAAGGTGATTATTCCGTTTGAATATTCTGATATTAAACGAAATTTTAGCTGGAAGCTTGGTAAAATGTTCGAGGTTTCAAAAGACAGTAAAAATTATTACTATGTAGATTCGCAGAATAAGACCTATTAGATTTAAACATGAATTTCAAGAATCTTTCACCAATAGCGCAAATCTTTAATCAAATGATTTTAGTGCGTAAAAATATGCTGAAAAACGTGTTGGTAAATTTTTCGTAATTTCGCGGCTGAAATAAAGGGGTGCTGTAGCAAGCTGAGATTATACCCAATGAACCTGGAACGGGTAATGCCGTTTAGGGAAATTAAAAATGAGGAATAGGTAACGAGCAATGAGTAATCCTCATCATATTACTTATTACCGATTACAAATTACTCATCATAATCCGCCCCTTTTATTCATTAAATTTTAAAGATTTATAGAATGAAAGGATTATTTTTTTTAGGGCTTACCGTTGGCTCTTTCGCTTTTTTACAGGCACAGAATTCCGATTCCCTGAAAGTAAGGGAAATTGAAGCTGTTAATTTTACCAAAAGACTTCCTGTTGCCAAAGAAATCATCAATGTCCAGAAAGATTTGGACAGCAGAAATTTAGGACAAGATCTCCCGATTTTACTGAAGAATCAGACTTCCATCATTTCAACTTCAGATGCCGGAAACGGATTGGGGTATACAGGATTCCGGATTCGTGGAGTGGCGGGAAGCGCTATTAATGTCATGATGAACGGTGTTCCGTACAATGATTCCGAAAGTCAGGGGACATTTTTCGTGAATGTTCCGGATCTTACAAGCTCGGCATCACAGATTTTAATTCAGAGAGGGGTGGGAACTTCCAATAATGGTTCTGCAGCTTTTGGAGCAAGCATTAATGTACTTTCCAAAGATCCTGAAGAGAAGTTTTATTTTAAAACAGACGACAGTTACGGATCTTTCAACACCTATAAATACTCTGCGGAAATAGGCTCAGGAAAATTCTGGGGAAACCGTCTTTCTGTAATGGGAAGATATACTCACATCAATTCTGACGGATATATAGACCGCGCTTTTTCAAAATTAAATTCTTACAATTTGACGGCTCTGTACGAAGAAGGAAATACAAGAATTCGTCTGATGGCTTTCGGAGGAAAAGAAAAAACATATCAGGCGTGGAACGGAATCGACCGGAAAACATGGGAAACCGATCCTAAATTTAATTATTCGGGAGCAATTTACGATTCGAACTGGGAAAACATCGTCGGATTTTATGATAATGAAACGGATAATTACCGACAAAATCATTATCAGTTGCTTTGGGAACAGAAATTTAATGCTCAATGGAATTTAGAAACAACGGTACATTATACCAAAGGAAAAGGATATTATGAAAATTATAAGCAGGACGCTAAATTTTCGAAATATAATCTTCCTAACTTCATCAATGGTTCTCAAACCTTGACGAGAACGGATTTCATCAGAAAGAAATGGCTGGATAACGATTTTTATGGAGTTGTTTCCACGCTTTACGGAAAATTGGGAGCTGTTGATGTGAACTTCGGAGCCGTTGCCAATCAATACTACGGAAGACATTTCGGAAATGTAACGGGCGTTTTTCTTCCTCAAATTGATGAACATGAATATTACAGAAACCGCTCTGTGAAAAACGAAGTTTCAGGTTTTGCCAAAGCACTGGTAAGAATGAATGATTTTGAATTTTTCGGAGACCTGCAATTGAGAAATGTAGATTATGATACAAAAATCATCACGGCAGGAGATGGAGAAGGGGCTGATTTAAGTAAAAACTGGCTGTTCTTTAATCCGAAAGCGGGGATCAACTATAAAATTTCAGCGGGAAAAATTTTCGTTTCTTATGCTCATGCGCACCGCGAACCGAACAGAGATGATCTGTTGGCAAACAATGAAGTAAAGGCTGAAAAGCTGCACGATTTCGAAGCCGGAGTAGAGAAGCAGTTCGGAAAAGTATCTTTTACTGCGAACTTGTATTATATGTATTACGTGAATCAGTTGGTTTTAAATGGCGAACTGAATAATGTGGGGGCTTTCATCAGAACAAATTCCGGGAAAAGCTACCGAAGCGGAATCGAGCTTGGAGCTTTGGCAAAACTTTCCAAACAATGGGAACTTTCCGGAAATGTGAGTTTCAGCAACAACAGAAATTTAGATTTTAAAGTGGAAACAGAAACGGGCGTTAAAGATCTCGGAAATACGCAGATTTCTTTTTCTCCGGATGTGATTGCCAATTTAGGTTTGAAATTCAATCCAACGCAGAATTTCCAGTTTGCATTGATGAATCAGTATGTAGGAAAACAATATCTGGATAATTCGGAAGATGAAAATTTACAGCTTAAAGATTACTTTTTAACCGATTTTAATGCGCAGTATCAGTTTAAAGTTAAAAATAATGAGATTGCCCTGAAGCTTTTGGTTAATAATTTATTCAATAAAAAGTATGTGAACAACGGAGCAGTTTATGACGGTTCTCCGTATTATTTTTCTCAGGCAGGAACGAATTTTATGTTTGGGATCAGCTGGAAAATTCAGTAAACAGTCAGGCTATATTTAAGATTAATTATAGAATGTAAAGTTAGATTTAAGACTGCTTCGGCAGTCTTTTTTGTTAGTAAACTTGCTTCTGAGTAGTAATTATCACATTCATTAAGATAGAGCTCTGCTACGACGCTAAAAATTTTATGTACTTTTGAGAAAAAAGACACAGATAATTATATGTCATACAGAGCAATAACATCAGGTGCTGTTACTTTGACAGACATCAAAAACATCCTATGGAGATGGCAATGGAAAATAGCAAACCCGAATATACCAAGTATAGAAAAAGACCTAAATAAAAAAACAATGAAAAATAGTGCAATAGCAATAATTTTATGGTATGCAGTAATTATTTCCTGTACTCCGCAAAAGCTAAAGATTTCTGAAGCACCGTCTGTTTCTGCTTTGTCACTCGAAACTATAAAAGATAGCACACGTTATTTTAATATCAGCCGATTTGAAAAAAATAAGACAAGTGATGGGAGATATTTTTATGAAAAAAATGATTCTATCGTTACTGAAAGAAAAATGTTGAAAGGATATGAAGTCAAAAAATCATGTAGTAAAAAGAAAAACTTTTATACAATCTATAATTACGATGAAAACGGTCTTTTAGTACAAAAATCAACTTATTTTAATAATATCCAAATAGGAAAAAAAATTTTGTATGATAAGAATGGAAACATTATTTATATTGAAGAATTTGATAACAATCCAAGCTATGGCTTTAATTACAATGATATAATAATTAAACTAAAAGAAAAATCGAATATTGATTTAGAAAATTTAGAAAATTTTTATTTGTTACCAATAACTTATCATCATCCTAATATTTTTTTAAAAAGTAAATATGATTGGTTATTTGTTAAGCAATATAAAATAGATGATGTTTCCACTACGCAAAAATCTTTTTGGTTAATTGACAGTAATTACGAAGGTGAAATGGTAATAAAAGTATTAAAAACCAATAGTGAAAAATAGTTTAATAGTAGTAACATTTGCATTTTTGTTTTCAGTTGTTTTAAATGCACAAAAATTTCCTCTCAATGAGAATTTTTATATTGACAGAATAATTGGATTAGATTCTGTTAATATTTATCAATATAGATTGATTAAATATCCTCTAAAAAAAGATCAAAAGACAAATTATTTATATTATTTAAGTTTTGATACTGATGGTAAATTTGACTCACGTGATTCTGGCTCAACCTGTGGTTTAGATATATACAAATCAATATCTGGAAGTTATCAAATAATTGATGATTCTCATATTTTATTAACTCCAAAATTATATCATAACTCCAAAAAGTTGTATCCGGAAACAATCTCTTCAAAATCGTACTTGTTCTTTATCTCAAAAGAAAGTGAAGATTATTTTAAGCTGATTCAAAGTAAGGGAAATATTAAAGACGATAAAAAAAACGCAATCTTATCAAAAGAACTAGATAAGAAAATTAAAACATATGATAGGAGAAGTATTTTCGAGTTATGTGATTATAAACCAAAATCAAAGGATAATATTTCTAGAGTAGATGAATATATAAGAAATGTTTGGAGAAAAAATCCGAAAGATTATGATATTCTTTTTGTTGAATGGTATCCTGATGATTTTTTAGTTAATATAGTTTACAACAGAAAAACAAAAAAGAGAACATTAATACTAAATTATGTGGCAAAGTATGTAGAAAATACAATGGGGCATATCTAAGAAATTAAAATAGAAATATCTACAGTCTACAACAAATTATTGTCAGAAGAATAAGTCATACACATGAAAATCTAATCCTTATTCATTAGATGAATTATATGATTGGTTAAAAATAAATTTGGTTACAGTTAAGCATGAAATATTTTAATCTATTTTTTACTCAAAAAGTCATAAATTTGCTGCCAAATGAATATTTCAGCTTACATTTTAGAATATTTGAAACAATTCGGGACCGTTATTGTTCCGGATTTTGGCGTTTTTTCTTTGGAAAATTCCAAAGCCATTATCAATTCCGAAAATGGGAGCATTCTTCCTCCTGCAAGCAAAATCGTTTACAGTTCCGATTATGAGGCGAAATCTGATGATTTGGCATCTTTTATTGCGGGGCAGAAACAGATGACTTTGGAAGCTTCAAAAACAGATCTTCAGATTCAGACGGATTTTTGGAAGAAAAAACTGCAGGCAGATCAGACGCTTGAAATTCAGGGTTTAGGAGTCCTTTTTGTAGAAGACGGCAAAACGCATTTCAAAGGAAACAGACTGCAGTCGGATCATCCGGATTTTTATGGTCTTGAAGAAATTAAGATTTCCGATATCAGCAATAAAAACACTCAGTCAGAAACTTCTTTGAATACCGAAAAAGATTATCAGTTTAATAAATCTATTCTTTGGGCTTTTCTGATTATCATCCCGATTTTAGGAATCGTATACGTAGCATACACGCAGCAGGAACTTCTTTTCGGAGAGAAATCTTTTGACAAAGCCAATATCTCTGTACAGACAAAAACACACAGAATTCAGGATACTGTAAAAGCTCAGCCAAAAATAATGAATCCTGCTCCGGTTGCAGATTCTTTAAAGAAAGATTCTGTGGTTCCAAAAGCGGTTCAGCCTGCAGTGCAAAATGCGGCAAAAGTTCCTGCAACTCAAAACAACACTAAGACAACGAAATGGCAAAAATAAAAAAGGCGTCAGAATCTCTGACGGTGATGACGAATATTGTACTTCCGAATGACACCAACCAATTGAGAAACCTTTTCGGAGGAGAATTATTGGCAAGAATGGATCGATGTGCTTCGATTTCCGCAACAAGACATTGCGAAAGAAGAGTCGTAACGGCATCCGTAAATCACGTTTCATTCGACCATCCGATTCCAGAAGGAGGAATTGTTGTGATGGAATCCAAAGTTTCCAGAGCTTTTTCCACCTCAATGGAAATTTATGTAGATGTTTGGCTGGATGATCCGATCAATCATAAAAAAATTCAGACCAACAAAGGAATTTATACCTTCGTTGCGGTAGATGAGTTCAACAGGCCGATCCCGATTCCAGATATGGAACCTGAAACAGATCTTGAAAAAGAACGATATGCAGCAGCACTGAGAAGAAAAGAACTTTCCCTGATTCTTTCCGGAAGAATGAAACCCTCTGAATCTATTGAGCTTAAAAAGCTTTTCCAGGAATCCTGATTAAACACAAATAACACAAATGATTACACGAATTTCCGCAAGTAATTTTATTTCGTTACTACACTCAAAAAGAAATTTGTGTTTTAAATTATTATAACACAAGATGAAAAATGATATTTCTGAAAATGAAATCTCGAAAATAGTTTATGAGTCCGGTTATTTAGTTCATAAAGTTTTAGGACCCGGATTGTTGGAGAGTGCTTACGAAGAATGTATGCTGTATGAACTTCAAAAGCAGGGACTTTTTGTAGAAAAACAAAAACCAATGCCTTTGATTTATGAAGATGTAAAATTAGATGTAGGTTATAGGCTCGATTTATTTATTGAGAATAAATTTATATTAGAAATAAAATCCGTTGAGTTACTGAATGATGTGCATTTAGCTCAGATTCTTACATATCTTCGATTAAGCAATTCCAAACTCGGAATGTTGATTAATTTTAATACCCATCAGTTTAAAGATGGAGTAAAAAGAGTAATCAACGGCAAATTATAGTTTAGAGCCATTTGTGCAACAATATTAGTGTCATTAGTGTTTAAAAAAATGAGAATCTTACTCCTCGATAAAAACCATCCCTTAATTACCGAACAGCTTTTAGCTAAAAACTTTATTCTGGAAGAAGACTTCAGCTCTTCTTATGATGAGGTTTGTGCTAAAATTGAAAAGTACGACGGAATTATCATCCGAAGCAGAATTCCTTTGGATAAGAATTTTTTAGAAAAAGCTAAAAATCTGAAATTCATTGCAAGAGTAGGAGCAGGAATGGAAAATATAGACATTCCGGTGGCTGAAAAACTGGGAATTCAACTGATCAATTCTCCGGAAGGAAACAGGGATTCTGTTGCGGAACACGTTATCGGGATGTTGCTGATTTTAATGAACCGGCTTTTTATCGCTTCTCAGGAAGTGAAAAACGGCATCTGGCTTCGTGAAGAAAACAGAGGCGACGAACTGTTGGGAAAAACAGTGGGACTTATCGGTTACGGAAACATGGGAAAAGCCACAGCAAAAAGACTTTCTGGGTTTGGCTGTACCGTGATTTTCCATGATATTCTGCCGGATCTTTCGGATGAATTTGCAACACAGGTTTCTTTGGAAGAATTAAAGGAAAGAGCTGAAGTTGTAAGCTTACACATTCCTTTAACGGAACAGACCCATTATCTGGTGGACGGTTTGTTTATTTCTGAGATGAAAAACAATTTCTATTTTGTAAACACAGCAAGAGGAAAGAATGTTGAAACGAAAAGTTTAGTTGAGGCGTTAAAAGCAGGTAAAGTAAAAGGTGCCTGTCTTGACGTTTTGGAATACGAAAAATCTTCTTTCGAAAATCTGGAAACAGAAAATGAAGACCTTCAATACCTTCTGGAATCCGAGAAAGTAATTGTTACTCCGCATATTGCAGGATGGACGGTTCAGAGCAAAGAAAAACTGGCGCAGGTGATTGTAGATAAAATTGTGGCACAGTTTGCTTAGCCTTGAAATTCAGTAAGATTAGAAATAAATTTTGACGATACTATTTTATGAATTATTTTTCATTTTTATTTATGTTAAATAATTCATAATTTCCATTCAGGAGATACGAATTATTTCGAGTTTTATTAAATTGCCGCTCATTTTCGAAACTCATGACGAAGCGTAATTTTATCCTTGTATTATCTGCCTTTTTATTTCTTTTTTCCTGCAAAAAAAAATCTGAAAATCAGGACAGTGTCACTGAAAGCACGACCAATCTTCCCAATTACGGAAATGTAGACTTAGCCAACGTTTTTACACCTGCCGAAAATCAGGTTACCAATAAGGCTTCACTCGCAAATTACATCAACAGTTATTACCAGAAAGTTTGGGAAAACGGTGATCTGAGCGGGGGAATTTTAGTTGCGAAAGGAGATAATATTATTTACGAAAATTACAGAGGCTTTGCCAGAGAAGGAAATCAGAACCCGATTGATAAAAATACGCCGCTTCATGTGGCTTCCGTTTCAAAAACATTAACCGCAATGGCGATGCTGAAGCTCGTTGAGGCAGGAAAAGTGAATTTATCCGATCATCTTACCCAGTATTTTCCTGGGTTCCCTTATCCGAATGTTACCGTTAAAACTTTACTCGACCAGAGAAGCGGTCTTCCGAAATACGAATATTTCATCACGAAAATTCAGCCGGCTCCCGCAGAACTTTCAAAAACGTTCCTTACCAATGAGGATATTTTGAATATGATCATTAAATATAAACCGGATCTGGCAAGAGAAACAGACACCGGATTTATGTACTGCAATACCAATTTTGCCATGTTGGCTTTAATCATTGAAAAAGTAACGAAAGTTCCTTTTCCTCAGGCAATGAAAGAAATGGTTTTTGATCCTCTGAAAATGAAAAACTCCTATATTTTTCAGGAAAAAGATATTCCTACGGCATCACAGTCTTTTTATTACGGAGGAAATAAACTGTATCCTTTAGACAGGCTGGATTTAATTTACGGAGATAAAAATGTATATACCACACCGAGAGATTTATACAGTTTTTCAAAAGCGATGTTTTCGAAGGATTTTTTAAAGCCTGAATTGATGGAGCAGGTTTTCACACCTTACAGCAATGAAAAATTCGGCATGAACAATTACGGTTTCGGCTTCAGAATGAAAATTTTTGATAACGGGGAAAAACTGACGTATCACAACGGTTGGTGGCACGGAACCAATTCTGTTTTTGCGCATCTTCTGAAATCTAAAGTTACCATTATTGCCATCGGAAATAAATATTCCAACAGAGTGTATACCGCTTTGGCTTTATCGGGATTATTTGAAGATTTTCCGCCTCAGAAAGATAAACTTCACAGCGTAATGAGCGATGATCGCGATACATTGAAAGGTCATGGTGAAGTTTATGGAGAATAATGTTTATTTTTGCGTAAACATCTTCATGAAAAGAATTCTTTTTTTATTGGTTTTCGCTTTTCTTTTGCAGTCTTGTGCAAGAGTAGGTTCTCCTATCGGGGGCGCAAAAGATTCCTTGGCTCCGAAATTTTTAAGTTCAAATATAGATTCTTCAAGAGTAAATGTTCCGAGAGATATAAAGCAGTTGCGAATAGATTTTGACGAATACATTACGTTAAAAGACATCAACAAAAACCTGAACATTTCTCCGCCGATTAAAAATATCACCAGAATTGTTCCTTCCAATATTGCCAACAAGTTTATCCTGATTCAATGGAAAGACACTTTACAGGCAAATACAACGTACAATTTTAATTTCGGAAATTCTATTGCAGATAATAATGAAGCCAATATTCTGAGATATTACAATTTCGCGTTTTCTACTGGAGATAAGCTTGATGATCTTTATGTAAGCGGGGATGTAAGAGATGCTTTATCCATAAAAAAAGCCAGTGAAAATAAATTTGTTGTCGGATTGTATCAGGTAAAAGACACCATCAATTACAAGCAAAAGCCGTATTATATAACAAAAGTTGATGATGATGGCTATTTTGAACTGAATTATCTTGCTGCCGGAAAATATAAAATCATTGCTTTTGAAGATGAAAACGGAAATTCCATCTACGATCCGGGGAAAGAAAAAGTAGGTTTCCAGAAAGATCCTGTTGTCGTAGAAAAATCGGTTTCAGGATTAAATCTGAAATTATATCCTTCTAAAAAACCGGTGAAATATCTTGAAATGAAAGAAGCTCCGGGAGGAGTTCTTATGACTTTCGAAGGAAAACCGAATGAAGTAACCGTAAAACCTTTAAACGAAAAAATAAAAGAGTACAAAGTAACCCACGCTCCGAAGTCTGATTCTGTAAGAATCTGGTTTGATGCCGTGAAGAGTGATGTAGGACAGACTACAAACGAGAATTTAAAGTTCGGGTACAATGCAGGTGTCGGAAAAAAAGACAGCCTTTACAACGCCTCGTTGTTTTACAGATACAATGCGAAAAACGCAATGGATATCAACAGCGATAACGGCGGTGCCATGCTTCCTCCGAAAGAAGACTTTAAAATCCTTTCCAATTATTACGTGGATAAAATAAACACGGATAAATGGATTTTCAGAGTTGCAGGAGATTCCCTGAACACCGTTCCTTTTACCGCAAAAATCTCAGAGAAAAATCCGTATCAGATTTTAGTGACAGCAGATTTTATTTCAGGTAAAAAATATCAGCTTACCATTCCGAAAGAAACCGTTTCATCATTCTTTGCTAAAAATTATCAGTCGAAACGTTTCGATTTTGAAGTGGATAAAGTTGAGAATTTCGGAAGTTTAAAATTCATCCTTCAGAATGCTCCGAAATCAAGCTACTGGCTTCAGTTATTGGATAATTCAGATAAAGTATTGTTCCAGAAATATACCAAAGGAAGCGAGGTGAAATTTGATATTCTTAAACCCGGAGAATACATCGTAAGGATTTTGGCAGATAATAACGAAAACGGCTTCTGGGATGAAGCAGATTTCCAGAACGAAACTTTCGCGGAAGACTCCTACATTTACTACAAAACAGCCATCGTAAGACCGCTTTGGGACAGCAACGAAAACTGGGATCTGAAAGATACAAGAGTTCTGGATCCTTCAAAAATCAGCACACCGAAAGCAGAGCCCAAATCTCAGCCGAAAGATGCTAATAAGCTTGATCTGAAAGGAAATGATGCTTTGGTAACGCCTTCAAGATAAATATGAAAACATTTAAGAAAATATTTTTCTGGACTTTGCTGGGATTTGCTTTAATTCAGTTTATTTCAACAGATAAAGTAAATCCTCCGGTGGATCACAAAGTGAATTTTGTGGATGCTAAAAAAACACCTGCAAAAATTCAGGAATTATTGAAAGGAGCGTGTTACGATTGTCATTCCAACGAAACGGTTTACCCTAAATATGCTTACATCGCACCGATTTCATGGTCTGTGAAAAGCCATATCAACGAAGGACGGGAACATCTTAATTTTTCGATTTGGGATACGTATAATAAAGATTTAAAGCAGAGTATGCTGAGTAAATCGATCCAGACTATTCAGAATAAAACGATGCCGATGCCTGGTTATATTGTTTATCATAAGGAAGCCAATCTGTCCGATGCTGAAAGAGCTTTACTGATTCAGTATTTTGATCAGATGCTGAAATCCAAAACCTATTAATCAAACTTAAGTTCGGTGTAAGAATTTATAAAAACAAATGGTTTAACTGTTTGATTTTCATTGTTTTTTTTGTATTCAGGCAGTCAATCATTTCTTAAAAGCATTTCAGAGAATACAATACTTCTTCGTTTTCCTTTGCGATAAAATAATCAGATTTGAAAGTCAACTATAAGAATCCACAGTTTAGGTTGATCATGCAAAGCAAGAGCATAAAAAATCTCCCGCAAATTTTACATATTCAGTAGATGTCTGTAAAATCTGCAGGAGAATATATTTCAGGAATATTAAATATTCTTCAGATACTCTTTAAAAAACTTTTTCTGAGAATCAAAAGCGATATCCTCAAGATTCAGTTCTTTTAAAGGAATCCAGACTGCTTCTGAAATTTCAGACAGTTCAAGATTCACTTCAAATTTTTCCGGAACGCGGTATTCATAAAAAAGATCAATGGTATTATAATCAATCTCTTTGTACTGATAGACGTTTGGAAGGCTCGTTAAGTACTTTAAATTTGAAATATCAACATCCAGCTGCAGCTCTTCAAAAAGTTCTCTTTTACACGTTTCTTCTGCACTTTCCTCCGGGTCTACAAAACCTCCTGCAAGATCGAGTTTTCCCTTTTTAGGATCTCTGTTTCTTCTTGTAAGATAAATTTCATCATTATATCTTATTACCACCGCTACCGCTCCGGCAACGTTGTTGTATAATGTGAAGCCACAGTTTTGGCAGCTCCATTTTCTTTCTCCATCCCACTGTAAAGATTCTTTGCCGCAGTTGGGGCAATATTTCAATATTTTCATTGAGTTACATTAATATTTCTCGGGTGATAAGACAAGATCACATCACGCAGCTCTTCTGTTTTCAGGTGGGTGTAGATCTCTGTCGTCGTAATACTGGAATGACCGAGCATTTCCTGAATATAACGAAGATCTGCACCATTCTGAAGCAAATGGGTTGCAAAAGAATGTCTGAATGTATGCGGTGATATCTTTTTGCTTACGCCCGCTTTGTCTGTTAATTCTTTTATAATTAAAAATACGATTACTCTGGACATCGACGTTCCGCGACTGTTCAGGAATAAAGTGTCTTCGTATTTCTTATTAATTTTACTTTTAGAACGTACTTCCTGAATGTAATTTTCCAAAAGATCTGCCGTATAATCCGCTAAAGGAACGAAACGTGTTTTGTTTCCCTTTCCGTTTACCTTAATATACTGCTCTTTAAAATTGATATTGGAAATTTTCAGATCAATAAGTTCCGAAACACGGAGTCCGCATCCGTACAGAACTTCAATAATACACTGGTTTCTCTTACCAAGGTCGGAATTTACCTCAATCGCACTGATAATCTTATTGATATCGGGCAGACTTAAGGTATCCGGTAAGTAAAGACCCAGTTTAGGACCTTCAAGCAAAGAAGCCGGATTGTCTTCACGGTATTCATCCTCCAGTAAAAATTTGAAGAATGCTTTAATGGAAGAGATCCATCTTGCCTGAGATCTTTCGCTGAATTTTTGTTTGGAAAGATTGAAGATGTATTCCTGCAGATTTTCGTAGCCTATAGTATCCGGTCCGACGTTGTCCAGATCTTCTTCTGCGTATTCTTTTAGTTTTTTGATGTCTCGAATATAGGCGTCGAGAGTGTTTTCTGAAAAGTTTCTCTCGAATCGAAGAAAGATCTCAAAATCCTTAATTTTTTCATCCCAAGTCATGTTGTGTTATTTTTTTAGTTCACTTTCCGAAATTTGTTCTATTTCAATATCGTGGTTTCTTAAAAATGATATTCCGTCGTCGTCCGAATATTCATTGATGTAGACAAGTCTGGTGATTCCCGCCTGAAGAATGAGCTTACTGCATTCTTTACAGGGTGAGAGCGTTAAATACAGTGTTGCGCCTTTTGCAGACTGCGTGGAAGCTGCCAGTTTTAAAATAGCATTCGCTTCTGCATGAAGTACGTACCAGTGTGTTTTGCCGTCATTGTCCTCACAGCAGTTTTCAAATCCTGAAGGAGTACCATTATAACCATCTGAAATAATCATCCTATCTTTTACGATAAGAGCTCCTACTTGTTTTCGTTTACAGTAGGAAAGTTTTGCCCATTCCTGAGCCATTTTTAGATAAGCTTTGTCAAACTTATTCATACCGCCGCATTTGTTTGTTTCGAAATAATTTGTATTAAGGGTAAAAAAGGTTAGAAGCCCGGCTTTCTTTTTTCAAGAAAAGCAGAAACTCCTTCTTTTTTGTCGTCCATTTCAAAAAGCTCTCCGAAATATTTAATCTCAGTTTCAAAACCTTTATCCGTGTCCGATAAGTTTACAGCTTGAATTGCTTTGGAAATTGCCATTGGTGAATTGTGGGCAATAACGTTGGCTAATTCTTTTGTTTTGTTTAATAATTCTTCTATTGGATATACTTCATTTACCAGTCCGATTTCTTTTGCTTTTGCAGCAGGAATCATCTTGGCAGAGAAGATCATTTCATTGGCAATACCTTTTCCTACAAGCTTCGGTAATCTCTGGGTTCCTCCGTAACCGGGAATTAATCCTAAAGTTACTTCCGGAAGTCCCAGTTTTGCATTTTCCGATGCGTATCTGATGTGGCAAGCCATGGCAAGCTCAAGACCTCCGCCTAATGCAAAACCGTTTACGGCTGCAATTACTGGCTTGGTCATATTTTCAATTTTGTTGAATAAAGTATTGTGTCCGTTTTTGGCAAGTTCTTCTGCCTTTTCCTGTCCAAAATCACTAAATTCTTTAATATCTGCTCCTGCAACGAAAGATTTTTCACCGCTTCCTGTAAGAATAATAACTCTGCAGGATTTGTCTGAATCTAATTCGTCCAAAGCTGAACTTAATTCGCTGATTGTTTTAGCATTAAGTGCATTTAAACTCTCAGGTCTGTTTATTGTAATAATAGATATTTTATCTTCCTTATTTAATAATATATTTTCGTAACCCATTTTCCACTTTAAAATATTATTCTGTGCAAATTATGAATTTTTTATAAAAAAAAGCAAGAAATATTGATTTTTTTTCCTTCTGATTGAAATTATTGTTTAAGATACTTATTTCGTGTGGTTCATCATATTTGCATCAATAACCACATTCAGTTGAGATGCCACTTTCATTCCAAGCTCAATATTAGCTCTGAAAAAATGACATAACTGTCTGTTAATGATCTCATCTTTTTTCGGTCCCGTGATTCCTTTCATGCTTCCAACAATGTTATTTACAAGGTTTTGCCTGTCTTCCGTATTCATTGCTTTAGTATACAATAATCCGGGTTGGGTGTAATGATCGTCATCATTTTCATTTCTGTTGTAACTTGCTACATGAGCACTGTCCAGTTCATATTCGAAACTTTTGTAGGCAGGATCCGGCTTAATATCATCAAAGCTGTTCGGATGATAGTTTGGCTTATCCTGATAATGGCTTGAATCTGCCATAAATCCGTCTCTCTGATAGTTGTTAACCGCAAAAGGACATCGGTTAACTTCCAGCAGGTGAGCATTTACGCCCACTCTGTATCGGTGCGCATCCGGATAAGAAAATAATCTTCCCTGAAGCATTTTATCGGGTGAAAAGCTGATTCCGTTGATTAAATTACTCGGCGAGAAAACAGATTGTTCTACGTGCGCAAAATAATTAACCGGAACTTCATTCAATTCCATTTCTCCGACTTCAATTAACGGGAAGTCGCTCTGGAACCATACTTTGGTAATATCAAAAGGATTCCATCTGAAATCTCTTGCCTGATCTTCCGTCATTACCTGAATATACATTGTCCATTTCGGGAAATTTCCTTCCTCAATTGCGTTGCAAAGATCTTCCTGCGCAAAATCAGGATTTTCTCCTGCCATTTTTACCGCTTCATCATTGGTGAAATTTTTAATTCCCTGTTTGGATTTCAGATGAAACTTCACCCAGACTCTTTCATTCTGAGCATTGATCATAGAGAACGTGTGAGAACCGAAACCGTGCATGTGTCTGTGTCCGTAAGGTGTTCCTCTGTCCGACATTAAGATCAGAACCTGATGAAGAGATTCAGGATTCAGACTCCAGAAATCCCACATCATGGTTGCACTTTTCAGATTCGTTTTCGGAACTCTTTTTTGGGTATGGATGAAATCCGGGAATTTTTTCGCATCCTTGATGAAAAATACCGGCGTGTTGTTTCCAACCAGATCCCAGTTCCCGTCTTCTGTATAAAATTTCAGGGCAAAACCTCTTGGATCTCTTGCCGTATCTGCGCTTCCTTTTTCTCCGCCTACCGTGGAAAAACGGGCAAACATTCTGCATGAATTGCCAACTTTAGAAAATAATTTTGCCTTTGTATACTGGGTAATATCGTGGGTAACCGTAAACGTTCCGTAAGCTCCTGTTCCTTTTGCGTGAACAATTCTTTCCGGGATTCTTTCTCTTACAAAATGAGCAAGATTTTCCTGTAGAATAAAATCCTGCAGCAATACCGGACCTCTTGGACCGACTGTTTGTGAATCCTGATGTTCGTAATAGGGAGCGCCGTTACTTAAGGTTAATTTTTTAGAATCCATAGATTTATGATTTTTGTGAATGATTTTTTAACTGTATTTGTTTATGTAAAGGTACTAAATATCAAATTTACTTGAATTTTTAATTGCAAATGGCAAAAACATTTTATCTTTGTAATAGATAATATTAATCAGATGAACATTCAGCAACTCGAGTATCTTATCGCGGTTGATAAGTACAAACATTTTGGGAAAGCGGCTCAAGCATGCTTCATTACGCAGCCTACACTAAGTGCAATGATACAGAAATTTGAGGATGAACTGGATGTGAAGGTTTTCGACAGAACAACGCACCCGATCCGTACCACAGATGTTGGGCTTCAGATCATCGATCAGGCGAAGGTGATTATAGAATCTGTCAATGAACTTAAAAATAAAGCCAATCTTTTAAACAATATTTTAGGCGGAACCATCAACATCGGAATTATTCCTACCGTTTCTTCTTTCATCCTGCCTACGGAAATCTTCAAATTTTTGGAAGAAAACCCGAAAATTCAGATGAATGTAAAGGAAATGACGACAGACAACATCATCAAAGCTTTGAAAGCAGGGGAGTTGGATGCCGGAATTATTTCTACCCCTTACGATGCGGCAGATGAATTTTATCAGGATTTCTTATTTAATGAAGAATTGATGATTTACAGTTCTGAGAAAGAAGCCAACAAGAAAAACTCTTATGTGGTTCCTGAAGAACTGAATGTAGAAAAAGTGTGGCTGCTTGAAGAAGGAAACTGTCTGAGAAACCAATTCGAAAATATCTGTCATTTAAAAGAAAATACATTAAAGCCTAAAAACTTAGATTTTCTCGCTTCTAATATCCAGACTTTGGTTCACATGGTGGATAAAGTAGGAGGAATCAGTATTTTGCCGGAGCTGGCTCTTAATCAGCTTTCTGATGTACAGAAGGAGAATGTTTTCAGATTTAAGAAGCCTTTCCCGTACAGAGAAATCAGCATTATTTACTACAAACCGACCTTTAAGCAGAAAATTATTGATGAATTATCGCATTCTATCAGAAATTCTTTAGAGAAAAAACTGAATTATCACGAAAATCCGAAAGAATTTGTAAGCATAAAACCGCAATAGTGTTTTATGTTAAATATCATCAAATCATTAATTTAAAGAAGAGATAATAAGTAGACAAAAATTTTGAGTATTAAAAAATAGTACTTAAATTTGCCAACGTTTACGAACGAGGAAAAATTTGACCTGATTGCAACCTCTATAAAAATATGCTAAAACAGTATTCTTTTTTAGACCTTCATTAGACAATTTATTCTTATTTTTCTTCGTATATTTTTTAATCTAAAAAACAAACAGAATAATATGTCTTATTTATTTACATCTGAATCCGTTTCAGAAGGACATCCGGACAAAATTGCCGATCAGATTTCCGACGCATTAATCGATCACTTTTTAGCATACGACAAAAATTCAAAGGTAGCTTGCGAAACTCTTGTAACAACAGGACAGGTGGTTTTGGCTGGTGAAGTAAAATCGGATGCTTATCTTGATGTACAGACGATTGCCAGAGAAGTTATCAACGGAATCGGATATACAAAAGGAGAATATATGTTCAACGGAGATTCTTGCGGGGTTATTTCTGCAATCCATGAGCAGTCTCCGGATATCAATCAGGGGGTAGACAGAGCGGTAAATGATGAGTCTTTCGAAGCTAAAGCAAACGCACAGGGAGCGGGAGATCAGGGAATGATGTTCGGATATGCAACCAACGAAACGGCAAATTATATGCCTTTGGCTCTGGATCTTGCACATACTATTCTTAAGGAACTTTCTGCGATCAGAAGAGAAAATTCAGAAATTAAATATCTCCGTCCTGATGCAAAATCTCAGGTTACGATTGAATATTCTGACGATCACAAACCAATCAGGATAGATTCTATCGTAGTTTCTACACAGCATGACGATTTCGGATCTGAAGAAGAAATGCTGAACAAAATCAGAGAAGACATCAAAAATATTCTGATTCCAAGAGTTGTTGCTTTACAGACAGAAGAGATTAAAGCGTTATTCAACGATCAGATCAAATATCATATCAATCCGACAGGTAAATTCGTAATTGGAGGTCCTCACGGAGATACAGGTCTTACAGGAAGAAAGATTATCGTAGATACGTACGGAGGAAAAGGAGCTCACGGAGGTGGTGCATTCTCAGGAAAAGATCCTTCAAAAGTAGACAGAAGTGCGGCTTATGCAACAAGACACATTGCTAAAAATTTGGTAGCTGCAGGAGTTGCGGATGAAGTTTTGGTACAGGTTTCTTACGCAATCGGGGTTGCTGAACCTTGCGGATTGTACATTAACACGTACGGAACTGCAAAAGTAGACCTTAACGACGGGGAAATTGCTAAAAAAGTGTCTACCATCTTCGATTTGAGACCTTACGCAATCGAACAGAACTTAAAATTAAGAAACCCGATCTATCAGGAAACAGCTTCTTACGGACACATGGGAAAAGAACATTATATTGCCAGCAAAACTTTTAATAAAGGTCATAAAAATGAGCTTACTCTGGAAAACCTTGAATTCTTTACATGGGAAAAATTAGACAAAGTAGAAGAGATTAAAGCTTCTTTCGGAATTTAATTTTAAACAGATACAATATAAATGGCTGCTTTATCTTTTTGATAAGGCAGTTTTTTTTATTTTTACATTAAATAAAATTTGAAGAATGATAAACGCCAGATCTGCAATCGCAATCCTTTCCGTATTTTTCCTGAGTACATTTGCTAAAGCACAGTTAACGGTACATAAAATGATAAGTGTAGGATATACTTACCAAAACCAGAGTTTCGGGGAAATAGGAGGGAAGCTGCTTTTCTTAAAAAATGATGATGTTATTTACCGTTTGGGAGGCTCTGCTTTGATGGGTTCTGCGCATTCCCAATTTGCAATTATGCCCAAAATTTCCGCGGATGTTTTACTGAATTTTGAAAAAAATGTAGACTTCAACCATTCCTATTATTTTCTGATGGGAGCAGAAGGAACCAATAAATATTTTGCTCCAAAAGTAGGCGTTACGCTTTTCGGGATTCTGGACCTTACCGGAGGTTATGCTTTTCCGATCGGAAACAGCGGAATTAATGGTAAAGAACTGAAAGGGGTGAATGTTAATTTTACACTAAATATCCCTGCTGTATTCATTCATGATATGTTTAAATAGGTTTTTTTAAATTTTTCTCGTAAAAAATTAATAAATGGTTAACAGTTATTAAAAATTTATTATATTTACACCATAGAAAAATTGTATCCGCCTATTGATTCGACTTTACTCTGAAGAATTGTTTTGTATTTACAGCTGAAGCCAGATAAAATATCTGGAAAAATTATAGTCAGCAATATTTATTGAGAAGAAGTTATGAAATCAAAATCGGATAGTTTACTAATTTCCCTTTACCAAAAAGGAGACGAAGAGGCGTTGTCTACCCTTATACACCGCCATCAAAGAGAATTGTTTACATTCATTTTTTACAAAATTAATGATGAAGATTTAGCAAATGATGTATTTCAGGATACCTTCATGAAAATTATCATTATGCTGAAGGAAGGACGCTATAACGAGGAGGGAAAATTCATTCTTTGGGCAAAAAGAATTGCTCACAATCTTATTATCGATCATTTCAGGTTAAAATCTAAAAATATGAAAGTTTCAGAAACTACTTTTGAAACGGACGAATATTCTGTTTTTGATCTTTTGAGAGAGCCTTCCGAAAATATCGAAGATCAGTTGGTTACCAACCAGATTCAGGAAGATCTTTTAAGAATGCTTCAGTTTCTGCCTGAAAATCAGCAGGAAGTCATTAAATTAAGATTTTTTGACGGGTTAAGCTTTAAAGAAATTGCGGACCATACCGACATGAGTATTAATACTACACTGGGAAGAGTACGGTATGCTTTAATTAACCTGAGAAAAATCATGGATGAAAATAATATTATCTTAACACGCTAGATAATAATTTCGGAAAATTCTCGTTTTTAAGGAAAACATTTTCGCCTATGAGAAAAAATGATCCCTTAAAAGTGAAAGCTTTGAAACCTAAGAAACAAACCATTGAGTTTTTACTCAACTTTTCAAAGAGCGTCGAGGTAGTGAAAGCCAAAGGCAAGAATTATCCGGTATCCAAGAATTAAAATTATTAATTTTGTGCTGTATGAAAATTCAGCACATTTTTTTTGATCTCGATAATACACTTTGGGATCACCGCCGCAATGCGTATTTAACGATAAAAGATCTTTTTGAGAAGGAAGAAATCGGGTTAAAGTACAACCTCAATTTTGAAGAATTCCATTCTGTTTATCATGAAATTAATGAAAAACTCTGGGAAGATATCCGCGATGGAATTATCGATAAAGAATATCTCAGAAAACATCGTTTTTACGATACCTTTAACCATTTTGGGGTTGATGATCCGGAATTGGCGATGTATTTTGAAGAACATTTTTTAGATAAAATTCTCAATCATAATGAGCTGGTAGAAGGGACAGAATATATTTTGGAATATCTTAAAGCAAAAAATTATACCCTGCATATTATTTCAAATGGTTTCAAAGAAGTGACGGAGAGAAAGTGTATTTTATCCGGCATTGATAAATATTTTCAGACTATCACAAGCGCAGATACAGTCGGAGTAAGAAAGCCACGTCCCGAAATTTTTGAATATTCTCTGACCCTTTCAGAAGCCACAAAAGAAAACAGTATTTTAATCGGCGATGACTGGGTTGCAGATGTTGTCGGTGCTCAGAATTTTGGTATGGATGTTATTTTCTTTGATGCTTTAAAGGAAAATAAATCCGAAGAAGGCTTGAAAGTGAT
>OGQD01000339.1_pt1 | contig 36974 bp, 36 predicted proteins | sample 1553091 | NCBI WGS metagenome assembly OGQD01 (sample SAMEA2580290, study PRJEB22360) | human gut metagenome | biome: human gut; feature: human-associated habitat; material: faeces | place: Denmark | collected 2008/2010
CTGGATCGGCAGAGCGCGGGGCCCCCCCCCCCCCCCCCCGCCGCCATAGGCCAGCCCGGAGGGGCCGCGCAGGATCTCGATCTGGCTGCCGAGCAGCGGCTCGACGGCGACGGCGTGATCCTGGCTGATGGTCGAAGCATCCATCACTTCCGAGCCGTGCGAAAGAACGCGCACGCGCGCGCCATCCATGCCGCGGATCACGGGCCGGCTGGCCCCCGCGCCGAAGTGGGTGGCGCTGGTGCCGGGCTGGCCGGACAGGGTTTCGCCCAACGTCGCGGCGCGCCGCACGAGCAGGTCGTCGCCGGTGAGTACGGCGGCCGGGGTGGTCATGTCGTCGATGCCCAGGGCCAGGCTGCTGGCGTGGACGGTGACGGTCGAAAGCGTTTTTTCGTTGCTGGCCGGGGGGGCTTCTTCAGCGGCAGCGGCGAGCGGGGAAAGGGCGAAGCTGAGGGCGAGGGCGAGAGGCGTGGGCTTGAACATTTTCTTTGGGAAGGGAGAGGAAGAAAGAGGGAAGTGGGGGTATCCAAGGTTTGAAAGATGATAATGAATTCTCAATATCGAATCAAGCCCTCATTCCGGCGCGACACGTTCTGCCCGCCAGGAGTCATCTTGCGAGGTTCAGGAGCGCCCTTGCGCGGTTCGCAATTCGCCGCCCGCGCGCGCAACTGTTACAGTTAGCCCCTTTGCGAATGCTCCCGACGTTTTCCGATGATTCCGAATGAACGCTCAACCCGCCAACGCCACGCCATTCTCGCGGCCCTGCGCGCGGCGCAGCGGCCGTTGCTGCCGGCTGAAATCCTCGATCTGGCGCAAACCGACGCACCGGGGATCGGGATTGCCACCATCTACCGCAACCTGAAATCCTTCCAGGAGGAGGGCGCGGTGCAGATGGTGCATCTGCCGGGCGAGAACGCGCGCTACGAGCTGTGCGACAAGCCGCATCACCACCATTTTCTGTGCCGCCGGTGCGAGCGCGTGTTTGACATGCCCGGCTGTCCGGGCACGCTGGAAGGGTTGGCGCCGGCCGGCTTCATGGTCGACGGCCACGAACTGACGCTGTATGGCCAGTGCGCCGAATGCCGGGACGGAAATCCCGTGGATGGCGAGCCAGCGGCTTAGTTGAAATCGATCTTGTTGCGGCCCGCCGTTTTGGCGTTGCGCAGTGCGCTATCGGCGCGATCCAGCGTGGTGGAATAGATTTCGCCCGGGCGATGCGAGGTCAGGCCGATGCTGACCGTGGTGTGGGGAAGAGCGGCAGAGTCGAGGAAGCCCAGGTGGAGCAGGGCAATTTCCTGGCGGATGCGTTCGGCGACATGCAGGGCGTCCGGGATCGGGGTGTCGGGGAGCAGGATGAGGAATTCTTCACCGCCCCAGCGGCCGCAGAGATCGTATTCGCGGATGCAGGACTGAATGGCCAGGGCGATCTGGCACAGGGCGAAATCGCCGGCCTCATGGCCAAAGCGGTCGTTGATCGATTTGAAATGATCGACGTCGAGTATGGCGAGCGCGAAGCTGCTGGCATTGCGCTCGTCGCGCTGGGTTTCCTTTTTCAGGCGATCCATCAGATAACGACGGTTGTGCAGGCCGGTGAGCGCGTCGCTGAGGGCGGCTTCTTCGAGCGCGGTGCTGAGTTCGCGCAGGCTTTTCTGGTAACGGTCGGAAATGCGGGTGATTTTTTCCAGGCGGCGCAACTGGCGGTCGTATTGTGCGTGCAGGGTGAGGTTCTGGGTGCGGGAAATTTCGTGATAGCCGTCAGAAATGCGCACCAGGCGCGACAGTTTTTCCTCTTGCTCGGCGCACAGGGCGAGGAGTTCGGCAAACGCCGGCCGCAAGGGATTTCCGGCCTGAGCGGGATCGTCGAGCAGGGCTGCGAAATACGCGAGCGGCGGCGTCTTTTTTTCTGCCGGGGCGGAGCTGTCAGGCATGGACGGTGATCAGGAAAGGGAAGGTGTAGTCTTCGCGGAATTCTTCGGCCAGTTCGCGCACGCGTTCATTCTGCGGGTCGTACAGCCAGTCTACGCGTACCTCGCGGCCTTTGCCATGGGCCTCTTCGAGCAGGTCGAAAATGTCCATCATGGCTTTGACGGAGCTGGTGTTCATGTAGATCAGACCCAGTTCCAGGACCAGTGGGGCATTGTCCCGGGCAAGGAAATCCTCGATCCAGGTGATGACGGTGGTGAAAAACTCGAAGGAGTTTTCCGGGTAGGAGTCGCCCTGCATCGAGAGCCGGCCCTGGGCGAGGTCGGTGGTAACGCTGGGGGTCGATTGGCTGCCGAGGATGTTGAGTTCGTTCATGATTTTTATTGTGGTCGGGTGTCGGATTTCTGCTGGGTTTCAAATGGTGGCGCGCAGGCTGAAGAAGGCATGTGTTGCATCGAGCGGGGAAAGGCTGGCTGAAAGCGGTGCCGTCGATTTGCGGGCGATGTCGATGAGGCCAAGCCCGGCACCGCTGACGGCGCCTTCAGGGCGCGGCTGGCGCAACTGGGTTTTGTAGGCGGCTTTCAGATCGGCAGCGCTCATGGTGGCGAGGCTCTCGACGCGGGCGATGAGTTTTTCACCGTCCTCCTGTTCCACCATGTTGCCGGCCTGCACCAGATAGCGGCCCTGCGTATCGCGCGCCACGACGACGGTGGCGGAACCGGCCAGTTCGTCGTAGCCGCGTGCCTGGGCGTAATGGCGGATGTTCTGGGTCATTTCGATATAGACGCTGAACACATCCATGGCTGCAGAAACATGCGCTTGCTCGGCTTGCAGGTAGTTTTTCAGGGCGCTGCCGATTTCTTCGATCAGACTGCGCGAGATCGGGCCGTTGAAGCAGAGCAGAATGCGGCTCTGATTGAAGTGGGCGCGCAGTTCGAACAGGTCAATGTGGGTCATTTTTTGGCGGATTGGGATCGAAACGGAAGGATAGTACCGTGATGTCGTCACGTTGCGGATAGGTGCCTTGGTAATTGGCCAGGGCCTGGTTGAATGCGGCGGCTTGCTCGTGCATGGGGCTGCGGGCGTTGGCGCGCAGGAGTTCGGCGAAGCGGCTGTTGCCAAAGCCGTAGCCTTTTTCGCCGCCGGCCTGATCGAGGAAACCGTCGGTGGATAAGGTGTAGGTCACGTCCGGGCGCAGCACGATTTCCTGATCGGTATAGACGCCGGGGCGGCGGTCGCCGATGGCGCGGCGGTGGGCATTCAACTGGCCGATTTCATCGCCGTCGCTCCAGTAGAGGTTGATCTTGGCGCCGGAAAAACGCAGTTTCTGCTGCGCCGGATTCACATAGACGAGCCCTGCGTCGAGATTGGTGGCAATGGCGCGCGGCAGTTCGCACTCGCGCAGCATGGCGCGCATGCTGCGGTCGGTTTCTTGCAGGATGGCCGCGGGCTGACTGATGCCGCAGGTGTTGACGGCGTGGTCGAGCGCGGCGCGGGCGAGCATGGTCATCAGCGCGCCAGGCACGCCGTGACCGGCGCAGTCGATGACTCCCAGGAGGTAACAACCGGCTTCCTCGCGGAAGAGATAAAAGTCGCCGCCGACCACGTCGCGCGGCTGCCACAGGACGCAGTGGCCGTCATCCAGCGTTTGTCGCAATTGTTGCTGCGGCAGGATGGTGCGCTGGATGAGGCTGGCGTAGTCGATGGAATCGCTGATCTGGCGGTGCGCGCGCTGCATTTCCTGATTGGCCTGAGCCAGCGCCTGGGTGCGCGCGGCGACCTTGTCTTCGAGTTCGGCGGTGTGTTGCCGAATCTGGCGCGCCATGGAGCCAAACGCCTGGCTCAAATCGCCCATTTCGTCGCGGCTGGCCACCGGTAGCGGTGTGTCGTAATCGCCCTTGGCAATGGCGCTGGCCGATTGCTGCAGTTTCTTCAAGGGGCGCAGGAGCAAACGCTCGACGGCGTAGCCAAAGGCCAGCAGCAGGGTTGTGAGCAGCAGCACGAGCAGGATCAGACCGCTGCGCGCCCAGGTCTGGTCGAGTATCTTGGCTGCCTGCAAATCCATCGCGGTGACGATGTGCCAGCGCAGTTCGGGCAGGTAGGCGAGCGCCATGAGCTGCGGTTTGCCATCCAGATGCACCGGCAGGATCACGACTTCATCGGTGTTTTCTTCGGCTTGGCGCAGGGCGGTGGTCAAGCGTTCGCGCTCGTCGGCACGGTCGATCCGGCCGGCCAGGGTTTGTTCGGGACGTAGTTCGCCGAGAGAACTGTTGGTGATCTGATTGGTTGCAATCAAGGCAATGTCACGATGCGCCTGAATGGCACCGTTCCGGGAAACGATCATGGGTGTCAGGCCGACTTCCGGGGTGATGATGAATTGCTCGATGAAGGCGGTGAGGTCCAGGCTGCCGCCCGTCAGCCCGAGGACCTTGTCCCCGTCGCGGATGAGGGCGTTGAACCAGATCTGCGTGAGTTTGAGGTTTTCGTCATAATTGACGTTGATGTCGTAGGCGGTGGACAAACGCAAGGTGTTGAAAAACCAGGCGTCGCTTTTCTTGTCGCGCTGCAGCTGGTAGCTGGGCGTATCGCTTTCGCGCTTGCCGTCGCCGAAATAGTAGTTGCCGGTGCTGGCCGGAATGACGAAATACGTCTGGCTGCGGAAATCGCGCCGGTATCCTTCGGCTTCGCCAAAAAACAGCGCGCGCTTGGCGGCATCGTTTTCATCCCGCAACCACTGCCGGGTGAGCGTCGAATCGGCCAGGCGCAGCGAAAGCGTCAGTTCGCGGCTGACCGGGGCGAGAATCTGCTGACGCTTCAACAGGGTGAAATTGCGCAGATACGCCGTGCCAAAGTGCTCGCGCACGCCATCCAGAATCTGCCAGCCCACCAGGCCAGCCGGGATCAAGGCCAGGAGGCAGGCGAGCAGCAGCGCCAGCATTGATTTCGCACGCAGACCAAACCCCCAGGTCGCCATGAGTTCCACCCATAAAAGTTATTGTAGGAAATTGTAAATCCTGACAATTTTTTTTCATAACGGTAAAAATTTCACGGATAAAAAATTTGCCACCCAGGCATTGTGGCAACCGTTACGGCAAGCCCCGCAGCAAACGCTTCAACGCCCGCGCAGAAACAGCTTGTCCAGCGCATCCAGGCTGAGTTCACTCCAGGTGGGGCGGCCGTGGTTGCATTGGCCGGCGCGTTCGGTGGCTTCCATCTGCCGCAGCAGCGCATTCATTTCCGGCAGGCTCAACTGGCGGCGGGCGCGTATTGCGCCGTGGCAGGCGAGGGTGGCGAGGAGTTCGTTTCTGTGCGCAGAGAGCAGTTCGCTGCTGCCGTGTTCCTCTATTTCCGCGAGCAGGCTGCGCGCGAGCGCGATGGGGTCGCCGCCTTGCAGGAGCGCCGGAACGGCGCGCACGGCGAGTTGTTCCGGGCCGGCGGCGCTGAGCTCGAAGCCCAGGGCGCCGAGCGCGTCGGCGTGCTCTTCGAAAACGGCCATCTGGTGCGCGTCGGCGTTGAAAACGGCGGGGATGAGCAGGGGCTGGGTGGGGACATCCCTGGCGTCGTAAGCGGTTTTGAGTTTTTCGTAGAGGATGCGTTCGTGCGCTGCATGCATGTCCACCACGATCAGGCCCCGGGCGTTCTGGGCGAGGATGTAGATGCCGTGCAGTTGCGCCAGGGCGTAGCCCAGGGGGGGGCTCTGGCTGGGCGTTTCGGCGGCAGCGTTGGAGGTCGGTGGAGGCGGCGTGAATTGCGTGCGTTCCCCCGCCGCTGCCGGACGGGCGGCCTGGGTGAAGGCGAAATACGCCTGGCTGTCGCGCTCGCTGATCCGCAGCGGTGCCTGATAGGCGGTATAGGCTGGGGCCGGACGGCTTGGGTGAGGCGCAGGGGCGGTGGAAAAATCGGAGTCCGCAGACTCCGGATGCGCTGCCGGCGCGTGTGTCAGTGTCTGCGCCAGGGTGCGCTGAACGGCGTGGTACACGAATTGATGCACGGCGCGCGAATCGCGAAAACGGATTTCGGTTTTGGCGGGGTGGACGTTCACGTCGATCAGCGTCGGGTCTATCGTCAAAAAGAGGCAGACGCCGGGGGCGCGGCTGCCGTGCAGTACGTCGCGGTAGGCTTCGCGTAGCGCGTGGCCGATGACCTTGTCGCGCACGAAGCGGCCATTGACGAATACGTATTGCGCATCCTTCATCTCGCCGGCGCGGGTGGGGTCGACGATGTGGCCGACCAGGTGCAGGGGGCCGGCGCTCACCTCGATGGCGCGGGTGGCGGCGAGAAAATCCTCGCCCAGCACATCCGCCACGCGCCGGGCGCGTTCGGCCGGGGCGAGCTGGAACAGGACGCGGGTGTTGTGGCTCAGGCTGATCGCCACGTCCGGGCGGGTCAGCGCCAAGCGGCGCACGGCATCGGCGCAATGGGCGAATTCGGTGGCTTCGGCTTTCAGGAATTTACGCCGCGCCGGGGTGTTGTAGTAGAGATCGCGCATTTCGATCACGGTGCCGGCCATGAGCGCGGCGGGTTCCGGCCCGGCCCCGCTTTCGCCGCGCAATTTCCAGGCGTGGGCCGCGCCCCGGGCGCGGCTGCTGACGCTCAGGCGGGCCACGGAGGCGATGGAAGCCAGCGCCTCGCCGCGAAATCCCAGGCTGGCGACCTGTTCCAGATCCTCCAGCGAAGCGATCTTGGAGGTGGCGTGACGGGTCAGTGCCAGCGCCAGTTCATCCTTGGCGATGCCGCAGCCGTCGTCGATGATGCGGATCAGCTTGACGCCGCCTTCTTCCAGATGCACCTGAATGGCGGTGCTGCCCGCGTCCAGGCTGTTTTCCAGCAGTTCCTTGAGGACGGAAGCCGGTCTTTCGACGACCTCGCCAGCAGCAATCTGGCTGATCAGGAGGTCAGGCAGGCGGGCGATGTGCGGCAAGGGCATCGGTAAAGGTGTTGGGGAATGAGTCGGCATGCCCGGATTATAATGCGCGCCTTTCCTCATTTTCTCGCCCGCCCATGGAACTCCTCAGCCAATTCATCGACATCGTGCTGCACCTGGACAGATACCTGAGCGCGCTGGTGGCCGAATACGGGCTGTGGATCTACGCCATCCTGTTCCTCATCGTTTTCGCCGAAACCGGGCTGGTGGTGTTTCCCTTCCTGCCCGGCGATTCGCTGCTGTTCGTGGCCGGGGCGCTGGCGGCCCTGGGCGAGGGCGGCATGGAAATCTTCACCCTGTGCGGCGTCCTGCTGACGGCGGCCATTCTGGGAAATACGGTGAATTATCAGGTCGGGCGCTTGCTCGGCCCCAAGGTGTTTCATTGGGAAAATTCGCGTTTCTTCAACAAGGCGGCGCTGGAAAAAACGCACGCCTTCTATGAAAGGCATGGCGGCAAGACGCTGATAATTTCGCGTTTTCTGCCGCTTTTTCGCACCTTCGCGCCCTTCGTGGCCGGCATTGGCGCGATGGGCTGGGCGAAATTCAGCCTGTACAACCTGATCGGCGCCGCCGCCTGGGTGCTGTCGCTGTGCTTCGCCGGTTACTGGCTGGGCAACCAGCCGTGGGTGAAGCAGAACCTGTCGCTTCTGATCGTCGGCATCGTCGCGGTTTCCCTGCTGCCGGCGGGCATCGGCTACCTGCAACATCGGCGCGCCGCCTGATGCCGCAGTTTTTCCACCGCTTTTTCCATTGCTGCGTGGCGGTTTTTCTGCTGGCCGCCTGCTCGACGCAGCTTGGCAAGGACGGGCGCAGCACGACGAAGGTCGACGGGCGCTATCTGCTGAAAACCGAAATCGACCGCGTCGCCGACACCACGCGCCGCGAGACGGTGGAAGGGCTGCTGCGCATCGCCGACAAGCTCTACAAGCGCAACCCGCGTGAGTGGAAAAAGGCCGGGCAGCCCAGCCGGGAAGCGGCCTTGCAGCGTTTGCGTCAGCGCATGAGCGCCGATTGGCCGGAACTGGCCGGCAAGCGCGAGCGGCTGGCGGCGGCGCAGGCGTTCAGCGAAGATTTTTCCGGCGACCGGGTGGCGGCGCTGATGCTGGGGCTTTTGTCGATGGTGGACACGGCTTTCGAGGGCAAGGAGGATTTCTACCTGCTCGACAGCCTGGACGAAATCAAGCTCTACAACGCCGCCCGCAATCTGGAAATCGCCATCTGGAAACTGAGCAACGACCGCTGGAAAAACGGCGAGCAGGCGGGCCGGCTATTTCTGATTTCAAATGAACTCGACGCGGCCAACGCCAATCTGTCGTTCGAGCGCGAATTCGGGCGCTGCATCGGTTTGCTCGACCTGATGGCGCAAATCGTCGCCGACCGCAAGGGGCGCACCCTGTCGCGCCTCACCCAGTCGGTCGCCACCATGGTTTTCCTTCCCGTAGGATTTTAAGCACAGCATGAAGAACATCGTCATTCTCATTTCCGGGCGCGGCAGCAACATGGAGGCGCTCATCGCGGCGCGCGACAACGCCGGGCTGCCGGTCAACATCGCCGCCGTCATCAGCAACAGGGCCGACGCCAAGGGGCTGGAAGCGGCAGCCAGTGCCGGCATCGCCACCAAGGCGCTGGAACACAAGGCGTTCGCCAGCCGCGAGGATTTCGACGCGGCGCTGTGCGGGGCGATCGACGCGTTTTCGCCCGATCTGGTGGTGCTGGCCGGCTTCATGCGCATCCTGACGCCCGCCTTCGTGCGCCATTACGAAGGTCGCCTGTTCAACATCCATCCCTCCCTGCTGCCGTCCTTTCCGGGGCTGCACACGCATCGGCGGGCGCTGGAGGAGGGCGTTCGCATCCACGGCTGCACGGTGCATTTCGTCACCGCCGAACTCGATCACGGCCCGGTGGTGATCCAGGCCGCCGTGCCGGTGTTCGCCGACGACGATGAGGACACGTTGGCAGCGCGCGTGCTGCGCGAGGAACACAAAATCTACCCGCAGGCCGTGCGCTGGTTCGCCGAGGATCGCCTGAGTCTGGTCGACGGACGGGTCGAGTTGAGGACTGAGGGGCGCGGCGCGGAAAACGGCCCGGCCAGCCTGATCGTCCCGCAGGGCTGAGGCGGCATGCGCCATGTGCTGATCGCCGCCTTCGCATTGTCCCTGCTGGTGCATGGACTGGCGCTGTTCAGCTTCGATTTCGGCATGTTCGGCGAACCGCCCGAGCCGCTGCCGCTACAGGCGGAAATCCGCCTGCCGCCGCCCCCCGTGCCATCGCCCGCGGAGTTTCCGAGCGCGCCGAAACCGCCCGCGCCGCCGGTAAAGAAACCCAAACCGGCGCTGCGGCAGGAAACCCAGGCCGTCGCGCCGTCGGGCGAGGCGGCAAATACCGGAACGGCAGCCGCATTACCGGCAGAAACGCCGGCAGAAACGCCGGACGAAACCTTGCCGGAAACGCCCGCCGCGCCGCCGCCGCGCGAACCCCTGCTGCCCGCCAGCGGCCATTTGAAGTTCGCGGTCATCAAGGAATCGCTCGGAATGCAGATCGGCGTTGCCGAACATCGCTGGGAATTCGCCGCCGACGGCAGCTACCGCCTGCGCTCGCGCATCGAAACCAGCGGTCTGGCGGCCTTGTTCAAGCCGCTGCGCCAGGAACACGAAAGCCGTGGCCGGATGGGGCCGCAGGGCTTGCAGCCCGAGTATTTCCGCGTGCTGCGCAACGGCCAGCCGCGCGGCGAGGATGCCGACTTCGACTGGGCGGCGGGCGAAGTGCTGCTGCTGCGCGACGCCAGCCGCCACCGCCTGAGCCGGGGCAGCCAGGACGTGCTGTCGCTCAATTACCAGCTGGCCTATCTGTCGCGCCTGGAGGAAGGTACGAGCGTCGGCGTCGTCACCGGCAAGAAATACGAACGCTATGCGCTCGATTCCCTGGGCGAGGAAGAAATCGAAACCCCCGCCGGGCGTTTGCGCACCCTGCACCTGCGCGCCGCCGGCGAAACCCTGACCGAAATCTGGCTGGCGCTCGACCACCAGCGCCTGCCGGTTAAAATCCGCTTCACCGACAAGAAAGGGGATAGCTACAGTCAGGTGGTGAGCGAATTCCCCGCGCGGCCCGTCGGGGAATGACGCCGGTCCGGTTTCACCGCAGAGGCGCAGAGGGCGCGGAGAAAAACGGAGGAAGGCAGAAGCTTGCCGGCTCACATCGTTTTCCTCTGCGTTGCTCCTTCACTCTGCGGCAAGTTCTTTGCTTTCAAGCCACACGTTTGATCCAGTAACCCAGTTTTCAGAATGAACCGCCCATGAAATTCCGCCTGACGCCCGCCCTGTTCAAGGAAACCGAAACCGTCCTCGCCCGCGTGCTGCGCTTCGACCATCCGGCGGATGCCGTGCTGTCGCACTATTTCCGCGAGCACCGGCAGCTTGGCCATGCCGACCGCGGCTTCGTGGCCGAAACCGTATTCGCCTTCCTGCGCCGCAAGCGCAGTCTGGAAGCGGCGTGCAGCGCGCAGCCCGAGCATCGGCAGCGGATGCTGGCGACGCTGGCGCTGGAACGCGGCTGGCGCGCCGCCGATTTGCAGGCGGTGCTGAAAGCCGGCGAGGGCGAGTGGCTGGCGAGCTTGCCGGAACGAAGCCATGACGACCTGCCGCCCGCCGTGCGCTGCGACCTGCCGGACTGGCTCTACGAGCGCCTGCTGGCACAGCGCGGCGAGGCCGCCTTGTCGGCGCTGGCGGCGGCGCTCAACCGCCCGGCGCCGCTCGATCTGCGTGTGAACACCCTGCGCCGCACACGCGCCGAAGTCCTGCAGCAGCTTGCGGACAGCCAGATTGCCGCCGCGCCCGGCAAGCTGTCGCCGCTGGCGGTGCGCCTGCGCGGTAAACCGGCGCTGGCCCGCCATCCCTCATTTCTGGCCGGCGACATTGAAGTGCAGGACGAGGGCAGCCAGTTGCTTGGCCTCCTGCTGGAAGTCCGGCGCGGCGAAATGGTGGCGGATTTCTGCGCCGGCGCGGGCGGCAAGACCCTGCTGCTCGGCGCGCAGATGCGCAATACCGGGCGGCTCTATGCCTTCGACGTGTCGGAAAAGCGCCTGTCCAAGCTGAAGCCGCGGCTGGCGCGCTCCGGGCTGTCCAACGTGCATCCGGTGCGCATCGAGCACGAGCGCGACGCCAAGATCAAGCGGCTGGCGGGAAAAATGGACCGGGTGCTGGTCGATGCGCCCTGTTCCGGCCTGGGTACGCTGCGCCGCAACCCCGACCTGAAATGGCGCCAAGGCGAGGAAGCCATCGCTGAACTCGCCGCGAAACAGGCGTCCATCCTGGCTGCCGCCGCGACCCTGGTGCGCCCCGGCGGGCGGCTGGTGTATGCCACCTGCAGCCTGCTGGAAGAGGAAAACGAGCGGATCGTGCAGGATTTTCTCGCCAGCCATCCCGAATTTTCCCTGTTGTCCGCTGCCGACATCCTCGCCCGGCAGGATGTTGGCAAAGACGGCGAGCTGGCCGGGGACTACCTGCGCCTGCAACCCGATCTGCACGACACCGACGGCTTCTTCGCCGCCGCACTGGAGCGCCGCCCATGAACAACCCGGAACTGCAAATCCTGCTGCAACTCAACCAGCTGCGCGTGGACGTGCAGCGGCCGGATTTCATCTGGCAGGCCCTGGCGCTGGCGCTCTGCCTGGGGCTGGCCTGGTTTCTGGCGCGCCGCTGGATCGTCTGGCGCGGCGCGCAGCCCGATCAGGCGCCGCACTCGGGGCAGATCCGCGACCGCCTGACCTTTCCCCTGTTCGCCACCGTGCTGGTCGGGCTGGCCGGCGCGCTGCTCAAGCCCTTCATGGCGGTCAGCCTGCTCGGCGTCGCCTTTCCCCTGCTGCTGGCGCTGGCCTTGGTGCGGGCGGTGGTGTCCACGCTGCGCCATTCCTTTCCCGACGCCCGCTGGCTGAATCAGGGGGAGCGCCTCATCAGCAGCCTGATCTGGCTGTGGCTGGCGCTCTACCTGACCGATCTGTCGCCGCACCTCATCGCGGCGTTCGAGCGCGTCGAGTTCCGCCTGGGCAAGCGCGAATTCGATCTGTGGATGATCCTGCACGCGCTGGTCACGATTTTCTTCACCGTGCTGGCCGCCCTGTGGATTTCCAACGTGGCCGAAAATCAGTTGATGGGCGCGGCAAGGCTCGACGGCAACCTGCGTCTGGTCGGCGTGCGTCTGGTGAAAGGCGTCGTGACGGCGGTCGCGCTGCTGGTCGCGCTGTCGCTGTTCGGCATCGACATCACTGCGCTCTCGGTGTTTACCGGCGCGCTGGGCGTCGGTCTGGGGCTTGGCTTGCAGCGTATCGCGGCCAATTACGTGGCCGGCTTCATCCTGCTCCTGGAGCGGGCGATCCGCATCGGCAACATCGTGCAGGTGGGCAGCGACGCGGGAACGATCAGCGAAATCACCACGCGCTACACGGTGATCCGCAGCGGCAACGGCGTCGAGTCCATCGTCCCGAACGAAACCCTGATCGGCTCGACGGTACAGAACCAGACGCTCACCGACCGCCGCCAGCGGCTGGCGACCCGCGTCGGCGTCGGCTACGGGAGCGACGTCGAGAAGGCGCTGCAAATCCTCACCGACTGCGCCAGGGCACAGCCGCGCGTTCTGGCCAGCCCCGCGCCGGCTGCCTTCCTGATCGAATTCGGCGACAGCAGCATCAATCTCGAACTCGGTTTCTGGATCGCCGACCCGGAAAACGGCAAAGCCAACGTCCTCTCCGCCGTGAATCTGGAAATCCTGCGCCGTTTCAAGGAAGCGGACATCGAAATTCCCTTCCCGCAGCGCGAAGTCAGGCTTCTGTCCGCGCCGGAAGCGGACAACGGCGCTTGACGGGTTGGAAGCACCGGTTAAAACTTCTTTACACAGAAACCCGAATGGCGCGCTTATGATGCCCCGTCGGTTTCGTTTCTGACCGCCCGCACGGCATCCCGCAGCAGGCACGCGACGACGGATTCCGTGACATTCACTTTCATCGAAGAAGGAGCACACCATGGGTATTTTCAGCAGCATTTTGTCCAAACTGGGTTTTGGTAAGGCCGAGGCCGCAGAACAACCGGCAGCTGCGACCGCGGCACCGGCGGCCGCCCCGGCGCCCGTCGCCATCAGCGTGGTGGACGTGGTCGGCCAACTGGAAGGCATGGCCGCGAAGCATCCGGAAAAACTCAACTGGAAGGTTTCCATCGTCGACCTGATGAAGCTCCTGGGTCTGGACAGCAGCCTGGCCGCGCGCAAGGAACTGGCCGCCGAACTCGGCTGCCCGGCCGAGAAGATGGGCGATTCGGCGCAGATGAACATGTGGCTGCACAAGACCGTGCTGCAAAAGCTGGCCGACAACGGCGGCAACGTGCCGAAAGAACTGCTGTAAGCCGCTTTTCGACAAGTCTGTCGATCCCTCGACGGCCCGCTTCGGCGGGCCGTTTGCGTTAACGGCATGGCGCCGGCGCAAAACAGACGCAAAACCGGGCGCAAATCCGCCGTCGCGCCGTGCGAAAATGGGTACTTCCTGAATTTCCCGTTCTCTCATGGCTTACCAAAAACTCAAGGTGCCACAGCGCGGCATGCTCGATGCCTACGAAAACCTGCTCGCCAGCCGCGGCTTCGTCGCCGACGAAGCGCAGATGCGCGCGGCGCGGGCCTTGCAGGCGCTCTATGAAAACCTCCTGCAATTCAAGGTGCAGCGCGGCAGCACGATCAAACGCCTCTTGTCGCCGCCGAAGCCGCCGCAAGGCGTGTATTTCTGGGGCGGCGTCGGGCGCGGCAAGAGTTTCCTGATGGATTGCTTTTACGAATCCGTGCCTTACCGGCGCAAGAAGCGCCTGCATTTCCATTCCTTCATGCAGCAGATCCACCGCGATCTGGAAAAGTACAAGGGCGAACCCGACCCCATGCTGAAAGTGGCGGCGGCCATCGCCAGGGAAGTGCGGCTGCTCTGCTTCGACGAATTCCACGTTTCCGACATTGCCGACGCCATGATCCTGGGGCGGCTCCTGGAAGGGCTGTTCAGCCAGGGCGTGGTGCTGGTGATGACTTCCAATTACCCGCCCGACCAGCTCTACCCGAACGGCCTGCACCGGGAGAGCTTCCTGCCGGCGATCGCGCTCCTGAAAAAGCATCTCGACGTATACGAGGTGGAAGCCGGCATTGATTACCGCCTGCGGGCGCTGGAACAGGTGGAGATTTACCACCACCCGGCGGATGCGGCGGCAGAAGCCAAGATGCGCGACTATTTCTGCATGGTGGCGGGCGAAGAAGGGCAGGAAGGCGGGCAGATCACCGTGCTGGATCGGGAGATTCCCACCCTGCGCCGCGCCAATGGCGTCATCTGGTTCGATTTCCGCACTCTGTGCGGCGGGCCGCGCTCGCAGAACGATTACCTGGAAATTTCCCGCGCCTACCACACCGTGCTGCTCTCCGGCATCCCGCGCCTGACGCAGCATCAGGCGTCCGAAGCGCGCCGCCTGACCTGGCTGGTCGATGTGTTTTACGATAACAAGGTGAAACTGATCGCCACCGCCGATTGCGCGGCACACGAGTTGTATACCGAAGGCACGCAGGCCACCGAGTTCAAGCGCACGGTCAGCCGCCTGACGGAAATGAACTCGCGCGCCTACCTCGCCGAAGCGCACATCGTTGCGCCCTGAAAGGAGAATCCCGATGCGCCGCTGGCTGCAAACTTTCCTGCTGATCTGCTGCACCTGCTGGGCCGGTCTGGCGGCGGCGCAGATGGAGGTGATCCCCCTGCAAAGCCGCACCGTGGATGAAGTGTTGCCGGTACTACTGCCGCTGGTGGCGCCCGGCGGCACGCTGACCGGCATGAACAACCAGCTTTTCCTGCGCACCACGCCCGCCAACCGGGCCGAGATCAAGCGGGTGCTGGCGAGCATCGACCGGCCCGCCCGCCGTCTGGTCATCCACGTGGCGCTCGACCGGCAGCAGACGGTGGATGATCGCGGGGCGGCGGTTTCCGGGCAGGTCACCATTGGTAACCGTGGCAGCCGCGGCGGCGCGCAGGGGCGCGGCGAGGTCTGGGACACGCGCAGCGTGCGCGGCGAGAACAGCGCGCAGCGGGTGCAGGTGGTGGATGGCGGGCAGGCGTTCATCCAGATCGGTCGCAGCCTGCCGCTGCCCTTGCGGCAGGCGGTGATCGGCCCCGGCGGGGCGGTGGTGCAGGAAGGCATCGTCTATCACGACGTCGGCAGCGGTTTCTACGCCCGTCCGCGCGTCAACGGCGAGCGCGTAACGCTCGACATCAGCCAGCACAACGATCGTCAGATCGACCGCCGTGATCGCCGGCGCGGGGAAATCGCCACGCAGCAGCTATCCACCACGGTCAGCGGCCGCCTCGGCGAATGGATCGAACTGGGCGGCGTCGGCCAGCAGCAGGTGCAGCGCCAGGGGGGTGGTTTCGGCGGCGGCTTCAGCGTCGGCACGGCGCAGGTCAGCGAAGCGCGTTCGATCTGGCTGAAGGTCGAGGAGCAGGATCAGTAGTCGTTTTTTACCGCAGAGGCGCAGAGGAAAGGAGATTCGCAGAGAAAGGCAAGGCAAAACCGTAGGTGGTCCTGTTCTTGACCTCCTCTGCTTTTCTCCGCGCCCTCTGCGGTGATCTTTCATTTTTCAAGACAGGGAGAAATCATGGATCGCGCAGAACTGATTGCCCGCTATCAAGCCGTTCGCGCCCGTAGCGAGGCGCTGGCCGCGCCCTTGAGCGAGGAGGATTGCTGCGTGCAGTCGATGCCGGACGCTAGCCCCGGCAAATGGCACCTCGGCCACACCACCTGGTTTTTCGAGACGCTGGTGCTGGAAAGTCACGAAGCGGGCTACCAGCCGTTCGAGCCGGTGTTTCGCGTCCTCTTCAACTCCTATTACAACACCGTCGGCGACAAGCATCCGCGCCCGCGCCGGGGCATGCTGACCCGGCCACCGCTATCCACCATTTACGCTTATCGCAGGAACGTCGATGCGCGTCTGTTGCGCCTCCTGGAAACTGCGCCGCCGGAGGTGCTGAATCTGGTCGACCTGGGGCTGCACCACGAGCAGCAGCATCAGGAACTGTTTCTCACCGATCTCAAGCATCTGTTCTCCTGTAGCCCGCTTTTTCCCGGCTACCGCGCGCCGCTGCCTGCGGCCGCGCCGGCCAGCCCTCTGGAATGGGTGGATTTTTCCGGCGGCCTCGTCGAAATCGGCCATGCCGGCGCGGGCTTCGCCTACGACAACGAAGGCCCGCGCCATCGGGTCTGGCTGGAACCCTATCGACTCGCCTCGCGGCTGGTGACGAATGGCGAATTCGCCGCTTTCATCGCCGCCGGCGGCTACGACGATCCGCTCTACTGGCTTTCCGACGGCTGGAACTGGCGGCAGGAGGAAGCACAGAGCCACCCGGTGTACTGGCATGCGGATGCGGCGGGAAACTGGCAGGAATTCACCCTGGGCGGACTAGCCCCGCTCGATCCGGCGCGACCGGTGGTACATGTGTCCTACTACGAAGCCGAAGCCTACGCCCGCTGGGCCGGGGCGCGGTTGCCCGGTGAAGCCGAATGGGAGAACGCCGCGCAAACGCTCCCGATCGCCGGGCATTTCGCCGGCCGCGGCCTCTACCACCCCGAATCCGCCAGCCAGCCTGGCCTCTCCCAGATGTACGGCGACGCCTGGGTGTGGACGGCCTCGTCCTATTCCCCATACCCCGGTTTCCAGGCCGTAGAAGGCCCGGTCGGCGAGTACAACGGTAAATTCATGGTCAACCAGTACGTCCTGCGCGGCGGCTCCTGCGTCACGCCGGAAAACCACGTCCGAGCCACCTACCGTAATTTCTTCCCGGCCAACGCCACCTGGCAGTTTTCGGGGATTCGTTTGGCGCGGTGAGGCGCGCGCGTGTCGGACGGAGGGAGTGTGGAAATGAGCTAAATCACGCCAGAAAGTACGAAAGCTGTGACATAATTTCCCCCTTCGAGATGCCGGAGGTCTGGGGACTTAGGCTATGGTAGTCGCCCCTCCTCGCTCTCAAGAATTCCCGCGAAAATCCCATAAGCAGCGCTTGCTGATCGTGACACGGTATGGCGGTAGCGTTCATGGCGCAGCATTGTCACCTTGCTTGAAGGTATTCTGGATGTGCCCGTTAAATCTTGTTTTTCCTGCGAAGATGCAATCAAACAACAAGAAAATTGCTGTTGTCGGCCTGGGATATGTCGGCTTGCCGCTGGCGGTGGAATTTGGCAAACACTGTCCAACGCTGGGTTTTGATATTAACCAGGCGCGTATCAGGGAACTGGAAGGCGGCCACGACAGCACGCTCGAGGTCACTTCGGAAGATCTGCTCGGGGCGAAGCAGCTTGCCTATAGCGCCGATTCCGAAAAGTTGCGGGAATGTGGCATCTTCATCGTGACCGTGCCGACGCCCATCGACCAGGCCAATCGCCCGGATCTCACGCCGCTGGTCAAGGCCAGCGAGACGGTCGGCAAGGCCTTGCGGCCGGGGGCGCTCGTTATTTACGAATCGACGGTTTATCCGGGATGCACCGAAGAAGTGTGCGTGCCGGTGCTGGAAAAATGCTCCGGCCTCAAGTTCAACCAGGATTTCTTCTGCGGCTACAGCCCGGAGCGCATCAATCCAGGCGATAAGGTCAATACCCTGACCAAGATCCGCAAGATCACCAGCGGTTCGACGCCCGAGGCGGCCCGGGCGGTCGATGCGCTTTACGGCAGCATCATCGCCGCCGGCACTTTTCCAGCGACTTCGCTGAAAGTCGCCGAGGCGGCCAAGGTGATCGAGAACACGCAGCGCGACCTCAATATCGCGCTGGTCAACGAGTTGTCGGTGATTTTTCAGCGCCTGGGCATCGACACCCTGGAAGTGCTGGAAGCGGCCGGCAGCAAGTGGAATTTCCTGCCGTTCCGTCCGGGCATGGTCGGCGGACACTGCATCGGGGTCGATCCCTACTACCTGACGCACAAGGCCGAGCAGGTGGGGTATCACCCGCAGGTGATCCTGGCCGGGCGGCGCATCAACGACAACATGGCGCGTTACGCGGCGCGCAACGTCATCCGTTTGATGCTCAAAAACGGCATCGACGTGGCGCGCAGCACCGTCGGCGTGCAGGGCATCACTTTCAAGGAAAACTGCCCGGATATCCGTAACAGCAAGGTTGCCGATCTGGTGCGCGAACTCGAAAACTGGGGCGTCAAGGTCGTGGTGGACGATCCTTGGGCGAGCGCGGCGGAGGTCGAGCACGAATACGGCATCTGTCTAGGCAGAATCGACGCGCAGAACCCGGTGGATGCGCTGGTCGTCGCCGTCGGACACAACGAATTCCGCAAGGAAAACGTTCAGGAACTGCGCCAGCTTTGCCGGGGCGAAAAGCCCGTGCTGGCCGATCTGAAATCACTCTATGACCGCCACGCCGCCGCGGCAGCGGGCTTTACCGTGTTCCGCCTGTAAGGAGATCGAGCGTGCGCGTTTACGAAAAAATCGAGAATCGCAGGATTCGCATGGCCTTGGTCGGCTGCGGCCGGATTTCCGCCAACCACTTCGGGGCGATGGAACAGCACGCCGACCAGATCGAACTGGTCGATGTTTGCGACATCGACCCGGCCGCGCTGGAAAAAGCGGTGGCCCGCACCGGCGCCAAGGGGCACATCGAACTGGGCAAGATGCTGCAGACCACGACCGCCGACGTCGTCGTGCTGACCACGCCGAGCGGTCTGCATCCGGAGCAGGCCATCGAAGTGGCGCAATCCGGCCGCCACGTCATGACCGAAAAACCCATGGCGACCCGCTGGTACGACGGCGTGCGCATGGTCAAGGCCTGCGACGAGGCGGGCGTGCGCCTGTTCGTGGTCAAGCAGAACCGGCGCAATACCACGCTGCAACTCCTGAAGCGCGCCGTCAGCGAAAAGCGTTTCGGCAAGATTCACATGGTGCATCTCAACGTGTTCTGGACTCGCCCGCAGTCGTACTACGATCAGGGCAACGGCTGGCGCGGCACCTGGGAATTCGACGGCGGCGCGTTCATGAATCAGGCCAGCCATTACGTCGATCTGCTCGACTGGCTGATCGGCCCGGTGGAGAAAATCCAGGCCATGATGAGCACGACCCGCGACATTGAAGTCGAGGACACCGGCGTGCTCAACATCAGATGGCGCAACGGCGCGCTCGGTTCGATGAGCGTCACCATGCTCACTTACCCGAAAAATCTCGAAGGCAGCATCACCATCCTCGGCGAAAAAGGCACGGTGCGCGTCGGCGGCGTGGCGGTGAACGACATCCAGCTCTGGCAGTTCGATGAAGCGCGCGATTACGATGCACAGATTCAGAGCGCCAACTATGAAACCACCTCGGTGTATGGATTCGGCCATCCGCTCTACTACAAGAACGTGATCGACGTCCTGCGCGGCGAAGCCGAGCCGGAAACCGACGGCCGCGAAGGGCTGAAATCCCTCGAACTCCTGATCGCCGCCTACCTCGCCGCCCGCGACGGCAAAACGGTTTCGCTGCCGCTGGAGTACTGATTCATGACCGTGACGATTCACCCTAGCGCCATCGTGGACGAAGGCGCGCAGATCGGGGGGGGAAGCCGCGTCTGGCATTTCGTCCACGTCTGCGGCGGCGCCAGGATCGGCAAGGGCGTGTCCCTGGGGCAAAACGTCTTCATCGGGAACAAGGTCAGTATCGGCGATCACTGCAAGATCCAGAACAACGTGAGCGTCTACGACAACGTGACGCTGGAAGAGGGCGTTTTCTGCGGCCCCAGCATGGTGTTCACCAATGTTTACAATCCCCGTTCGCTGATCGAGCGCAAAAGCGAATACCGCGACACGCTGGTGAAAAAGGGGGCCACCCTCGGCGCCAATTGCACCGTCGTCTGCGGCGCCACGATCGGCGAATACGCCTTCATCGGCGCCGGCGCCGTGGTCAACCGGGACGTTCCCGCCTACGCCCTGATGGTGGGCGTCCCCGCCCGGCAGATCGGCTGGATGAGCGAATACGGCGAACGACTGGACCTGCCGCTGCAAGGCAAGGCGAGCGCCAGTTGCATTCATACCGGAGCCTGCTACGAACTGAACGGCGACACGCTCCGCAAACTGCCCGAGTGAGATATGGACTTCATCGACCTCAAGACCCAATACCAGCGCCTGCAAGCGCAGATCGATGCCAACATCCGGAAGGTGCTGGAACACGGCCAGTACATCCTCGGCCCGGAAGTGGCGGAACTGGAAGAAAAGCTCACCGCCTTCCTCGGCGCCAGATACTGCATCAGCGTCGCCAACGGCACCGACGCCCTGCAAATCGCCCAGATGGCGTTCGGGATCGGGCCGGGCGACGAAGTCATCACCCCCGGCTTCACCTACATCGCCACCGCCGAAACCGTTGCCCTGCTGGGGGCCAGGCCGGTATACGTGGACGTCGATCCGCGCACTTACAACCTCGACCCGGCGCTGCTCGAAGCCGCCATCACGCCGCGCACCAAAGCCATCATTCCGGTTTCGCTGTATGGTCAGTGCGCCGATTTCGACGCCATCAACGCCATTGCCGCGAAGCACGGCATTCCGGTCATCGAGGACGCGGCGCAGAGCTTTGGCGCGACCTACAAGAGCAAGCGCTCCTGCAATCTGACCAGCGTCGCCTGCACCAGCTTCTTCCCGAGCAAGCCACTCGGCTGCTACGGCGACGGCGGCGCGATCTTCACCAATGACGAGGAACTGGCCAAAATCATCCGCCAGATTGCGCGGCATGGCCAGGATCGCCGCTACCACCACATCCGCGTCGGCGTAAACAGCCGCCTCGACACCTTGCAAGCGGCCATCCTGCTGCCCAAGCTGGAAATATTCCCGCACGAACTGGAACAGCGCGAGCAGGTCGCCCAAGGCTACGCCCGCCTGCTGAACGAAACCGGCATCGCCGCCCCCTTCGTCGAAACCCACAACCGCAGCGCCTGGGCGCAATACACCGTGCAGGTCGCCCGGCGCGATCAGGTACAGGAGCGGCTCAAGGCGGCCGGTGTGCCTACTGCCGTGCATTACCCGATTCCGCTCAATTGCCAGCCGGCGGTAAAGGACGAAACCGCCCGCCTACCGGTGGGCGATGCAATCGCCGAGCGGGTAATGAGTCTGCCGATGCATCCATATCTGGACGAGGCGGCGCAGCGCTCCATCATCCGCTTCCTGCGGGAGAGCGCATGAGTTGCAAGATCGTCACCATCGTCGGCGCCAGACCACAGTTCATCAAGGCTGCGGCAGTCTCCCGGGAGATACTCAGGCATCCGGGGATGATCGAAGAAGTGATGGTGCACACCGGCCAGCACTACGATCCGAACATGTCGCAGGTGTTCTTCGATGAGCTGGAAATTCCCGCGCCCAAATACAACCTGGAAATTTCCGGCGGGGGACACGGTGCGATGACCGGGCGCATGCTTGAAGGCATCGAGCGAATCCTGCTCGATGAAAAACCGGACTGGGTGCTGATTTACGGCGATACTAATTCCACGCTGGCGGGTGCGCTGGCCGCAGTTAAACTGCATATTCCCGTCGCGCATGTCGAGGCGGGCTTGCGCTCGTTCAACATGCGTATGCCAGAGGAAGTGAACCGTATCCTTGCCGACCGGGTTTCGAACCTGCTGCTGTGTCCTACCGAGATTGCGGTCGAAAATCTGGCGCGAGAGGGCATTACCCGGGGCGTTCACAACGTCGGCGACGTGATGTACGACGCGGCGCTCTACTACCGCGACCGGGCCAAGGCCGGCAGCCGTATCTTGCAGACGCTTGGTCTTGAGGAAAAAAGTTTTGCGCTGGCAACCTGCCATCGGGCCGAGAACACGGACGACCCCATCCGCCTGCAAGGCATCCTAAGCGCGCTGGCGCGAATCGCCAGCGATTTGCCCGTGGTTCTGCCGCTGCATCCGCGTACCCGCAAACTGGTTCGGCAATTTGGGCTGGAACAGCGGCTTGCCGCGCTGACCGTGGTCGAGCCGCTGCCATTTCTCGATATGGTGGCTCTGGAGCAGGCGGCCAAGGTTATCCTGACCGATTCGGGCGGTGTGCAGAAGGAAGCGTTTTTCTACCGGGTGCCGTGCATTACCATGCGTGACGAGACCGAGTGGGTGGAAACGGTTTCCTCGGGGTGGAATCAGATCGCGGGGGCCAGTTTTCAACGCATTTATGATGGGTACAAGCAACTGTTTCGTGGCGTATCAGGCGTCAGCATTGCGCCGTATGGCGACGGCGCAGCCAGCAAAAGGATTCTCGAACTTTTGACATTCAGGCCGTGAGCGGCATTGCCGCATGCTGACTCTGGAACGATGAGGTTCAGCAACACAGCCTTTAAAACCAACGGAGTTTCATCTAATGATCGCAGGCAAAAAAATCTTCATCACCGGCGGCGCGGGCTTTATCGCCAGCATGCTTATTTCCCGTCTGGCGGATCAAAACGAGATCGTGGTGTACGACAACTACACCCGCAACACGTTGAAGGACACGCCTTATGCCACCCACCCGAATATCCGCCAGATTCAAGGGGACGTTCTCGACTACCAGGCATTGAAGGCTGCAATGACCGGCGCGCAACTGGTGGTGCATGCGGCAGCGATTGCCGGCATTGAATCCACGGTACGCAATCCGGTGACGACCATGCGCGTCAACATGATCGGGGCCGCTAACGCAATGGAAGCGGCACAGGAACTGGGGGGCGTGGAGCGTTTTGTCGACTTTTCGACTTCGGAAGTGTTCGGTTCACATGCTTTCAAGGTGGATGAAGGGCAGCAGACCGTGACTGGTGCCGTGGGCGAGGCGCGCTGGACTTACGCGGTCAGCAAGCTGGCTGGCGAACATCTGGCGCACGCTTACTTCAAGCAATATGGCTTGCCGACCGTAACCGTTCGCCCCTTCAATGTTTACGGCCCCGGCCAGACCGGCGAGGGGGCTTTGTCGATCTTCGTTCGCAAGGCGCTGAAGAGCGAAGACATCCTGATTTTCGGCGACGGCAGCCAGATTCGCGCCTGGTGCTACGTGGATGACATGGTCGATGGCGTGCTCTGCGCCCTGGAGCACCCGAGTGCGGTTGGGGAATCTTTCAATATCGGCAACTCGCGCGCGGTTACGACCATCTACGGTCTGGCTCAGGCGGTATGCCGGATCGTAGGCAGTTCTTCGAAGATCGTTTTCCGCGACGCCCTGTCGGCGGATATTGAACTGCGCATTCCCAAGGTCGGCAAGGCTCGAGATTTGATCGGTTTCGAGGCCAAGGTCGATCTGGATGAAGGCCTGCGCCGCACGGCGGCCTGGGTTGCTGAGAACGAGGCTTCCTTGCCGCAACTGTCCAACCTGTTCAAGAGTTAACCATGCTCAAACTTTCTCGGCCCAACATCAGTGAGGCGGCTATCGCTGCCGTTGCTGACGTACTGCGTTCCGGACAACTCGTGCATGGCCAGGAATGCGAGATGTTTGAAAGGGAGCTGGCGGCCTATCTGGGGTGCAGTGAGGTGATCCTGGTCTCGTCCGGCACGGCTGCGCTGCATGTGGCCTTGCTGGCGCTGGATATCGGGCCGGGAGATGCGGTGATCGTCCCCGATTTCACTTTTCCCGCCACGGCCAACGTGGTGGCATTGACGGGCGCGCGCGCAGTCATTGTCGACGTCATGCCCGATACTTACACGCTGGATACCACGCAGTTTGAGCGGATCGTAAGTGGCTGGAAAGGCCCGGAGCGTCTGCGCGCCGTGATGCCTGTGCACGAGTTCGGCAGCGTGGCCGACATGGAAGAAATCAGCCGGATCGCTAAAGCGAATGGCTTGGCTGTTGTGGAAGATGCGGCCTGTGCGCTGGGTGCCAGCCGTGGAGGGCGCAAAGCAGGAACTTTGGGCGATGTCGGGTGCTTCTCCTTCCATCCGCGCAAAACGCTCACCACAGGCGAAGGCGGTGCCATTGCCACCGACGATCCTGCCTTGGCCGTACGGCTGCGCCGCCTGCGGAATCACGGGATGGAGCGCACGGAAGATGGCATACGTTTTCTGGAGCCGGCGACCAACTACCGGCTGACCAATTTTCAGGCGGCGCTGGGGCGGATACAGCTGCCGGTGCTGGATGAGTGGATTCAGAGGCGCCGCGAGTTGGTGAAATCCTACCTGGCGGCTCTGGCTCCTCTGGTGGAGCAAGGACGTTTGCGCTGCCCCGGATGGAGCGACGGGCATAGCTGGCAGACCTTCATGGTCGTTCTGGATGTTTTATGCAGCCGTGACGAGGTCGTTGCGAAGCTGTGCGAACGAGGCATCGAAACCAATCTTGGCGCGCAGAGCCTGACCAGTATCGGCATATACGGTGAGCCGCAGCTTTGCCCGGTATTTGGCCCTGCGCTGTACACGCACGGTCTCGCCCTGCCGCTGTTTGAACGCATGACGTTGGCCGATGTGAAATTGGTGGTTGCGGCATTGGCGGAAATACTGTTCGCACGAGGTTAGGGAAAACGATGTTTGCCCCGCTGAATGAACTCAGGAATTTCTGGCTGTCTCGCCGCCGGGAGTTGAACGAAAAATTCGCACGCACTCTACCATTCGGTGACTACGTGGTCGATCGCTGGGAAAAAGCGAGGGAGCTCGGGTTCGGAGAGGGGGCTTCGATCTACGACAGTAGCGTCGTACTCGGTGATGTAAAGGTAGGCGAGCATACTTGGATCGGGCCTTTCACCGTTCTGGACGGTTCCGGTGGCGGGCTTGAAATCGGTTCGCACTGCTCGATTTCTGCCGGCGTGCAGATCTATACCCACGATACGGTTGAGCGTTCATTAAGCGGTGGCAAAGCACCGATTGCTACTGCGCCAACCAGGATTGGATCAAATTGCTACATCGGCCCGAATACCGTGATCGCCAAGGGCATTGTCATTGGTGATGGCGTTATTATTGGGGCCAATAGCTTGGTACTGCAGAATATTCCTTCGCACTGCAAGGCTTGGGGGTCGCCCTGTCGCGTCATGTCGAAGATTAAAATGGGAACAGTATGATTTCTATTGTTGACTGCGGGATGGGAAATATTGGCTCGATTGTCAATATCTTGAAGCATATAGGCGTGCAGAGTGAGGTTGTTTCGGAACGTGCGCAGGTGGCATCAGCTCAGAAGATAATATTGCCAGGCGTGGGACACTGGAACAATGGAATGGAGCTGATCAACTCGAGTGGCTTGAGGGAAGTGTTGAATGAGGCTGCATTGCTTAGAAAAATACCGGTGCTGGGTATATGCCTTGGCATGCAGCTTTTACTGAAATATAGCGAAGAAGGGGCATTGGATGGCTTGGGTTGGATTGATGGGGTTGTAAAACGGTTCGATTTTTCGGCATGCGAGAATGGTGAAAAATTAAAAGTCCCGCATATGGGGTGGAATGTCGTATCTACCGATAGGCTTAACCCTCTTGGAGCAGGCTTGTCGGAGGATGCGCGCTTCTATTTTGTTCACTCCTTCCACGCGATTGACGTATGTGCGGAAAATGTATTCATGACCTGTAGATATGGGTATGAGTTTGCTTGCGCCATAAATCATGAAAACATATGGGGGGTTCAGTTTCACCCGGAGAAGAGCCACAGGCACGGCATGCATTTGCTGAGAAATTTTGCGAGCCTTTCAGCATGTTGAGAACACGAGTGATGCCGGTGTTATTGCTACGTGGCAAAGGACTGGTAAAAACCACTAAATTTAGATCTGCTCAGTACGTTGGGGATGCTATCAATTCTGCAAGAATATTCAACCAGATGGAAGTTGACGAACTGGTTGTTCTAGATATTGACGCCACAGCAAAGAAAACCGCAATCCAGTTTGACCTGGTGGGGCGCATAGTTTCTGAATGTTTTATGCCAATTTGCTATGGCGGAGGTGTTCGTTCGCTTGAAGATTTCAGGAGGCTTTTTTATCTTGGCGTTGAGAAAATCGCTGTTGGCTCGCTCATATTTACTGACCCTGATACTGTCAAAAAAGCAGTTAATACGTTCGGTACGCAAAGCATTATCGCTGTGCTTGACATAAAGAAAAGCTTCTGGCGAAAACAATACAAGGTGACCACGCATAATGCTACGCGTCAGATCGACATATCCCTTGATCGGGTTTTAGCGCTGCTTAAGGATTTGGGAGTGGGGGAAGTGATCGTAAACAACGTCGATCGCGAAGGGACATGGCAGGGGTTTGACATTGGCTTGATTCGTTACTTCTCCAGGTCGCTGGATATTCCTGTTGTCGCCGTAGGCGGCGGAGGGAGTTTGGAGCATATAAAATCTGCCGTGAAAGAAGGGCAAGCCTCGGCTGTGGGGCTAGGAAGCATGGCCGTGTTTCAGGCTAAAGGAATGGGTGTACTTATAAAATTTCCAAAAATGAGAGAGCTGGAATGCCTGCTGAAATGAATAACCCGCCTGGCGTTGTTTGTGCAAGATGCATCTATGACGAAAACGTTCCTAATATATCATTTGATGGTAATGGGGTTTGCAACTATTGCCGCCAGATAGAGAAATTGGAGCAGCAATTTCCAAATGATGAGCGTGGAGAGCGAGCATTAGAAAAGGTTGTGGCCGAGATGAAATCGGCTGGCCGAGGTAAAAAATACGATGCTCTGATTGGTGTCTCGGGGGGGTGCGACTCCTCTTACCTGATGCATCTCATGACTCAAAGATACGGCCTACGCCTCTTAGCTGTGCACTTTGACAATACCTGGAATACAACCATCGCCACACGGAATATTCATGCGGTTACTGACAAACTGGGCATTGACCTGTTTACCTATGTGGTTGATGCCGAGGAGTTCGACGACATAGTTCTTTCCTTCCTGAAGTCTGGAGTCAGAGATATTGAGTGCCCCACTGATATCGGTTTAGCGACAACAATGAATATTGCTGCTGAGAAATACGGTATCCGTTACAAGATCGATGGACATTCTTTTCGGACGGAGGGCACTGCCCCCATGGGGTGGATTTACATGGACGCAAAGTATATAGAAAGTGTCCATCAGAAATATGGGAAGTTGCCTATGAGGACATTCCCCAATTTGTGGCTACATAAGCAGTTGAAATGGATGCTGTTTAACAAGATCAAATCGGTAAGGCCGCTTTATTATCTGAATTATGACAAGGAGCAAGCCAAGAAGGTTCTTGCCGAAGAGTATGGCTGGATCTGGTACGGCGGTCACCATTTGGAAAACCGAACAGCGGCTTTTTTTCACAGCTATTTCTTTCCTAAGCGCTGGCATAGCGATTTCAGAATTGTTGGCTACTCAGCTTATTGTCGAGACGGCCGTATGACGCGTGAGCAGGCCCTGGCTCTGATGGCAGAAGAACCGCACTTAGAGGATGGCCTGCTGGATTATTACAAGAAGAGGTTGAACCTGGATGATGAGCAGCTTGATGCTTTGATGAACCTTCCCAAGAAATATTACACAGATTTCAAAACATACAAAAGAACATTTGAGATATTAAGGCCGTTTTTTTACCTAATGGCAAAGTGGAGCCTTATCCCATGGAGCTTTTATATTAAATACACATTGCCGCATGAGGTGCAAAAATAGAGGCGCGTTTAATGGTTTTTCTTTTTCGAATAGTTCATTATATTCAGCTAGCGATGTTGCATTTTTCTTTTTGGGCTGCCAGTTGCTTTTCTTGCCGCCAGGAAAGGACTGGTTATGTAGTAGGCGTAGAGGAAGTGGCTTCTGTTCTGTATAATCTGAGTATATCGCTGCCCAGAGTGGTTAGTGTCTGCCTATTCAGAAATCCGTATTATAATTTTAAATACACATATAACCCTGGAAAATTTTCAGGCCATTTTGTTAGACTGATATTTGGCCCTGTCTTATTGGGGTTTCTTGCGGCAAAGCGCAAGAAATTTGTTTATGTTGGTGGCAGTGGATTTCTCTTCTCTCATTATGATGGCCGCGCTCATGAGTTTGATTTTCTAAAAAAACGAGGGTGCATTGTCATTTGTTATTTTACGGGAAGTGAAATCAGATCGTACGCCTTGCTTAATGCTTATGCTAAACAGAGAAATATAGATGTTATTACCACTTATCAACCCATGTGTTCAGCGGGGATTGATTCGCCTGCCAAAGAAAAGCGAAGAAAAGCGTTGGCGTGGGCGGCGGATAAATTCGCAGATGTGATATTTAACCCGTCCACCGACCAAATGTCATATATAACAAGGAAAACTTTTCCTTTTCTTTATTTCTATCCCGATGATCGTATATGCAGAATACCTTCCAAATGGGAGAATAAAAAATATTTAATTGTTGTTCATGCCCCCTCTTCGCCATTGATAAAAGGGACACCGTTGGTGCGTGCGGCTATAAAGAAACTCGTTATGGAAGGGTATGTTTTTGAATATATTGAATTAATTGGCGTGCCTCACTTGACCGTCCTTGAGACGATAAAGCGGGCGCATATCGTTCTTAACGAGTTCTATGCTTTTGTACCAGGTGTTTTTGGTGTCGAGGCAATGGCTGCCAATGCGGTCTTGTTAACCTCTGCTGATAGAGAAATTGAGCCAACCCTGTTCGAGGGGGCAAACGAGGCATGGGTGGTGACCCCCTATTGGATGATCTATGAAAAGCTGAAATTCCAGCTTGATCACCCAGATTCCTTACAGAGCCAGGCCGACCGGGGAACTGAGTGGGTGCGTCGGTATTGTTCATATAGCTCAAGCTCCGCCCGCTTTAGAGATTTTATTGATGCTTAAGCAGTTTCTCAAGCATTCGATAGTATATAGTTTTGGCAATGTTATGACAAAGGGGATCGGCTTTTTGCTGGTCCCTGTTTATTTGAGATTTTTGTCGCAAGAGGAATATGGAGTATTTGATTATGTTGTTTCAATTGGGGCTATAGTCGTAGTCGTTGTGACCCTCGAAATATCGCAAGGTGTTATGCGATTTGTTTCTGAGCATCAAGATCAGGAGGCTTTGCAGAATTCTTATGTTGCGACTGCCTTTTGGTTTACGGCGAGTTCATTTTTTTTATTGACGCTTGCTGCTTTTTTATTCTCGAGAGAGCTTTCGTTAATTCTGCTGGATGATGTCGGCCGAGAGCATATACTGTTTTTTGGTGCCCTTGCTTTTTCCTCCAATGCACTTGTTTATTTTTTCTCTGTCGTTTATCGCTCAAAGCTGCAACCTCGAATCTCTATTTTGATATCTGTTAGCTCCGTCATCGCAGTTGCATTTTTCTCTCTGTGTGCACTATATTTTGGTTATGGAGTTGGTGGTCTTTTGTTTTCCCAGTTTGCTGCCCAGATGCTAGTAGTTGGTTACATTGTATGGGATAACAGAATTTTTTTTAGGCCTCCTGATTTTTTTCGACTGAAAGAACTGCTTGCTTTTTCGACACCTTTGGTTTTCTCCAGCTTGAGTGTTCTGCTCTCTATCTTTGCTGATCGCCTGGTTATTAAGGCTTATTTGGGGTTTCAGGAACTGGCTATATTTAGTGTGGGGGCAAAAATCGCAGCTGTCATTACTCTTTTAACCATGGGGGTGCAAAGTGCCCTGGCCCCCTTGGTTTATGCAAGAATTGATTGCGCAGATACACCGATAAAATTAAGAAAGATTCTTGGCGGCTACATTCTTGTTGGATCTGCTTTTCTGCTTGTCATTGGCCTGCTGGGAAAAGAAGTTATTTTGTTCGTTGCAGGCAATAATTATACTGAGGCATCTTCTGTGGCTGTGATTTTGGGCGGCGCTGTTTTAATTCATGGTATGTGTGCTTTTTTCCCGGGTCTTTCTATATATAAAAAAACAAAGTTGCTTGCGTGTGTAAATTTTATTGGTGCTGTCTTTTCTGTTTTTATGAATTTTTTACTTGTAATTAAATGGGGGGTTGTTGGAGCTTCTTTTGCAACCCTTGCAGGCGCTTGTGTTATATTTTTCATGAATGCTTTTTTTTCTCAGAAATATTACAAAATATTCTGATGAAATTGGCTGAGTTGTCGGAGGGTTGAAGGAATTGAACCTGATGAGGTGAGGATGTCTGTGCGGTAAAGAAGGACAATGCCACAGAAACCCTTTCCCTGATTCAGCGCGTCGTCATCAACGTGCTTAGCCTCGACACCACGCGACTGGCTGTGCCAAGAAAGAAATCAGTAAGCGGCAAAAAGAAAATTCGCCAACTTGGAGGAATTCATCATGCGCAATATCATCGGAATTAAATTGCTATGATGTTTGAGCGAAAAACTCCGGGGCCACCTCTGTTTCTCCTGTGTGTGCTATGCTGCATAGTAAGCGTTCTGGACTGAACTGTTAAGTATGCACGTCATGAAAAATCTTCGCGTATTGCATAGTGCAGCCTTGCTGCGCCCTCCGTCAGGCATATGCACCCAAATGGATTGGGAGCAGGAAGCGGCTACGGAATTGGGATTGAATTGGCAAGTACGGATGTTTTGCCCGCGGGGAACACCCGGCGGGTTCAAAACCATGTTGTTTGATGAAAAAACGAATCGCGATGCGCTGAAGAGCAAGCTTGGCGCACTGAAATCCTGGCTGAAGCTGAGAAGGAATTACCACGCATGGCTGCTGAGCCAGCAATCGGCTGTGGATGTTTTTTTGTTGCGCCATTACGTGCACGATCCATTTCAGGCGCACTTTGTGCGAGCGTGCAGGAAGCCAGTTTTTTTCGTTCATCATACACTGGAAGTGCTTGAATTGGCACTGCTGGGTGGGTTGTCGGCCTTGATTCGTGCGAAGCTGGAATCCTGGATCGGCCCCTTGTCAATCAGAAAGGCAAGCGGGGTTATTGGTGTTACACAGGAAATTGTTGATTACGAATTGAGCAGGGCTAGAGCAGACAAAAGCCGCAGCATCATATACCCGAATGGCGTCTTATACAGGGACGTGGATTTACAAGACATGCGCAGCAAAGATATTCCAGAAATACTGTTTGTTGCTAATTTTGCTCCGTGGCACGGCCTGGACAGGTTGTTGGAGGCGGCGAGAAGCAGCCACCATGATTTCATTCTGCATTTGGTCGGGAGAATGCCTGAGAAATGTACTCAAGCAGCTACCGATTCGCGCATCAGGGTACACGGTGCATTATCGCACCAACAGATCTTTGAGCTTAGTATGCACTGTTGGATCGGACTGGCTTCCTTTGCCATTGACAGAATAAAAATGAAAGAGGCTTGCCCTCTTAAAGTTCGTGAGTACCTGATGCTAGGGCTGCCTGTATGTGGGGGTTATACTGACACGATACCCGCTGGAGATTTGTTTAAAAAAATAGAAAATACGGATTTCGACGAAATAATCATGTTCGCAAGAAAATCCAGGAGTTTGAACAAGGAAATGGTTTCGGTTGATGCGAGGAGCCTGATAGATAAAAAAAGCCTTTTGCTGGCATTGGCCGATGACATTTTTGGCCTTGTAGGCCCGAGGCAATAAGCCAATGCAACACCTTCTCCGCATGGGTAGAGGAGATCAAATGAAAATCTCGATTCTTGGCACAACCGCCAGCGGCACGCTGATTTTCCGCTGTAAATTAATTACCCAGCTCGTCAGCCTTGGGCATGAAGTAACGGTATTCTGCACGGACTATTCTGCTCGTACGATTACCAGAATGCAGTCGTTGGGGGCTAAGCCTGTGAGTTACCAGCTTGAACGGGGGGGGGTGAATCCCTTGGCTGACTTGCAATCCCTCCGGCAGTTGCACAATTTATTCAAGAGAATTCAGCCCGACGTTACCCTGTCTTGTTTCGTCAAACCGTCGATTTATGGCTCCATCGCAGCACGCTGGGCTGGCGTGCCAAGGCGTCTGGCCATGCTTGAGGGGCTGGGTTATGTTTTTACAGACCTGCCATCCGGAATTACGTTAAAGCAGAAAACTCTCAGAAAGATACAGCTATTTTTATATCGACTGGCACTGCCTTCGATTGACGATTTGATTTTCTTGAACCCGGACGACCCCATCGATTTGTTGCACAAGAATGGCTTGAGAGCTAAATCCGTAAAAATCCTGGGGGGCATTGGGCTGGATCTCGAAGAGTTTCCCTACAGGCCGGCAAGAACGGATCCCATAAAATTCATCTTCATCGGACGCCTGCTTGCAGAAAAAGGTATTTTTGAATATATCGAGGCTGCAAAAATAATAAAAAAACAGCGCCCCGACGTTGAATTCATCGTTCTTGGCGATATGGATGAAGAAAACCCGGGAGGGCTTAAAGAACATCAATTAAAAGAATTGCTCGAAACAGGAACCATTAACTACCCTGGTTATGTTGAGAATGTTTCCGAATGGATATCGTGGAGCAGTGTTTTTGTGCTCCCATCCTACCGCGAGGGCGTACCCCGGAGCACCCAGGAAGCGATGGCCATCGGTCGGGCAGTGATTACTACCGACGTTCCCGGATGCAGGGAGACGGTTGAAGAGGGTGTCAATGGCTTCCTGGTTCCCAGGTGGAATGCGCCTGCCCTGGCGGAAAAAATGCTGTTTTTCATTCGGAACCCGGAGGAAATTCTTCGCATGGGGGATGCCGGCCATAAAATGGCGGTGGAAAAATTCGATGCCGAAAAAGTGAATGAAAGACTGATCCACTGGCTGACCGGTTAACCCTGCTTGAGCAACCTGCTTGATGAAACGCCTTTTCGACTCTGTCGCCGCCGCTTCCGGCTTGCTGCTACTGGCTTTGCCGCTGCTGATCCTGGCGCTACTGATCCGCCGCAGGCTGGGGAGCCCGGTGCTCTTCCGCCAGGTTCGCCCTGGTATGAATGGACAACCATTCGAGATGGTGAAATTCCGCACCATGACGGATGCGCGCGGGCCGGGCGGTGCGTTGCTGCCCGATGCCGAGCGTTTGACGGCCTTTGGCCGGTTCCTGCGTTCGACCAGCCTGGATGAGCTGCCGGAGTTGTGGAACGTGCTCAAGGGCGACATGAGCCTCGTCGGACCGCGGCCGCTACTGATGGAATATCTGCCGTTGTACAGCCCCGAGCAGGTGCGCCGTCATGAAGTGCGGCCCGGCATCACCGGTTGGGCGCAGGTGAATGGGCGCAATGCGATCAGTTGGGAAGAAAAATTTGCGTTGGACGTGTGGTACGTGGATCACCGCAACCTGTGGCTGGATATGAAAATCCTGTGGCTGACCGTGAAAAAAGTGCTGGTGCGCGATGGCATCAGCGCCTCAGGGGAGGCCACCATGCCGAGGTTTGCAGGAACGAAGAAACCCTAGGGGCGGCGTATGCTCGCAGAAATTGCCTTTATGGAGGAATTCAAGCCTGTTTACTCAAAGCCCTCTGCCAGCCCTCAACAGCAAGATGAAAGGAGATCCCCTCGTGCTGCATCCCGATGATTTGTTTGCCGTCTACGGTGCCAGCGGCTGCGGGCGCGGGGTGATGCCTTTGGCGCGGCAGCAGTTGGCCCAGGCAGAGGTGAGGGCGGAGCGCCTGGTGTTCGTGGATGATGCCCCTGGGCCTACCGCGGTCAATGGCCAGCGTTTGCTGACGTATGGCCGTTTTCTTGCCGAACCGGCCCGCCAGCGCCATGTTGTGCTGGCGATTGCCAACAGCGCCGTGCGCGAAAAACTGGCGCTGCGCTGTGCGGAGGATGGGGTGCTGCCCTGGACGGTGTCTGCCGCGAATGTAGTGCGCATGGATGAGGTGGCGTTGGGCGAAGGAGCCATCCTCAGCCCCTTTGTCACGCTGACTAGCAACATACGCATTGGCAGGCATTTTCATGCCAATTTGTACAGCTACGTGGAACACGATTGCGTGATCGGTGACTACGTCACCTTTGCCCCCGGCGTGAAGTGCAATGGCAACGTCGTGATAGAGGATCATGCCTACATCGGCGCCGGCGCAGTCATCAGGCAGGGCCAGCCCGGCCAGCCGCTGGTGATTGGTCGAGGGGCGGTGGTGGGTATGGGCGCCATCGTGACGAAAAACGTGCCGCCGGGCGTGACGGTGGTGGGTAATCCGGCGCGGGTGCTGCAACGCTGACGCCCGATTTCTCTTTTGGATTTTGAACCCATGCTGAACACTTCCTTTTCCCCCTGGCCTTCCTTCTCCGAGGAAGAAGCCGATGCCGTGCGCGATGTCATTTTGTCCAATAAGGTCAACTACTGGACCGGGCAGGCGTGCCGCGAATTCGAGAAGGAGTTTGCGGCCTGGACAGGGAGCCGTCATGCCGTTGCTCTGGCCAATGGCACCTTGGCGCTGGACGTGGCGCTGAAGGCGCTGGACATCGGGCCGGGCGATGAGGTGATCGTCACGCCGCGCACTTTCATCGCCAGCGTTTCCTGCGTGGTCAATGCCGGCGCAACGCCAGTTTTTGCGGACGTGGAGGAAGATGGCGGCAACCTTTGTGCGTCGACCATCGCGCAGGTTTTGACGCCGCGAACCAAGGCGGTCATCTGCGTGCATCTGGCCGGCTGGCCGTGCGATATGGACCCCATCATGGCTCTGGCGGCCCGGCATGGTTTCAAGGTCATCGAGGATTGCGCGCAGGCGCATGGGGCGCGGTACAAGGGCCGCAGCGTGGGCGGCATCGGCCATGTCGGGGCATGGAGCTTTTGCCAGGACAAGATCATGACCACCGGCGGCGAGGGCGGCATGGTCACGACAAACGACGAAGCCCTGTGGCGCGGCATGTGGAGTTTCAAGGATCACGGTAAAAGCTACGCCGCCGTGTATGAGCGCGAGCATCCGCCGGGGTTTCGCTGGCTGCACGAATCGTTCGGCACCAACTGGCGCATGCTGGAAGTGCAGGCGGCGATCGGCCGCATCCAGTTGCGGCGCATGGCCGATTGGACGGCCAAACGTACCGCCAACAGCGAACGAATCCAGGCCGCTTGCCGCGCATTTCCGGCGCTGCGCGTGCCGCAGCCGCCGGAAGGAAGCATGCACGCGCATTACAAGTGCTACGCCTACGTGCGGCCAGAGTTGTTGGCACCAGGCTGGGATCGGGACCGGATCGTTACCGAGATCAATGCCCTGGGGGTGCCTTGTTACCAGGGCTCATGCTCGGAGGTTTATCTGGAAAAAGCCTTCGACGATACGGGATGGCGGCCGGCTTCACGCCTGCCCATAGCGCAGCGCCTGGGTGAAACCAGCTTGATGTTTCTGGTGCATCCGACCTTGTCTGATGCTGAAGTCGACAAAACCTGCGCGGCGATTTCCCAGGTCATGCAGCGGGCCGGGCAGGGTGGATGAGCGTGTCTGTTGACGCTGTTTGCAGAATGAGCGCGGGCGGGGGGGCCACTACCCCCTTTCGTTTCGCTTGCCTGAAAATCACCCCTGCGCCCAGCACACCGCAAACCACTGCTGCGGGTCGCTCCACCAGCGCAGTTGCCGGAAACCGGCGCTTTCCAGCAGGGCGCTGGCGCTGTCCAGGGTGTATTTGTGCGAGTACTCGGTATGGATGCGCTCGCCCGGCATGAAGCGGCGTTCATGTTCGCCCCAGCGGATGCTGGTGGTGCGACGTGCTTCTAGGTGCATTTCGATACGGCTCTTGGCGGCGTTGAAAAAGGCGATGTGGCGAAAGTGGCCGATTTTGAGCGTGGCACCGAGTTCGACGCGCAAGACCTTGAGCAGATTCAGATTGAAGGCGGCGGTGATGCCCAGCGCGTCGTTATAGGCGTCGTCGAGCAAGGCTTGTTCCTTGACGAGGTCGAAGCCGATCAGCAGGCCGCCGCCCTGGCAGGCTGCGTGGGCCTGGCGCAGGAAAGTCACGGCAGTGTCCGGGTCGAAATTGCCGATGCTGGAACCCGGATAGAACAAGGTGCGCGGCGCGTCTCCGAGATGGGTAGGCAACAAATGGGAGGGCAGTCGCAGGTGGCGGGAAAAGTCGCAGCCGACCCCGCTCATGCCGATTTCCGGATGCAGGAATTGCAGGTAGCCGAGCGATTCGGCGAGAAATTCGACCGAAATGTCGACCGCCACGTAATGCGCGGGATGCAATTTGGGAAAAAGGCGCGCCGCCTTGGCGCAGTTGCCCGCCCCGAGATCGACCAGGATGCCGTCCTGGCCGGTGCAGGCGGCGATTTCATCGGCGTGGTGCTGGAAAATCCAGGCTTCGGTGCGCGTCGGGTAGTACTCATCGACTTCCGTGATCGCGGCAAACAGGCTGGAACCCAGGCGGTCGTAGAGAAATTTGGGGGCAATGCGCGCTGCCGGGGCCAGCAGACCGGCAGCCAGTTCGGCACGTAGGGCGGCGCGGTCGAGTTGCTGTAACTCCAGCAGGTGCGGGCGGCGGCTGACATTCATCGTGCCTGCCCCTGGCGCGCCTCCCAAGCGGCGACTTCCTCGGCGATCTGCTTGCTACTCTTGTAATTGTCCACGCGCCACAGCATCCGCCAGTAGCGGCGCACCACGCTGTTACGCCCGGCGATTTCGTCGTTCCAGTAGCCGTGCGCCAGTTCCAGATTGCGGGCGCGGTCGAGTTCGAACGCCTTGATCGACATCTCGCTGCCGAAAATGTAGAGCTTGCCGTCGTAAATGCGCCAGAACTCGGGCGAGCCGCCCATCGGGATGGCGTATACGATGCCGTTGGCGCAGAAGCCGCCGAACTGCGGCAGATATTTTTCCGGGCTGGCGTCGAACAGGGCCTTGTTGCCGCTGCTGGCGAAATGGAAATCGGTGGCCGCGTAACGGCTGGCGTGCGTCTTGTCGCCCAGGCGCGCCTTGCCTTCGGTGAAATAGGCGACGACGTCGTGGCCTTGCAGCATCAGGCGTGGGCTGTCCGGCGTCGCCTGCGCGTTGACCGGGGAATAGCTGCCGCCCGGATTCTGCACGACGAGGCCGCAGCCACTCAGGCCGAGCAGGAAAAGGCAGGCGAGGATGGCTTTTTTCATGGCGTTTCTCCGGCAAGGGCAGGGTGCAGGGGCGGCGCGACGCGGCTTGCGTCGAACCCGCCCAACTCGCTCTCGGCATAAGGCGCGGGCCAGCCGAGCAGGGCGCTGGCGCGCTGGCAGCGCGCGTGCAGGTCGTGTTCGTCGCGTCCGCCGAGGTGGACGATGGCGTAACGGTGGCTGCCCAGCCATTTGTCGTCACGCCGCCGCCCTTTGGCGGTGCTGGCAAAGGTTAGCAGAAAACCGTCGGGAAACTGCGCCGCAAAGGCGGCCTGGGCGCTGCGGCCGGGCAGGCGCGGCGTGTGGGCGGGGTCGAAGCTGCGATAGACGAAACCGGCTCGACGTG